>WBZO01001237.1_pt1 | contig 41485 bp, 32 predicted proteins | sample 5204261 | NCBI WGS metagenome assembly WBZO01 (sample SAMN12412400, study PRJNA552823) | activated sludge metagenome | isolation source: activated sludge from anammox sidestream of wastewater treatment plant... | place: USA: North Carolina | collected 2017-09
GTAACTGAACATGGCTTGCTGAGCAGTCACCTCACCGCGCATCGTTCTCCCCCCTGGTTGTGTGAACGGCTGCACGGTGCTAATACTTATTCTGTGAAAGTCAATGGCTTTTTCAACATCCTGCTAGATTCAACAGGCCAAGGTAAAGATTGCGGCATTTGCGATTCGGTGAGTATGGCGTGAGGAGCCAACGCCCCTTTCTTTGACAGGTGGCAGTTGGCTGCGGCGCAACCGGCGAATGAGTGCGTTCCCCTGATCCTTGAAATTGATTTAACTACGACGGAGGGAGGTCGTATTGGACTACTTCCGATACCGCATCCGGGTCCCGTGGGTGAGGGACAGGGTGATCTCTTCCGGGGAAAGTTCGGCGGGAAAGTAGGCGCCTGAGATCTGCGCGTTGTTGAGGCTGGCTCCTTCGAGGTTCGCCCGGCGGAAATCCACCCCGCGCAGGTCTGCCTGGCGGAAATAACTGTCGCTGAAATCCAACCCGTCCGCATCCAATCCACGCAGGTCGAGCCCCCGCAGGTCGCAGTTGCGGAGGTCCACCGTTTGACCCGAGGCCTTCTTCGCGTTGAACTCGGCGATCGCTCCGTCGCGCAAGAGTTGATAGAGGGGATCGTTGGAGATGCGCAGGCGCGAGGCATGCGGCTTGGTGACGGCCATGGTTACTCCCGTTCCTTTGTCGGATATCACGGCGCAAACTTGAATTCCACTGGTGCAATCGGCAGGACGGAGACAGGCACCGCTGTAGACGGCGGAGCCAGTCCCCCTGGCAGCACGTGGGTTACCTCTCGGTCCTCTCCGCCATGACGACATACCGGAGCGGCCCGCCAGGCACCAAGGCATCAAATGGGTAGCAGGTGACCAGAAGCAGCGTATGACCGTCCTCTTCCGAAACATGGAACGGCAGTCTGCCGTCGACCACGCTGCTGCCAAGGACCCGGTAGTCGACCAAGGCGCCCTGGGCGGTCTGCACGTTGATTCTATCGCCCGGTTCCAGCCGGCGAAGAAACCCGAAATGGGTATCCCGATGCCCTGTGATAACGCTCACGCCTATCATGCCCGGTCTCGCGCTGCCTTCATGGTAGGCCGGCCCGAAGGCCAGCGTCCGTCCGTTCGCGCCAGCGAGCACGATCTCGTCGATCCGGAGGCGAGGCACGATGAGCCTGGCGATGGGGACCGTATCGGCCCAGGGCCAGGGTTTGACGGTAGTCCGTCGTTCAATCGTCTCTTCCCAGGCCTGCCGCAGCAACCGTTGCGCCAATAGGGCCTTCATGTGGATCCACCCTCCTTGAAACAATTCCCACAGGCCGAAACTGCCGATGATGCCGATGACCAAGCCGGTAGAGAGCCGTCTGGACAGTCTCATTGTGTTGAACCTCTGAGACGAGCCGCGAACAGCAGCATCAGCAACAGCGCAAGCCAGCCCATGGCCAGGTGCAGAGGAGCGGAGGTCGCAGTCTGCGGCAGACCGAAAATATGTTCGTAATCCTGGCCGTGAGGGAGGTTGGTCGGAAGCGGCTTCGTGCGCAGCGGCTCTGCGGCAGGCCTAACAGGCGTGACGTCGACGGCGACGAGGCTCGTGAAACGGCTGACCAAATGATGCCGGAGCGCAACCTCGACGATCTGGTTCCGGAGCGAGGCCTGGTCGGAGCTATGGACGAGGCGTTCTGTGAGCGCGTGAATCGCCTCTCTGGCCCACAGGACGGCAATGCCCTCCCGCGCTTGACGATCGGTCAAGGAGAACTCGGCCTGCCAAGGGCGAGAACCGATCCGTCCCGTGAGCGTGATCCGGTTTGGAAACGACGGCGCCTTGAGCGTGATCAGAATCGGTTCTCCCGTATAGAGATCAGGAATTCGCACCGGCAGCAGGTCTGCCTGGGTCCAGCCCTCGCCCGCGATCGCGAGATCGGTCAGGACCGGGTGCTCCAGCTTCTGGAACAGACCGGTCATCCGTTCGCGCACCTGGTCGATCTTCCCGATATAGGTAAAGAAGCCGCGGCCGATCTCAGCCGCCCGCCGCATGAAATAGCTGTTGGGCGCCGAGCCGATGCCGACCGTGAATAGGCGGGAATCGCCCAGCCGCTTCTCGATCGTCGCGAACAATTCCGTTTCGTTGCCGATCTGCCCGTCGGTCAAAAAGATCACCTGGCGCAGTCGATCCGGTTGCACGGCTCCATCCAGGGCGAGCGCGAAGGCCGGAAGCATCTCCGTTCCCCCGGTGGCCCGGAGCGCGTTGACATAGTGAAGCGCCTGATCGAACTGGGCTTGAACGGCCGGCTGAGGAGAGGCAAACAACCGGTGCGTGACGCTGTTGAACTGGATGATGTTGAACCGGTCCTTCGGGCGCAGGCGGGTGAGGGCGAGACGCAGCGCGTCCTTGCCCTGATCGAGCGACGGTCCATACATGGATCCGGACGTGTCGATGACAAAGAGGACTTCGCGGGGCAGGCCGATGGTTTCGTCCTGAGCGATCTCCGGCGGCGTGATCATGAGTAGGGCGTATTGGGAGTCTTCGCGTGATTCGGTGAAGAGGGCTGTAGTCGGCATGGAACCGGGCTGCGGCCGCCAGATCAATTCGAAGTCGCGATCGGCCGGTACCGACTCATCCGAAAGCCTGACGTGCCAGTGCGTGGGCGCCTCGGCCGTCGCCTCGATAGCATGGAAGGGAGAATCGACCTGCGAGATCGGAAAGCCCGGCATGAGGTCGATCGAGAGGGTGACCGGATTGATGGGGCCTTTGGAGGGATGCAGCACAGGAGGGGTGATCCGGGAGGCGTCCGGCACTTGATCGGTCTCAGGCGCCCAGCCTGGACCTTGAGCATCGGGATTCGACGAGGAAGGCGATTCCGTCGAGGGGGCTGGGAGCAGACGACCAGGAACGTAGCGCGGCCCGATTACCATCGGAAATCGCAGATGAGAGGTTCCCTGGTCGAACCGGATCCTGTCCTGATACTCGATCTCTATCTGAACGGTTTCCTTGGGTCCGATGTTGGCGACCGAGGCCGTAAACAGGTTGGGCCGTTCCTGCTCGACCAGACTCGTGCGCTTGCCCTCCGACTTGGCCCGTTCGTAGGTTTTCTTCGCCTCACCCCGTTCCTTGATCTGGCCTTCGATGAGCCGTTCGCCGATTCTCATCCGGAGATGGTCTACGGCGGCCCGTTCCGGCAGGGGAAAGGCGTAGATGCCTTCCATCCAGCTCTCGTTGGGGTTGGAAAACTGCTGGCGGACCTTGGCACGGGCGATGAGACCGGTGACCGAGATGGTGATATCGGTGTGGAGGGTCGGTGCGGGGATCAACCGGCCGGGTTGGTCGGTCTTCAATAGGAGCGAGCCGCTGGAGATCTCTTGCAAGGACATCCCAGGGGTTTGGTCCGAGGCAAACGCGATCCCATACAAAGAGGTCATCCATTGGCTCACGGTCAAAACCATCGCGAGCGGGATCAGGAGGAGCATCAGCCGGGCGTGATGATGGGATGCGAAACTGGGCATAGGGACTGACTCCTTGGGGCAAAGGGTTCAAGACGACTGTTGGTATCGGGAAGGCCGGAGGCCGGCTCATCCGGCCTCCGGCTTGACAGAAGCCTCAAGGGGTGACGCCTTGCTCGTCTGATGTGATGGGGCTCTCACCCTCGCGGGATTCGAGCGGTTGCGTCGGAAGGGAAGTCTCGGCTGAATCCATCGCCGGCTCTGTGGCCGATTCAACCGTGGCGGTCTCCGCGGGAACGGTCATGCTCTCCGCAGTCGCCGGCTCCACGGGCGGCACCAGATGCGAGGCGCCGACCTTGATGAACTCCAGATGGGCGCGTCGGTTGAGCGTGAGGCAGTCCGGGCTGTCGTCGAGGCAGAGGACTCCCTCTTCGCCGAGGCTCGCCGTTTTGATCCGATGCTCGGGAACCCCAAGAGCGATCAGATGAGCTTTCACTGCTTCAGCCCGCTTGAGTCCCAGCGCCCGGTTGTACAGGCTCGAACCACGGGCGTCCGTATAGCCTTGGATCACAAGGCCGTAGTCGGGATTCCTGGTCATGAAGGCCGCGTGCTCATCGAGATAGACCTTGGCCTCGTCAGTGAGACGATTTTTCCCAAAGTCAAACGAGATGTCGGCGTGAAGCGATTCGGTGAGTTGGGTCGGAAGGGTCTGAGTCGAAACGGAAGCCAGGTGTGTCGGCTGGCTGGCTGTCTCACCCGTTCGAATGGCGGTTATCGAATTGTCCGGTATCGCGACGGGCGATGAAGGGAAAGAAACCGAGGATGCCGGCGTCATCTGTTCCGGTTGCGAGGCCACCATCCAGGCAATCCCGATCCCGATGGCCAGCACGAGCACGGTTCCGCTCACGATCATGACTTCCTTCATGCCGCGATCCGACGTCTGACTCCCTGGGGCGACGTTATCGGGTGTTGTGTCGGCGGCATAGACTGCCTGTTGTGCACCTTTGCTCATGGATCGAACTCCTTTCTTTGATCTCCCACTGTTACGCCCCCTCTCCCTTGTCGTCTCCCATGGCCGGTTGCCGAGTACCCATTGCATTCGCAACGCGCAATGGGTCCCAGAGCAACGGACACCCCGGAGGGGAGTAGGTGAGGGGGTGATCTGTTATTTGCCTGTTCGTCCGTTGCTCCGACGGGCTCCGTCTGATGTCACCTCCTTTCGCTCTGGACCGTCATCCCAAGGGAGTCCGTTGGGCCGGGGAACTCAGCAACAGAGGTGCCGCGCTGTCGAATGGAAATGAGGTGACAAAGGTCTGTAAAAACGGGCTCTTAAGAAAGGTGGGCTAGTGCGTGCCTTGCGGGGATATTGGGACCAGTGAGGGAATGCGGGGATAGCCCCGCAGGCATGTCGGGCAACCGGAGTGGTACGGGGAGACAGTCTACTTGGTCTGAGAGGGAAGCCGGCTGGCGCGGCCGAGCTGATCGAACTCTCGTCGGATGAGCACTTCCACCGCCTTGAAGTGGCGATCGGGCAGATTCTTGAACCGTTTTCGACAGGCCTCGATGGCTTCCGAAGTGGAGGGATAGTTCCGGGCCACTTGGAACAGGTGGTCCGTGTACTCGATGAGCTTCAGCTCGACGGTGCGAACCAGGGCAGGGTCCTGGGCAAGGGAGGTCGCGGCCAGGGTCTTATCCCCTCCTGTCTCGGCCAGGGCTTGGAAGCAGAGGCCCTTCAGCCGTTGGGTGACGGTGCTTCGGTCCCACCCCAGGGCCCTTGCCGTGGCCTGCATGTCGAACCGGTGATTGCGGAGGCATTCCAGCACCGCCCTGTCTCCCGTCACGTCGGGAATGGAAGCCGAATCACCACCGCTGCGAGCGGATCGAGGTGGGAAGGGCAGGGCAAGCCGGAGATCGTCGACGCCCAGGAGGGACCTGTCCGTGAGGGCGACCGCCTGCTCGATACATTGCTGCAACTCGCGGACGTTGTGCGGCCAAGCATGATCCTGCAACGCCTTCAGGGCCTCTTCGGAGAACTTGAGAGCGGGCTTGGCCATCGCGGCCGCCGCCTTTTTCAGAACATGTTCCGCCAGGAGCGGAATGTCCTCACGGCGGTCGCGCAACGGCGGCAGGGTCACGACCAAACCGCGAAGCCTGGCGTAGAGATCGGGGCGAAACCAACCCTCTGTGACTCCCTGTGTCAGGTCTCGGTTGGTCGCGGCGATGACGCGGACATCCACGGTCGAGAGTTTGGTGGCGCCCACGCGATAGAACGTCCGTTCCTGGAGCGCGCGCAGGAGCTTGCCCTGGTGGTCGGGCCGGAGATCGCCGATTTCATCGAGGAAGAGCGTACCTCGATTCGCCAGCTCGAAATAGCCAGGGCGGTCCTGGATCGCGCCGCTGAAGCTCCCGCGGACATGGCCGAACAATTCGCTCTCGAACAGCTCCGGCGAGATTGCGGCCATGTTGACCGCGACGAACGGCTGAGAGGCCCGTGGGCTGAGCAGATGGATCGCGCGGGCAAAGAGTTCCTTGCCGGTCCCCGATTCCCCAAGAATCAAAATGGGGATCGGCGTGCGCGCGGCCTTTTTCACCTCGCGGAACACCTTGAGCACGGTCTCATTGCGCGAGAGGATGCCAAATTGCCGGCATTCCTCGCGAAGGACCTCCAGGTCGGCCTGCGGCAAGCAGTCGTCCGGGACAGAGGCGGCCCTGAGGCCCGCGAGATCCGCCTCCAGCTCAATCAGACGCCGCCGCGCTTCGATTTCCTTGGCTGTGGCCTCTTCAATCGCCCGCTGCATCTGTTGGGCGGAGGATTCGAGCGAACGGGCCTTCATGGCGGATTCCACCATCCCGGCTTGAGCCGCTTCCAGATCTTCCTTGAGCCGCTCAACGAGGGATTCCTGGGAGGCGACAGCTTCCCGCACCGCGGTCAGGTGGGCCTGCACCCGCTGGACATCCTGTTCAAGCACCCTGATCTGGACGCCGGCAGCCGCCTGTTTCCACAGCAGCGTACCGGCGGTCGCGAGCAACAGGCCGCAGAGGGGAATAAACAACGGCAAGACCAGATGGGAGATAGACAGGGAACCGAAGACCAGGCCCAGATAGGCCGGGATGGCGAGGACGATCCCAATCGTCGCTCGTCCTGGTTTCCAGGTCAGAAAGAGCCAGGTTGCGAAGGCCGGGAGCAACCAGGAGACTACGATGGCAACCGGTCGTGACGCCGGCCTCGCCCAGCGACCGGTTAACAATGACGCCAGCACATGATAGTCCGTCAGGGGCGGCCTGTTGATGCGCCAGGCCGCTTTCTCCCGATCTCTGTTGTCGAGCAGGACGATCCTGTTCGCGAATCGGGTGCGGAGTTGGTCAAACTCTTTGGCCTCGATCAGCCGCCACAGTTCTTCGGGCCGGATGAGGTTTGCGGAAGACGGGAGGGGAGTCAGCAATGCCGGGACCATCAACTGTTCTGTCTTGTCGAGCGGCAGCACCAGGTCCTGTGCGGTTGAAGCGACGGAACCGGTGCCGCGAATTCTCAAGGAAGAACCGGACCGGAACGTGAGGTCCGAGGCGGAGAGGTCGGAGGCGGTCATGAAGGCCGCGAGCCCAAAGGCCGGGATCAGCCGATCATTCAACCGAACGAACAGCGGTATCTGCCGGACCGTTCCATCCCGCTCCGGTGAGACGATCTGATGCCCCGCGTTGGCTGAGGCTTCCAGCAACGAGCCGAACGGCGGGGACAGGAGGAGCGTCTCAGGCGCACCTGAATAGCGAGGATCGACGACCGGCAGCCATTGTCTGTGCGTCAGGTTGGCACCGCTCTCTTGGTCTCCCTGGGATTGGGACTGAGGTCCGCTCTGAATCAGGGCCAGGGGGATCACGACTCGGCCGCTCTGGGCAATCAATTCGGCCAACAGCGTATCGCCGGCGGCTCCTCCCTGTTCCGGGGAGCTTGGCGTGGTCAGCGGGTCGAGCAGGCCTATGGCCCGCGCGCCGGCCTGCTCCAGCGCATCGACCATCCTCGCGATCTGTTCCCGCCGCAGCCCGGCCTCGGTTGCCTGGGTCTCGTTCCCGCTGCCGACGATCACGATGCTCTCAACAGCGGGCGGGGCCTGCAGGGTCGCCCACCAATCATACAGGGCCCGGTCGAGCAGGGTCGTGACTGATCCCCCGGCAGAGAAAAGTCCCGTGCTCAGGATCGCCGAGAGTCCGCCGATCACCGCCGCCTGGATCAGACGCGACGAACGGGTCCGGCGCGCCAAGAAGTCTGCGGCGGTTTGACCGAGGGCCATCGACGGGATGTGCATCTGTATGATGGTTCGGCTACGGTGCCGTGCCGGCCTGTTTGGCTTGGTCGGCCGGTGGCGTCGCGCCGTTGGCGGCGGCGGCCCAGTCATTGAGCAATTGGTCCGCCTTGATTCCGTGCAGCCCCTTGAGGAGGCCCAGGGCGCTCTGTCTGTCCGCCGGAACGCCGAGGCCGAGGGCGCGGATGCGCGCCAGCGTCAACTTGGCCTGGGGCACGCCGTCTGCGGCCGCCGATTCGAAGTAACGCAAAATGCGGGGGTCGAAGGGTGGCACGATCGGGTCCGCTCCCTTTTCGTAGATGAGCGCCAATTGCGATCCGGCCAGGGTATCCATGGCACTGGCTTCCCTGATCAGCACCGGGATGGCTTCCCCGGCATGGTTGAGGGCCAGCAGGTGGCCGCCGAGACTGTCTTCGCTGTCGCTGCGGGTGATCGAGGGAAACTCCTTCCAGAGCGCCTCGCGATAGGCGGCGAAGGCCTGCGCGGCCTTGACGCCTTCCGGGCTGTCCGGCCATTTGTAAACGGCCCGCCGAAGACGAGCCAGGGCATCATGGGCCTCCTGCACGCCTTGATCCTCCGCCGCCATCCACCATTGCACGGCGGTGCCCATCTGTTTCTCGATCCCGCTGCCGGAGGCATAGGCGGCGCCGATAAAATATTGAGCTCGGGGATGGCCTGCGGCGGCCGCCGTCGCAAATTCGACGGCGGCGTCCCTCGTCTTCTTGGTCAATTTCAACAACAGCCCCAGTTGGTAATGGGCGTCCGCCGAATCAGGCTTCAACTCCACGACGCGGCGGAAGGCCTCGATGGCCCCGGCCGTATCGCCGAGGCTGTATCGCACCAGGCCCAGCGCATAGTGTACCTGGGGCCAGGAGGGCTGCTGGGCGAGGGCCGTATTCAAGGCGGCCTGTGCTTCCTTCCAATGACGCTTGGCCATCAGCAACATGGCGATCTTGAGATGGGCCAGGGTGACCTGCGGATCGCGCTGGATCACGCGGCGGTATTCCTCAAGCGCCCCGTCCATGTCGCCCAGCCCGGCGAGAGCGTCTCCAAGCTCAAGCCGGATGTCGATCAGATCCGGGTAGTCGCGGATTGTTTCGCGAAACTTGGTTGCGGCGTCCAGGTATTCACCCCTGTGCAAGAGAGCCTTCGCTTCATCCAATGGGCTGGCGGGAAGCGCGGCTGCCTCAGGCGACGCCTGCACAGGCTTCGGAGGAGCTGTTTCCGCTGTTTCTGCTGTTTCCGCTGTTTCTTGGCCGGGCGCCGGCTCCTGAACGACCGGTTCAGGAGGAGGTGCTCCTTCCGCCGGAGGAGGCACGGTGGCGGCGGGAGCCGGGACGTGCGGCGAGGGAAGGGGACTCTCTTCCACTTGCGGAGTCGGCAGGGTGAGTTCCGGTGGGAGATCCGGGCGAGGTTGCGGCTGGGCAGCCGTGCCGGAGCCGGGGCTGGTCAGGTCGGGCGGCGCGGCGAGGGAGGAATCCGAATCGCGGTTGCTCTGAGGTTCGGAAGCTTGGTTGCCTTCCGGACCGGAACCTTGAGGGCCGGAGGGAGGGGCGGATTCGGTCGAAGCGGGCTGCGAAGGGCCTTCAATGACCGGTTGCGCAAACGGGGCGGAGCCATCGGCTTCGAGCGCAAGGAACCAGAGGAGGACCAATCTGAGCAGGAGTTTCATGGTATTTCGCTCGGCACGCAGTCACGCGATTCCCATTATAGCAATCAGACCGTCTCCGTTACATCTTCGGCCTGACTCATCCTTCCGCTCTTGAACATGGTGAGGCTGCCGCTGTAACGTAGTCGAACGATACGGTCCGCCGGACGAGCAACCCTCCGGAGCTGTCGTCTTACATCCTTATAAATCTTCTACAAAGGAGGAATACCATGCCATTGCGACTAGGCGATGAAGCCCCCAATTTTACGGCCGATACGACCGAGGGCAAGATCAACTTTCACGAGTGGCTGGGCAACGGATGGGGCATTCTCTTCTCGCACCCCAAGGACTTTACGCCCGTCTGCACCACCGAGCTGGGCTACATGGCGAAGATCGCGAACGAGTTCAAAAAACGGAACGTCAAGATTCTTGCCGTGAGCGTCGACCCGCTCGATGCCCATAAGGGATGGATCAACGACATCAATGAAACGCAAAACTGCACCGTGAACTATCCGCTGATCGCCGACCCGGACAAGAAGGTCGCGACGCTCTACGACATGATCCACCCGAACGCGCTCGACAATATGACCGTCCGGTCCGTGTTCGTGATCGGACCGGACAAGAAGATCAAGCTTACCCTGACCTACCCAGCCTCCTGCGGCAGGAACTTCGACGAATTGCTGAGGGTCATCGATTCGCTGCAACTGACCGCGAACTATAAGGTGGCCACCCCGGTGAACTGGAGGGAAGGGCAGGACTGCATCATCACCCCGGCGGTCAACGACGAAGAGGCCAAGCAGCTCTTCCCGAAGGGCTTCAAGACCATCAAGCCCTATCTCCGCTACACCCCGCAGCCGAATAAGTAAGGGCCTGGGGCCGGTCTGAACGGAGAAGAGCCGCTTTCGAGCGGCTCTTCTTTTTTCGGCTCCTGAGAGGTCCGAGATGATCGTTTCTGTTCGAGCGGCTACACCAATAGCAGGCCCGCTTGTTTGACTGTTCGCCAGGCGCTCTTCCGTGACCAGGAGTCGAACGCCGAGGGGCCGCCGAACGGATAGGTCTCTCGCATCTCTGCCAATCTCCGGTAAGCCGGCGGTGATTGTTTGTTCCGAGTATTAGCGGCCGCGATCAGTTCCAGCAACCATTGCGCCTGTGGCTTGTCGAGGCGGATGCGACGATCCTCCGTTTCGTTCGGGAGAATGACCGTACAGCGCTGCCTGTCGGTCTGTTCGATGACCGGCTGCCCTCCGATCCAGACCAGTTGCCTGTTGTGATCGGCGAGGGAGCGGCCGGCAGGCTTCGATGGTTTTACGGCGCGTGCGATCCAATCGCGCGGGACGGTCGTTACAGGCGCGCGGTGGGTAAACCAGCGATGGACCGGCCTCTCAAATCCTTGCCGTTCCATATAGGCTGAGAGCGCGGTGCGAAGGCCGAGCCCCAGCCAATCGGGAACCCTGGCCGACCGGTCTTCATGGACCAGATCGTTTTCCGCAAACCCTTGAAACGCCGGTCCAAGAATCCCGATGCCGTGGCGGCCGGGGTCGAGGCCGATTGGGCTGTGGGCGGTGGCGACGAATTTGTGCCAGAACGCGGATTGAATCAGATCCGCGGCGAAGAGTTGCCGGACCCGTTCGAGGCTGTCGACCGTTTCTTGGATCGTCTCGCTCGGGAATCCATACATCAGGTACGCATGGATAAGCACGCCGGCCTGCCGAAAGGCCGAAGCGACCCGAACGGTTTGATCCACCGTGATGCCCTTGTCCATTTTGGCCAGCAGGCGATCGGACGCTACTTCAAGGCCGGCGCTGACGGCGATGCAGCCTGATGCGGCCAAGAGCCGGCAGAGATCCGGCGTGAAGGCTTCCTCGAAACGGATGTTGCCCCACCAGGAGATCGTCAAGCCCTTTTCCAACAGCCGCAGCGCCAGCGATTTGAGCGAGGCCGGAGGGGCGGCCTCATCGACAAAGTGGAACCCGCGCCGGCCTGTTTCCTGGATCAATGTCTCGATGCGTCCGAGCAAGACCTCCGTGGCCGCAGCTTCATAGTTGCCGATGTAATCCAGCCCGACATCGCAAAAGGTGCAGCGCTTCCAGTAGCAGCCGTGGGCGACGGTCAGTTTGTTCCAATGACCGTCGGACCAGAGGCGATGCATTGCATTGGTCGTGTCAAGGATCGAGAGGTAGCGATCAAGCGGAAGGCCGTCGTAGGTCGGCGTGCCGATCTCCTGTATCGAAAAGTCCGATTCCGAGGCGGCGGACGTAAAGACCACGCTGTTCTGCTGGCGAAAATAGGTTCGGCACAGCGAGGTCACTGACCTCCGACTGGACAGGTATTCCGCGAGGCAGAGCAGCGGCCGTTCTCCATCGTCCAAGGTGACAAAGTCCACATAGTTGAAGACTCTGGGGTCTTGCAACCGACGAAGTTCCGTGTTGGCATAGCCGCCGCCCAGCGCGACGGTCACGGTTGGATCAGTCGCCTTGAGCCATTGAGCGATCCGAAAGGCTCCGTAGAGGTTCCCCGGAAAGGGCACGGTGAGGCCGACTAACGAAGCTCGAACGGCTGTCATATGTCGAGCCAGCGCCTCAAGCATCAGGCGATCGGTCAGCGACGGGGTGGCGGATAGCGATTGAAGAACTTGATCGAACGATGAAGCGGAGGTGCCCACATGCTCGGCATAACGGCTCAAGGCAAACTGAGGAGCGACAGTTGCTTGGATCAGGTCCGCAATGTCTTCGAGATAAAGCGTGGCCAGATGTTTGGCCTGATCCAAGGTGGACAAAGTGCCTGAACGCTTGTCCGAATCCAGGAGGCGCGCAAATCTGGGACCCTGAGGAAGGAATCGGCCCTGACAGATGCGCGTGGCCAGGGATGGATCTCTGCCCTGGAGGAAGGCAACCACTTCATCGATCGAGTGGACATAGGCCTGTTCGAGGGCCAACATCTGTCTGGCCTCGCCCGGAAGGTTATCCGACTGTGGCCTGATGGTCTCGAAGACCTCCTGCAACCCCTTCTTGGAGAACAGAGAGAGGACCAGCTCAATGCCGAGGTCTGCTTGAAACGTCTCATAGCCGCGGGAGCGCAGAAATCCGGTCAGATAAGCGGTCGAAGGATAGGGCGTGTTGAGCTGGGTCAGGGGCGGAATGATCAGCAAGACCCTGGGGCGTCCTATCCCTTGGGTCTGGACAAGATTCTCACTGTTGGGTGGGGTGGCCGAAGGTGCGATCAGGGCCATGGGTCAGGACTGTCGGTTTGAGGACAGGGACCGGCTGATCTCTTGGATGAATTGCCGGCAGCCGTTCACAAGTCCGTCCGGATGTTTCTGAATTCGGCTCCCCAGAATATAGACTACGTTCGCTCCGTACACTGATGTCATCTCCGCAATCTGCTCGAAGCCCATCCGGCCGGCGGCGCTGGGAAACATCGATCTCGTTCCGCCGAACGGCTCCGACGTCGTGCGCGCGATCGCCAGGCAGTCCTCTCTGGTCATGACATAGTCGCCGCCATAGGTCGGATAGAGGCTGATGTCCGCTCCCATCAACCGCGGGAGCTGGCCGTAGAGAAGGGCAGGAGCGATACCGGTTTCGCGGTTGACCGCGTAGGTGCCCAGCAGAGCGGGGTGACTCAGGATCGGAAGTTTCAGCTCCTGGTCGCTTGCCAGCAGACGCAAGGTCTCATAGCCCGCAAGCCCGGGACAGACGAGCAGGGCGCCGGCTCCAGCGGTCTTTGCGAACAGGGCGCGATCTCGCGCTGCCGGGAGGGCCGAACCGATATGCGGGGCGTAGAGGCAGTGCTGTCCGGTTTCACGATTGGCGTGGGTCACCGCCTCCGCGCAGGCCCGTACCCGATCTTCGAAGCGGCAAAAGGGCTGATCGTTGAGCCCTTGATCGTCCTTGACTAGATCGATGCCCGCAGAGGCGAATTGATAGGCAAGGTCGGCGAGGTCCCGCACGGACAGGCCCAGCGGCTTGAGCACGGCACAGACCAGCGGGCGATGGGAAATTCCCAGGAGGGTCCTGAGGCCCGCTTGCCCGAAACGCGGACCGGTCCAGCCGTCGAGTCCCTGTTCCGGCAGGTCAATCCTTGTCACGCGGATGCCGCGCTTGAGGCTGGTCGTGCCGTAAACCAGATGGAGCAGATCCACGGAGCTGGCCTGAGCCAGCTCGACCGGGAAGCTGATCCTGGCGATCCATGAGCCGGCTCCGGCTGCTTCAAACGATTCGATCCGGCCGAGCAACTGGTCCCGGATGGGCCCGTCGGGAATAATCTCCTCTGCCGCCTCCACAGTTTGGTCGATGCAGATCAGGTCGGCCTGCCGTCGTGCTTGGCGTTCGTCGCCGATGATGCAATACGTGACCGGCAGCCTGAGGCCGGAGAGAGAATCCGAAAGGGATGCGGAGGGCGAGACATCCACAATGGAAGAGAAGTAGCATAGGCGATCGGGCTGCTGCCAGCCCCGCCGGTCCTGATGAACGGGACCTTGAGCACGGCAACAAAAGGAGCCAGCATGGCGCGAATGAACGGCAAGTCGGTTCTCTTGAGCATGGCGGCGTGGGTCGTCCTTACCTCTTCGGCTCAAGCCGAGCTTGATGACCGGAGCATCATCGACCTGACGTATCCTTTCGATGAACACACGATCTATTGGCCCCACAACAAACCCTTCGCCTGGGAGCAGACTTCATGGGGGCCTTCGTCCGGGGGCTATTGGTACGCATCGGGACAGTTCTGCACCGCGGAACATGGAGGGACGCATCTGGACGCTCCGATCCACTTTGCCAAGGATGGCCTGACCTTGGATGAAATCCCGCTTCAGAAGCTGATCGGGCCGGCGGTCGTGATCGATGTGTCTGAGGCGGCAAAGCAAGACCGGGACTATCGCATGACGGTCGCCGACATCCAGGGTTGGGAAAAGGCTTACGGAAGGATTCCTGATGGGGCGATCGTCTTGATGAGGACCGGCTGGGGACAGTTCTGGCCGGACCGCAAAGCCTATTTGGGCAGCCAGACTCCGGACGATGCCGCAACACTGCACTTTCCGGGCTTTTCGAAGGAAGCGGCGGTCTATCTGACCAGCGGACGCCGGATCGACGGCATCGGCATCGATACGGCCAGCATGGACCATGGGCCGTCCCGGGATTTCATCGTCCATCAGATTGTCAATGGAGCGAACCTCTATGGTCTGGAGAACCTGGCCAATCTGGATCAGCTCCCGCAGAAAGGTGCGACGCTGATCCTGTTGCCGATGAAGATCAAGGGCGGGAGCGGAGGGCCGGTTCGCGTGATCGCACTGTTGCCGCAGGAGATCAAGAGATAGAGGGAGGCTGCCGTGTCATTGACGATCGCTGTCCTGGGCGGAGGGTTGATGGGAAGACCGATGGCTTTGCGTCTCAAGGCCTGCGGCCACGACCTGCGGCTTTACAACCGGACGAGCCGGAAGGTCGAGGACCTGGGACGGCAAGGGATATTGGTGGCTAGCCACCCCATGCAGGCGATCGAAGCCGCAAGGGTGGTCATTCTCATGCTGGCCGATGCGCCAGCTATCCATGCGGTGTTGGATCAATTGGACGGCAAGTTCCCCTTCGAGGGAAAGACCGTGATCCAGATGGGGACCATCAGTCCCGAGGAAAGCCGGGCTTGCGAGCGGAGGATCGTGACGCTTGGCGGCGACTATCTGGAAGCGCCGGTTCTGGGAAGCCTTGCCGAGGCGAAGGAGGGTCGTCTGTTGGTGATGGTGGGAGCGAAGCCCGAGCAGTTCGCCGAATGGCGGGAGCTGTTGGCCTGTTTCGGTCCTGATCCGCGGCACCTCGGCACGGTCGGGCAGGCGGCCCTGGTCAAGCTGGCGCTCAACCAATTGATCGCGTCGCACATCGCGGCCCTGTCGCTCAGTCTGGGATTAATCCAGCGGTCCGGCGTTCCGGTGGAATCGTTCATGGCGCTGTTGCGGGAGAGCGCCCTGTTCGCCCCCATGTTCGACAAGAAATTGCCGCGATTGCTCGACCGGCGCTATGACCATCCGAATTTCTCCGCCCGGCACCTGCTGAAGGACATCGACCTCTGCCGCGAAACGGCTGCGCGACTGAATGTCCAGACCGGCGGGTTGGACGGGGTGCGAGCGCTGGTGGCGGAAACTGTCCGCCAAGGCTGGGGCGACGCTGACTATTCCGCTCTGTTCGAAGTGATCTCGCCCATTCAACCGGAAGGATAAGCCAGCTTCGATTGCTTCCGAACGCGGAACCGGCGGCCCGTTCTTGACTTCATCCGCCGAAGCCGATATTCACATCCCGCTAGCGCGCATTATTCATAACGGTTCGTTGCGAAATTGCGGAGTCGCGTTGCGAGACGGGCGCGTGGAGCCTCGAGGGGCCGAGGCATACTTGAAACAGTATGTTGAGGCCGTGAGAGGCGAGCCCGCCCGCTGGCATGCCAGTAAGTCGCATGCCAGCTTGTCGCAGCAGCGAGGCCGCAATTGCAGTAGAAGCGTTCATGAATAATGCGCGCCTGGCGCACCGGCGTCGATCACCGCACCTCACGAGAACCGACAAGGAGCCATGAGCATGACCGAGTTACGACTGTTCTACGCGACCAACCGCAACCATCTCGGCAAGGATCGATGGCGCCCCGACGGCTACGGCAAGAAATTCAGCGACGACGGGGTCGAGAATCTCCGCTTCGGCAGGCTGACGCTGGAAGCCGACGAGTCCAAGATGGCCAGGTATCTGGATAAGGACTGCGAAACGATGGGACAGGGGGACGGCGAAGGCCTGATCAAGTACCTGTCGAAATGCGCCGAGTCCGCCGACATCGTGGCCTATCGGGAAAAGATCAACCGGTCGGTCGCCGAGGACCAACAGGAGAACATCAAGCTGGGATCACAGGCCGCGTTTGCCGATCTTCAAGCGATCATGTTCAAAAATACGGACGTGCTGATCTATATCCACGGCTTCAACGTCTCCTGGGTCGACGCGGTCGGCTCGGCCCTGTCGCTTCAGGAAATGCTGAACCACTGCCCCGAGGGGGACCCCAAACAGCACGTGCAGGTGGTGCTCTTCAGTTGGCCGTCAGACGGGATGGCGCTGCCGTTCGTCTCCTACAAGTCGGACCGGTCCGAAGCGGCCGGGTCCGGCAACGCTGTCGGCCGCGGCATTCTGAAGGTGCGGGATTTTCTCGCGAGCCTCCGCCGCGCGGATGAACAGCTCTGCAAGCAGGATCTTCATCTCTTGTGCCATTCCATGGGCAACTATCTCTTGCAGAACGCGCTCGAACGGTGCGACGCCTTCACGCCGGGCAACGCCTTGCCCCGTCTGTTCGAACATATCTTCCTCTGCTCCCCCGACGTGGATGACACGGCGCTGGAGGAGGGGCAACCGTTGGGGCGGCTGCACGAATTGGCCAGGAGCGTCAGCGTCTATCATAATCGAGGCGATGCGGCATTGGTCGTGTCGGATTACACCAAAGGCAATCCCGACCGCCTCGGATCGAACGGGCCGGCCCGGCCGACGCTGGTGCATAACAAGGTGCATCAGATCGACTGCACAAGCATTGTCAAGGGTCTGGTGGAGCACAGTTACTATCTGGTGGGCAACGTCAATGCGGATATCCGCATGAGCATCGACGGGATGCAGCACGACGACCTGAGACGCCACCGCAACCGGGTCGGGGTGATGGGCAATCAGTGGGAGATGCGGTCCACGTAATGTGGACTCACGGCCTCCTCTCCGAGGTGCCCGTTGCTCTCCCGTTGCAACGTATCATGAGAGAGGGCAGGGAGAGGGGAGACGCAAATGCTAGGACGCGACGAACTTGATCGCGGCCGAGTTGATGCAATACCGTAGTCCCGTCGGCCTCGGGCCGTCCTTGAAGATGTGGCCTTGATGGCCCTCGCATCGCGCGCAATGGACTTCCGTACGGGGATACAGCAGGTGGAAATCGGTCTTGGTGCCGATCACATGAGAGGCGACCGGCTGCCAGAAGCTCGGCCAGCCTGTGCCGCTGTCATATTTGTGCTCGGATGACCAGAGTGGAAGCTCGCATCCGGCGCAGAGATAGAGACCGGCCTGCTTGTTGTCATGATAGGCGTTGAAAAAGGCCCGTTCAGTGGCTTCCTTCCGCAGGACCTGGTACTGCTCCGGCGTCAGTGATTGTCGCCACTGCTCATCGGTCTTGACGACCTTCACGATAGTTGCGGGGATGTCCATGGTTCGTCCTCCTGCTTGGAATGGACCGCCGATGCGCCGGCTTCCGGTTCACCGGCTCGGCCAGACCTCGACGACCAACACCAGTCTCTCATAAGGATGGCGATGAAACAATCAGCCCGCCGGCCTGTTGAACGGGAACCGGATCTGAGCCAGGATCAACGGGAGGATCTGCGCCGGTTCGCCGACCTGATCGCGCGAATCCTGGACACGTCGTTTCAGATTCCTGGCACCGGCATCAGGTTCGGACTTGATCCGCTGCTCGGCCTCCTGCCTGGGGCGGGCGATGCGGTGGCAAGCCTGATCGGGTCCACGATCCTCATTCTTGCCGCCAAGCTTCAAGTCCCGCGCATCGTCCTGGTTCGAATGTCTTCCAACATGGCGATCAATGCGATCGTCGGCGCGGTGCCGCTCGTGGGGGATGCATTCTCCGTCTGGTTCCGCAGCAACGTCCGGAACGCCGAGCTGCTGCGCCGGCATGCGGCGGCGGAGCGGCGACCTTCGACCCTTCAAGACTGGCTCTTCGTCCTGTCTCTGGGAACCGCCACCCTGCTTGTCATCATCGGGGCGATTGTGCTGGTGCTGTGGGGGATCTCCGCCCTCTGGAGGCTGGCCTCGGGCGGATAACCGAGACGGTCCTTCAGATTTCTGCCAGCCCTTCTTGCCGCTGGTGCAAAAAAAAAAAAAGGGGCCGGCCAAGTGGCCGGCCCCCTTCGTGCAACCGATCAGCCTACAGGACTTCGACCGTCTCGGCAGCAGCGGCCTGACCGGTCTTTTTTGCTGCCGCCTCGCCGGTTTCTTCGATAGCCGCGCGCAGCACGTCGTCGATCCGCTCGGCAAGGATGAACTGCACGGCCTTGTGCACCTCTTCCGGCACCTCCTTGAGATCCTTCTCGTTGGCCTTGGGAAGGATGACGCGGGTGATGCCGGCCCTGTGAGCCGCCAGCACCTTTTCCTTGATCCCTCCCACCGGCAGAACCAGGCCGCTCAGGCTGATCTCTCCGGTCATGGCCGTATCCCGCCGCACCGGCACCCCCGTGTAGGCCGAAGCCAAGGCCGTCGCCATCGTGACCCCGGCGGATGGGCCGTCCTTGGGGATGGCGCCCGACGGAACGTGGATGTGCAGCCCGTTCCGCTTGAAGCGGGAGATGTCGAGCCCCATGCCTTCGGCGTGGGACCAGAGGTAGCTCCGCGCCGCCCGCGCCGATTCCTGCATCACCTCTCCGAGTTGTCCCGTCAAGGTCAGGTCGTGGCTGCCAGGCAGGAGACTGGTCTCCACGTAGAGGACATCGCCCCCGGTCGGCGTCCAGGCCAAGCCGGTCGCCACGCCGGGAGGCAGTTCCTTCCGGATCTCCTCCGGCTGGAACCGTTCGGTCCCCAGCCATTCCTGCACCTCCTCCTTCGTGATCTCGATCGCCGACTCCGCTTGCTCAGCCGGCGATTCGGCGATCTTCAGCGCGATCTTGCGGGCGAGCTTGCCGAGCTGTTGTTCGAGCTGACGCACCCCCGCCTCTCTGGTGTAGCGGGCGATGACCAACGTCAGGAGTTCCGGCGAGAGCCGGACCAACTCCCGCTTGAGGCCGGCCTCTTGAACCCGCCGGGGCCAGAGGTAGCGCTGCGCGATCTCGAACTTCTCCTGCTCGCTGTAGCCCGGAAGCCGGATGACCTCCATCCGGTCCAGGAGCGGCTGCGAAATGGGATCCAACGTGTTCGCCGTCGTGATGAACATGATCTTGGAGAGATCGAACGGCAGATCCAGATAGTGATCCCGAAACGTGTGGTTCTGCGCCGGATCGAGAATTTCCAACAGGGCCGCGGCCGGATCGCCCCGGAAATCACGGCCCACCTTGTCCACTTCGTCCAGCATCACGACCGGGTTATTCACCCCCGCGCGCCGCAACGCCTGGATGATGCTGCCGGGCATGGCGCCCACGTAGGTCCGCCGGTGGCCCCGCAGTTCCGCCTCGTCATGCACTCCGCCCAAACTCACCCGCTCAAACTTGCGGCCGAGCGCGCGCGCGACGGATTGGCCGAGACTCGTCTTGCCGACGCCGGGAGGCCCGACGAGACACAGGATCGGCGCCTTCGCGGTCGGGTTGAGCTTCAAGACTGCCAGATGCTCGACGATCCGCTCCTTGACTTCCTTGATCCCGTAGTGGTCCTCGTCCAGCACCTGGCGCACTCGGGCCAGCTCCAGGCTGTCCTCCGAGGACTTCTTCCAAGGCAATTCGAGCACCAGCTCGAGATAATTGCGGATGACCTGATGGTCCCCGGCCGACGGGGGCAGCTTGGCCAGGCGGGCAAGCTCCCGCTCCGCGTCCTTCTTGACCGATTCGGGAAGGTCGGCCTCGCGGATGCGACGCCGCAGTTCGGCCACATCGCCTTCCTCGTCCTCGTCCTCGCCGAGTTCCCGCTGAATCGCTTTCAGTTGTTCGCGGAGGATGTACTCGCGCTGGGTCTTTCCGATTTTCTCCTGCGCGTCGCTCGCGATCTTGTTGCGAAGCTGGAGAATCTGGACCTCGCGGGCCAAGGCCGCGTAGACGTTGCGGAGAAGGTCCTCGCGCGTGGAGGCTTCGAGCAAGGCCTGCTCCTCGGCCAGCGTCAAGTTCAACAACGAGGCCACGCGATAGGCCAGGGAAATCGGGTCCGGGTCCATGCCCAGGGAGAGCAACGCTTCGGTCACGCCGCTGGTCTGCACCAGCTTGGTCAACTCGCCCGTCAAATCGATGATGGCCCGATGCAGCGCGTCGGCCTCCGCTCCGCTCTCGCCCTCCAGCGACAGGGGCCGCACTCGCCCTTCCAGGAAGGGATCCAGCCGCTCGAGCTTGATCAGCACCTGACGGTCCACTCCCTGCACGAGCGTGTGCAATTGGCCGTCGGGCGTGCGGCCGATCTGCTTGATGATGGCTTTGGTTCCGATCGCATAGAGATCGGTCTGCGTCGGCTGTTCGAGGTCCGGCTGACGCTGGGCCACGATGAGGAGTGTCTTGTCCTCGGACTTGGAAGCGGCTTCAACCGCCGCGATCGACCGTGGCCGGCCGATCGTCACCGGCATCATGACACCGGGAAACAGGACGGTTCGTTTGACCGGCACGATCGGCAGGGTCGTGAGATTGGTCTCGTCGCTCATGGTCTATCTTCTCCTTTACGGGCCGCAGACAGGCATCGGCACGTAACTGTAGATAGGCACGGGCGGAACGAAGTCAAGCAATCGGAGGCCGGGCGAGGGGAGAAGCGGAGCGGCCGGAGGCGCAAGCTCAAGCTTTTCGAGGAGTTGTCCGACCGGCGCTCACTGTCGATCCATGAACAGGGACCCGGGACTATCCGAGACCGTGTCTTGGTTGCTGCGCCTGCCGCTGCCGTTGGGAAAATTGCGGGCATAGTAGTCGGCGCCTGCCAGGTCGAAGAAGCTCGCCACGCTGCCGCCTTCGGCCAGGCCGAGCCCGCGCGGGACAAGGTAGCGATCCTTCCCTCCTTCTTCGATGAAGGCGCTCCAGGCATTGTGGTGGCCGACCCCCAGACCGTTGGAACGTTCGAATGAGTAGGTGTCGTCATCCGTGCCGGCGTCGATGCCGAGCATGACGCTCACATCCCAGGCTGCTCCCGCGTTGTAATGGGGACCGGTCGAGTCGTAGTAGTCCGCCCCCCGGTAGTCGATGAAGAGGCCGGCTCCATAGTGCGCGCCGGCTGCCAGGCCGTAGCGGGCGGCCAAGTGGTCGTCGTTTCCTCCCAGATCCAGCTTGACCCCGATGCCGAAGAAATAGCCGGTCCCTTGAGAAAAGTTGGCCGTCTGGTAATGGTCGTCCCCTTCCAGGTCGAGCAACATCCCAAGACCGCCCGCGAGGGCGTAGGCCAGGTCGTCCTGGTTCTTGGACAGGATGCGGATGCCCGATCCGACCCCGACGCCGAAGCACTCGAATTGATACAGGGGATTGTTCGGATCTCCGTCCGGAACATCAACAACATTGTAGACACTCGGGTACTTGCCGCCGCATTGGTAATTATCGTGGCCTGACAGGTCGGCGGCGACGCCGATGCCGCCCGGGCCGGCAAATCCGATGGCATAACCGAAGCTGTGATATTGATCGTCCCCTTCGACATCCACGAGCAGGCCCAACCCGCCGATCGCGGCACCTTGGGTGAATTTGGAGCCTGTATAGATGTCGTTGCCCTTTTCGTCGTACAGGAGGCCGATGCCCGCAAACCCGGTTCCTCCGGACCCTTCGAGCAACTCGTAACTGTCGTTGCCGGATTTGTCGATGAGGAGTCCGATGCCTCCGCGTCCCGTCGCAAGGCCGAGGGGCATGCTTGGAGAGTAGGCATCATTGCCGGCCAGATCGATCACGATATGGACCGACTGGTCCACATGGCCGGGCGCCGCGACGGCGCCCCGGTAGATGTCGTCGCCGCCGAGATCGATGATCAAGGCGATCCGACCGTCGAGCTGGTAGGTATTGGGGCCGGGTCCTCCCACCACGATCGTGCCGGCCGAGGTCTCCCGGACGAGCAGCACGTCCCCCTTCACGCCTTCCGGCGGTTTCTTGATCTTGGGCGCCGTGCGGAGGGCCTCGTTCAAATCGCGCAGCAGATCCATGCTGCCGAGTTTCGTCGCGAGCTGGGCGGCTGTGACCAGCGCATCGTACTCGACATATTCCTGGATCAGTTGGATATAGCGCCGGTTGCTGTAGAGCAGGAATTTCGTCTGGCTGTCTGGGTCCGCAAACTGAGGGCTGAAGTCATCGAGAAACTTCATCGCATGATCGAAGAGAAACTGTCGATCTTCCGTCGACAGACGCCGCATGGCACGATCGCAATGGTGCTTCACCTGTTCGAGCAAGGCGGCCAGGGTGTCGCCTGGGGCCTTCTCGCCGCCGCCGAGCCGCTTGGTCGCGAGAATTTCATGATCCGGCTTGACCCGGCTCTTCTCAAGCGTCAACAACAGGTCGTCCAGGCCCTCGACCCCGTGTTTGGAGAGGGCGCTGACAAGGAGCCCGTAGGATTCCAGTTGCGCCATGCCCTGCCAGGGGTCCAGCAGGATATCCAGCGCGTCGCCGCGCTTGCCGATGGCGGGAAAGGTGCGCGCGCCGGTGAGGGCCAAGAGGGTCGCTTTATTTTGCGCGCCCACGTTGGACTCAAGGAAGGGCACAACCTGGCGAGCCAGGCGCCCGACCGCCGGCTCGACGCTGAGTCCTGGCGGCAGCGGGGGCTCGATGGGCATGATGGGCAATTCCGGCAGGGAGGACCGGCAGGCTCCCAGGAAGACAAGCGCAACCAAGATGAACAGTCGCCTGCCTGGTGCAAAGCGCCGTGCCTCTATGCTATGCATGGAACAACAACTCGTGCGATGTCACCGGCACCCATGAAGTTTTGCCCCCAGTGCGCGGCGCCCCTCGGCAGGAAAATCCCGCCCGGCGATCACTTGCAGAGACTGGTGTGCGATCTGTGCGAGACGATCCTGTACGAAAATCCCAAAATCGTCGCGGGCTGCATCGTGGAATGGGAGGACAGCGTCCTGTTGTGTCGACGAGCGATCGATCCGCGAATGGGATTCTGGACCTTTCCGGCCGGCTTCATGGAACTTGGCGAGGGGACGGAGGAAGCGGCTTGCCGGGAAACGCTGGAGGAGGCGCAGGCGATCGTGCAGGCGTGCCAATTGTATGCGGTCGTGAGCATGCCCCACATCGGGCAGGTCTATATGGTGTTTCGAGGGCAATTGGCTGCGCCGGACTATCGTCCCGGCCCCGAGAGCTTGGAAGTGGACCTGTTCGTGCATGATCGAATTCCCTGGGATTCTCTGGCCTTTCCCGTAATTCGCGATGTGCTGGCCCGTTACGTGTCGGACGCGCGGACCGGCGTCTTTCCGCTCTATGTGGCCAGCCTCGGACCATCTAAGTAGAACGGCGCTGTTGGCGCGACCGGCCGAGCCAATCGATGCTCCCGGTCATGTCTCGCGTCCTTCGGTACGCTTCGCGACCCGATACTGTCATCTTACCTCAGAATAGGGAGGACTCCCCCGGAATTGCAATATCGGCTCCTGCTCAAAGTCAGAGTGGCCGATGTTTACTTTCTGCCGGGAGATTTCTACAATCCGGCCCCACTCTTTCTTCTTACTCTTATGGCCAAGACACGCCCATCCCGCCAGCGCAAGGCATCGTCCCCGCGGAATTCCCCGCGCGGTCGCGGCAAACAAACGGTTCCGGTCGGCGCGGCGGAAAAACGGCGCTTTGCGCAGGCCCTGTTGAAGTGGTATGGGGAATACGGCCGCGATCTGCCCTGGCGGCGAACCTCCGATCCGTACAAGATTTTGGTCTCGGAAGTCATGCTCCAGCAGACGCAGGTCGATCGGGTGATTCCCAAGTACTATGAATTCCTCGATCGCTTTCCGACCTTCGACGCGCTGGCCAAGGCGCCGCCGGAGGAGGTGCGCGCGACCTGGTACCCCCTCGGGTACAACGTGCGGCCCTATCGGTTGCACAGCATCGCCAGAGAAACGGTGGCGCGCTACGGAGGTCAATTGCCCAGCGAGGCCGACGAGCTGCTGTCCTTCAAGGGGATCGGCCGGTATACGGCCGGCGCCATCCGTGCCTTTGCCTTCAATCAGGATGCCCCGATCCTCGACACGAACGTGATGCGGGTGTTGCAGCGGGTGTTTCTCGGGCAGGGGGACCCCAAGTCGAACAGATCCCTGCTCTGGTCGCTGTCCGAGGCGCTGATTCCCAAAGGGAAGGGCTACGATTTCAACCAGGCCGTGATGGATTTCGGGGCGTTGGTCTGCACGGCGCGTGACCCCTATTGTCTGCTGTGCCCCATGAAGAACTTCTGCAAGAGCTATCCCTGCGACGGCCGTTCCATATGAGCGACTCGCTGCCCGTGACCAGGGTTGCGGCGGGAGTGATCAGCCAAGGGGGGCGGTATCTCATCGCGAGAAGAAAGGCGGACGCCCACTTGGGAGGCCTGTGGGAATTCCCGGGCGGCAAGTGTGACCCGGGCGAGGCTCCGGCCGATTGTGTAAAGCGGGAACTGTGGGAAGAGTTGGCGGTCCGGATCGGCACGCCCATCCCCCTCTGTGTGGTCAATCACGAGTATCCGGAGCGGCGCGTGGAGCTGCATTTTTTTCGATGCCGGATCGAGGAGGGCGAAGCGAGGCCCCTGGGCTGCTCGGAGCTTCGCTGGGTCACGCCGGGAGAATTGTCGGACTTTGCGTTTCCTCCGGCCGATCACGTCCTGATTGAGCAACTTCGATCGGAGCCCTTGCCGTTCCCGTGACCGGCGATCGTCAGGCCGGGCTGGCGCAACTGCGGCAGGGTGAATTTCTCGTTGGTGAACGTCCGGTAGTTAAGCACGGTAAGCGATGAAGGTGGTGCTCGACATTGAAACGATTCCCGCGCCTCGGGAGGAATGGGCCAGATTGGCCGGGCGCGTATTGCACGATTCCGGCTCGCCGGCGGAGGATCTGTTCGCGCTGGCGGATGCCGAGGCCCAGCGCAAGACGGAGGATGAGCTGTACGAGCGGTCCTGTTTCGATGCGACATTCAGCCGCATTGTCTGTATCGGCCTGGTGCTGTTCAGCGACGACATGGAGCCCAGGGGAGCGGTCGCCTGGTACGGCAATGACGAACGGATGCTGCTCCAGCAGTTCTGGCAGCGGATCGGGCGGGAACGGCCCTCGCTCTATATCACTCACAACGGGCTCGGGTTCGACCTGCCCTTCATTAAAAAGCGTTCGATCATCCATCAGGTGAAGCCTCCCGTCGAGATCAACCTCGCCCGGTTTCGGACCGAGCCCGTCTATGACACGATGGCGGTCTGGAGCAATTGGGAAACGAGGGGCTGGATCAAGTTGGATGTCCTGGCTCGCGCGCTGCAGGTGGATACCAAATCGGGCAGCGGGCAGCAGGTGCTGGCGATGTGGGAACGGGGAGAGGAAAAGGAGGTGGCGCTCTATTGCCTCCAGGATGTGTACGTGACCTACGCCTGTTATTCGAGGATGACCTTCCGAACGCCGCTGTCTCGCGACGTGGTCCTGCTGCACAGCGAGTTCTGTCCTACCTCGTAGTCTGTCTGCTACCGAGCTTCCGCCTGCGGAGCTTTCTTCACAGTCGCCTGAGTCGGCTTCGACGGTTTCTTGCTTTTGACCGGCTTGCTCGGTTTGGTCTGGGTCTCGCGCGCCGGTTGGGAGTTGGCTGGAGTTTTCGTCGTTCCGGATGGAGGCGTGATCAGAGGAGCCTGGACGGCCGGAACAAAACTCGGTCGATCCTGTGGCGTCCGTCCGGTGTTCTCCTGGGCCTGAGCCTGCGGCTTGGCCGGTACGAGGACGGTGGTTCCTCCTTGAGACTGGACAGGCGGCCGATGGCTTGGGTCGATTGTCTGTGCGGGAATGGTCTGAGGTTTCACCGTTGCAGCCAGGCGCTCCTGTTCGGCCAGCCGAGCCAAGGTGAGATGGTCGATGACCAAGGTGGAAAGGTTGCCGTAGTTCATGGCAGTTTCAGGCGCGGCCCGCTGCGTCCGCGCCGCTGACTCAGGCACGAAGGAGAGGGTCCCGGCCGTCAGCTCTTGCGAAGGCGAAGGCTTGCCGGAGACCCAGGACCAGAAGCCGGTTCTGATCGGTTTGGATCGGAATTGGGTCAGGGTGAGATAGATCGATGGCCCCTTGGCGTAGATCGTTCCTCCGGTCGCTTCCGGGATGGAACCGGTCTGAGAGAAAACCTGGAAGACCACGACCTGCTCCGGGGTGGCTTTCGTCAAAGCCGAAGACAGCGCGGGAGCCAGGAACTCGACATCCTTGTCCGTGAGCACAGGCGAAGCCTGGGTCCCGACCCGAATTCCATGGAGCATTCGATTGAGTGCATCCTGATTGATGGTGATCGGATGGCTCGCCTCGAAGGACCAGTCGACCACCTCCTCGAACGAGACCGTTCCTTGGGCGTCGGCTTGAGACTGGCTAGGGTTTTGAGAGACTCCGGAGCAACCGGCCGATAGAAGCAGACTCAGAACCGTCATGACGGAGACTTGAACGGCCGGACGTGGAGCGCGATACCGCTTTCGGTTCCACATGGGACACCTCGGGAATGAGGATGGGATTGACGGTCATGACAGGAGCGCAGAGAACGGGGAGGTGCGGTCAGACTCGCAGGACTACCAGATGCCCAGGCCCATAAGGATAAAGCCCAGTGCCATCCAGCCCACCAGTCCGATTGAGATGACTGCTTCAAGACTCATGTCTGTTCCGTGATCCTTTGTGAAAGAGTCAACGTTGTCGTTGCCTTCGGGCAACCTTGTAAAGCAAGCGATATGCCTGGGTTTCCCGATAAGGTGCCTGCCGCCAACTCATCGTCTGACCGAGTGTCTTCCAGCCGCAGTTCTGAAGGAAACCCGGATGCATGAAATACAAACTCATAGTGGCGCGTTGCGCTAACAAATTGATATCCCGACGCTATTTGTGGCCGATTTGCCGGATGCCTGTGACGGTCGGCGTTTGCAGGCTTGCGGCGTCATCTTCCGGTCCATTGCAAGTGCTTGGTACAGGTCGGATGTTCCCGGCGAAGGAAGTGTACGCAATATGTGCGTAGAGGTCGAAATTTGTGCACGGTTAAGATGCTGGAGGCTTGAGGTGGAGGTTCCGGTCGGAGTCGCGGATAGTGGTTGGTCGTCAGGTAGACGCGCGTGTGGAAACCTCGCGGCCGAAGAGGGTGGCGGCGGTTGCCCCTTCGATGAAGATCGACCGGAGCTGGCCCGGCGCCGTCCCGGTTGCCTGGCCCTTGTCCCAGACCACTGTCAGGTTATCATCCGTCTTGCCCATCCACTGGGAGGACGATTTCTTTGCGTCACCTTCGACCAGGACGGAAACGGTTTGCCCGATTCTGGATTGGTTGAGGGCCAACGAGATTCGCCTCTGGACCTCGACGAGCCGGCTGACGCGCTCTCCTTTGACCGGTTCCGGCACATCGTCCGGATACTTCCTTGCCGCGATCGTGTTCTTGCGCTCCGAATACTTGAAAATAAACGCCGAATGAAAACGCACCGCTCCAACCGCCGACAGGGTGTCGTGGAACTCGTCCTCCGATTCGCTGCAAAACCCGCAAATGAGGTCGGTCGTCAGGGCGATGCCCTGGTTGGCCGTCCTGATGCGCTCGACCAGATCCAGATATTCCCGTCTCGTGTAGGTCCGATCCATCAAGGCGAGGATGCGGTCACTGCCCGCCTGAAGCGGCAGATGGACGTGTTTGCAGATGCGGGGATGGTAGGCGATGGCTTCCAGCAGCGGGACGGGAAAGTCTTTCGGGTGGGGTGAGGTGAACCGGACCCGCTCGATCCCGGGGACATCGGCGACTGAAGTGATCAGCCTTGCGAAATCCCACCCGTCGTATCGATAGGAATTCACGTTCTGGCCGAGCAGGGTGACCTGCTTATGCCCTTGCTCCGCAAGGATACGGGTCTCGTGCAAGATGCTCTCCGGCTCCCGCGACCGTTCGCGACCCCGCGTGTAGGGCACGACGCAAAAGGTGCAAAAATTGTCGCACCCGCGCATGACGGCGATCCAGGCGTTGACCCCCGGCGTCCGGTCCGGCAGGATGCCTTCGTAGGTCTCATACTCCGACAGGTCCACCGCCATCTGGCGGCCCGCATCACCCTCCGCCAACCCCTGCCAGGCCTTCTTCAGCATCCCCGGAAGCTGGCGGTAGCTGTCAGGCCCGACAATGAGGTCCACAAGAGGCTGGGAGTCCGTGAGTTCCTTTTTCAGGTTTTGCGCCATGCACCCGAGGACGCCGACCACCAGAGGCCGTTGCCGCTTGATGGTCTTCAGTTCGGCGAGGTGCCCGTAGACTCTGGTGTGGGCATGTTCCCTGATCGCGCAGGTGTTCATCAGGATAACGTCGGCGGCTTCCTGCTCGTCCGTGAAGAGGAACCCCTCCTGCTTGAGCAACGACCGGACGAGTTCCGAATCGTACTCGTTCATCTGGCAGCCGAACGTTTCGATATGGACGCGCGGATGGCTCATCGTGAGTGATGGTTCATGCAAACAGCGGCAGCGGCATCGTGCCGCTCGGGGTTGAAGATAGCAGGTGTCCCAATGCGAGTCCATCCAGAGCGGCGGTGATCTCGACAGGTCGGATGGTATTGGCGAGATCTTCGTCGCTCGAGATCCTCACGCGGAGGTAATTGTCCGTCAGGCCCGTACGTTCCGAATCCTTGCCGGGCCGCTCGAAGAGCACCGGCAGGCTGCGCCCGATGAATCGCCGATAGTAGGTCAGTCGCTTGGCTCGGGAGAGGCCGGTCAAGTTGGCCGTCCGCTCGGCGACGGTGGCGGCCGGGACCTGTCCGGCCATCTTGGCGGCCGGCGTACCCGGTCGGGCCGAGTAGGGGAACACGTGACAATAGGCGATCGGAAGGGCCGAAACCAACGAGACGGTGGCTTCATGCTGTTCGGGCTGTTCGCCCGGAAAACCCACCAGAAGATCCGTGCCGATGCAGACATCAGGAATGAGCCGGGCCGCCCGCTCGATGAGCCGGGTGTAATATTCGACGCCGTAGGGCCGGTTCATGGCCTTGAGCATGACATCGCTGCCGCTTTGCAGCGGGACATGAAGGTGCCGGCAGAGGCGGTTCGATTTGGCCATGTGGTCGAGCAGTTCGTCGGTCACGGTCGTCGGCTCGATCGAGGAGATTCTGATCCGCTCGATGCCGGGGAGGAGTTCCAACAGTTTGATGAGATCGACCAGCTTTGCTCCGCCGGATTCGTATTCCCCGATGTTCACGCCGGAGAGCACCAATTCCTTATGGCCCTTGGCCGCCAACTCGCCCGCTTCACGCAGGACGTCGGTGAGCGATCTGCTGCGGGACCGGCCCCTCGCGAACGGAATGATGCAGAAGGTACACATGACATCGCAGCCATCCTGAACCTTGAGGGTCGCCCTCGTGCAGTCGAAGTCGGCGGTCCCATCAAGGACGAATTCCTCCCGTGCAATCCGCCTTGTATGGAGGATACGAGATGACGGCAGCTTCGAAAGTGCGTCCGGCGAGGGGAGAAGATCGGGCAAGGCCATCTTGAACTGGGACCCGACGACCATGTCGATCCCGTCCATCCCTCGCAACGCCTCCATGCCGGTCTGGGCATAGCAGCCGGTCACGGCGACGAAGGCCCGGGGCGAATGGCGCAGGGTGCTCCGGACCGCCCGCCGAGAGTCCCGTTCTGCGTCCTGCGTGACGGAGCAGGTATTGAGGATCAGCAGATCAGTCGGTTCGCCGAATTCGACCAGCCTGTAGCCTTTGCTGATCAGGCGGCTGGCCAGGTGCGCCGTTTCAGTCTGATTCAACCGGCAACCCAGCGTATGGAGGGTCGCGCGTTTCATTGTATCGAGGCCGTTCATGGGAAAGCGGATTATAAGGAAGCACCGGTCGGTCTACAAGCCGATGCACTGCAACCGTCGCTTCGATTCCGCTCACGGATCCGTATCGACTCGGGCTTATCCCAGTTGCGTTGAACGACCTGAAGACCCATGGTACGATGTGCGTCACTTGGCTGGTCCTTCCTACAACGGAGAGGAGCGATCTCCATGAAAGCATGGCGTTGGTTGATTGTCGCGGCTGCGGTCCTCGCTGCTCCGCATCAACTCGGCTGGGCGAGCGGCAGCCTGCCACCCGAGCCGGAATTGAATTCCCGGGTCGATGAGCTCTATGACCACGAAGCCAGGCTCTTTCTCATCCTCTACTCGCTGAAGGGCGATGGGGAGGTGGACTACATCACCGGACGGATGGTGCAGGATTACAGCCGCAGCAACTACGGCAACCCCGTGTACAACACCGAGTCCTTCCCGCTGTTCTATTGGTGGAACCATACGATGTGGAATGATCCGGAGCAGGATGGGGTCAACGGCAACGAGCGCGTGTATCAGGAAAACGTCGAGTTTGACCGCAGCCGCTACAAACCCTGCCTGTTCAACGGTCAGGCCTGTTAGCGCGGGTTCTCCTCGCCGGTTTCGACAGCGCGCCTGGCTGAGCGTCATCCGTCCTGTCCTCCGGTTCCCGTAATTTTGTACGGTCCCCGTGCAGAGAGTGATATCCTGCCCTCGCTTCACCTGCGTGCCCTGACCATCCAGGTTTCATGCGAATCAGCCAACTCGCGAATCGTCGCATCGGGCTTATGCTGCCCTTGGGGTTTGCGTCGGGGCTTCCGCTCGCCTTGACCTCCGGGACGCTTCAAGCTTGGCTGACCGTCGCGGGAGTCGACCTGCGCACGATCGGCGTGTTTACGCTGGTCGGCCTGCCCTACACGCTGAAGTTTCTTTGGGCTCCGTTGATGGACCGTTATGTGCCGCCCTGGCTGGGCCGCCGGAGGGGCTGGATGGTTCTCACGCAGGCCTCCTTGATCGTCGGCGTTCTGGCCATGGCGCTGATTGATCCCTCCCAATGGCCCTGGTTGCTGGGCATCGTGGCCCTGTCGGTCGCATTCATGTCGGCATCCCAGGACATTGTCTTCGATGCCTATCGGACCGAGACGCTCAGGCCGCAAGAACGGGGGCTGGGCGCCGCGGTCTGGGTGAACGGCTACCGCTTCGCGTTGTTGGTCGCCGGCTCCTTGGCCTTGGTGCTGGCCGATCAGGTCGGTTGGCCTGCGACCTATACCTGTATGGCGTTTGTCATGCTGGTCGGGCTCTGGGCCGTAGGGACTGCAGAGGAACCGACCTCCTCGCAGCAGGTGCCCTCGTCGTTGCGGGAAGCCGTGCTCGGGCCGTTGGAGGAATTCTTCTCACGGACAGAGGCCGGGACTCTGCTGGGCTTGGTCGCGCTGTACAAACTCGGCGATGCCTTCGCCGGGACCCTGCTCACGGCGTTTCTCATCAAGGGAGTCGGGTTCACCGCGACCGACGTCGGCGTCATGAAGGGGCTGGGCCTGGGGCTCACCTTGGCCGGCGCCTTGATCGGCGGGCTTGCCATGACCCGCTTGGGACTCGTGCGGGCCCTGCTGGCCTTCGGTCTGCTACAGGCTGTCTCGAACCTGGCGTTTGTCCTGCTGGCCTGGGGAGGGAAGAGCTACCCGCTGCTGGTCTTCGCGATTGCTTGCGAAAATCTCTCCGGCGGCATGGGAACCTCGGCCTTTGTGGCTCTGGTGATGGCGCTCTGTCACCACAAGTACACGGCGACCCAGTTCGCCCTGCTGTCTTCAATTGAAGCATTGGGGCGGGTCTTGTTGGGGCGTCCTTCGGCGCAACTGGTCGAGGCAATCGGCTGGGCTCCCTATTTTGTCGTTACCTTCATCGCTGCCTTGCCGGGGCTTCTATTGCTCTGGCACCTGCGGGAGAATCTTGCTCGTTATGAGGGAACGGCGAATGGCGCCTCCCCAATCGACTGAACCGGCAAGTTCTGGGTGGTCACGCCTTGACCCGCCGTTGGAGAAACAACACGAACAACATCAACGTTGGCAAAGGAGCCAGGAGAAACGGAACCAGCCAGAGCCACACGTTCTTCCCCCGCACACGGGCCTGATCGATCATCCACACGAAAACCCAGATCACGAGCCCTGCGTAGTTCAACGACATCCATTGGGTCGTATGGACTTTCAAGCCGCTGCTTGCTTCTTCAGGACCCTGTAACAGGAACAGGCCAAGCAACAGGAGAAAGATCCCAAGCAGTGCCATGACCAGTTGTTTGCTCCACACGTACATGAAGGCCTCCTCTCGTTCAGCAGGATTGAGCAATGAAGGGCGGGACAGGCTGTTGCACAGAGCACAGCCAAGAATCGCGAGGGCGGTAGGCTACTGAGCGGCTGTGGGATTGTCAAACTCCCCTATGGCACCGGGTGAGTAGGGAAAAGTCTCCCTGTATCGCCTGGAAATATGGACTCAGGTGAAGGAAAAAATGCTCCGATTTTGCCAATTCACCCATGTGGATAACCGCTCAGGATCATCGCCGAAAGCATGTCTGGAGGGCCTTTGGCGCTATTCACAGGATTTCCCTCCTATTCACAGTGAATCCACAACATTTAGTGTTGACAAAATGTAGAGATCGCTATATGTAGCATACGACTAACAGCGGTCAGTTCGACAACCCCGAATCTCCAGTTCGCGACAGCCTGGTTTCCGGCGGTTCAGCCCAACCACCATCCACCCACTCGGTGACCTCCAAGGAGGGAGTCGTGAGAATTGAACGTCGGTTCACAAAGCGCGGCCATGGCCCGTACGAGGGCATCACGTTCGTGAAACGGTCGTCCGAGATCCGGAACCCGGACGGGTCCACGGTCTTCAAACTGGACAACATCGATGTGCCGGAATCCTGGTCGCAGTTGGCCATCGATATCCTCGCCCAGAAGTACTTCCGGAAGGCCGGTGTGCCCCAGGTGGATGCAGAGGGCAAGCCGATGACGGGCGCCGACGGGAGGCCGGTGCTCGGGGGCGAACGGGATGCGCGTCAGGTGTTCGAACGGTTGGCCGGTTGCTGGACCCATTGGGGAAAGGGCCACGGGTACTTCAAGACGGCCGAGGATGCGACCGCCTTCCATGACGAGATGTGCTACATGCTGGCCTGCCAGATGGCAGCGCCCAATTCGCCGCAGTGGTTCAATACCGGGCTGCATTATGCCTATGGGCTGACCGGACCGGCACAGGGTCACTACTATTTCGATCCGACGGTCGGTGAAGTGGTCAAGGCGGCCAACGCCTTCGAGCACCCGCAACCTCATGCTTGCCAGCCGTACGATGCGCTGATCTCCACGCCGGACGGACCCATTCCCATCGGAGAGATCGTGGCTCGCGGGCTCGTCGGCCTGACGGTGTTCGATGGCCGTCTGGAGGGGAGGGGCACAGCGCAAGTGGTGGCCGTGAAGGACAATGGACAGAAGCCCGTGTTCCGGATCGTTCTCAAGAACGGGATCTGCGTCGATGCGACAGCGGATCATCTGGTGTGGGCGAAATCGGAGCGACGGAGCGGGGGCGAATGGCTTCGGGTCAACGCCCTTGCACCAGGGATGCGATTGGAACTCTCGACCGTCACCGCCGTGGACAGTCGGCCTGATTCACGGGCGGAAGATGAGGCGGCCCTCGTCGGCTGGCTTCATGGTGATGGCTTCGTCGGACAATACGAGCACGGCACCAATCGAAGCCTGACGCTGGAATTTCTGACGATCGACAAGGATGAGTTTCACTTCGTCCAGGATCGCATTCAGCGCGTGTTTCCGGACGTGCACTACCATGTTCGGACCGTCGACACGCAGACTCCCGGCCTGGATGTGCGCCGGATCAGGCTGTATGGGGAGGCCCTCCGCCCCTTCGTGGAGCAATATGACCTCCTGCGCGGTCCCAAGGAAGAGCTGCGCATTGCCGGCGGGTTGAGGAGAGGGGGCCGCGAGGTGCAGGCCGCGTATCTGAGGGCGTTGTTTCAGGCCGACGGGACGGTTCGGCTGCGATCACGTCGTTTCCGCACCTCCGATGTGGTGCTGACGACGGTGTCCCAGCAGTTGGCCCGCGATGTCCAGGCGCTCCTCCTCAATCTCGGCATCTATGCCAGGGTCCAGCGCGGCGTCGAGACGCGCGAGAATCGCCGGGTCCCGTATTTTGTATCCATCGGCTATGCCCAGGCCCGGGAACGGTTTCGCAGCATCATCGGATTCGTCTCGGAGGACAAGCGGGGCAAGCTGGATCGCGCCTGCTCACACGACTTTGCCGGCAAGGCTCTCCCGAGCTTGCGGGAAGAAACCATCGCTCGAATCGAGGCCTTGGGTGTGCTGCCCGTCTACGACATTCAGACGTCCAGCGGTCAGTACCTGTGCAACAACGTGGTCGTGCACAATTGTTTCATCCAGTCCATCGAAGACGATCTGGTCAACGAGAACGGCATCATGGACCTGTGGGTCCGTGAGGCGCGGCTCTTCAAATACGGATCGGGGACCGGGACGAACTTCTCCCGGTTGCGGGGCGACGGGGAGCCTTTGTCCGGCGGCGGCCGGTCCTCCGGGCTCATGTCGTTCCTGAAGATCGGCGACCGCGCGGCAGGGGCGATCAAATCGGGCGGAACGACCAGGCGGGCGGCCAAGATGGTCTGCCTCGACCTCGACCATCCGGACATCGAGGAGTTCATCGATTGGAAGGTCGTCGAAGAGCAGAAGGTCGCCGCGATGGTGACCGGCTCGAAGATTTGCGCCCAGCGGTTGAACGCCGTCTTGAAGGCCTGCACGGTGGCCGGCGGCGAGGGGCAGGGTCAGGTCGAACTCGACATGAAGAAGAATGCGGCCCTGCGCGAGGCGGTGTCCGCGGCCCGGCGCGACATGGTGCCGGAAGCCTACATTCAGCGGATGTTCGATTATGCCAGACAGGGCTATACGCATTTTGTCTTCTACGAGTACGACACCAACTGGGACGGCAAGGCCTATCAGACCGTGTCGGGTCAGAATTCCAACAACAGCGTGCGCATTCCCAACGGGTTCTTCGAGGCCCTGGAGCGGGACGGCGACTGGGAGCTGCGGCGCCGGATCGACGGCAAGGTCAGCAAGACGGTCAAGGCGCGAGACCTCTGGGACAAGATCGCCTGGGCGGCTTGGATCTGCGCCGATCCCGGCACGCAGTACGACACGACGATCAACGAGTGGCATACCTGCCCGGAAGATGGGCGTATCAACGCCTCCAATCCCTGCTCGGAGTACATGTTCCTCGACGACACGGCCTGCAACCTGGCCTCGCTCAACTTGGCCAAGTTCTACAACGCCGAAGGGGAATTCGATTTGGAATCCTTCCGGCATGCCGTGCGCCTCTGGACGATCGCGCTGGAGATCAGCGTGCTGATGGCCTCCTTCCCGAGCCGGGCCATTGCTCAGAAGAGCTACGAGTTCCGGACGCTGGGCCTCGGTTACGCGAACCTCGGGACCATTTTGATGCGGCAGAGCATTCCCTACGATTCGCCCAAGGCCCTGGCGATTTGCGGCGCAATCACGGCCATCATGACCGGCGAATCCTACGCCGCATCCGCGGAAATGGCGGCGGAGCTCTCGCCCTTTCCCGGTTACGCGCGCAACCGGGAGGCCATGCTGCGGGTGATCCGCAACCACCGCCGGGCCGCCTATGGGGCGCCGGCTGGTGAGTATGAAGGCTTGACGATCAAGCCGATGGCAATCCAACCCGAGCACTGCCCGCCGGAGATCCTATTGGCGGCACGGCGCGCCTGGGACCGGGCCCTGGAGCTCGGCACGGCCTACGGCTTCCGCAATGCCCAGGTGACGGTCATTGCACCGACCGGGACGATCGGGCTGGTCATGGATTGCGATACGACCGGGATCGAGCCGGACTTCGCCCTGGTCAAGTTCAAGAAGCTGGCGGGCGGCGGCTACTTCAAGATTATCAACCAGAGCCTGCCCCCGGCGCTCGCGGCTCTGGGCTATAGCGACGCGCAGATCCAGGACATCGTGTCCTACTGTGTCGGCCGGCAAACTCTCAAGGGCGCGCCGAGCGTCAACCACGAGAGCCTGCGGCAGAAGGGGTTCGATGATGCGGCGCTGGAACGGTTGGAAGGCTCCTTGGCCCAGGCCTTTGAAATCCAGTTCGCGTTCAACAAGTTCACGTTGGGCGAGGACTTCTGCCGAGAAAAGCTGGGCCTCACCGAGGCGCAGTTGGCCGATCCGACCTTCAATATGTTGAAGGCCTTGGGCTTTACCCAGGAGGATGTGGTCGCGGCCAACGACTATTGTTGCGGCACCATGACGATCGAAGGGGCTCCGCACCTGAAACCGGAGCATCTGCCGATCTTTGATTGCGCGAACCGCTGCGGGCGCCTCGGCCAACGGTACATCGCGGTCGATGCCCATATCCGCATGATGGCGGCGGCGCAGCCCTTCATCAGCGGGGCGATCAGCAAGACGATCAACATGCCGGCCGACGCGACGTTGGAGGACGTGAAGGCAGCCTATCTATTTGCCTGGAAGAGCATGGTCAAGGCCGTCGCTCTTTACCGGGACGGATCGAAGCTGAGCCAACCCTTGAACGCCTCATCGGACAGCGGCAAGGCAGTGGAGGCAACGCCCACCGTCATGACCGTCGCAGAGAAGGCGGCGGAACGCGTGCTGGTCCGATACCTGGCCAAGCGGCGTCCCTTGCCGGCGCGCCGCAACGGCTATACGCAGAAGGCCATCATCGGAGGCCACAAGCTTTACCTGCGCACCGGTGAATACGAGGACGGGACCTTGGGCGAAATCTTCCTGGACATGCACAAGGAAGGAGCCGCCTTCCGCAGCTTGATGAACAATTTCGCGATCGCGATTTCATTGGGGCTGCAACATGGAGTGCCGCTGGAGGAATTCGTCGAGGCCTTCGTGTTTACTCGGTTCGAGCCGAACGGGCCGGTGAAGCTGAACGACCGGATCAAGATGGCCACCTCGATCATCGACTACATCTTCCGCGAGCTCGCCATCACCTATTTGGAGCGCTCCGACCTGTCCCAGGTCCAGGAGGAAGACCTGCGGATGGATTCGATGAAGAAGGACGAGCAGGACCCGGAATGTGAGGCGGAAGAAGCGGACATGTCGGCCCTGGCCAAGGCCTCAATCCTGACCGAACACCTGCCGGTGCGGAGGAACGGGCTGCATGGGAACGGACATGGCCATGGGAACGGGCACGGCAGCGTGGCCCATAAGTTGGAGCTCAAGCGGGAGACGCTGACCGTGACCTCCGTCCGTCAGGAGGCCAGGCAAAAGGGCTATGAAGGCGATCCCTGCCCGGAATGCAAGCAGTTCATGATGGTCCGCAACGGGACCTGTCTGAAGTGCATGGGCTGCGGCGCCACGAGCGGCTGTTCGTAAGAACAAGAGCACCTGGTCCAACTCCTCAGGGCTCCCCGTGGCGGGCAGCAGGCCCGCCACGAGGCATACATGGAATCCCAATCTCCTTTGTCCTCCGACCCTGAGGCAGCCTCTGGCCGACAGGTGCGGTAATCTCTCCTTCATCCTTTGAAGGCGCTATTTTCGGGCGGTCATCATCTTGAAGGCCAAGCAGGTGTTGGAGTGGCCCGATACGGCGAGAGGGTGAAAACGGTCGCTTAACCTTGACTCGGTCACGGGCCATTGATAGGTTGGCCGCTCGCGAGTTCCCGGTTCTGGCGTGAACGGTCCTTGAGCGTGTGTTCCCGCCAAATAAATGCTGGAAGACTCCGTTCAGTGGAGGCGCCTCTGGAGAAGGTGTCTTGAGGTCCTTACGTGCACAGTCCTTTCTGAAAGCGGATCTTCTCCGTGGCCTGCGCGGACGAGGGCTTTTGGTGGTCCTGAGCCTGTGCATGTCCGGGTGCCCACTGATCATTTCGCTCGACTACGTTCCCTCGAACAACGTCAAGGGGCAGGGCCCTGTACAGGTGCGGGACTTCATCTATCGCCCGGCCACGCAGGGTGCGGTGAGGCCAAGGGAAGTTGGCGTGCCGTCGGAGGGGATCGGCCGCATCTTCCTATCCAGCGAGATCGGCACGGTGTTCACGGACGCGATGAAGCGCGAGCTGACGCACTCGGGATATCAGGTGAATCAAATGGAAGGGGAGGGTCAGGCGCAGCCTGCGACACCGGTGATCTCCGGTGTGGTGGAAAAATACGCTCTGCTGGAACCGGGAGTGTTTGAAGTAGCCGCCTCGTTCACGGCGACCAAAGGAGACGGAACGCAACAAGCGTTCGCCTGCGAAGCCCGTCACAACGAAGGCGTGATTGAAGTCATGATCAAGACCGCCATGAGGAACTGTATTCAACAGTTCATTGTGAGCGCGCAGGAAGCCGCAGTCTTCTGACCAGGAAGGGAATTGGTCCATACATATGATATCCGGCCCACTGTTGCAGCATGTGTTTCATCCTTCCGATTTCAGCGAGGCCAGCGCCACAGCCTTCGCCCACGCGCTCAAGGCAGCCCTGGTTGCCAAGGCCGATCTGACGATGCTGCACGTGGCCGGAGGTGAAGAGCTTGAGTGGGATGGGTTTCCCGGCGTGCGGGAAACGCTTGAACGGTGGGGCCTGCTGCCGCCGAATAGTCCCAGGAACGCCGTCCCGAAACTCGGCATCGATGTGAAAAAAGTCATCACCCGCCAGGCCGATCCGGTGGAGGCGGTCGTCGGCTATCTCGGCAATCATGCCGCCGATCTGCTCGTTCTCGCGACCAATCAGAATAAGGGTCGGATGCAATGGCTGGAGAAATCGGTCGCGACGCCCGTGGCGCTCAAGTCCAGGCTGATGACCCTGTTCATCCCGCATGGTGTGAAAGGATTTGTGTCTCTGGACGACGGGTCGGTCTCGCTTCGCCATATCCTGATCCCGATCGACGCACAGCCGGACCCGCTGCCGGCGGTTCAAGCCGCCGTTCGAATCGTGCTTCAACTGAATTGCCCGGCAGGGGCCTTCACGCTCCTGCACGTCGGAGAGGAAGGGCAGGGGCCGGAGGTGCCGCTACCGGATGTCCCCGGGTGGGAATGGGAGCGGTTGACCAAGCAAGGCGATGTGACGGATGTCATTCTGGAGACGGCGAGCGAACGAACGGCCGACCTGATCGTCATGTCCACCGAAGGGCGAAACGGCTTCCTCGATGCGCTACGCGGAAGCCAGACGGAGCGGGTGCTGCGCGGGGCCTCCTGTCCGCTGCTGGCGATCCCTGCGGCAAGCTGGATGGCGGCCGCCCTGCAGAGCGACGCCGGCTGCGAAGGGTGACGCGAAGGGGAGCAGGGACTCCGGCTCTTATTCGGCTCACATCATCGTGGTAACGGCGAAGAAAGGATTGTGTTGCGATGGGGCAGTCGTATCGGATGGGAATGAGGGGATGGATAATCCTGTGCTCGGTGATCGGCCTGCTGTCTTGCGCCGGTGGACCCGAGAAGCATGAGCAGGTACCGTGGCAGTTTGAACCGATCACCGGGATGGAGGCCGTCAGTGGAAAATGGCAGGGGGTGCTGAAACGAGTGCCGGAGAACGTGGATGATTGGGTGAAGGTGGTGATTTCGGAGGACGGGGTCTATCAGTTCGCCACCTACCGAACCATCGGAGTCTTCAAGGGAGAGGGCAGGTTCTCGTTGGTCGAGGGACGGCTGAAGGCCGAGAGTGAAAGGGGAACGATTGCGGGAACCCTGTTCCGTGCAGGAGACCGCCGGCTGCTGAAGATTCGGGCTCGGAGCCACGACGGAAATGACTATGCGGTCAACCTGACCCCGGCGCCGTAAGCCACGCCGATCGCCGTCGTTCCAATGGTTCCTACCCGACGAAGACCGGCTCCGGCCTTGAAGTCGCTTGATCTTGACCGCGATGGGTTCCCCATATATAAAACTGGTCCAACTGACCGGTACATTGTCCGGACGTCATATTCATGGCGGTCCCAGATCGACGGGCGATCGAGCGCGATTGGCGGGAACGGGGGTTCAGTTGCGGGCTGTGGGTTGATCCTCCCGGGCAAGTATGGGAGGATTACGTGCACTCGGTCGACGAACTCGTTCTCGTGCTGCAAGGAAACCTCGAAGTGGAGGTCGGCGGAGAAACGAAGCGCCTTTCCGCGGGGGATGAATGCTTCATCCCCGCGCATCAGTTCCATACGGTGCGCAATGTCGGCGGGGGCGAGGCCCGGTGGTTGTACGGGTATAGAGAGATAGGGGAGGGAGAATAGGGATGCCAGTCGCAAGTCAGATCGTCATTACAGGCCAAAGCAAGCCGGGAGTGCTCGCCCAAGTGGTTTCGGTGCTCGCCGGCGCCAAGGTCAATATCAAGGCCTTTTCCGCCCCTGAGGTCACCGGCAAGGGGAATCTGCGGCTGTTGGTGTCAGATGTCGATCAGGCGCGGGCGGCATTGAGGGCGGCCAAGGTGAAGTTCCGGGAAGAAACGGCCCTCGTGCTCAGCTTGGAAAACAAACCCGGCGCACTCTCCGATGTGGCCGACCTGCTCAAGAAAGCCCGGATCAACATCAAATGCGGCTATTGCACGCCGTCCCGCGAGGGCAGCAGGGCCATCGTGGTGCTGACGGTTTCCAATACGTCCAAGGCGTTGGGCCTGCTTCGGGGGCAATCCCTCGACGAATTTTGATCGGCCTTCAAGCCAAGCACCGATTCTCCATACCAACCGTCTTCACCCGATCCCGGTTGTGAAGCCCCGACGGAGAACCACGTCCCTCTTCACTCCTCCTGATTGGTTGTATCCGTTTCGTCTCTGCTCTGCCTTGGTGTCGCTCCTTCTTCTCTCGACTCTCCACGGTTGCGGAAGTTCACCCAGGCTCACAAGGGCAATGTATCCGCCCGGGTATCCCGTCGGCTATATCGAGCGTGGCATTGCGTCCTGGTACGGGCCGGGCTTTCACGGAAACAAGACCGCCAACGGCGAGCGGTATGACATGAATCAATTGACCGCCGCCCACCGCACCTTGCCGCTGGGGTCGGTCGCCTTGGTCCGATCGTTGACCAGCGGCCGGGAGGTCACGGTCCGGATCAACGACCGGGGTCCCTTTGCAAAGGGGCGGGTCCTGGACCTGTCTTACGCCGGAGCCAGGGCGATCGGGATGGTGGGATCCGGCACGGATGAGGTCGAGCTTCGCGTGATCGATTTTCAGGGACCTGCCGGGCCATTGGGTTATCTGAGGATCCAGGTCGGCTCATTTGCCGATGCGTCGCTGGCCCAAGCGCTGCTTGGTCGAGTCCGTGCCCTCCATTATGACGGCCGGATCCTGGTCGTCACCCTGCCGGAAGGAAAGCGGTATCGGGTTCAGGTGGGACGATATCAATCGGAGCAGGAGGCGGAAACCGTTGCGACCAGGGTAGGGGCTGAGCTTCAGGTCGACCCCCTGATCGTCAGAGATGAAATCCTCTGACAACCATTGAGTAAGCCTTGTATCTTGGAATTGTGGTACATGAGACATACGGAATGTGACAGATCGATACGCCTCCGGTCCGAAGAGACCGCGGCCGAGCCGGGTCGTCACATTCCCTATTCCATAAGCCCGCACAGTTGC
>WBZO01001238.1_pt1 | contig 41479 bp, 37 predicted proteins | sample 5204261 | NCBI WGS metagenome assembly WBZO01 (sample SAMN12412400, study PRJNA552823) | activated sludge metagenome | isolation source: activated sludge from anammox sidestream of wastewater treatment plant... | place: USA: North Carolina | collected 2017-09
GCGAACGTTTTAATGCCCGCCAGCTGCGCCGTGCCGCCGGTCAATACGATGCCCGCCGGCAGCAAGCCGTCGTAGCCCGAACGTTTAATCTCGGTCAACACCAGCGTAAAAATTTCTTCGGCGCGCGCTTGTAAAATTTCCGCCACCTCGCGCCGCGACACGACGCGCATCTCTTCTTCGCCGAACGCGGCAAGTTCAATAATCTCTTCGGGGCGCGCATCGTCCGCCAAAACGGTGCCGTACTTTATTTTGATTTCTTCCGCCGCCGCAAAGGGCGCGCGCAAACCCACCGCCAAATCATTCGTCAAGTGCATGCCGCCAATCGGCAGCACGACCGTGTGCCAGACGCTGCCCTCGATGAAAATGGCAATGTCGGTGGTGCCGCCGCCAATGTCCACCAACGCCACGCCCAAATCGCGCTCGGCGCTCGTCAACACCGCTTCGCCCGACGCAATCGGTTCCAACACCAATTGAATCACGCGCACGCCCGCCGCTTCGACCGCTTTGTACAAATTTTGAATGGACGCCACCGCGCCGGTCACAATGTGCGCTTCGACTTCGAGACGATAGCCCATCATCCCAATCGGGTCGCGCACGCCGTCCTGCCCATCGAGCGAAAAACCGCGCGCAATCGCGTGAACCACTTCACGATTATCCGGCACCGCAATCGCTTGCGCCGCGTCCATCGCGCGCTGCACAATGTCTTGGGTCACCGCGCGCCCGTGCGGAATCGGCGCGACGCCGCGCGAATTGATGGATGCAATATGCGCGCCCGCGATGCCGACATACGCGCCTTCGATGGACATGTTCGCCATGCGCTCGGCTTGCTCCACCGCGAGCGCGATGGATTGCGCGGCGAGTTTCACATCTACCACCACGCCTTTGCGGATGCCTTCGCTCGGCGCCATGCCAACGCCCAAAATGCGAACGCCGTCCGACGCCCGTTCCGCGATGAGCGCAACAGTTTTGGTCGTACCAATGTCGAGAACTGCAACAGGAATACTCATTGTGCCTCCAGGTGAAACGCGCTATTTGGTTTTCGCCGCCGCTTCTTGGTAATAGGGCAGCCCGCTGCCCAAATCAATAAATGTGACCGCGCGTTTGTCGCGCAACAATTGCGTCGTCACAATCTGTAACGCCGTGAGTTTATCTTGCATCTGATTCGCGCTGCCAAAATAAATCAGCCAGCCATGTTCATCGCGCAGCGTGAGACCGTGCGCCTTGGTCCATTCAAAATACTTGGGCGCCGCTGGCCACGCATTGATGAGCGCGGCGGCGGCGTTGAACGCGTCAGGATTGATGCGTTCGCCATATTTCACCGCGCGGCCTTCGGCATCGCGCACGTGCCACCCGTTCGGCACCATGCCGCGCGGCCGCATCGCAATGCCTTCCTGATCCACCCAAAAATTCTTGCCCGCGACTTCCCACACAAAACGCGGCGTGCGTTCGACAGTATAAATTTCAACCGTGTTGGGCAGCGTCACATACACCTGCGCGTCTTTGAATTCGGGCAAGGCGCGCACGGCGCTCTCGACTTGGCGCGGATTTACAAAAAAGATATTCCAGCCATTCACGCCCGCCGCTTGAGCGATTTCATCGTGCGGCACAATCTTGGCGCCGATTATCGCCGGCTGTGAAACAAAAAAAGCGTCAAGATTAAAACTTGCCCACAACAACGTCGCTAGCGCCGCCAGCAAAAATCCGGCAAAAAATTTCGGACGGCTCGCGCGCCAATCGCGCGCGGTGCGCCACGGATTCAATTCGATGCGCGGCGCGGCAATATCGAATGTCGCGCGTTTCTGGGGCGCGCGCGGCCGCGTCGTTTTCACGCGCGGTTCCGTCGCCACCACGCGCACGCGCGGCGCCGCGCCAACGACTTGGCGCTTGCGACGGGTGCGCCGCGCGGCGGGTTTTTCGTTAGAACTTGGATTCTGTCGGCGAACGTTCATAGTCTTTGCCTACAAATTCGTCCGGGCGGCGCAACCTAATACGTCGTCTGGTTGCGCTTTTTGTCCGCATAACGTTCCAACGCCAATTGAATCAAACGGTCAAGCAACTGCGGGTAACTCAAACCGCTCGCCTGCCACATGCGCGGATACATCGAAACGGCGGTAAAACCGGGAATGGTGTTGATTTCATTGACTAGAATTTTGCCGTCGCGTTTATCCAGAAAAAAATCTACGCGCGCCATGCCGCTGCAATCAAGCGCCAGAAACGCGCGCACCGCGAGTTCCTGCACCGTCTGCGTTTGTTCGTCCGTCAAAGCGGCTGGCACAATCAGACGCGTCCGTTCATCCGCATACTTGGCGGCGTAATCGTAAAATTCACGTTCGGGAATCACTTCGCCCGGCAGCGATGCCAGCGGCATATCATTGCCCAACACACTGCACTCGATTTCGCGCGCATCCACCGCGCGTTCCACCAAAATTTTGCGGTCATACAGCGCCGCGTTCGCTAACGCCTGCGTCAATTCATCCCAATTGCGCGCTTGAGCGACGCCGACGCTCGATCCTAAATTCGCGGGTTTTACAAAACACGGATACGCCAGCGCGGTCTCGATTTCGCGAATCGTTTCTTCCGGCTCGCGTTCCCATTGCCGTCGCGTCACGACCAAAAATTCGACGACGGGCAAACCAGCATCACGAAAGAGCGCTTTCATCAATTGCTTATCCATGCCCACCGCGCTCGCCGCCACGCCCGCGCCGACATACGGCACATCCGCGAGTTCGAGCAAACCTTGTATCGTACCGTCTTCGCCATTGGGGCCATGAATTAACGGAAACGCCACATCCACGCGTTCGTGCAGCGCGTCCGCCGTCGTCATTGCCGCCGCGTCGCGCGTCAGCAAGGCGGTCGCCGCGGCTGGAACGTCCGCGCCATTCATGGGTCGCAGCAAGGGCGAATGGGTAGCATTGACCAACGTTTTGAGCGGGTTGCCCTCCGTGAGCCACTTGCCCTCTTTACTCACGCCAATCAAAACCGCGTCGTACCGGAGCGGGTCCAACGCGCGCAACACCGCTTGCGCCGACGCGAGCGAAACTTCATGCTCACCCGACTTGCCGCCAAAAATCAGACCGACTCGAATTTTGCCGTCCATCATCTCTCGCGTAACATATCCTTAAACCGACATCCCATCGCGCGGAGTGCGCTACCAACCGACGAGTTCAATTTCTAATTCCAAATCCACCTTAAATTTTTCGCGCACGCCCCTTTTCACTAGCTCGATCAATTCCAACACATCGTTCGCCGTCGCGCCGCCCTGATTCACGAAAAAATTCGCGTGTACATTCGAGACTTGGACATTCCCAACGCGCGTCCCCTTGAATCCCGCCGCCTCGATTAAACGCCCCGCGTAATCGCCCGGCGGATTTTTAAACATCGAACCCACGCTCGCATCCGTCGGCTGCGTTTTGCGCCGCTGCGCGGCGTATTGATTCATCCGCGCAATGCAATCCGCCGCGTCCGCGCGCGCCAGTTCAAATTCGGCGCGCAAGACAATGTATTGATGCGGATGACGTTTCAAAAAACTATTGCGATATTCGTACTGCAACTCGGCGCGCGTCCACCATCGAATTTCATTTTGCGCGTCCAAAATTTCCGCGCGTATCACACAGTCGCCGATGGCGCCGCCGTGCGCGCCCGCGTTGGTTACAATCGCCGCGCCGACGGTACCGGGAATCCCAACTGCCCATTCCAAACCGCGCCAACCTTGGCGCGCCAAGCGGTTCGCCAAGCCCGGCAGCGGCGCGCCGCTCTCGGCCGTCACGCGCAGCGTCTCGCCTTTTTCGTCAGGCGCCATTTCAATCGCGTCCGCATGATTTTCAATCACCAGTCCGCGCACGCCCGCATCGCACACCAAGATATTGGACCCGTTGCCGAGAATAAAAATTTCAAGCGCCTGCGCGCGCCCCCATTGCGCCGCTTGGATCAATTCCGCCCGCGAATGGACGCGCCAAAAATATTCTGCGGGCCCGCCGATGCGAAACGTCGTATGCGGCGCGAGCGCTTGCCCGCGCGCAATGTTTTCGAGCCCCATACGCGCCTATGCCGCCGCCGGCTTGGTCAAACGCGTAATCGCCAGAACGGCGCCGGCAACGCCCCAGAACAGTCCAAACACCAGATTTGTCATGAGCAAATTGGTAAAGGTATAAAGCCCCATAATCATCGCGCCAATCAAATCGGCTGTCTGCGCGGGCACCACAAACAGCGCAATTAACACCGCTTCCATCAACCCGCGCCAAAAAGCGCGTCGACTGTTCAATCCGCCGCCCATGAACACCAAAAGGAGCAAAAAGAACATCATGATATAAAAACTCATGAGCGGGTCGCCCAAGAAATTGCTCGCGCCTTGCAGCTGCGGCACATTGGTCAGTCCGATAATGTGCGCCTCGACGCGCAAGATAAAATACAACGCCAACAGCGCCAAAATATCATCGCCCAACGCGGAACTTTTGAGCGCCCGCATATACAGCGCAATCGCCCCGCCCAATACCAGCAGACCTACAATGACCGCAATGACCCACGCCTGAATCTGAACCGGGCCGATGGCAATCAAAGTCGCCTGCGGATTGAATTGAATCGAGTTCTCGATATTTTGCGCGACGCTATCAATCCACGCATTCAAACCCGCGACCAAACTAAACGGAAACGTGGTTGGCGAAAAGAAACCACTATCCTGGAAAAATTGCGCAACGGTCGGCAATTGGCTTTGGAAAAAAACCGCCGCCGTCAACGCCGCCCACCAAAAGATCCAATTTTTGGGACCTAAAACATCACGCATAATCGTCCTGCACTAACTCGCCGGCGATCCGATTCACGTCTCCCGCGCCCAGCGCCACTAACACATCTCCCGCTTGCAATTCCGCGCGCAAACGCGCCGCCGCTTGCTGCAAAGTTGGCGCGTATTGCGTTTTGCGCGCGTCCATCCGTTCGACTAACGTCGCGCCGCTCATGCCCAACGTATCGCGTTCCCGCGCCGCGTAAATGTCCGTTACCAACACGCGGTCCGCATCCTGAAACGCGTCGGCAAATTCTTGCAAAAACGCGCGCGTCCGCGTAAAGGTGTGCGGTTGAAACAACGCCCAAATTTTCGCGTGCGGAAAACGCTGTCGCGCCGCCCTCAAGGTCGCGCGAATTTCCGTCGGATGATGCGCGTAATCGTCAATGATGGTCGCGCCGTGAAAAGTCCCGTGAAGCTGGAATCGCCGCCCGACTCCATTAAATTTTGCGAGCGATTCTCGCGATTCTGCATACGAGACATTACAGCGTCGCGTTACGACGAGCGCCGCCAGCGCGTTCAAAACATTGTGCCAGCCCGGAATTTGGAGCGCAAACGCGCCGACCTCTTGCTTGTCGCAAAATACGACGAAATCCGTGCCGCCGCGCTCATTCGCAGCGAGTTTTTCAGCGCGCCATACGTTCGCGGCGTCCAAACCATACGTTATCACCGTCCGCCCGCTTGCCTGCGCCAACGCGCGCGCCGCGTCATTGTCGCCGCACACCACAATCGCGCCGTCCGCACGCGTCTGCGCCATAAAGGTCGCAAACGCCTTTTGATAGCGCGCCCGCGTCGGAAACAAATCGGGATGGTCGTAATCCACATTCGTGACCACCGCCAGATACGGCGTCAAACCCCAAAACGCGTAATCGTATTCGTCGGCTTCAATGACAAACCATTTGCTCTGGCCGACACGCGCATTCGTTCCCCAAGCCGGCAGGATGCCCCCCATCACAACGGTTGGGTCCAAACCCGCCGCGCTCAAAATACTTGCAAGCAGCGCCGTCGTCGTCGTCTTGCCGTGCGAACCCGCCACTGCAATCACATCATAGCCCGCCGTGACCTCGCGCAAAAATTCGCGCCGTTTCAAAATCGGGATATTTTGTAAATGTGCCGCGACGATTTCGGGATTGTCCGCCGCCGCCGCCGACGTAATGACCAATGTATCCGCGCCCGCGATGTGTTCCGCCGCGTGTCCGATGAAAATTTGCGCCCCCGCGCGCGCCAACGCGTCGGTGACGGCTGAAGCGGCGCTATCGGAACCGCTAACGCGTGCGCCGCGTCCCAACATCACCCGCGCCAACGCCGACAAGCCCGCGCCGCCAATGCCGACGAAATGAATATGCCGCGTCACGCGCCCACCTCACGCAAAACGTCCACCACGCGCCGCGCCGCGTCGGGCTGCGCCAACGCCTTTGCCGCGCGCCGCATCGCGTCCAAACGCGCGCGGTCTGATAATAAATTCAGCGCCGTCGGTAAAAAAGCGGGCGCCAATTTTTCCTCTGCCAAAATTTCCGCCGCGCCGCGCGCCGCGAGAAATTCGGCGTTCTTGGCTTGATGGCCTTGGGCAAACAACCCGGGGACCAACAAACTCGCCGCGCCCACCGCTGGAAATTCGCCGAGCGTCGCCGCGCCCGCGCGCGCCACAACCAAATCGGCGGCAGCCAGCGCGAGCGGCATGTCCTCATTCAGATATTCAAACAACCGATAGCGCGCCGCGCGCGCCGGGTCCAACTGCGCGCGTTCCGCGTGCAGCGCGGCGTACGATTGCGCGCCGCACAAGTGAATCACTTGCGTCGCCGCGAGCAGCGCGGGCAAATTCACGCGCACAATTTCATTCAACGCGTGCGCGCCCTGACTGCCGCCAAAGACTGTGACCGCCGGTAAAGCATTATCGAGTTGGAAATGTGCGCGCCCCGCGTCGCGCGCGGCTTGAAAAAATTCGCGCCGCACCGGATAGCCGGTCACGGTGGCGCGGCCGCGCGGAAAAAATTTCAAAACTTGAGCGAACGAAACCGTCACCTGTTTGCTGAACCGCCAGGTCGCCCGAATCGCCCAGCCCGGCTCTAAATCCGGCAAAGCAATCACCGCCGGAATTTTTTTGCGCCACGCCGCCCAAAGCGTTGGAGCGCTCACATAGCCGCCAGTCGCCAACACCGCGTCGGGTTTGAAATGTTCCAAAGCCGCCGCCGCATGACGCGCGGCGCTCGCCAATTGCGCGCTATTCTGCAACTGCGCCCGCAGCGTTTTGCCGCGCACGCCGCCGACGCGCATCCCTACAAACGGCACGCCGCAACTTGCCGCGATGCGCTGCTCGACGCTCGCCTCGCGGCCGAGATACAAAAATTCAGACGTCCGATTCGGGGTCGGCGGCGCGTTCAATTCCTGCAGCACGGCGACGAGTGGATACACGTGGCCGCCGGTTCCGCCCCCCGTAAAAACGAGTCGCATTCTTTTTAGTCGTGGCTAAATTTTCTTTGACCGGCAAAGTCGCGCCCACCGCCGGCACGCTTTTGACGACCGGCGGTTTGGGCATGGCGCGCGAAATGCTCAATAAAATTCCAACGCTCGCCAAACTCATCACCAGCGACGAGCCGCCGTACGAAATAAACGGCAGCGGTTGGCCGGTAAAAGGAATCAATTGCGTTACGACGCCGATATTGACGAACGCTTGCAGAACCAGCCAAAAGGTAATGCCCGCCGCGAGGACGCGCCCGAAATCGTCCGGCGCTTTTTGCGCGATGCGAAAACCGCGATACGCCAAGACCACAAACAAGCCCACCAGCAGCGCCGCGCCAAACATGCCCGTTTCTTCGCCCCAAATCGCAAAGATGCCGTCCGAGTGCGCGAGCGGCACGTAACCGTATTGTCCGCCGCCCGTCCCCAAACCCTTGCCGAAAATTCCGCCCGACGAAAGCGCAATCAACGTCTGCGCGATTTGCCACGAACCATCATTCAATTCTTTGGCGGGGTCGGTCAATAACGACCAGAGACGCGCCATCGCGCGTTCCGAGCGCGAAATAACAAAGCCCGCCGCCGTAACCGCCAGAACCGCCGAAACGATAAATTGTTTCAAATCCGCTCCGGCGACAAAAAACATGGTGAACGCTACGCCGACAATCAAAAAGGCGGTGCTGTAATTGGGCTGCAAAATAATGAGCCCGGCGACGATACCGACGAGGATGGAAAAAGGAATCAAGCCATACATCGGGTTCCGCAATTTTTTGCCTTTGGAGGACAGCCACGCGGCGACATAAATAATCATCACCAGCTTGGCGATTTCGCCGGGCTGAATCGAGGGCCCCAACAACCAACGTTTGGCGCCTTGCACGCCCTCGCCAAACAACAACAACGCCGCCAAAAGCGTCAGAGTGCCAAGCATGAGCCACACCGCCGCGCGCTGCCAAAAATGATATTCCAGGCGGGAACAGATGAACAGCGTACACAAGCCGAGCGCCAACATGGTCACGTGCCGTTCGACGAGACTAAACGGGTCGGCGTCGCCCGTCTGCAAATTGGGCCCCACCGACACGCTGTAAATCATCATGACGCCAATTACCAGCAGCGCGCCGACAAGCGCCGCCAATACATAATCGGCGGGGCGCACATTGCGCGTCCACAAATGCGCGCGCACGCTTTGAATCCATGAAGTGTGAGCTGTTACAGGAAGCGCCATAAAGCCCTCAATTCCAAAGTAAAATTTACTATAACGCCTGAACCAACGCGCGAAATTGTTCGCCGCGTTCAAATTCATTCGCAAACATGCCGAAACTCGCCGCGCCCGGCGAAAGCAAAACAATGTCCCCCGCCCGCGCTAACGTCTGCGCCAATCGCACCGCGTCCGCCAAAGTTTGCGCGTGCCCCGCGACCTGCGTCCGCGCGTTTTGTTCCGCCAAAGCCCGTTCCATTTTTTCCGTCGCGCTGCCGTCCAACAAAATCACTTGGACGCGCGTTTCCAAAATTTTTTTCGCCATTGCGCCGTATGGCAAACCCTTGTCGGAACCGCCCGCGAGCAAATAAATTTGTCTGTCGCCGCGCGCCAAAGTTTGTAACGCCGCTATCGTTGCCTGCGGCGCGGTGGCGGTAGTGTCATTGATATACTGCACGCCGTTCAACACGCGCACCAGCTCGAGCCGATGCGGAATCCCTTTGAACTCACGTAATGCCGCGGCAATCACAGCCGACTCGACGCCCCACGCTTTCGCAATGGCAAGCGCCGCGAGCGCGTTTTCGATGTTGTGTTGTCCGACAATCAAATTTTCAATTGGTAAAATTTTGTTCAAACCGTTTTCGTCAAGCCAAACCAGCCAGTCTTTTTCAATCCGCGCGCCCTGCTTGATCGCGCGCGTGCGGCTGAACCACACCGTTTGCCCCAGCGCTTTCGGGCGCAATCGCGTACAGACCGCATTGTCAAAATTCAAAATCACAAAATCGCGCGGCTGTTGATGCAAAAAAATTTGCGCTTTAGCCCACGTGTATTCGTCCAGGTCGCGATAGCGATTCAGATGGTCGGGATATACATTCGTGAGCGCCGCAATGTGCGGACTGCGTTTCAATTCCTCAAACTCTTCGAGTTGAAACGACGACATTTCCAAAACCACCGGCACAGTCGCGTCAATTTGGTCGAGCAGTTCGAGCGCCGAAACGCGCAGATTGCCCGCAATAACCGTTTTCGGATTCGCGCGCTGCAAAATCGCGCCGGTCATCAGCGTCGTCGTCGTTTTGCCCTTGGTGCCGGTGATGCCAATCACTTGCGCCATTCCGCGCGGCAAGAGTTCGGTGAACAAGCCCAGCTCCATTCGCACCGGGATATTGCGTTCGCGCGCGATTTGCAAAAAAGGCGTTTCGCGCGGCACGCCCGGATTGCGAATAATCAAATCCGCGTTTTCAAAATCGCGCGCGCGATGCTCGCCCAAAACAAATTCAACCTCTGCCTCGCGCAATTGTTCGAGCGTCGGCTGCAAATCATCCGCCGTTTTAAGGTCCGTCACGGTGACCCGCGCGCCCTGTTTCAAGAGCCAGCGCGTCACGCCCAAACCGCCGCCGTGCAAACCCAAACCCATGACGAGGACGCGCTTGTTTTGCAAATCCATTTTTATAACAACGCCAACGCGACGCCCAACATTGCCGCCAGCAAACCGACGAGCCAAAAGCGCTGCACCACTTGCATTTCGCTCCAGCCCAAAAGTAAAAAATGATAATGGATTGGCGTCTTTTTGAAAATGCGTTTCCCTTTGGTCAGTTTGAAATAGCCGACTTGGAGAATGACCGAGACCGCTTCGGCGACAAAAATAATTCCCACCAACGGCAGCAAGAGCCATTGCCCGGTCATTAACGCGACGACCGCCAGCGTCGCACCCAGCGCGAGCGAACCGACATCGCCCATAAACAATTCCGCCGGATGCGCGTTATACCAGAGAAACGCGAGCAGCGCGCCGACCATGATGAAACAAAACGTCACCAGATAAATCTGCTGCTGCAAATACGCAATCACGCCGTACGCGGCAAAACCGAACCCCGTCACCCAGCCCGCCAACGAATCCAACCCATCCGTAAAATTTACGGCGTTCGCCGTGCCGACAATGATAAAGACCGCAATCGGAATATAGATCCAACCCAAATCAATTTTTTGCGGAATCGTCGGAATCGCGATGCTGTGAATGTCCAACGGAAAGTATAAAATCAATGCAATAACCGTGGCGAGAATCAGTTGAATAATAATTTTGTAACGCCCTAATAAACCTACCGCGCCGCGCGCGCCGCGCAGCCCCACCCAATCGTCATACGCGCCCAACGCGCCAAAAGAAAGCATGGTCAACAGCGGCGCCATAATCGAGCCGCCGATGATGCTGCCGCTCGCCAAATTAAAAATGTTCAGCACCAGCGTAATGACCGCAACCGGCACAATAATCATGATGCCGCCCATGGTCGGCGTGCCCATTTTCACTTGATTCGATTCGGGTTCTTCGATGCGAATCTGTTTGCCGATGCGATGCGCTTTGAGCCACCGAATCAACGGCGCCCCCCAAATCACCGCTAGCAAAAAAGATAACGTGCCTAACGTCAACGGAATCGCCATGATCGCTCGCGCCTAGAGAGCGCCGCCTCCGTGCGTTTCAGTATCCAAAGCCAACGCGCGCACAATCTCTTCCATCTGCGCGCCGCGCGAACCTTTGATAAGAATCGTGTCGCCCGGCTGCGTCAATTTTCGCAGCTGCGCCACCGCTTGGTCATTGGAAGACGCAAAAGCGACTTGGGCGTGGCCCTGTTCGCGCGCCGCGTCGCCGATTAACTTGCCCAATGGGCCCACCGCTAGAATCACATCCGCAATCTCGCTTGCGCGAATGCCCACCAGTGAATGACCCTCTTGTTCGTACGCGCCCAATTCGCGCATATCGCCCAACACCGCGATTTTGCGTCCGCTCATTTCTGCGAGCAGGTTCAACGCCGAAAGCGTCGAAGGCGGACTCGCGTTGTACGTATCGTCCAGAATGGTAATGCCATTTTCGCCTGGAACTGCAATCAAGCGTAATTGCGCCGAAACATCCTGCAAACCGTTGAGAATTTCTTCCCACGAGAGTCCTTGGACCAAACCAACCGCCGCCGCCGCGAGCGCGGTATGCACACTGTGTTGACCAAGCAGCGGCACGCGCACATGCAAAATGGTATCGCGGTGATGCAGCGCGAACGCCATGCCTTCCAAGCCCCGACTCTCGATTTGGTCCGCCCATACATCGTTGGCGCCATCCAAACCAAAAGTCATTACCTGCGCGCGCGTTTTGGCGCGCAGCGCGCGCACGCGCGCATCGTCGCCGTTGAGAATCGCCCAACCGTGCGCGGGGAGCGCTTCGACCAATTCTGCCTTTGCCGCCGCGATATTTTCAAGCGTGCCGAGGCGTTCCAGATGAATCGGCGCGACCAGCGTGACCACGCCAATGACTGGCTGCGCAATGTCGCACAACGTCGCGATCTCGCCCGGCGCGTACATGCCCATTTCCAAAACGGCGCGTTCGTGCGTTTCGTTCAACCCGCACAGCGTCAACGGCAAACCCGTTTCACTGTTCAAATTGCCCTCACTTTTTAAGGTGCGATAGCGCTGCTTCAAAACCGCCCAAATCAATTCTTTGGTCGAAGTCTTACCCACACTGCCCGTGACGCCAATCACTTGTAATTGTCTAAATTTGCGCCGCCAATACGCCGCGAAATTTTGCAGCGCCGCCAAACTATCGTCCGTCACAAAAAGCGGCACACCTGCGACGTGCAAGCTGGGGTCCGGTTGTAACCCGGCGACATCTATTAAAGTTAGACTGCCTCCGGACCCCAGCTCACGCGCGCGCGCGTTTCCGACGATGGCGATTGCGCCGCGCGCCAACGCTTCGCCAATAAACTGATGTCCATCGAGCGCTTCACCCTTTAGCGCAAAAAACACCGCACCCGGTATCACTTGCCGCGAATCAATCGCCACTCGCAGGATGCGCGCTTGCCAGAGCGCCGCAACCTTGTCGGGAACGCTGCCGACAGCGGTCCCGCCCTCACCCGATGGTTTCGTTTCCGTCAATGCCAAAAACAAATCGCCGAGCGTCAACATAACTACATTCTATTGCCGCGATATTCCAACGCGCAGCGCGCGCGGTGGCTCGGCGGTCAACGCGCTCACTTCCTGCGCCGTTTCATATTCCTGCGCGAACGTTTCTAGCTCGCGTCGCTGCGGCGCGGCGCGCCGCAATAGATAGCGCAAATAATCCAGCAGTTGTAACGTGTCCGCCGCCGCATACGCGATTTCGTCGCCCGCAAACGCCAACAGCTCGCGCGCGTTTTGCGTCAGCGTCCAACGCGCGCGCTGCCAGATATTCGGACCGCGCTGGACGCGCGCCTGTTTGGGTTTATAACCGCGTGATACACTGACGTTACGTTTGGCGATTGCCATATTCTCTGCTCCGAAAAAACGCGCGCTTATTTTGTCATTGCCTTGCGTACATCATCCGGCGGCAAGCCGGTCAATTGCGCGATTTGCTGCGCCACTGCCGCGAAAATCGGCGACGCCACTTGGGAACCCCACGGCGATTTTTGCGGACGATCAATTTTTACCAAAATCACATACTGCGGATTGTCGGCGGGAAAATAGCCGCTGAACGACGCAATCGTCCATTTCGGGTCATAGCCGCCGGGCGCCGGAATTTGCGCCGTGCCGGTTTTGCCCGCAATGGTATAGCCGGGCAAACGCGCCTTGTTCGTGGATTCGGTCAAAATGGATTGCGATAAAATATCCGTGACTTGGGCTGCCGTTTCCGGTTTGAGGACGCGGCGAATCATGTACGGCGAACGCGTCTCGACCGTGCCGTCGGGACGAATGATGCGATCCACGATATAGGGCCGCATCAACTTGCCGCCGTTCGCAATGACCGCCATAGCGTTTGCCATTTGCAAGGGCGTCGTCGCAATGCCCTGCCCGAACGAGTTGGTGCCCAAATCCGATTCGTACCAAATGCCGTCGCCCGGATTTTTGACCGTGCCGGGAATTTCGCCCGCCAGATCCACATTGCTCAACGCGCCAAAACCGAAATCGTGCAGATATTGATAAAACGTTTTGGGCCCCGTCGCCAAAGCAATTTTCGACGCAATCACGTTCAACGATTTCGCCATCGCCGTGACCAAATCTACATTGCCATATCCTCTGCGGTCGGAATTGTAAATCGTGCGTCCGCCAATCACCACCGAGCCGGGATCATTCAACACAATGCCGCGCGAAATTTTTCCCGAATCGAGACCCGCCGCGAGCGTGAACGCTTTGAATACCGAACCCGGTTCGTACGGCAAACTTACGGCGGGGTCGGCGTACGCATCCAGACGGGTCGTCGAAAACGCGTTCAAATCCGGCGCGGGATAACTCGCCAGCGCCAAAATTTTTCCGGTCTGCGGGTCCAAAACCAAAATTTGGCCGCTCTTGGCGCCAAACTCTTGGACGCCGCGCGCGAGTTCGCGTTCCACAATGCTTTGAATCGCGCTATTGATGGTCAAAACCACAGTCGAGCCGTTCACCGCGGGCGAACCTTGCGGCAAATCAAAGGGCAGCGTTTCATCGCCCAGCGCGTCGGCTTCCGCGCGAATTTGTCCATCGCGGCCGCGCAGCAATTCGTCAAAGTATTGTTCGACGCCGTACGCGCCGGTCCGACTCGCGCTCGTAAAACCGACAATGTGCGCCGCCAATGAACCGCCCGGATACCGGCGCTGCGGTTTGGCTACAAATTCAATCGCGCCGATTTTGCCCGCGTTCCGCAGCGCGGTCAGCTCTTTGCCCGCCGAGACCGGCGCGGTCAAGGTGAGCATCACCGTCTGCTGACCTGAATCCGACAACTTTTGGACGAGTTCCGCTTCCGACATGTTCAAAACCGGCGCGAGGACTTGGGCTTGCTCTTTGGGATTTTGAATCAAGTGCGGATGCGCCGCGACTTCGTAATAAAAAATATCCGTCGCCAATAACACGCCGTCGTTCGTAATAATGTCGCCGCGCGTAGCGTATTCGGTCATGGTGCGTTCGCGCAACGCCAGCGCCAACTTGTTCAAATCGTCGTGACGCGCCACCTGCCAATAACCGAGGCGCACGACAATCACCAACGCGGCGGCGAGCATGAGCGCAAACAGCACGTAGGAACGGCGAGCGAATTGAGCGGGCGTTAGAGCAGACACGAAAAAAAAGAGCGGGCTGCGGACCGGAAAGCCAAAACCAATTCAGTCCGCCGCGCGCTTTACTTGGTTTGAGCGTTCACGTAAGCGTTCAAATTTCCCAAACCCAGCGCCGCCAAGAGCTGCTCCAACACGGTACTGGAATCGGTTTCAAAAGTTTGCGGCACGGCTTGAAAATTTCCGTCGGGCAAAAAGGCGGGCATCAATTCATTCGGCGGCGGTTGAATCCACGGCATTTCGGCATACACCACCCTTTTTGCCGGACCCAAACCGAGTTTGCGCGCGCGCTGTTCAATCGCGCTCGGCGAAGCCAACGCCGCGATTTCATAACGCAGCTGCGCGTTCTCGCGCTCTACTTCTTGAATTTTCATCTGTTTGACGCGCAGCTCGCGCGCAATCAGCGCCGCATTCGACGCTTGCGCCAAATACACCAACGCCACCAAGATAAACGCAATGATGGCGACCAATGCCAGACGCAGCGTACCGAACGAAGGCAGCGCTTCCCAACGCGCTTGCGTGCGTTTCAAAAATTTTTGATATTTAGCGCCAAGCTGTTCTCGCCAAGCGCGCCAACGTTCACTCATAGCATTTTCATCTCACCGCGTAACCATTCACTCCTCCAAGCCCCCAACCTCCCAATCACCTACCCCCCCAATTTCCCAATTTCCCAATCCCCCTCACATCCTCTCCGCCACGCGTAATTTCGCGCTGCGCGCGCGCGGATTTTCGCGCGTCTGCTGATATGTCGGTTGGATGGGATGTTTGGTCAGATTGCGCCACTGCGCGTTTTGTTTGAAAAAATTTTTTACGATGCGGTCCTCGAGCGAATGAAACGTAATCAAGGCAACGCGCCCGCCCGACCCCACCACTTCCGCCAATTGCGGCAAGACCGTTGCCACATTTTCCAACTCGTGATTCACCGCAAGCCGCAGCGCTTGAAACGTCCGCGTCGCCGGATGAATTTTGCCGTGACGCCCCACCGCGCCTTGAATCGCGTCCGCCAAAGTTTGCGCCGAATGAAACGGCCGTTGTTCACAAATCACGCGCGCAATTTTGCGCGCCGCGCGTTCTTCGCCATATTTATAAATCAAATCGGCGAGTTCCGCTTCCTCCCATTCATTCACAATGTCCGCCGCCGTCACGGCCGTGCGGTCGTCCATCCGCATATCCAGCGTATCGCTCGTGAACGAAAACCCGCGCGCGGGATTTGCCAATTGCATAGACGACAAACCAAAATCGAGCAGCGCGCCGTCGCACGGAATCCAATCCCATTCCGCCGCCACCGTTTTCAATTGCGTAAAGTTCGAGCGAACCAAAATTGCGCGTTCGCCAAAAGGGGCAAGCGTTTCATGCGCCAGCCGCAATGCCTCCGCGTCGCCATCCAAACCCAAAAGTTTTCCGTCCGGCGCCGACGCGTCCAAAAGCGCTTTCGCATGGCCCCCCGCGCCCACCGTACCGTCAATATACCTGCCCCCTCGCTTGGGCGCGAGCGCCTGAATCACCTCATCCAACAATACCGGAACATGCGCCTTCATACCCTGTACGGAACGAACGCCGTTTCGTTCCCCAGACGTTCACTACTTTTCCCGAATCCGCAGCAGCGCTTCATTCACGCGTTCCGACATATCCGGCACATTCTTTACCAATTCCAGATCCTGCTTTTCGTACAATGCCGGGTCCCACAATTCCACATGGTCGAACGCGCCAATCACCATCACCTCGCCATTCAGATTGGCGTGGTCGCGCAATACCTGCGGCAAATTGACGCGGCCCTGTTTGTCGGGCGAATCTTCGGTTGCCTTGCTGCTAAAATAGCGCGATAATCCGCGCACATCGGCGCCGCCCATGCCAACGGTGTTGATGCCTGAAAGAAATTTTTCAAAATCAGCGGCGGGGAAAACCAACAGACAGCGTTCCAGCCCGCGCGTGACCACCACACTCACGCCCAACAACTCGCGCATCCGCGCGGGCAGCGTCAGCCGTCCTTTATCATCGAGATTGTGCGAATATTCGCCGACAAACATACTTGGAATCCGTATAGAACAATCGTTCTAGATTTCCCCACTACAGATGTAAAATGGGGGTCAGTTTCACCACTTTCCCCCACTTTACCCCACTATGACCCGCATTATCGCTTATTTTTGGGGGGATGTCAATAGGTTTCCCCCACCAGATTCACGCTCTGCGCGCAAACTTTAAGGAAACCCCAAAATGAATGTCAATCTCCTGTTGCTGGAACTACAAAATCTGGACTTGCAAAGCCAAGAAAATGCCCGCGCGCGCGCCGACGCCGAAAAACAATACGCCGATTCCGCCGCGGTGGACGCCGCGCGCGCAGACCTAGAGCGCGCGACGACGCAGCTCGACGCGCTCGAACATCCATTGCGCGACCTCGAACTCGAAACCGGCAGTTTGACCGACAAGCTCGCCCTCGTCAACGAACGCCTGTATAGCGGCCGCATCACGAACGCCAAAGAATTGGCGGATTTGAACGCCGACGAAAAAATGCTGCAAAAGCGCAAACGCGAACTCGAAGACCGCGCCCTGAGTTTGATGGAAAAAATTGAAACGGCAAACGCCGCCGTGCAGACCAAACGCGCGGCGTTTGCGGACAGTTCAACGCAAACCAACGCGCAGCGCCTCCTCGCCCAAAACAAACTGCGCCAGCTTGACGCATCTGACGCGGAACTGGCGCAGCAGCGCGCCTCGCTCCGCGCGCGGCTCGACGCCCCAACGCTGCGCAACTATGACCAATTGCGCGCAGCCAAAAAAGGCCGCGCCGTCGCGCAAATAAAAAACGCGTCGTGCAGCCAATGCGGCTATGCCGTCCCCGCCGGTCTACTTTCGCGCATCAAAGTCGGCAGCGAATTGGTCTGGTGCGCCAATTGCGGGCGCATCCTCACGCCGTAAAAAAAAATCGAGCGCCCTGCCCGCCCGTCAAAATTCTCCATTCAAAATTCGGCTTGCCACACACAAATAAAAAAAGGCGTGACGGATTCATCCGTCACGCCTTGAACGCAGCTCGCAATTTTTCCAGCGGCACGCCGCGCACGCGCACCGCTTTATGCCGCGCAGTTTCGCCGCGCACAATTTCGATTTGAGCGCGCGGCACGTCCAAAACAGCCGCGAGAAATTTTATCAGCGCTTGATTGGCGCGCCCTTGCACCGGCGGCGCGTTCAGGCGAATTTTCAGCGCGTCGCCTTCGACGCCGACAATTTCATCGCGGTGGGCGCGCGGAATCACTTTGACGTTAAAGACGATGCCGTCGCCAGCTTGACGCCAGATCACAGTCGTTCAAACCGCGCCTGAAAGAAACGCAGATACTTTGGTTCGAAAATCATTTTCAAACCGCGCGTCGTTTCGCGGTGGTCGTACACCGCTTTCACCGCCTCCGCCACTACGTCCATGTGCGCCTGCGTGTACACGCGGCGCGGAATGGTGAGCCGCGTCAATTCCAATTTCGGCCGATTGTGGTCGCCGGTCTTGGCATTGCGTCCCGCGCTCACGATGCCGCGCTCCATCGAGCGAATGCCCGAATCAAGATACAATTCCGCCGCCAGCGTTTGCGCGGGGAACTCATCCTGCGGAATGTGCGGATAAAACGCGCGGGCGTCGAGAAAAATGGCGTGTCCGCCGACGGGCTGCACAATCGGAATCCCCCAATCGGTGAGCAATTCGCCCAGATAACGCACCTGACCGATGCGCGCGCGCATGTGGTCGTCTTGGGCCGATTCCTCAATCCCAATCGCCAACGCTTCCATGTCGCGCCCCGCCATACCGCCGTACGTGTGCAGTCCCTCGTACACGACGACCAAATTACTCGCTTCCTCGAACAATGCGTAATCGTTCAACGCGAGCCAGCCGCCGATATTGGCGAGCGAATCTTTTTTCGCGCTCATGGTCGCGCCGTCGGAATAGGAACAAAACTCGCGCAAAATTTCGGCGAGCGATTTATCTTGATACCCGGCTTCGCGTTCCTGAATAAAATAGGCGTTTTCCATCGCGCGCGTCGCGTCGAGAAAAATCTTGATGCCGTGCTGATTGCACAGCGCGCGCAGCGCGCGCGCATTCTCCATGCTCACCGGCTGACCGCCCGCCATGTTCACCGTCACGGCGAGCGAAATGTACGCGATTTTTGACGCGCCCACCGCGTCAATCAACTTTTGCACTTTGTTCAAATCCACATTGCCTTTGAACGGATGCGTACTCGCGGGGTCGTGCGCCTCGTCAATAATAACATCGGTGAACGTGCCGCCCGCGAGTTCTTGATGTAGACGCGTCGTGGTGAAATACATATTGCCGCACACAAATTGCCCCGGCTGGATGGCGGCTTGCGACAAGAGATGTTCCGCGCCGCGCCCCTGATGCGTCGGCACCAGATATTTATAGCCATAATACTTTTGCATCGCCGCTTCCAGATGATAAAAATTACGGCTGCCCGCGTACGCCTCATCGCCGAGCATCATCCCCGCCCACTGCCGGTCGCTCATCGCATTCGTGCCGCTGTCGGTGAGCAAATCAATATACACGTCGTCCGATTTCAACAGAAAAGTGTTATAGCCCGCGTCTTGCAGCGCGCGCTCGCGGTCGGCGCGCGTAATCACGCGCAGCGGTTCCACCATCTTGATTTTCCACGGTTCCGCCCACGAACGGCGGCCGAATTGTTGCCCCATCGTTTGGGGCGTCGTTTGCAGCATGAGATTCCTCCGTTTAACAATTTACGCTCATTCTACAACGCAAATCCGCCGCGTGCGCGTTGCGTATCTTTTGTATTTTGGCGTTTGCCCGCTGGCGCGCCAAAGAATCGAAAGACAAAGGGCCGCGCGATTTATTTTATTTGCGCAAGGGGCGCAATCCAAAACAACGTGAACCAGCGCGCGAGACACAGCGCGGCGAGGATTTGAATGCCGCGCGGGTCGGGGACGAGGAGCGCATAGAGCAGCGCGTACGCGCCGGCGAAAGCGACATAGCCCGCGGCGATGAGATACAAGAGCCGCGTCGGCAAACGCGCGGCGAGACGGCGCAGCCCGGCGGTCATGACAAAAATCTCGCCAAACGAGACAAACAAGAGCAACCCGAAAATGACGAACCCTGCGGACGGAAGCAAGAGCAAAAAACTCAGCGCGCCTTGAGCGTAGCCAGCCAAGAAATAAAACAGCGCGGCAAGCACAATTCCCGCCGCGCCCGCGAGCGCCAAAAAAATTCGCGTTTGCATTTCATTGGGCGGCGCGCAGCGCCGCCGCTTTTTCGATCACCGCGCGCGTTAACGGCGGCAACGCGTATTGATCCAATTCCGCGAGCGTCACCCAGCGCGCGTCCAGCGCGTCCGTTTGCGCTTTTAACGCGCCGCCGCGCCATTCCGCCCAAAAATCAATGACGACATAATGATATTTTATTTTGCCCGCCGCGTCTCTGAAAATCAGGTCCACCGTATCCACCGCCTGGCGCAATTCAATTTCGCCGCCGCACTCTTCGGTAAATTCGCGCATCGCCGCCGCGCGCGCCGTTTCGCCCAATTCCACCGCGCCGCCGGGAATGCTCCACTCGCCCGCGCGCGGCGGCTTGCCGCGTCGAATCAATAAAAATTTTTCGCCGTCAAACGCAATTACGCCGACGCCGGGAATGGGCTGGGAAGGATATTCGCGGTTCATGGAAAATTTTTAACTCACCTTACGCAGTCCAGCGAAAAGATAGCGTGAAAACGTAAGGCAAATTTCAAATTTGCCCTACCCTTGCGTAACATGAGTTTTTAATTGAAACGCGATTGCGTCCGGCAAATTTCTCATTGCAAGACCTGCGGACAAGAATTGGCGCGCCGCAATCAGCTGTCCGCAATTCGCATATCTTTGATTTCCAATTGCAGACGCGTCTCGCCGTTCCACACTTTGGAGGCGAGATGATACGCCACGTCCACCTGTTTCGGCAGCGGCGTCAATTGCGCGAGCATTTCTTTTTGACGGAACGCAATCGCATCCCACGTCACCGCGCCGTCCGAAAGCGTCAGCGCCAAATGGTCGGCGCCGACAATGCGCGCATTTTTGACCAGCACGTTCTTGGACAGGAATACGGGTTCGCGGTTGCCGTAACCGAACGGCTGCAAGCGTTCGAGCTGCGCGAGAACCTCCCAATTCATGGCGCTCAACTCTGCCACCGCGTCAATCGAGAGTGTCGGTTTCAAATCCAAGCCGCGCAATTCGCGCGCCGCAATCGCGCGCAGACGCGCATGCAGCGCGGGAAATTTTTCATTCGTCACCGTGAAACCCGCCGCCGCCGCGTGACCACCGTGCCGCACCAACAAATCGGCGCACTCGTCCAACGCCGCAATGATGCTGAATTCGGGAATGCTGCGCGCGCTGCCGCGCATTTGTCCCCTGTCAACTTGATGCGTCATTGCAATCGCGGGACGGTACGCGTCCTCTTGCATTTTGCTCGCAATCAAACCGATGATGCCTTCAGGAAAATCGGGCGAACCGGCAATCAAAATATATTCGTCGGGCGGCAATTGCGCCGCCATCGCGCGCGCCTTTTGCGTCAACTCGTCCGTCAATTTTTGGCGGTCGCGATTCGTCGTTTCCAATTGAGCGGCGAGCTGTTCCGCTTCGCCCGGATATTTGGTCGAGAGCAACTTGTACGCCGTGCGCGCGTGTTCGATGCGGCCCGCCGCGTTCAAGCGCGGACCCAAATAAAAGCCAATCGTACCCGCGTTGACGATGCGCGTTTTGGCGCCGGTCTTTTCGAGCAGCGCTTGCAAGCCCGGCCGTTCCGTTTGGATCAACCGCGCAATGCCGCGTTTGACCAACGTGCGATTTTCGCCGACCAACGGCACGAGGTCGGCGACCGTACCCAGCGCGACCAAATCGAGCAGCGCGTCCAGATTCAAAGTTTCCGCGCCCGGCAGCGGCGTCTGCGCCAACGCTTGCGCGAGTTTGAACGCAATGCCGACGCCCGCAAATTCTTGGAACGGATATTTATCGCCCGGTTGTTTCGGATTAATCACGGCGACCGCGCGCGGCAAAATTTCGCCGACGGAATGATGGTCGGTCACAATCATGTCGAGACCGAGCGCGGTCCCGCCGTCCACTTCGGCGAGCGAACGAATGCCGCAATCCACCGTGACGACGACGCGCGCGCCTTTGTTTTTTAAATCTTGCAGCGCGTCTTGATTGAGTCCGTATCCTTCATTCACGCGATGCGGAATATAGGGCAGCGCTTTGGCGCCCAATTCTTTTAACACATTCGTCAACAGCGCGGTGGCGCACACGCCGTCCGCGTCGAAATCGCCGTACACTGCAATCGCTTCGCCGTCGCGCAGCGCGCGGCGAATGCGTTCGACAGCGGCGGACATGCCCGTTAGCAAAAACGGGTCCGCGAGCGCGTCGCCTGCGCCGACAAAGCGCAGCGCGTCGGCGCGGGTTGTGAGACCGCGCGCGAAAAAGATTTGAGCGACAAGGGGAGAAAATTCGGGAAACTGCGCCTGAAAATGCGGCGGCGCGGCGGGCTGGATGAGCCAACGACGTTTGGGCATAAGTTTGTAAATTATACTCTAGCTTGTAAAATCCCCGCCATGACACGCATCGTCTTTATGGGCACGCCAGAGTTTGCCGTGCCAATTTTGCAAACGCTCCTCGCGCACTATGAGGTCGTCGCAGTCTATACGCGCGCAGACAAACCGGTGGGCCGCGGCAACCAGCTGGTCAATTCGCCGGTCAAAGAATTTGCGCTCGCGCACGACTTGGCGCTCGAACAACCGCGCACGCTGCGTAACGGCGCCGAACAGCACGTGATGAAATCCTATCAACCCGACGTCATTCTCGTCGCCGCGTACGGCATGATTTTGCCCAAACCAATTTTAGAGACGCCGCGCTGGGGCTGTCTCAACGTTCACGCTTCGCTGCTGCCGCGCTGGCGCGGCGCATCGCCCATCCCGTACGCGATTTTGCACGGCGATACGGAAAGCGGCGTGACGCTGATGCAAATGGACGCGGGCCTCGACACCGGCGCGATTTTGACGCAGCGCGGCATCCCGCTCGCGCCGAACGAGACCGCCGACACGCTCACGGGCAAACTTGCCGCGCTGGGCGCCGAACTCGTGCGCGACGCGCTGCCCGCTTATCTGGAGGGCAAACTCACGCCGCAGCCCCAAGACAATGCGCGCGCCACCATGACCTCGCTCATCGCCAAAGAGGACGGTCAAATCAAGTGGGGCAAATCCGCCGTATTCTTGGAGCGCATGACGCGCGCGTATCAACCGTGGCCCTCGGCGTACGCCAATTATCGCGGCGAACAACTCAAGATTCTGCGCGCGTCCGTTTTGGAATACAACCCGCCCGAAGCGCCCGGCGTCGTTTTGCAAATCGGCAAAGATATTGGCGTGGCGACGGGCAAAGGCGTTTTGCTGCTGCACACGATTCAACTCGCCGGCAAACGCGCGATGGGCGCGGACGAATTTGCGCGCGGGCAGCGCGAGTTTGTGGGCTCTCTTTTGAGTTGAACGTTGAAAGGTAAAGGTTCAACTTGTAACCTTCAACCTTCAACGTATTTCATACACTCGCAAATTCTCCTCCCCCATTCCGCGCGTCGTCGCGCAATCCGTCGAAAAAATTTCGTGGACGCGCGCGTCATGGGCAATTTGCGGATACCACGTCGGAAAAAAGACCGCATAGCGCGCGCCGCGCGCGCGCATCCATTCCAACAATTTCGTTTCATCGCGCATAAACGGAATCACTTCGGGCGAAACCAGACCCGCCAAATCCAACAAGGGCCGCGCGTCGAAATACGCTTGCGCGCCAATATCGTGCGCGGCGATGCTTTGGCCTGCGGGCAAGTTCTCGCGCGTCCAATTTGCCGCCGCGACCATTTCGCATTGAATCACCGCGACGGATTGCGCGTAAAAATTTGCGCCCAGCAGATAAAACGCGCCGAGCAAAACCGCTATCGTCATTCCCCAGACGCGACGAATCAAGCGCAGCGAAATTTTTTGAAACAACAGTTCCGTTCCGACGAGACCGTACAGGATGATGAACGGAATAACGGGCATGAGATAACGCCCGAATTGATATTCCACCGGCAAGCGCCAGGCGTACAACAACGGGAGCAAAATTATCCATGCGGCGGGCAGAACCAGCGCATATTTTTTTTCACGCGCCAATTTCCACGCGCCAAATAAAAATCCCGGAACGAGTAATAGCTGCGCGCCAATCAACGGCTGACGATACATCCGCAGCCAGCGCGCGAAAAAATTTTCCTGCGTCAACGCCGCATATTCCGCCGTTTTGGCGTAAAACGTATTGGGCAAAATGGTTCCGCTCGCATACAGATTGAACGCCAGATACGGCAACAGCGCGACCGCAAAGAGCGCGGCGAAAACGCCCAGCGCCTTGACGCGTTGAAACATGGACGCGTCAGAGCGCGGCAGCAACAGACCGCCGCCGATGAGCGCCGCCAACGCCATTCCTTCGGGCCGCGTCAGCGTGAGCAAGCCCGCGAGCAAGCCGAGAGACCACGCGCCGCGCCGCGCGAAAAACGCTTCGACCAATGCGAGCGCCAAAAACACAAACAGCAAAATTTCCATGCCGCTCGCCGCCGCCCACACGAGATGCCATTCGAAAACGAGAAACAGCGGCGCGAACCAATTCACCACACGCGCATTCTCCGTCAAGTGAAATGTCACGCGCTGCGTCATGAGCGCGGACGCGCCGAGAAACGCGATGCCCAAGCCGATGGTCCAGACGCGAAAATCCAGATGCAGCGCGTAACCGACGCTCAACAACAACGCCCACAGCGGCGACGTCGAGCCCGCGCTCGGTTGTCCGGCGAAAAAGGAAAATTCAAACCGCGTGCCGAGATTGCGCGCATACACTTGATGAATCCACGCATCATCGAGCGGAAAACCGAACGCGCCATTTTGGAGATACGCGACCGCGAGATAAAACGCGACCGCGAGCAAGGCGAGGAGAAAATAAATGCCCCCGCGGACGGCGGGCGAAGGTTGAGCCGGCGCGCGCTTCATACGCGCTCCAAAAGCAACGCGCCGCCGAGCGCGAGCAAGAGCGCCACAAGCGCGGGCGCAGCCAGCGCGGATAACGCGACGCTCCACGACGGCTGCGCCGTCAGCGCCAACACCGTCCACGGTTTTGTGAGCAAGCGTTGGTACGCCAATGCGCCCGCGTTCAAATCCGCCGCGCGCAATTGGTCAAACGCGCCTTGTGTAACCAAAGTTTGCGCGCGTTCGAATTGGGTCGCGCGCACGAACGGCAATTCCGCGCCATACGTTTGCGCTTGGACAAGCCGCGCGACGCGCGCGCCGTCCATTGCGCCGAACGAAGTCAGGCGCGCCGCGTCGTCGCCCGTATCGCCCAAGCGCACGCCATTCTCATCGCTCAATATCGCGTACCAATTCGCGCCGCGCGGCAGCACATTCCACAACTCTTGCGCGTCCACGCGCATCACGAACGCGCCGGCAATTTCGTTTGCATTGTTAAAAATCGGCGCGGCGTAATAATTGGAATTTTCGGCGCGGTCGCGCGCAACGGGCGACGCGGCGATTTTTCCGTTCAACGCATCTTGCACGAATGAGCGCTGCGCCAAGGAATTGCCCCACCCGTCTAGCGTGGACATGATGACGATGCCGCCGTCGTCCACAATCAACGCCTCGCGCACATGTTTATCGGACGCGACCAGCGCCTTGAGTTCATTCAACGCCACCGCCGCGCGTTCCGCGCGCGTTTCGGGCGTAGAGGCGGCAAACGCGCGGAGCGAGGGAAACGCCGCCAGGGTGAACGCTTCTTGCATTCGCCATTGCAAGAGCCGATCGTATTCGTTCGCCGCGCGCTGCGCGATTTCCTTAAGGTTTGATACGGCGGGCGGATTGAGATACGCAAATAGCGCAAGCGGGATGAGCGCGCAGCTCAAGAGGATACCGAAACGGAGAGCAAAGGCGCGCATTATTTTGTTTCCGCGCGCACAGGACGCAATACACGCGCGGGGTTGCCCACGACGACGGTATTTTCCGGCACGTCCTGCAAGACCACGCTGCCCATGCCCACCAGACTGCCCGCGCCAATGACAATGTTATCTTTGACGCACGCGTGCGCGCCAATGTAACACGCTTCGCCCACGCGCGCCTTGCCCGAAAGAGTGACGCCGCCCGCGATGCTGGCGTACGCGCCAATCACATCGTCGTGACTAATGACCGTGTTGGGCAAAATGATCACGTGGTCGCCGATGACGACATTAAAAGTGATTGTGACGTGCTGAAAAATTACGACGCCGTTCCCAATTTGCGCGGTGCGCGAAACGCTGGCGGTTGGATGCACAAGCGTTGCAAAGCGTTCGCGCGGGATTTGCGTCCGCGCAATAATTTCGCGTTTTTTCCAAAAGAGCTTGGCGCTCGTGATGCCATTGACAAAAAAACAATCAGCGTAGTGCGGCGCGGTATCGAGTCCCCCCAAGACGCGCGCGCCGAGAATTTCGCTGCCCCATTGTTTGGCGTCGTCGTCGAGAAAGCCGACACATTCGTACACGCGTGCGCCGCGCGCGGCGTTAATGTCATGCAGCGTATCGAGAATGTCAATACAATTGCCGCCCGTGCCGAGGATGAGGATTTTTTGAGTCATATTTTCCTGTCGTCAACGCGTATTTTCAAGATCCATTTGGCAAGCGTTTTATAATCCGCCGCATATTTTTTTTCGCCTGAAATTTGCTCGATGCAAGCGAAAGCTAAAAAACGCATCCAAAAAGCTATCAAAGTCGTCAACCACAACAGATAAAGTTGAAACGTGGATACGGCATAATATTGTCGAAAGTATCGCACTGCGCCGCGATATTCGCTCTGCTTTGCCCAAACTTTGACCTTGGAGAGCGATTGGTCGGCAAAATGCGTAACTTTTGCTTCGGCAATGTACGCCACTTGGCGTCCCGCGCGCTGGACGCGATGACACCATTCGATATCTTCAAAATAGAAATCATACGTTTCATCCAACAATCCAATCTGCTCCAACGTTTCGCGCGCCAAGAGCATACAAGCCCCGCTGATACACGGGATAAAACCGCTAGGGCGCGCGATGAGTTTCCGACGGCGATAGGCGTCGTACAACTTGCCGGTGGGCAGAGCTAAATCCAAGAACAACAATTCGAGACAATAGTAAAAGAGCGTCTTTAAGGGTCGGGCGCAAACGGTCTGTAGCGCGCCATCCGCCCAGACAAGTTGTGGCCCAACCATGCCATAAGCGGGATAGCGCTGCAAGGCAGCGAGCAAACGATCCAAAGCGTTTGGTTGAACTACCGTATCATTGTTCAAGATCATGACAAAGGCGCCGCGCGCGAGACGAATTCCCAAATTGTAATTTTTAGCAAACCCTTGACGGACGGGCGCGGTTCCAGTACGGACTTGGGGATACAGTTTGGCAACCAGTGGGATGCAAGAATCTTGCGAACAATTATCAATCAGGACAACCTCAAATAAATTTCGAGGCGGATGCGCAAAAATTGAATCCAGGCAGCGCAGGGTATCAGCGGTCCCATCGCTGTTGACAATGACGATGGATAATTCCGGCAAGGCGCTGTCGCGCCACACGTTATGCGCCTCAAGGCGTTCATTGCTCATACAGAACTTGGCGAATTGTGAAATTCAATTACGCGTCCCTGAAATACGCGCTCCCAAGCATCCAATACTTTGTTCGTGTCAAAATAATCCGACACCCGCTGTAATGCTGCGGCGTTCCGCCGACGGGCTTCATTTGGGTCATCCAAAGCTGATTGAATTGCGTTTGCCAGAGCCAGGGGGTCTTCGGGTGGCACGAGCCATCCATACCGCGCGTCTTGAATCAATTCGCGCGTTCCATCCACAGCGGTCGCAACAATCGGGCAACCTGACGCCATCGCTTCCAGGATAACGATCGGCATACCCTCAAAACGCGAGGCGTGAACATACAAATCCAAACAGTGCATCAAAGCGGGCACATCGCGCCGATACCCCATAAAGACGACGCGCGCTTGCAAACCTAATTCGCGCGCTTGCGCTCTTAGATTTTGTTCCTCCCGTCCCACACCCGCAATGCAAAGAAAAAGATCACGTCGCCGCAACTGCGCTAGGGCTTGCAAAAGTATATCAAAACCCTTTTGGGGAACAAGCCGCCCAATACTGCCCAATAATATACAATCGGTTGGGAGATTTAACTGTGCGCGAAGCGTCAATTTTGGAACGGTAGATATATATTTTTCGACGGAAATACCATTCGGAATTACAACGATGCGGTCCGCCGGCGCGCCTTCTTCGGAAATGGCAAAATCGCGGACATGAATACTATTCAAGATAACGCTATCCGCCCAGTGCATGGTACGCCGAACCAACCAACGCTGCCAACTCGCATAAAATTCATCGCGCGTTTGGATTGAAGTTACAATCCAAGGAATGCGCGCCGCGTGCGCCAAGGTTCGCCCCACGACATCCGAAGCAAAGAGCAGCGTCACAGCCACGTCAAAGCGTTCTTGTCTCAGAAATGCCAGCGTCGTCCACCATCCATAACCGCTTGCTAACGCTAGTTTGCCCACAATGCGAACTTGCGCGCCGCCGTCAACAAGTTTTTGCTTGAACAATTCATCCCAAGAATCATTTAAACAAATTACCGTTTGCGCGTGGCCACGCACATTCAGCCCTTGCACGAGCTGATGCAATACAAATTGCGTTCCGTCGGGGCGCAAGTGGTCAATGAAATAAACGATTTTCATAACGCCGGTATCTGCATTTTACATGCGCGCGAACAGTTCGATATATTCGGCGGCAATCTTGGGCCAAGAAAAACGTTTTGCGCGCGCGCGCGAAGCGCGCGCCATTTTGCGCGTCAATTCACGGTCCTGCGCGAGTCGTTTCAAATGCCGCGCCAACGCGTCAACGTCGCCCCATTCAAAGATGTACCCATTCTCGCCCGCTTGCGCCAATTCTTCGGTGCCGCCGGTTCGCGTCAGGACAAGCGGAAGCCCGGCGCCAAGCGCTTCCAACGCCGCTAACGCCATGCCTTCGTTGTACGATGGCAGGACAAAAACATGCGCCGCCGCATACCATTGCGGAATCTCTTGGCGTGAGACATAACCGGCAAAATTTACGCGTTCCATAATTCCCAAATCGCTTGCCAGTTTTTGATATTGCGGCAAAGCATCGCCAGTCCCTACCAAATCCAACGTAACATCCATGCCGCAAGCCACAAGCGCTTGAACGGCTTGGATCAGATGACGCTGTCCTTTGCGTTCGATGAGCCGCGCGACGCAAATCAATTTGAGCGGGCCATCATCGGGGACCGGCGCGCCCGGAGAAAAGGAATTTAAATCTACGCCATTGGGAATAATATGAACCGGTATATTCGAGTCACAGGCGTGAATCATATCTACTTCTTGCTTGCATTTGGCAATCAAGGGTTTGGCATGACGCCAGGTGGTTTTCAATAAAGGCCAGAGCAATGGATACAATCTGGCGTAGCGTTGTTCAAAACCGGGAATGTCGGGGCCGCTCACCCACACCATATACGGCAGTCCGGTGCGCCATTCCACCATGCGCGCAATAAAACCTGCGGGCAGCGCGCTCCAAGCAAAACAGAAATCGTAGGGCTGCGCGCGTTGTAGTTTGAGCGCGAGAGGCAGCGCCTGAAGCGTATAGGCAATCAATTCACGATTGGAAGAGTGATGCAGATTCCGGTTATTCACCGGAACCTTCCAGAGGCGGATTCGTTCTGCGAATTGTTCGCTTTGCGATTCTTTGCCCAGCGCGGCAGTGATTACATCAATCTCGAGCTCTGCGCGCGGCGCAAATTGTTTCAAGAGCGCTTCATGGGTCGTCCCCATGCCGCCGCCGAGGGGTGGAAACTCGTTGTCGAGCATTAGGATACGCATGAAATAAATTCTTGTCTTCCGGTCACGAACGATAACAACGCTCAATTGTTTCAAGAATCTGCGGCGCGGCAGATGTCAACGATAAACAAATCAGATGTGAGAATTTGCCAAACGCGTTGGCTATTGAATTTAACGCTACCGGTTCGGCGGTTTTCTATTTCCCACGCAAGTTTCTATTGCCAACAACATTCGTTTTGTCAAGGCAATAATCTCTTGATGCCATACTTGCCAAATAAACCCACAACACAACAATATCACCAAGATTGCATAATAATTCTCGGAACTCAGGGAGAAACCAGATTCTAGCGCGAGATGGAGTCCATCGCTACTAACCAAAAGATAGTACGTTCCGAAGATCGTGTATAAAAGAAAGAAAAAATTCGGGTTTGCTGAGATAAAGGGAATAACGATTGCTAGGTATTGATTAGTCAGCGCTGGCGATGTTGCCACAAGAACACAGGTGTACAAGAGCAACGAATCAAAAGCGTTGCGATGTCTCAAGACAATTGCAAAGATGAACAGCCAATAGAGCCAGACCATGGGCGCATTTATGAATTTACTCAAAATCTCTGGAATAAATAAACGAAAGAAAAATTGATTATCCCACGACCTGTATAAAAACACATTATAGATGATCCCTTCTTGGCCGTCCTGCCAATAAGGCGCAAAACTTAGTAGAAATACCAGCGTTGGGATAATGATGATTGCGATTCTTTCCCAGATCCCTCTTTGCTTTACGGCTAACCAGAATGGAAAGGCGAACAAGAGATGTTTTATCATTAGCGATAAACCAAGAGTTAATGCCCCTGCCAACTTCCGCGAGTCGTAACCTTTGTCAAAATTATCTCCTAGTATGATTACGGCAAGCAAGCCAACCAAAATCGCCAAATTATCAAATTGACTGTGGTATCCTGTAATCAAAATGGAAATTGGATTCAAAAAGAACAAATACGCAGCTGCCGCGCCAACTTTTTTCCACAACACCAAAAAAATACCGACATCTACCAAACTTAGCAATCCAGCGAGAATATAACGAAAAGCAATCTCTTGATTAGTAGGAAAAAAAGAAGCGGCTTTGCCGATAGCGGACAATATATGGAACCAAACTGGTCCATAATTGTACCGCATAGTTTCGGCATATACATTGCCACCGCGCTCAATAATATCTGCAACGATCAAATAAGAATCTACGTCAAAATTGTGTCCTTGTGTAGCGGCCAATAGTCTCAAGCCAATTCCCAATGCAATTACCGCAAATACGACCCACCTGGCTTGATACCATTCCGTAGTTATTCTCATGCTTTCACCAATTCAATCTCTCGGCTAAAAATAACAAAAGTATTTTTTGAGCATCCAAATTTTCTGATCATTCGAAAACTCGTTGAGAAAAATATTGTCACTCCAAACAACAAACGAGTGTCGGACGAACAGGTAGCAAAAAATTGCCCGTCCTACAAACAAGATTTTACGCGACATTTTCATTCACTCGTCACAGTCATAATCACAGAGCCACCGATGAGCGAAAACTCACCAACTGCTGTTTTAGCCAGAGCCGTATATCGCGCGTCGCCAAGATAGATAACCCCATTGCCGTGAGACAGACAACCGGGCAGCCAATGAGCGCGATGACAACATTGCTCTGATTTGCCAGCAGTCCTCTACCAAGCAGCGCCACGAGAATGGAAACAATCATCGCCGGACACACATCTTTGATAAACCACCAACCTGTTCCGCCCAACGAGAACCGGCGATGCGTTAGGATGACGCTGACGATCAGATAAATCAAGTTGAGGCATATCCATGCGGACGCTGCGCCTTTAGCGCCATAGTCTTGGCCGAGCAAAAAGATTGCCGGCAGATAAAAAAGCGCCAGCAGCAGATTGAGCCAAAACGCGAGAGAGGTCCACCCGCTGGCGAGCTGCACTGTAAAGGACACATATCTCAATCCATAAAGCATCGTCCCAATAATAAGCAACTGCGCAATCGGCGCGACTGCAACGGTAACCGAATCATCTCTCAACCACAACGCAATCAGTTCATTGGCAAAGCAAGCTAATGTCACACCAACGGGAAGCACAAGCACAGCCATTAGTTGAGAACTTTGATGATAAAAAAGCCGAGACTGCTCTGGCAAGTCTTTGGCGCTCAGCGCGGAAAAGCGCGGAAAAGTTGTGTTAAAAACGGAAGCGATAATCACGATTAACGCGCTTGCCACCGAAGTTGCAAGAACGTAATAGCCAAATTCTTCAAGCGCAAGACTCCAACTCAAGACTATTTTGTCAAACTGCAAGAGCAGCAGTCCGGCAATGTTGACGCCACTCATGCCGAGGGCAAAACGCCAGGCGGCACGAAACCCGCCATCGTTTATCTGTGCGGCGCGCGTTGACGGCGGCAAACAACGCCAAAAGGTTACGCGCAGCGTTACAAGCTGAAAAATCGAAAAAATCAGTTGCCACACAAAATAAAGTCTAATATCCGGCGCAATAAACAACAATACCAGTACGACTCCCAGACTGCGGAGCGTAATCATCATGATCTGAAGACTATTCAACCGCACCTGACGCTGCAAGCCAATCAACCCACTCTCGTACAAAGTTATGGGCCACTGCACGGCGGTTATCACTGCGACAAGATAGAGACATTGTTGGATGACGCTCTTGGACAAGGAAGCGGCTTCGAACCAAGAGTTGGCAATGAAGGGCGTGAGGATCCAAATGCAACCCCCAATCAGAATCCCGAGAGCCCAATAGCCAAACTCAAGTTTGCGAACAAAAGCGCGCACCGAGCTGGTTCTTTCCGGCTGCGCAAGATAACGCGCCATTTCGCGATTCAGCATGGGCCCAAGGCCAAAATCAAAAATCTGAAGCGCGGCTTGCAATACAAAATAAAAACCGATCAAGGCATAGGATTCAATCCCCAACAGATGAATATAAAGCGGCGCGAGGATGAGGCTGCTGAGAGCCAACCATCCCGTACCGGCAAGGTTTGCCAACAGATTTGGCAGAGTCCGACTCATAAGCTTCCTATTCGCGTTCCAGCCGTGATTCGAGTCGGCATTCAAGCTTGCTTGATAATGCTTTTTGTCACGTACAAGGGCCGCCGTTTCACCTCTTCAAAAATACGTCCGACGTATTCGCCAATCACGCCAATCGTGATCAATTGAATCCCCGCGAGAAACAAAATCGCCACAATTGTCGTGGCAAACCCTGGCGGATTGAGGCCGACCGTAATTTTTTGAACGGCATAAAAAATGGCGAGGATGATCGAGAGGATAGAGATTACAATGCCCATGAGCGAGCTGATTCGAAGCGGCGCAAAGCTGAACGAGACGAAACCATCGAGCGCGAGCGTCATAAGACGCCCATAACTGTATTTCGTTTCGCCCGCGTGGCGCGCCGCGCGTTCGTATTTCAGACCCACTTGGTCGAGACCCACCCAACTCCGAATCCCGCGCACAAAGCGATTGCGTTCGGGCATGTTGACGAGCAAATCTACCACGCGGCGATCCATGATACAAAAATCGCCTGCATCCAGGGGAATGTCAATGTTGGCGACGCGCTGCAAGAGGCGATAAAAGAGCGCGTAACTTGTGCGTTTGAACCAACCTTCCTTGCGCTGTTCGCGGACAGCATACACCACATCGTGCCCTTCGCGCCATTTCGCCACAAACTGCGTCAACACTTCGGGCGGGTCTTGCAAATCCGCGTCCATCACAATCACGCCCTCACCGCGCGCTTGATCCAATCCCGCGCTGATGGCGGCTTGATGGCCAAAATTGCGCGCAAAAGCAATGACCGTTACGCGCGCGTCGTTTTGCGCCAGCTGTGTCAAAATTTCCAGACTCGCGTCGCGGCTGCCGTCGTCCACAAACAAAATCTCGAAATTATTTTCAATGCGCTCGAGCGCCGCAATCAAACGCCGATACAACTCGCGCAAATTTTCCTGTTCGTTAAAAACGGGAATGACCACCGAAAGAACCGGACACACAGCCCGCGGCGGCGGCGCAGACCCGTTCGGATTCGCGCTTAACAGCTGCGCCAAGGCACGGCAAAATGCCAAAGCCGCTTCGGCATCTTGGGTGGGAATTTCCCTCGCAGACAGCGCATGCGGCATCGCCGCCGCTTGCGATAGCGTCGCAAAATTATCCAACGCGCGCCCCGCTGCGCGCGCGCCTATTTGGTTGCGCGGACGCGCGCGTATATTTCATATCCGCCAAACGTTTTCGTCGGCGTAAATGCTCCCGTTGCCAAAACTTTGTCATAGACTTGCCAACCGCGCCCAAATTCGCCTATCACCAAATAATCCGGGTCTGCCGCCAACGCATCATACGCGACCTGGCGTTCTGGATACATTGCACGCTCGATATATTCCACATGGCTTTGGTCGGGCGGATAGTGATAGGGGCGATTCAAAAAGAAAAATAATTCCGCCTCGTACGATTCCACGCGCGCGTGCGGCGCGGTTTGTGAATTCAAAAACGCCGCGACGTTATACGCGTCCTGATTCGAATTAAAAATTATGGCATAGAACAACATCAAAAGCGTGAACGGCACGGCGAGCGCCAACAATAGCAGCGCCGTCAACGCGCGCAAGCCATCGCGCGCAACGCGTCGCGCGCGCAGCATCTCTGTCGCCCGCCGCATCGTGCCGCCCAAGCGAAAATGTTCGGTGAACCGGTCCAACATTGCCGCCACAAACATCGCGCCCAACACCGCAGGCGGATACACATAACGCGGAATCGAACTGTTTGCCAGCAGCAAAAACCAAGCGAGCCACGCGGCGACAAAAATCAGCAAACCCAAACGCAGCCAATGTTCCATCGCGCGCGCGTCGCGCTCTTGCCGCCAACTCCAAAAACCGTACGCCACGCCGCACAGCAAGGGCAGACAAAACGCCAAGAGCAATCCCAACGCCTTGAGCCGCATTTCCGGGACCAACACAAGCGCGAGCGCATCCAATAACCCTGTCACCGGTTCGTATGGCAGCGTAAAGCCCGACAGCCACCATCCCAAGCCCATCGGCAAGACGCGATAGACGCCATACGCCAGCGCGCCCGCCGCGCCGAACCACAGCGTCGCGCGGAATTGACGCGCGTACGCGGTTGCGCTCATCAAGCCCCCAAGTGTCACAAAGAAAAACGGGGACGTTTGGGCTTTGCTGATCAACGCCACGCCCCATAACAAACCCGCGCTCGCAACGGCAAGCCAAGGGCGTTTTTCGCAATACAGCATTGCCGTGAATCCGCCAACCAAAAACAGCAGCAGCGCCGCTTCGCCCAACACCTGCCGCCCCATGAACCATACATGCATCTGCGGATGCATCGTCATCAAAAACAAGACAATGAGCAGCCACCATGACGCCGTGCGTCCAAACAATTGCCGCGTCAAAAAAAACAGCAAGCCCAACGCGCTAACGGTCAAGACCGCGCCTTCCAAACGCGCCTGGGCGAGACCCACGCCCAAGACGCGCATACTCGCCGCCGCCAGCAGCGTTGTCGGAAAAGCCGCTTCCAAGCCGGGCGGCGCCAAGTGTCCATTCAACAAGCGCGCATACATCCCGCGTTCAACCCACGTACGCGCGACCGTCAAGGACCAACCTTCATCCCACCAGGGCGGCGGCAAACGGTCCAAGCCGATGGAAAATAGAGCTAACAGCGCGAGCCAACCCGCGCCGTACGCGAACCATTTACGCGAGTTCCGCATTTCAATTCTGATAAAGCATTTCTACCGCACAAACACCCACGCGGCAAACAATACCAGCAATAGCGTTTGCAGCAAAAACGAAACAGCCAAGACCAATCCTTGCCACCCGCGCGGCGCAAGCGTCCCTAACAGCAGAAACAACGGAAACGCCAACACGACAAAGCGCGAGACTGAAGTGAGCGGATAGGCGTCCGAATACGTCGTTATCACAAACAACGAAGGCGCGACGATAATGCCCAGATACGCCGTCATGGAAAGGGGCAACCGCCGCGCGCTCCAAAGCATCGCCGCAAGCAAAAGGACAATGGACAACGGGTCCAACAAACTTAGCGCCGCCGCCCACACGGATGACGCTTGCATGACCGCGCCCCACCCTGCCGCTATCACTTGCCACGGCGGCGCAATGCGATGCATGATGGCTTCGGATTGAAACCACGCGCTCAAATTGCCAAATTGAAACGCCAGCCACGCAATATGCGCGCTGCCGCCGAGCAACACCGGCAGCAGCGTCCAGACGCGCGCAAGCGTAACCTCGCCGCGCCGCCATTGGTCCCAGAATTCTACCGCCAGCGGAAAAACAAACAACATGCCTTGCGGCCGCGTCATTGCCGCGCACGCGCCCAAAACGCCTGCCCACAGCCATTGTTTGCGCCGCGCGCAGAGAAACGCGCCCAGCGCCAACGCGAGCAACACCGCTTCCGTATACGCGGCAAACAAAAAAAACGTGGTGGGAAAAGCCGCTAGAAACAATAACGTCCGCCGCGCGGCATCGTCCGCAAACATTTCGCGCGCCAGCCGATACAACAAAATGAACGCGGTCAGCGCAGCCATGCTGGAAACGACCAGCCCCGCCGCCACCGCATTATTTGCGGTCAAGGGCATAACCAGCCGAATCAGCAGCGGATAAAATGGCGGAAAGTGCGAACTTGCATCCGCCGCGTATCCCGCGACCGCAATCTTGGTGTACCACAACGTATCCCACCGCTGCCATGGCGCAACAATAAAATCGCGCAGCGGCGTCATGCCGTAATAAAAATCCGCCGCCGCCGGCGCCGTAGGGAGAACTTGGACGGTGAAACTTGCCCACGCCATGGTCCACACGCGCAGCGCCACAAACAGCCCAAGCGGAAAACGATATGCGCGCAAAAATTCTGTCAGTCGGACAAACATCGGCGTATGCTTTAGCGCGTAATTTCAAATAACGTCACGTGCCGCCCCAACGCGTCGCGCGTCATCGCTATCGGCGTCAAACCCGCTATCGTCGCTTTGCCGTCGTACACGTCGCGCATCATAAGCGGTTTGTCGAATTGAAGAACCAGATAGCGCGCGCCGAATTGATGCGCCGCGTCAAAAATCGCGTCCACGCTTTCGGTCGGCAAATAAATCGAACGCCGCCCCGTTTGATTGACAAACGAAGGCGGGTCCACCGTCACAATCGGCACGGTGTCGGGAACGTCGCGCGCATCGAGCTCTGCATCCATCGCCGCATATTCGATATCGCGCTGATTCCACAAAGGCGTCGTCGCGCCTTCTCCCGGCGGAAGCCACACGCCTTGCGCGTACAGGAACATGCTAAAAAAAATCGCCAGCCCCACCGCGCCCCAGCGAAAAAATTTTTGCGCTTGCGTCACATTCCAATTCTTGCGCCGCCGACCCACCCACGCCACCGCCGCGTCCAAACCCGGCGGCACGACGACCGCGCCATAAGCCACCACCGCCGCCGCCGAATGAAGCATACTGCCGTGCGTCGCGGGAAACGTGAACGCGAACGCCATCGCCAGAACCAACAGCGCGAGATAGAGCGCCGCGACCTGCAATTCCACCCGCGCGCGCGTTTTCCAAAAACCAACGGCGGCGAACGGCGCGAGAAAAATTTGCCAGACGCCAAAGAGCAGAACCAAAATGATAAACCACCACGCGTTCCATTTCGACGCGAGGAGATTGCCCCACCCCCACGCCGCATAGCGCGCGAATGTCAAGCGCGACACATCATAACTGAAAAATTCGTCATAGTTCAATAGCCACAATGTCCGCGCGCTGCCGGGCGCGAGCGGCGCGCCGACGGTAAAAAAATTGCGCGCGAGCCACGGCGTCAACAGCAGCAGAAATCCAAGCCCCATCATTGCGAGCGCGGCGACAAAAAATTTTGCGCGCATCTTGCGCCAATATCCGACCAAGAGAAACAGCGCCGTCGCCAACAATAACGCCGCATCCGCGCGCGCCAATTGCGCCAAGCCCGCGCAAATTCCCGCCAGAAAAAAATAGCGCGCGCGTTGTTGCAGCACGCCGAGCGCGAGAAATAACAAAGCAAAATCCGTCGTCACTGCGAACGGCGTAAAGTTGTCGGGACTAATCCAGTAAATCGTGTAAAAGCCGCTGAACGCGGTCAGCAAGCCCGCCATCCACGCGTAATCGTCGCGCGCGAAAATTCGGCGCGCGAGATAAAAGGCAAACAACGGCGGAATGAGCGAGAGCAGAATAAAGGGAATTTGCGCGGCGCGATACGAAACGCCAAACAGCGTCATGGATGCGCCCGCGAGGAGCGAGGGCAGCGGCAGCCAATACAAATTGCTCGGACCGGGCAGCGTCGTTTGTCCTTCCAGATAATTCCACACAAGCTCTTGCGTCAAGCCGCGCCCTTGCGCGAGCTGCGCGCCGACGTGTTGGGTGTACGACGCGTCCATATAACCCGCGCGTTCCAACGGCAGCGCGGTCACAAGACGCAAGAGCAAAACGATTAACGCGAGGAAAAAATAAGGGCGCAGGATTATTTCACCCAAAAGCGATATTTGAGCAGCGTATACATCGCTTCGATGCCGTCGGGCCACGAAATCTTTTTGCCCGCCAGATGCGTGCGCGGATTGTACTTGACCGGAACTTCGACAATCCGTCGTCCGGCGCGCAGCAGTTTGCCCGTGATTTCGGCTTTAAAAGCAAAATGCACTTGTCAAAAAACGATTTGCCGCGCGCGTCGGGAGCGTGATAGCCATCGCACACAATAACTTCTTTGCGAGTATAGAAGCTATTGTGGCAGGAAACGCGCGCATTGTAAATAGGGCAATGGTTCACATCATGGCAACTGCCAAGTCGAGCGCGCCTCCTACATGTCATTGCGAATGGCGCAAAAACGCGCCATTCGCAATGACAACCCCTGTCAAGGGACTTGGCGTTGCCATAGGTTCGCATTCATTCATCCCGCGCCGGGGCGAACAGCGCCAAAACATACAGTGTCGCCGCAAGTCACGCCAGCGAACCAATGCCCAGAACGAGCGAACGATAGGCGTCCAACTCGCCCCCAATGTATAATACATCCCGTCATTCTGGCGGAGGGATTGACGGGTACGCTAAATTTCCAGTTTGTAAAAAAAGGTTTTTTACGGCAAAGCAATTCGATATACGGCGACAACTGCGTTTTCATACACGCGTTCCAAGCCGGATAACCGCGCGGGGTCAAACGTTCCCACGGCGCGTTCCGCCGGGCCATAAAATACAAACGTAATTCCGTTCGCGCGCAAAAATTCTTGGCGCGCCGCGTCCGACATAGCGGAATCAAAAAATTGGTCCACCGCATTTTGTTTGGTTTGAAAATGAACCGTCTCGTACAAATGACCCAAATAGACGCGCGCGCCGCCGCGTAACGGCAAATAACTGCCCGAAAAATATTGACTCAAAATTATATCATTCGGATTGACATGAGCGCGCAGCCAATCCATCGCTTGAAGCTCTGCGCGCGGACGAAAAAATGGGTACGGCTGTTGCAGAGTATTTTGCATCGCGGCGCCGAGCCACAACAAAAGCGATGCCAGCGAAACGAACAACACAAAAAGAGTAACGCAGAATTTCTGCAAACCGTCCGCGCTATAATGCGGACGCCGGGCTAGTTTTTGAAACCAGCGTGCGGCGCCAAGACGCGGCAAGACTATTTCAAATAAACCAAATGTCGCCAAAAGCGTCAGCGGAATTTGGACGCCTTGCAAAAAACGCCGCTGCGCGCCGCTGGGCGCATAGATCAATAACGCGACGACGAAAACCCACGCCCACAACAACAGGCGCTGATTGTCGCCCAGACCATCGCGGCGCAGAACCAACGCGGCGAGAATCCAGTACGGCGCAAAGGTCAAAAGATAATGCAGCGGGTTCGGCGAAAGCGTTTGCGATTGCGCCGCCCACACGCGCAAGAGTTCGGACGAAGCGAACGCGTACGCATAATACAATGCGAGCGGCGCAGCCGCAAGACTCAGCGCGAGCAAAATCATAGTTTGCCGCCGCAAAATTTTTTTCGCGCGCCAGGTCAATAGTATGCCATACATTCCCAACACGCCGCCCGCCAAAATCAAAAAAAAGGGATAAACCAATCCAACGCCATTCATTGCCAGCGCGCCAACGAAAAGGAGCGCAATAAATTTACCGCGCCCAAGCGCGGCATGGCACAGTCGCAGCGCGCACCAAAACAGAATCAATAGCAGCGTAATCGAGGCGAGATAATGCGGAAAGGTCAGCGCGGCATGAAAGAGATGCGCGTCCGCCATTTTCAAATCGGCGGGCGTCGCGCTCGTCGGGTCAAGCGTTTCCCAAGGAAACGCGAGCCAATCAAAACCTGCGCCGAAAATCGTTACAAGAAACGCGGTCCAACGCGGCAACGCGGCGCGGAAAAAATTTCCGGTGAACCCGAAAACAACGCCAAAACAAAGCAGCGTCAGACCCGCGCGCGCGAGATGCCACATTGCCGTCGCGTCGAGATGCACAACACGCGCGAGATGCCCCAGCGCCAAATAGAAAACGTACAAGAACGCGGGCGCGTCGGGTTCGGAAGTGAAACGCAGTGAGTGTGTCCACGCGCCTTGACTGCCGCGCTGAATGATGGTGATGTAATTGGCGTCCTCAACATTGACCAAGAGCCCCGTGTAAAACGTATCGCGCGGCGCGGTGAGATAGCCGAGCGCATAGGGCGCTTGGAGCGCCAAGGTAACAAGCAATAGGATGCCAAGCGCGATGAACCACTCGCGCGGCAAGCATAGACGTCTCGCGCTTGACGGCAACATCGCTCCCGCTTATATTCCTTTCAACATGAAAAAGTTTCTCGCGCAACGCGTGTCCCGAGCTACCCTTCGCTCAATCTTTTTGATTGCGCTCTTGGGCCTCGCCAACGTCGCGTTCATTTATCATTTCGCCCCCGAATTAACCTCGATGACGACGTGGCTCCCGGATGACTATCAAAAATATTTTTTACCGTGGGGGCTGCAAGCCCGTGACGGCATTTATAATTATCGTTATCCCCTCCCGACCTTAATGTGGGTTTTTGTGCCTCTCTCCTTTGTACCGCCAGGCTGGATTCTCCTTTGGGTCGCAATGCCCTTTCTATTCTTGCTCTATCTATTTGGCAAAAAGGGAATCATTCTTTGGCTCTCATTCCCATTTTTGGACCATGCGGCTTTTGGACAAATGGATGGTTGGTTAATCGTGCCGCTCGCCTGGTTATTTGACGACAATCCCGCGCTCGCCGGCATTTCCGCGGCGCTCTTGACGCTCAAGCCGCAACTCGCGCTTTTGCCCGTATCGTACATGTTTGTACGTTGGCTCATCAAACGTAACTACAAATCGCTCGGTCTCTTTGGCGGCGCATTGTGCGCGTTGTATATTCCCACCTTTCTGCTCGACCCAAGCTGGCCCCTAAAAATGTGGGCGGATAATCAAGTGCGCGCCGCCGAACCGACGCTGCTCACGCGCGGAGCGAGCTTGTGGCCCTGGTGGTGGCACGGCGGTTGGACCCAAGTTTTACTTCCCTTTCTCTGCGCGCTCATCGCGCTATTTTTTTTGCTCGCGGCGCGTACAATGTGGAAACGCGCCCGCGCGATACATCTGGTCGCATTAATGACAATTCCCATTTTCTATCCCGTTAGCTTTGTAACCATCGCTCCCGCCCTCAAAAACTCGACGCGCCACCTCGTCGTTTTCACATTGACGTCATGGATAGCGGTTCTTCTTGACATTGTGACGCAAGGGTGGGGCGGCGTCTATCTCGTCATTCCGCTTGTCGCGCTTGCGCTGCTCGCGCACGACCCTGCCGCAACGCTCGATCCTTTTCCGGCGCCATTCTCTTTACGCCACCCAACCCCACAATAAAAATTGCGCGGTCAAAAACAGATTCAACGGCAAAGAAATATACACTACCGCGCGTTCGACCCAATGATTTTTGCTCCAATACGCGAGCAGCATAAAAAGCGGAAACAGAGTCAGCAGATAACGCGTCATGCTGTTTAACGGCTGCGTGTCAACCAAACGCACGCTTGCCGCCAAAAGCGTCGCCGCGACATACAACGCGTGCGCGCGCGGCAGTGCATGCCAGCCGCGCCACAACATGAAAAGCGCCAAAACGAAAACGCTCAAATTCAAAACATCTGCAAACAAAAATTTTCCCGACGCGAGCGTCTG
>WBZO01001241.1_pt1 | contig 41402 bp, 30 predicted proteins | sample 5204261 | NCBI WGS metagenome assembly WBZO01 (sample SAMN12412400, study PRJNA552823) | activated sludge metagenome | isolation source: activated sludge from anammox sidestream of wastewater treatment plant... | place: USA: North Carolina | collected 2017-09
TTGTGCAGGCGATAGGCAGCCCGTATCTGGTCCTCCCGGGTGATGCCGGGGTGAAATATGTCGGGTTGAGGCAGTTTTTTGGCGTAGCGCTTCAGAAGCTCCTTTTCCAACTCTGCGTGGGAGACGACCTCTTCTTTGTCTTTTAAGATATGCCACACTTCGAAGCCATGTGTTTCGAGGTAGGCGGCGACCATGGAAAACCGGTGACACTCCAGCGGATCGGCCTCGGCACACATCAGGGCAGGGGTAAAGCCCTTTTCGACGCCCTCTTCCAACCGCCGGACGCCCTCCTGAAAAGCTTCGGTGGCTTGAACTTTTTCAAAATCCACCTTGCCCTCTATGTTGTAAAGGGCCGGGTTCGTGCGGCGGGCGCCAAATTCTTTTCCAAAATGCAGGTAAAGGATGCCGTTGTCTTTGAGGAAGCTGGTGAGTGCCGGCTTGTTGTACTGAGGGTTATACTGGCTGGCAGGGGTGCTGCGCACGTCCACTACGCAATCCACACCCTGAAGCTGGAGAAGTTCCAAAAAGTATTCAGCGGGATGGTTGGAATGGCCGATGGTGTAAATAATTTTTTTGTGCATGTGCGAAGGGAGTAGCGAGTTTTCTCGCGAAAGGAATCTGGGTTAACCCAAAGTTAGGAAAACAGTCCGGAAAACCTATTTTTCAAACGATTTTTCCTTCTTTCACCAACTCGTTTTTGATGCCTCTGGCCAGGTTCTCAAGGCTAATCACCTCAGCCTGCTCTTCGAGTGCTGAGATGCAGCAGTATTGCACGATGTTCATGATGTTCGCCCCGGTGAGTTCGTAGCGATTTGAGATCTCCTGCCAGTCAATTTCCCTGTCCATTTTTACTGTGGCCGGGAAAGATTTTTCCCAGAGTAATTGCCGCTCCGGAGGTTTGGGGATGGGAAAAAAGACTATCGCCTGGAAGCGCCGCTGGAAAGCTTCGTCAATGTTGCTCTTGAAATTAGAGGCTAAGATGGTCAGCCCCGGATAGTTTTCAATGCGCTGGAGCAGATAGCTCACCTCCTGGTTGGCGTACTTGTCGTGGGCATCCCGGATGTTGGTGCGCTTGCCAAAGAGGGCATCAGCTTCATCAAAAAACAGAATCCAGTCCTTGTTTTGCGCCTTATCAAAGAGGCGGGCGAGGTTTTTCTCCGTCTCGCCGATGTATTTTGAAACGACCATGGAGAGGTCAATTTTGAAAACATCCCGCCGGGTATATTTTCCCAAAAGCGTAGCAGTCAGCGTCTTGCCCGTGCCCGGTGGCCCGTGGAAGAGCACCCGATAGCCCGGTTTCACCCGGCGGCCCATGCCCCAGGTTTCGAAAAAAGTCTGCTGGTGGCGCACCCAGCTTTCGATCTCCCGGATCTGGCGCAGTGTGCCCGGGGCGAGCACGAGGTCGTCCCACTCCAGTTCCGTCGTGATGTACTCGGCTGGGAAGTCGGTGCTGAAACGGGGCTTGCTGACCTTGCCCAGCGTGAGCAGTTCCACCACCTCCGGGTCGAGGATGATGCGGCCGCTCATGATGGGTTCGCCATGCGGCACCGCTTCCAGGTGCAGGATATTTTTTTGGTGAAACCAGTGCTCCGTGCTGAACAGCCGCTGCACTTCCAGCCGTTTTTCGAGGTCGTCGCCGGCGAGGATGAACTGGGCAGTTTCGCCGGTGGGCAGGATGTCCCGGTGGTTGCGGCCTTTGATGCCGCCGAACTCGGGGAAGTCGCCGCCGGCGGGGAGGTGTTCAGCGATGATGTTGCGAAAGAAGCCGGGGTGGAGGTGGGGGGTGAGGGCAAGGAGAAGGACGATGTATTCTTCGAAGTTGGGCTGGTGGGTTTCGATGAAATGGGCGAAGGGGGAGTTGTCCGCGTAGAATTCAGCAGGTACTATTTCAATCTCTGCCAACCCTCCTATTTGGATTGAAAGCCTAGCTATAAGAGTCTTTTTTAAAAATTCTACTGCGTTGTCAAGATTCTCAGAACTCAGCATATAATTATTGCTTCAAATCAATTCATAAAACTACTTCGCTCATGTTCTGTTGGCGCTAAATGTGTCGCCGAACTCCAGTTCAGCAGTATTTTTAAGCCAGTGGGGCTGGGGCTTGGCAGTACAAATCAGCACATTGGAAACATGAGCGAACTATTTAGCTTTTAGATACCTCGAAAAATCAGGCTCTGTTTTTATTGCATTTAAAATGATTTCATGAGGGCTTTCTGATTGTTTTAAGCCAGCAGTTTTGTCCAGCCAGGAAATAAATTCAGAATAAGCAGGATAAGATTCTTTTGCATCTTTAATGTAAGAACTCAGTGTTTCTTCATCAAAATCATTGATTGGATATTCATAGAGTTCTGGATAAAGATTATAATTTACCCAAGCACTCGCCACGTCATAAAATATTCCCAAATCAAACGGTAACACCTTTAAAAAATCATCGAACGTTTTAGCGATAACGGAATTTGGTTCACCATTGCTGTCAATCCAGACAATTGGTACTTCACTCAAATGTCTTTTTTTCTGGTGATTCCAAAATCCAATTAGTGAACCAGAGCCATGCTGAGCGAATATAATCACGTCCAATTTCTCTTTTGTTTTAACCAATCTATTAAACATGTTTTGGCCATCAATTATTAGTTCGATGTCAATGAAAGGTTCTTCAGTTTTTTCCCAAAACTGTACGAAATTTTTAAAATTGGATGGGACTCCAAATTGATCGAATAACTTCAAGAGGTCTTTCATGAATCAATATTTTAGATTTTCAAAGGATTGAGCTCCGATTTTATCTTCCCCTAAGAGAATTTGCTGCTTGACTTTGTTATACAGGTTTTCTTTCTCTTTTTTGGGAGCGTTTAGTTTTGCAATGTCGGCCCAAACCGGACTTTTAAGCCCTTTGTTTGCAACAGCTTTCATTGCGCTCACATCTTTATCCAATTCTTGTTTCAGCAAATTAACAACGATGTTTCTCTTTTCCTGGTTATCAGTTTTACCTTTAACTGCTTTGGCTGCGTTTGCAATAAATTCATTTTTGGTTTTTATTCCTTTACTTCCAAATGTTCGTCCTTTGATATGCCGGATAGCATGGAGATTAATAGCGCTACCGTCACTCGCACGATTCTGAGCTTTTTTTACCATGTTTTTATTTGGTGCTTTTTTGAAAAAAACGAATCCGGCAGCAGCTTGAAGAACAGAAGCTTGAGGTTGGTGATCTGGGGTGAATTCATCGCTAGGTGGCTTTGGCATTGAGTTATACGTACCTGTCAATCCTTCCAGCTTATATTTTTCCACTGCATCTTTCAGCGTGGTTGTACTGCCAAGCAAGAGCTTCAATTTTTCTGATAAGGTAACCTCCTTATTGTGAAGTGTTTTTAGAATTGGCTTTATTACCTTATTATGTTTTTTCTCCCTTTTTGCTTTTGAAAGCTTCTTCAGCAATGGCTCGATATCCGATTTATAATAGGCTCTAATGTTTCCTATTAAGCTTCTTTTGTCATTTGATAGGCTTGCTTTATGCTTCTGTTCATATACTTTCAGGAACTCTAATATTGGTTTTGGTGTGCTGGCAATTGTCAACACCGCATCAGAGCCAACAAATTTTCCGGATATAGTGTGACTTTCACCTTCCGCTGAAAATCCATGCTTGGGAAATAGGATCTTTATTATTTTTTCCTTGCCCTCTTTCATCTTCCCCTTCACCCACTTCGTCCCCTTCTTGACCAACCCCTTCGCCTTCTTCACCAGCGACTTCACGATCTTGGCCACCCCGTTCAGCACCTTATCCACAATCTTATCAATCGGCTTCCGGATCTTTTCGATCGTCTTGCGGATGGCCTTGCCAATGCCGCTCAAATTTAACAAACGGGCGATAAATGCCAGAATAATCGGGATCGTTTGTGCCAGCGCCCGCTCCACGGCGGCGATGGCCGGGCCGAGGCGGCCCATCGCTATGTCCACGATGGCATTGAAGACGGAGCTGACGAAGGCTGCAATGCGCTGCCAGTTTTCCACGAAAAACATCACCGTGTTGTAAATCGCCAGGATGGCCTGCACGATGGCCCCGACGGGGTTAAGCATGGACACGAGCTTGATGACGCCTTGTTTCACCAACTCCACGGCCACCCAGTTGCGGATGCTTTCCATGACCTGCTCCTTGATCTCGACGGCTTTTTCCTTGAGCATATCCCAGAGCGCCATGGGGCCTTCACTCATCAGGCGCTTGACGAAGCCGACGGATTTCATCGCAAATTCGAGCATGGGGCGCCCGATCTTGTTCCCCAGTTTTTTCAAAAGGGCATCCTTCGTCAGGTTCATGATCTGGAGGAGCAGGAAGATGATGCCTTTCAGGTCCCACTGGGCGGGCAGTTGCAGACCGGAGTCGCTCATGGCACCGGTGAGCCAGCCCATCAGCCCTTTGATGAGGTGCTGCTTGATGTTGTTTTTGAAATTCTCGAGGCCCTGCCCGACGGCCTTGCCGATGTTTTTGAAAAAGCCGATCGGGTTGGTGACGATCTTCTTGATGACGGCCTTGCCCTTGTTGATGATGCTCATGATCTTCTCGGGGCTGTAACCGGCTTTTTCCAGCGCCCACTCGAAGAATTTGATCATCGCATTCAGGAGCAGGTTGCCCAGCTTGCTCAGCAGACCGGACATTTCCTCTTTCATCTGCTCGATCCGCTTGTCAATAGCTTTGATCGCTTCCTCCCGCTTGCTACAAAGTTTCTCCCGGAGCTTGTCCCGCTGCTGGTCGATGAATTCATCCATCTCGGCCAGCTTCGATTTCATCTCCTTCATGGCGGCCTGGCCAGTGGCACGCAGGGCGGGGCCGAGTGATTTTACGTAAGTTTCGATCTGCTTGCGGGCGGCGGCGAGTTCGGCCTTACATTCGGTGATGACCAGTTGGTTGGCCTTGTCAATGTCGGCGATGAGCTTGTCAATTTTCTGGATGTAGCGCTCCCGTCCGTTGCTCAGGGCATTTTGCACTTCGGGGAATTCGTCAATGCCGGCAAACTTGTCCTTCACCCACTTGGCTGGTCCCCAAAAACCAGAGTAGCGCTTGCGTTTGAAGGCGTCAATATCCCGCTTCACCTCGATCTCAAACTGGATGGAAGCCGCCTGCTGCCCGGTGTCGAAGGCTCGGAGGTTCTGCTTTTCGAGATTTTTCAGCTTGGCCTCCACGCTCTTCTTCGCCTTCTCGTAAATGCCGTTGATGTGGGTGGTGACTTCCTCCCGTTTCTTCTCGAGGGCCGTCTTCGTCTTGTCTTGTTTGGCTTTGGTTTCGGCGAGGCCTTTCTTCCGCTTGGCCCTCATTTTCGACTTGCCTTCGGCTTCTTCCTGCTTCAGGTCTTTCTCGACCCTCTGGGATTCTTTTTGCGAAAACTGCTGGATCCTGGCGGGTTCCTCAACTACTTTTTTCTTCAGGCCTTTGCGCTCCTTGTTCGCTTCGGCGAGGTCGCCACTGTCCACCATGTCGAGGTTTTCCTGTGAAATGCCTTCCTTCTCCAGCAGCTCGTCCGACTTGGTGTCGAATTCCTTGATCTCCGTGTGCTCCGGCTTCAGCGGCGGCACAGCGCCCTTGCCAAGGTTGAGTGGCGGAGTACTTGGTGCCACTTCTTCCGGCGGCAACTCGGTAGATTCAGGTGTGGGCTTCGGAGCGGGCGGTTGCTCGATGTCGTTGTAGGTATCCTGCACAGCGCTCACGTCCTTGTTCACCTCGCCGAGCACTTGGCTGCCGACGACCTTGGCCTTGCCTTTCGATTTGAAATTATTGACCTCGTCAATGTTCGTCGGCATGGCCTCGTTGAGGGCGTCGTTGAGCTTGCTCTTGGCCGCTTCCTTATCGGTAGTGGGGTCCGGTTTTTCATCCAAACCAGCAACCTGCTCGGTGTTGCTCATGGCTTGGCCTTCTTCGGCGGGAGCGACGACAGCGGCGTCGGTTTGCTTTTGTTTTTCAGCGGCATCGTCGTGGGTCTGCTCGTTCTCAGCAAGGGCAGCAGATTTTTCGGCAGCAGCGGCACAGGCAAAGCTGCTGGATTCACTCAGATCTTTGCCCACCTGGCCTACTTCTTTTTTCAGGGCTTCCTCCCTTGCTGCTGTAACCTCAGCTTTTTTTCCGCCTTTTTTGGCGGCAGCGCTGGCTCTGGTTTTTTTTCCAGCTACTTTGTCCTTTCCGCTCTTCTTCTTCGCATCCTTCTTTTTTGCCAATTTTTCACTGGTTTCCTCTTTCACCTGCTCCGCTTTATTTTTAGCTTTTTCAGCAATGGAAGGATCAATGGCTTTGCGGGCATCCTGGTCGGCGGCTTCGAGTTCCTTGGCGAGATCTACGTCTTCCTCTTCCATCTGCACGGGTTGGGCGGCAGGCGGCGTGGTCACCTCCTTGCGCTGTACAGAAGCGCCCTGCTGCACGGTATGTGTCAATTCGTGGGCGAGCAGTACCTTACCCTCCGCCGTGCCGGGGTTGTATTTTCCTTCGTTGAAATAAATGTCGTTGCCATGCGTGAATGCTTGCGCCCCCAGCTCCTGGCTCATGTTCACCGCCTGCGAATCGGTATGCACTCGCACCCCGCCGAAGTCCACCCCGAAGCCGGCCTCCATCGTGGAGCGGGTACCGTCGGGCAGCGGACTGCCATTGCCTTTGTTCGATTTCAGACCACTCTCAACGGAACTGGAAGCCGTTGGCACCGAGCCATTGGCCGTCTTGGCCTGGGCGGGTTCTTCCTTCTCTTCGGCTTTCTGGACGGGCTCCTCCTTTTTCTCCTCCATCGCCTGCACGGGCTCTTCTTCCTCCTGGCGCTGGAGAGAGTAAGCCTGGGCTGGCTCTTCCTCTTCCGCTTTCTGCACGGACTCATCTCTTTCTTCCTCCATCGCCTGTACAGGCTCCGCCGCCGCCGCCTGTCGCTGGATTTGTTTGGTCTGCACAGGCTCTTCCTCTTCTTCGGTCTGCCGCTGGATGGGTTGGGCTTGGGCGGATTCTTCCTCCTCACCGGCTTTTTGCACCGGCTCCTCCTTTTCCTCCTCCATCGCCTGCACGGATTCTTCTTCCTCCTGCTGCTGGATTTGTCTGGCCTGCACCGGTTCTTCCTCCTCCTCGGCTTGGCGCTGGATGGGTTGGGCTTGGGTGGCTTCTCCCTCCTCTCTGGCTTTTTGCACCGGCTCCTCCTTTTCCTCCTCCATCGCCTGCACGGATTCTTCTTCCTCCTGCTGCTGGATTTGTCTGGCCTGCACCAGTTCTTCCTCCTCCTCGGCTTGGCGCTGGATGGGTTGGGCCTGGGTGGCTTCTCCCTCCTCTCTGGCTTTTTGCACCGGCTCCTCCTTCTCCGGTTGCCGTTGCACGAAAGGCGTGATGCTGTCGGCCAGTGGCTTGTGCTGGGTTTTATCTTTTGCTTCGCAATCGGCGCACTTGTTCTGCACGGCGGGCACTGCTTCCGAGCCACGTACCACTTTCTCGGCCATGGTATCGGCCTCCTGCTCATGGTGGTCGCCGGGCTTGCCAACTTTGAGTTTGGTTTGGATCGCTGGCACAAAAAAACTCCCCTCGCTCCAGCTGCCAACCGGTGCAAAGAACGGTCCCTGCGCTTGCTGCGCCCTGGAACTCGTCGTTGAGGATTTTTCTGCGGCAGTTTTCATTTTATAAATTGGTGTCAGAACAAAACAGAAATATTACCCTACTGCCATTCTATCCATAACATCCCCTGCATCCACGGCAGTTTGATCATCGAAATAGTCCATGGCAGGTCGGCCAGCAGCACGTCGAAGGCCTTTTGCTCCACCTGCAACTGCCAGTCCTCGCTGCCCCGTCGGGAAAGTTTTCCTTCCCGGCAGAGGTAGGTACCCTGCAAGGCTTCCGTAGAGGTATTTTTTAAAACGCCCCAGTGGCGGATGACAGCTTGGAGGAGCTTTTTCGCCTCTTTCTTTTCCTTTTGGGTCAAATGGATCATGCGGCTCAGCGGCTCAGCCAATGGCAGGCCACACAGCACCTTGTTTAGCGGCAGCTCAAACTCCGACGTGTTGACCTGCCCAGTCGCCAGGTACTGCAACAGATGAACGGCCCGTTGTCCGTTCACTATCTGCCCATCCTTTACCAGGTTCAACTCCTCAAAAAATGCAGGCAAAAACGGATGCAGCAACACCATTCCCGCATTGCCTACGTAGATTTCCGCTGTTCCTGAAATTCGTAAGGCCTGTTTTTCGCCTGTGCTTTTTGGCTTTTCCGGCTCTTCCTGCCAGGAGGTGCTTTCCCTGAATTTTGCTAGCCAGGCCTTCAGAGCAGAAGGCTGCATTTCCGTCGGGTTTGCTTCCGAAATTCCGAAGGCTCCGGAGGGCAAAGCAGCCAGCTTCGCAAAATTGCCGGGTTGCTTTTTCAGCCAAGCGGCCAGCACCTCCACCCTCGTAGGAGAGCTGTGTAAGGAACCAAGCAGTTTTTGCAAAAACGGCAGCCACAGCGCCTGCTCTCTGTCCTCCTGGTTTTCAGAAACAAAGAGACCCGCTATGGCCAATTCCCATTGCGGCTTTTCTTTTAAAAACCTCAACAAGACTTTTTGAAAAAACGTCTCCCCTACCTGCCGGCCATGCCTCCCCGAGGTGCTGCTAATTCCTGCCAGGCCTTCAAGGGCTTCCGCCCAAAATGCTGAAGAAAATTCACCGACAGGAATCCCCGCACGGCAAAACACCTCCGAAAAAAGCCCGTAGTCTTTGGAAAGCTCCGCTTCTTTTTGCTGATAAAAAACGCCAGCGACCGCCATAAGGACAGATGGAGAAAACTGGGCAACTAGCCGCTTTCGGATTCCTTCCGAGCGCATCATCCTGTGAAATTCTTCTATCCAGCGGGCTGTTATTGTCCCTTTTTTTTTCGCAAGCACTTCGAGCAAGCTGCCCTCGAAATCCTGCTTCACCGACACAGGGCTGTGCCAGGGCAAGCTGCCATTTTTCAAAAAGAAGAAAAACTGGTCGAGTAAACCTTCGTCAGTGGCCGTTATCTGGGCTCCTTCCGCTCCGGGATTCAACAGCACTCTGGTTACTTTTTGCAGGAGGTCTTCGAGTAGCAGCCTTTCCCAGTCTTCACAGTTCAACAACTCCGCCCCGAGTTCAATTTTTTCAATGCGGATAATCTCATCAGGCTTCGAATACCGGTCGAACAGCATCGCCAGCTGGGGCAAAAAAACCTCCTTTGCGAAGCGGCTGAAGCGCTCCTGCCATTGTCGGCCATCGCCATCGCCAGGCACTTCGGCTTCTATGATCTGGCACCCGATGATATGGGTCTGAATGCTGCTCATTTTGAATAGTTTGTAAAAAACTGGTAACTACTTAACAGAGGGCTTCTTGGGTGGGAAGAAGAAAAAAATGAAACCTTTTCTTCCTCCCCCCTCTTAGAGCTTGTTTGCGTTTTGGTGCTTGAGCCGAGATACTTTTTGAAGTGGCGTAACAGCGCTACGGATTTGGAAAATGGTGAAAACAGGACGTAAAAGTGCCGTTTTTGACCAAGTGACCCAATCGCAAACAAGCTCTATAGCAGTTACAAAAATTGTAATTCAATCGGGCATGTGGGTTTTTCTCCGCGGGTTGACATGCTGGGAGCTAAGGCCCCAAAAACCTGGCGATAGCTAAAATCACTCGAAGGAAATCTGTTTTCTCCTTGAGGCCAGGCATCCGTTTTTGTCAATTGCCACAACCCGCACCCACCCTATAAATCCTGTACGGTCTGTAAAAATCACCTTTGTTTCCTGCTCATTCGGAGTGAGGGCTATACCATTCTGGAATTCCCAGAGCCAGGTGGTCTCAGTGGACACCTCCTCCCCCATCAGGATGGCATGGAAAACCGCGAGTTCTGGCGTTTCCACTTTGTACTCAAAATCCACCTCAAATGGCACTTTTTTGCAACGAGGTTCCGGCTGAGCATCAGGGTTGCATTTGTCTAAGTCAATGCAATCGAAGGCCGGCAATTTAAAATTGTGCTGTTGCTGGTCGTCGAAGACGGCATACGTTCCGTCTTCGCTGTAGGTGTAGTTGAATTTTCTGGACACATCGTTGATCGAGACTCCTCCACTTACTTTAAAAGTAAACTTTTGGCAGGCAAACCGCTCAATCCGAAAGGTCGTGAATAGGTCATCCGCTTTCGGCTCGTGTTTCAAAATCCAGGTGTTGCTGCCAATGGTCTCGCTCACAAAAGCATTGATAGCATCGAACCACTTCGCCATGACGCTACCGGGGTCATCGGCCAATTCTCCCGCAGTTGCGCTGACAGGTGGCGCAGACGAATCAGCCAGCAAGTTTTTTCCCTCAATGGAGAGCGCCTGAATCGAAGCCTCGTAACGCGTCAGCTTCATCTCCTTCGAAAGTTGTTGCACCCAGAAATAATAGCCACAATTGACGGCTTTTCCTTCACAGGGCAGGTCGCAGGGGCGCTTGCCTACGCGCACCGTCACTTTTTCTGTTTTCGTGTCGCCGGCATCATTAGCCACCGTGTAGGTAATCTCCACTTCCTGGTCTTCGACCTCTGAACCCGGCGTGTAGGTGATCGTAGAATCTGCATTCACGGCAGCTGCACCGAACGTGGGGGCAGGCAGGGTAGCGTTCGTCACCACCAGCCCAGAGCCGGTATCGTTGGCCAGTACGTCAATGGTGACAGGCGAATTGTACGGGGTCATCACTTCATCGGGGTTCGTCACAAACGGAATGCAAGCATGCTCGAAATTCACGATCTGAGGCTCACAGGCAGAGCTGTCACTGATTTTGACCGAAGTGGGCACACCACTGGGCAGCGGCCCTACAGTGATAAAATGTATGCCGGGGTTGCCATTTGGGTCGGGTTCAGCCACCACTTCCACATCGTCCATGAACAATGGCAACTTGCCACCAATGGCCATCATCCGCACGGTGTAAAATTTATTGTCAGCATCGCAGACGGGGGGTTCAAGATTGAGCAGGAGACGCGGGAAAATTTCAATTTCCTGCGCCAGTGAAACACCGCCCTCAATGTCTCTGACTGCGACGGAATGCTTGCCCACGTTCAGCCGAATGCGGTTCCCAATGAGCGGGATGAAGTCTCCTTCGTCCACCTTTACTTCGCAAGGAGGTGTGGCAATTTCAAATTCAAAGTGGACGATAGCTTCACCATTTTCATTTGCACAATCTGCATTTAAAGAAAAAACAGGTCTGGGCGATGGCAACACGAACTGCACGGGGGGGCAATCAGAGCAGCAGCGGTAAGGCAGGTAAAAGTCGGCAATGACAACACCATCAGGCACCTGAAAGCTATCGCGCTCCGCCCCGGCTACTGTGAGAATGCCAAGGTAGGACGACACGTCAGCAGGAAGGTTGATACCTGCTGTACTCAGCGCGGAGGACAGAAGCTGCCAATCATTAGTGCTGAGGTTCAGCTTGGAGAAATCGGCCAGGATTCCGGCAGCCTGGCTCGAAATCGCAGACGTTGCTACCGGCCTTATCTCACCGCTCAGTGTGCCTGTGGTGAAGCTCCTGTGCCCCGGTGTAGTTACCTGATTGGGGACTTCCTGAAAAACCAAGATGAAAGTGCCCCCTTTGGGCACGCCTGCCTTGTGCTCAATGCCTGGATGCCGGCGCACATATTTGCTGAAAAATAAGAGCTCCTGCACTTGCTTTTTGCGGCGTTCCAACTCTGCACCCAATTCTTCAAGGCGCTTGATGAGGCAGTTGTTCAACAGAATCTGCAGTGCTTTCAGGGTCTGGTCTTTTTCAGCCGACGTGATGACGGGGTTGTCTGCGGAGGGAACGTACACATTCAACGCATCAATGTAATTTTTCAGCGAAGCCTCCAGGTGCTGATACCGGTCACTGATGACGCTGTACTGCAAATCGCTTGCATTGCTGGGGATTGCACTTGTGAAATCTACCATCGCCGAAATGACCTCCAGTCGTTTGCCAATAGCCACATCGTATTCATTCACAGACAGCTTGCTCACTTCGGGATCCTCTTTGAGCGTAGCCCTGACGCTGTCGAGTACCTCAGTAGAAACCAGCGTCGGCTTCGAGCTGGCAGAGGTGGAAGAGGTTGCTGTGCTCTCAACGGCTGCAGCGAGGACTTTGCCCAATGTGCCATCCGTTGTCACGATAGAAGAAATTACGTTGACTTTCAGCGGGGTGCCAGACAAACTTGCCGGAGGGCTGAAGAAGGTAGCCGTCGCAGTTGGACGAGGTCCCCTGAACTGTATGCGGGGGAGTTTAAGGTCAGAGAGTGCTCTGATTTTATCTGCCATCATGCACTCCAGCTCTTTCGTCCAGGCATCGAAAATCACTTGCAGGTCATTGGTCAGGCATCGTGCGACGAGCGGGTCGTTCAGCACTTCGGCGGTCACGGTTGCAGGGTGAGCATTCAGGGCTACCACATCGAAAGGCAGCCTGTACTTTTTGATCTTGTCGAGCAAATCTTTCAGCACTTTTCGCCAGTCCAGGCCGACGTGTCCTTCAATGCGGTAGAAGTTGAACTTCTCCGTGTCGTATTCCAGGGGATTGCCGGCAACAAAGCGGTGGTATTTTGTTTCGACGTGGTATCCGTGGCTGAGGGAAGGCCTCCCTGTGCAGGTATTTTGAAAATTCCAATACGGCAACAAAGCATCAGGCTTATAGTAATAAGGTATTGCCTTTTGCGAAAGCGCCACATCTCCCAGGCGGCTCGGAATGATCTTCACGGCACCGGAGATGGTTGCTTTTGGGTCTGGCATTTTGGGGGCATCGAAGCACTCGACCAACAGGCGGAGGCGCTGAAAAAGCTGCACCACCTCCTGGCCAGATTTTTTATGCACAGTGGCAGCCGGCGAGGGGCGGAAATAGTGCCGGTGTACTTTTTTTCCGGCAAAATTAGCCCCGTTTATTTCTCCCAGTTCCAAATGCCGGGGGAACAACTCTTCAGGCGGGATGCACAACGCCATGAGTTCAACAGCTTTCCAGCGAAATTCCTCGTATGCCTGAAGCAGGTCATCTAGGAAATCGTAGAAATATTGGGAAAAAACGACCTTGGTATTTTGGGCCATTTTGTCATATAAAGCCCTGATGGAGTTCAGCTTTTGCGACAAAAAGTTATCCGCAGGCAATGTAGGGAGCAAGGGCTTAAACGCAGCATACGCCTCGTCCAGGGCGGCCCCTGCCCGGGTGAAAAGGGGATGGAGGGTCTTTGGAGAAAGGATTTTCCGATACGCTGCAAAAATCGCCTGGGCATCCACCATGTTGGAAGCTGGTACGCTGAGGCGGGGCAAGCGCAGGTCGGGTAGGTTGAGCCGGGCCGTCAGGTTGGGAAAGAAGTCGCCGACAGCCTTGGCCCTGGCGACGTTGTCCGCTATTTCCAGGTTTAGCTTTGCCAGGTCGTCCACTGCGATGAGCAGCATCCGCAAGGTTATCTCTACATTCTTCCCTTTGTCGTCACAGGAGGAGGGGCTGCAATTTTTGAGGTTTTCCTCGGGCATTTCCACGAACAACAGCAGAGCCTTCCCCTGCAAAATAGCAGGTGTCAGCACCTTGCCATCTGCGTAGTTGCTGTGGCCCGTGTTCAGCAATTCTATTAAGGGATACTTGTTTTCGTTGTCCCCAGCTACCTTTTTTGACAGGAGCCCATAGCCGTCCTCGCCAGGGACTTTGTATTCCCGATAGCGGTTTGCTACAAAATCTTCATTGCCCACAATGGCTAAGTAGCCTTCGGAAGTAAGGCCATAGCCCTTGGAAATGACGACGGAATTGCCCGCCTCTGGCACGCTGACTTCCAATCCGCATACCACTCCGATGCCGTGTAGGGTAGCCCTCGTCAGACGGTTCTGCTCGTCTAAGTATGCCAACAGACTGTTGAGATGGACATTGGTCAGCACCTGGTTGGCTTCAAAAATCGGGTAATCTATTGCATTTGGTATCATGGCTTAATTTTTTTGTTTGATGGCTTTGATTTGTTTGAAGGGTTTGATGGGTTTGAGGGGTTTGATTTGTTTGAAGGGTTTGAGGGGTTTGAGGGGTTTGATTTGTTTGATTTGTTTGAGGGGTTTGAGGGGTTTGATGGGTTTGATTTGTTTGATTTGTTTGAGTTGTTTGAGGGGTTTGAAGGGTTTGATTTGTTTGATGGGTTTGAGGGGTTTGAGGGGTTTGATTTGTTTGAGGGGTTTGATGGGTTTGAGGGGTTTGATTTGTTTGAGGGGTTTGATTTGTTTGAGGGGTTTGATTTGTTTGATTTGTTTGATGGGTTTGATGGGTTTGATGGGTTTGATGGGTTTGATGGGTTTGAAGGGTTTGATTTGTTTGAAGGGTTTGATGGGTTTGATGGGTTTGATGGGTTTGATTTGTTTGAGGGGTTTGATTTGTTTGGGTCATTCGAGTTATTTGATTTTTTTTGTGGAAAACATTATTAAAAACTTGAGAAAGCTATGACCATTTCACGCTTTGAGGATCTCGTCATCTGGCAGCTTGGTCGAGAACTAGCCAGAGAAATTTACCTTCTCACCAAGGAATCCTGTTGGCAGGAGGATTGGAAGTTTCGCTCTCAAATCCGCAATTCCTCCGGTTCTGTGCCTGACAACATTGCGGAAGGCTTTGAACGGGAGGGTACCAGGGAGTTCATCAATTTCCTCAGCATTTCAAAAGGCTCCTGCGGCGAGTGCCGCTCCCAAATCTACCGGGCCTTCGACCGGCAATACATCTCCCAAAACCAACTGGAATATTTTGTCAAACAAACCAGCCGCCTGTGCTCCAAAATTCACAACACCATGACCTCAGTTAAAAAGTCCGACTTCCGTGGCAATAAATTCAAAGAAGACTGACTCACCTCCCCTCATCAAACATCCCCCCCCTACCCCCAAAAAAACAAATCAACCCCTTCAAACCCATCAAACAAATCAAACCCCATCAAACAAATCAAACCCTTCAAACCCCTTCAAACAAATCAAACCCCTCAAACAAATCAAACCCCTCAAACAAATCAAACCCCTCAAACAAATCAAACCCTTCAAACCCATCAAACCCCTCAAACAAATCAAACCCCTCAAACAAATCAAACCCTTCAAACCCATCAAACCCTTCAAACAAATCAAACCCTTCAAACAAATCAAACAACCCAACCCCCTCAAACCCATCAAACCCCTCAAACAAATCAAACAAATCACCCCCCCAACACCGTACTACCCAACCGCACTGGATTCCTATCCCTGCCTTCTTCGCAGTCGTGCAGGGTAGCAGAGGGGTAAGCGCTTTGGAGTTTCGTCAGGAGCAGCAGCACCTTCCAGAGTTTCCAGGTGGTGTTGAAATACGCTGGATAGAGGCTGGCAAAAAGCTCCCGGAGGTTTTTTTTCTGCTCTTCGGAGATGCCCGAGAGGCTGGCGCTTCTCAGTTTAACGGCCATGTTGAAGATGCGCCGCACTTCTTGTTTGCGGTTGCTGATAGATTTTTCCCTTTGCACATTTTTCTGCATTTCCTCTGAAAAAACTGCCCCGAACCAGCCTGCCAGTTCGCAAGCCAATTGCCGTCTGGTTTTTGGTTTTGGAGGCTCAATACCCAGTGTTGCCAGGCCCAGTTCAAGCTTGCGAGTCATCTGTTCGGCACGGTGCTCCAAGTCAGCGTTGAGGAGCAGCCACTCCTCCCAGGCTTTCCGAAAGCGGTCATAGTGGAGCCAGCGGTCTTCCATGGCGATGTGGGTAAAATGCAGCGCCAGCATCTCAAAAACTTTATCCTCCATGTCGTTGTAGTTGCTGATATCGGGATAAATGCTGCCTAAAGGCACCATTTTATCTCTAAACAGGGCATCGAGTTCCGTTTTTATCGCAGCTTTTGTCAAGCTCTTGTACTTGGCTGTTTCCAGCCAGGGCACAAATGCAGCCTGTGCTGCCAGGCGCAGATTTTCAGCACCATGCAGGGTGCTGGCTTCGGGGGGGGCCTCGCCCTCATCATTCCTGCCCTCCCTTACCAGAAGTTCCGACAGAGGTCTGGTCAGGTTTTGCTCCCAACCTTCGCCGTAGTCCAAGTTGCTGACCCAGCAAATTCTGCCCAGCAGGTGTGCCGGAATTTCCAGTCGAATACTGCGGTCGGCGAAGTGGCGCAGTTGAATATTTTTGTCAAAAGGATCTGCCCAGCCTGGCATAACCAGGGTGAGGCGGAAGGAGTAGGGGTCTTCCTCGCTGCAAGTGGTGCAATCTCTGTCCAGGCAGACCTCCATGAGGGCGTCGCCAAAGAATTTAGGCCGTAGGAGCAGGTGCTCCACGATGAGGATACGCTCTTCCATTTCGGCGCTCAGGCCAAGCAGCAGGGCGATGCGCTTGCGTAACACCGCCTGATTCTCAGGCCCTTGCGGCATTTTTTTGTAGTTAAAACTCCTGGCTCTATCCCGGCTGAGGAGGGGGTAATTTTTCAAAAGGGCAATTTTCCGGTCAATCAGCTTTTCCTGCGTCACGGGCTTGAGCTCGTCGCCCATGGAGTAAAGCATGAGTGCATATTCCGAAAAGCTCTCGGCAAAGCGGCCCATCAGGTGATCGAGGAAGCGGTTGCGACGTGCCAACCGTTCAGGTTCTGACTCGACGAGTTGCTGTAGTTCAGCCTCGTCGAGTGTCGGCTTCAGCAAATCTTCAGCTCCTCGGATGAGTGCTTCTCCGCGTAGATTTTGGAAGAAATAAGTATTCCTAAGCCTGTCGTCAAGGGAGAACAAGTTGCGCACATTTGCAAGCTGGGCGAGGTAATTGGCCAGTAACTGTTCAAAAAACAACAGATAAGCCTTTAGTTGCCGGGCCTGGGCACGGCGCTTTTCGCTTGCTGGCTCTCGCACACCCTGGAAGCCCGTTCCATAGGTGAGCGGCAGGGAGTACTGCACGGGGTAGTAATCTCCAGGGTAGCGGTATTCGCCTTCAGGCACAGGCAGGTCGAGTTCTTCAGGGCTTAGGTTTTTAATTTTCCACCGTTCATTCTGCCCTCGCAACTGGCTGAGGGTATCCTGCACCTCTGCAGGGCGGGCGATAAAGGGCAAGCCATTTTTATAAAAAATAAATTTTGAACTTTCGACGTAAAGCCTGGGTTGGCAGCGGTCGCTGATTGCCAGGGTCCAGGCAGCGCTCAGCTTGTCTTTGCCCGTATCCTGGCTCCGGTCGGCAACACCTCTCACCTCCCTTCCGTCCTGGTCGTAGCGGGTGAGCAGCAGACCCTTCACCGCCATCACACCCTCGATTTCGACCAGTCGGTTGATGATGTCGGAGGTGCGGAGTTGCGACTTAAGTTGGGCTGCTTCGAGGTCTTCATTTTTCACGAAGCCATGACTGAGGCGGGGGCCTTCGAAGATTTCATCCACCGGCATTTCCTCTTCGAGCAGCTCCTGCAGAGTGTAAAACCGGATGCGGGGGGCGAAGTATTGCTCAATTTCAAACAGCACCTGGGCCAGCACACGCTCGATATCAGCGTCGGGTGCCAATTCCACATCGGCGCAGACAGCCACGTCTTCCACACAAACCCTGGAGATGCAGCAAAAGTCTTCGCACAGATTGCGGTGATCGTCCAGTAGCTGCTTTGCTCTCGCGGTTGCCCGTTCTACCGTCGCCATTTTTTTAAAAAAAAGATCCGTCACTCCTACGGCTAATTCACTGCTGGTGAAGGCGTCAAAATCCCAGTCGTCCTTGAACGCCTGCCGGGCTTCAGAGTTACCGGAGAGCCGCATCGGAACGTCCTGCAGCCGGATGGCTGGCACGGAAGCATTGTCAAATTCAATTTCGATGTTGGCAAAAAATACCCGGCTCCACTGTTTCCATCGTCGCTTTTCCTCTTCCTGCGTCAGCGTTGGTACCTCGCCAGCCCTGACGAGGGAGACATCGAGCTTCACTGCTTTGACAGTGCGAGTGAGGGTGCCGTTTTCGTCCACGTAGTCCACTGGCAAGCCCCAGGCGGCGGTATCCCAATCGGGGAAGCGAAACTCAGCAGCCACGGCGTAACGCTCCAGGCTGGAGGTTTCAAAAATGAACGTATGCGCTATTTTTCTGTCGTTCAGGTCGCCCAGTTCGGGGTCGAACTCGAATTCCAGCAGCACGTCGTAAATACCCAGAGGATTTACCTTGCGAAGGTCTTTCTGGTTTTGAGGAGGTTGGTAAGTGAGGCGGCCCTGTTCACAGTCGGTGAAGAGGGGCACCTCACAGGCGCATTTTTTACAAATCAGCCAGGCGTTGCTCACCTGGTCCAGATCAATGAGAATCCGGCGGAAGTCATTGATCGTTAGCGGGTTGACCGTTAGGATCTCTCTAGGGGTAAAAAATGCCTGCTGCTCTGGAGAGACCTTACTACCGGGTGGTTCGGCGAGCAGGTCTTTGATGTCCCAGCCAGTGCGGTACCCCAGGTCAGTGATGGCGTAGCAAAGGGCTTCGAGGAGGGTGATGCCAGGGTCGTGGCTGTTGTAATCCGTCCACCAGTGACTGCCCATCTGCTCAATGAACTCAATGCCCTTGCGGCGCAGCAGGTAGTAGTCTTCACTCTGCTCCAGCGTCGGATTTTTTTCGATGGTGATGGATTGGGTTGCCATGTTTTGTTATTGTTCATTCAAGTATTCTGCTCAATAGCCCCAATAAGTTTTACAATGGTTTTCAATTGGTACACAATTACATACACTGACATGTTTCAGCCTGCACTGCCGTTTCTATTTCAGGAATCGGAACGACAACGTGTTTTTCTGCTACCACCGACACGAGGATAGAAATAGCCGTAGAAGCCTCCACTTCCTCCAGGTCGGAGCTTTCGACGTTATTTTTCTGGTGGAACAGTTGAAAATCCGTCACATAGTCCACGTAGGGTTGTTCTTCGACAAAGTCAATGAGCGATGACTTATAAATTTTTCCACCAAAGCTCAGGTCTTTCCCCTCCTCGAAGGCCCAGGGGGAGAGGAAGCGGACCAGTTCGTTTTGCAACAGCTCCCGGTGGAAGGCCTCGTCTGTGCCTGGGAAAAACTTCACCCGGAAATCCACGCGGACGGTTTCAAAAACGGGGTTGTGTACGTGCAACTTCAAGAAGCAGGAGACATACCGCCCCAGGAACTTTTTTATCAAATCCAGGTCGCCCAGGCTCGTGTAGGGCCGGAGTGGGTCAATTGCGTTGTGGTTTCGCAGGTTCGGGATAGCCACGACGGTGACGTGGCCGGCGGCCAGTTCGTTGTAAATATGGCTGCCGTCGTTGTCGTCCGGCTCGAAATACGTGTGATTCAGGCACTTGACTTTGTAAATGTGCGGAAAGGCTTCGAGGAGGAGGTGCTCGTAATCCCAGGTGGTCACCGCCCGGTTTTTATGCCGCAGCCGCTCGCTGACACGGGTGTAAAAATTCCTGCTAGCTTCTTTTGGCCTCCCATCGAAGGTGGCGTAGGGCTGCTGTGTTTTTTTCACGGCAGCATCGGGGATGAGCAGCTTGGCAATACTACCGGCAGGCAACTGCGTTGTCAGGAAATCCGCTGCATTTTGCTGGTCCTTGAAGGTCACCTGAGCTGCCTGCGCTGCAACGGCGATGATCCGGCAAACCGCATCGGGCCGCTTCGCTACGGTAGCCCGCAGCCAGTGATGGCCAATAGGCAAAAAAAGAGAATTGCCATTGGTAGCATCCTTTGGCACCGAGTAGCGGATGATGCCGGAGCGGGTCAACTGACCTGTCGAATCGCTGAGTTCCGTTTTTTTAAAATTCACCCATTCGTTGCCCCGCAGATAACTCCACTGCACGTGTTCCTCCGGTTTTTTGATGGTAGGGTTAGCACTGCCTTCGGCCAGTTGGAAGAGCAGTGAGAGGTTTTGCGGTGGCATCAGGTCTTTCACGCCGATGTAAAATTCGCCTTCATCAGGGAAGGAAGGCAGTAGGGCAGCCCCAGCCACAAGAGCTACCGCTTTGTACCCAAACGGGGTAAGCAAATACATAGCAGTCTGCTCTTCACCCAGGTTGACAGCGGCCGTATAGTTCAGCGTAAGTGATTCAATCTCAGGGGTGTAAGGCTCGATGGGTGTCGTTCTGGAAAAGATGCTGACGTATTGACCCACGTCCAGCTTTTTATCCGGGTCAAACGGATGGCCGTAGTACTCGGACATCAATTTGTAAATGTTCTCATCGGCCAAACCAGGGTCTTTCCCCTTCCTCATCAGGTACCTTGTCAGCGTCTTCTGGTAAAGCTGGTGGCCAAAATCCCTGAGCAGTGACACTTTCAAAAAGCCACTGCGACTACCAGCAGAGTAGGAGGTTCGGTCAAAATGCGGGGGAGTTGCGCTGTTTTCATCCACCCTGATTTTTTTTGCAGGGAAGTACACGCTGCTACGCTTGCCAAAGAAAACCTGCACCTCGCCCGTGTGGGGGTTAAGCGCTTGCCGGACGCTGTCCGGCTGCTCTGCAGGATCGTAATTTTCAAAATCCACCACTGACCAGGTGCCTTTGCGCAGGGATTCGATTTTTACATTGGGATGAAACTCATTGACCCAGTCAAAATCTATGTACCCTCTCCAGTCTGACAGTCCCTTCCAGACAGCTCGAAACTGAAACGCTGCATTCTTTTTTTGGAAAACTTCGTCGCACCCCAGGATAAAAAAGCTGCCCGCTTCGGGTTGTGCACCGAAGGGGAACCAAGGTTTCTCCGGCTCTGGGTCGCCTGATTGGGTGGAAATGCTTAACCTTTTCAAGCCAGTACCTTCTTCTTCGGGCAGGTAGTCAGCGAAGTTTTTGTAGCCAACACTTACGGCGATGCTGCCTGCTTCAGGCTTCAGCTTTAGTTTTTGCAACTGCTTCAGCCTCACCAGGCCCACTTCTTTTTGTTTTAAAACTGCACGTAGCACGGGCAACCCTTCGGGCAGTCCGCCACCGTGGATCTTTGCGCTGAGTGGCACGATGGGTGGCTGCCCGCCGTCTAATTCCAGGGGCACCTGGAGGGTAGCCGATTTGCTCCTGCCAAGCGCAACCTCCTCATCGAGGGGCACCTTCACCCAGCCCATTTCACCCGTCAGCCAAAATTCAAATGCCCGGCAGAACTCCCACTGCGACACTTTTTCCTCTTCGCTGGAATTGACAAAGTTCAGCGTCAACCGGATTTTTCGGCGGCCTTCGCCCAACAGCAGGTAGTGGGATGCAAAGGCAAAGCCGATGTTGGCTAGGTTAACTTCTTCTATTTTTTGGGAAAACGGATGCCATTGCTGATCGGCCGAGGTGAGTTCAGCGCCACGACCGTCTTCAGAATTAGCAATCGGCAGGGCATATAACTTCGGATCACTGCCGGCGATGCTGTGATAAACCGATTTCAATTCGACCACCTTAGCCATGTTCGGCACGAAATCTTCGTCCAGGACGTACGCCAGATTTTTGCCCTCACTGTCTTTGCCTGCCTTGAAGCCGATACCTTTTTTCAGCAGGTAGCTCAGTTTGTGCTTTGCCAATTCGAACAAGAGGTGAGCATGGTTTGGCTCAGCGGCTTTTTCTTTCAGGCGTAAGACTTCCTTGTAATAAAAATCCAGATGCCTGGCCGTCAATGTGTTAACATGATCACGAGCAAATTCGAGCAGGCGAAGGAAGGCGAGGAAGAGCGCGTAATGTGGCTCGTGGTCGTCTTTTTCGGTCAAGGTTTTTTCCAGGCTTTTTTGAGCTTCGCTGGAAGTGCGGGCGTAGGCTTTTAGGAATAAATCGAAAATACCCGTGAAGAGATTATGAGCGGCAGCGTAGTTGAGTTTTTCAAAAACTGTACTCATGAGGCTCCCTCCAAAGATACTGGCATCGGGTGCGATGGTTGCCAGGACGGCAGCCCAGTTGGCGGAAGTAGCATTTTTGAACCAGTCTTTTGAAAAATTGCGCTGGCAAAGGTCGGGGAATTGCCTAACGCCCGAACCGAGGATTTCCCAGCCGTAGCTGGTGCCGGAGGTGTCGGCCAGGCTACCTGCCGCCTTGAAGTAAGCAATCAGTCGCCCGAAGGCAGGGGCTAACTGCACCTGGATGATGTTTTGTAAGATGCCTTTGAGCGCAATGCCTTCCGGCAAGGCTTCCTTGAGGGTTTCTATTTGCCAGGCTAGCGTTCCCAGGGCATTGAAGAGATGCCCAAAATTCAATTTCAATTCTTCTTCTGTCGCAGGCCGCAGGCTGCCCGTTCCAGCATCGGTGATCTCTCCGCTGAGCAAGATTTTTAAATACTGCGCGATGTTAGCCTTGTAAAAATCTACCTTTTGCACTGCTGCAATGGCCAGCATAACAGAGGGGTCTTTCTCAAAAAATACCCTCCAGTCACCTGATTCCAGGTTATGCTCATCGAAGAACCGGACAAATCCGGCGTAGCGGGATGCCATGACCATCCAGTCAGCGGGTTGATGTTCGTCCACTTTGGCAAAGGTTGGATCCAGCGCCTCAATGTGCCGCTGCCTCTGGCTGATGCCTTCTCTTTTTACCCTGTTAGAGTTGAGTTTTTCTGAGTTAGTGGTTGACATGATGGTTTGGTTTGGTTGGTTTGTTTGAGGGGTTTGATTTGTTTGAGGGGTTTGATTTGTTTGAGGGGTTTGATTTGTTCGATTTGTTTGAGGGGTTTGATTTGTTTGAGGGGTTTGAAGGGTTTGAGGGGTTTGAGGGGGTTGAGGGGGTTGGTTTGTTCGATTTGTTTGATGGGTTTGAGGGGGTTGATTTGTTTGACTTGTTCGATTTGTTTGAGGGTTTGAGGGGGTTGATTTGTTTGATGGGTTTGATTTGTTTGGTTTGTTTGATGGGTTTGAGGGGGTTGATTTGTTTGAGGGGGTTGGTTTGTTTGATGGGTTTGATTTGTTTGATGGGTTTGATTTGTTTGATTTGTTTGAAGGGTTTGATTTGTTTGACTTGTTCGATTTGTTTGAGGGGTTGAGGGGGTTGATTTGTTTGAGGGGTTTGATTTGTTTGACTTGTTCGATTTGTTTGAGGGGTTGAGGGGGTTGATTTGTTTGAGGGGTTTGATTTGTTTGAGGGTCTCGTTAGCTGGCGGCTTAGTCGAGAACTAACCAGAGAAATTTACCTTCTCACCAAGGAATCCTGTTAGCAGGAGGATTGGAAGCTTCGCTCTCAAATCTGTATTTCCTCCAGTTCTGTGCCTGACAACATTGCGGAAGGCTTTGAACATGAGAGGGTATTAGAGAGTCCATCAATTTCCTCAGTATTTCAAAAAATCCTCGCAGCAAGTGCCCCTCCCAAATCTACCGGGCCTTCGACCAGTAATACATCTCTCATAACCAACTGGAATATTTTGTCAAACAAACCAGCCGCCTGTGCTCCAAAATTCACAACACCATGACCTCAGCTAAAAAGCCCAATTCCCCTAACAACAAATTCAAAGAAGACCAATTCCTCCCCCCCTCAAACAAATCAAACCCTTCAAACCCATCAAACAAACCAAACCCATCAAACAAATCAACCAAATCGAACAAGTCAAACAAATCAAACCCTTCAAACAAATCAAACAAATCAAACCCTTCAAACCCCTCAAATCCATCAAACCCCTCAAACAAATCAAACAAATCAAACCCCTCAAACCCATCAAACAAATCAAACCCTTCAAACCCATCAAACAAACCAAACAAATCAACCCCCTCAAACCCATCAACCCCCTCAAACCCATCAAGCCCCTCAAACCCCTTCAAACCCCTCAAACCCCTCAAACCCCTCAAACCCCTCAAACCCCTCAAACCCCTCAAACCCCTCAAACCCCTCAAACAAATCAAACAAATCAAACAAATCACCCCCCAAAACTCGTCAAGGCAGTCAGCGTTGCGGTCAAGTTCACGTCTGTGCCCTCCTGCTTATAGAAGGGGTAAACCAGGTTGTAGCGGGTGTTTGTACTGCGGATGCGGTAATCAACCTCTATCAGGACGATGCCTTCCAGTTCACGGCTCGAATCGAGTTTAACATTCAGCACGTCAATCCTTGGTTCGTGGTACAGCAGGGCAGATTCAATTTTGTCAGCGATGATTGTCTTGGTGGTAGTATCGAGCGATTCAAACAGCAACTCGTCCAGGTTGCAGCCGTAGTCAGGCAGCATGATTCGCTCGCCGAGGGCTGTAGCAAGTAAAATTTCGAGGCTGCTGGCTACATCTGCCTCTTTTTCCAGCATCTCTACGCCGGGTATCTCTTGGCGGAATGTTGGCGGGAAACTCCAGCCTCTGCCGAGGAAATTGGTAGGTTGTTGTTGTTCGTTGGTCATTTTTTGAGTTATTGAATATTGCTCAACCTCCGATTATCACCGTCGGTGCACCCGCTACGATGATGCCTCCGTGCGCTGTCTGGTCGCCCATGCGGGCGGCGGGTTTGCCGCCAATCATGACTGTTGCAGAGCCTTTCGCTATCGTGTCGGGCGGGCCGTTGCAGATGGCCATATCCCCCACCACGGCAGCTGGCATACCAGCAATGAGTACATTCGGCACGCCAGGGCCGACGACCGGGCCTCCCACGTGTGGAACAGTACCGGTTACCATCGGGCAGGTGTGCATGTCGGTTAATCTGGCTGCTATAGGCATTTTGGTTTCGAGTTTCGAGTTTCGGGTTTTGGATTTCGGAGTTCAGTAGTGGCCACCGAAATCTGAAATCGAAGATCAGTTGATTTGAACAAGGGCACCCTTTAAAACAGCGGTAGCACCTGCTTCGAGGTTCAAAGTAGTACTAGACTTTAGGGTAGCTCCTGTACTGGCCTTGGCCTCGATTTTAAGCCCTTCGATTTTCAGATCACCCTTAGCTTTCAGGGTGATGTCTTTGGCACTTTCTAGAGAAATGCCCTCGCTATTCATCGTGAGTTTATTGCCGTTTTGATCTTCGAGGATGATTGCTTTTTCATCCTCCGAAAACACAAGTTTGTTGCCTGCCGGGGTCTCCAGGGAAAAAATCTTCTTTTCATCGTCGAACACCATTTTCATCTCGCTGCGGGAGACATAGCCTTTCAGGTGGTTGTCATCTTCAGGTGGCTTTGGTGCCGGCTTAGCGCTGCTATGCACACCGCCAATGACGACGGGATGCCTGGGGTCACCCTCAAGAAAACCGACGATGACTTCGTCGCCGATCTCGGGTCTGAAAAAGGTGCCCCGGTTTTCACCGGCATCGAGGGTAGCGATTCTCGCCCATGCGCCTTCGTCACCGATGCTGATACGCGGCAGGCGCACCTTGATGCGGCCTTCCCCTTCGGGGTCGCCTTCCAGCACGGTGACGATGCCGATTTGCAGCCCGCTTACAGGTGGTAAAAGGCCTCCGGCAGCAGGCTGAGCGATGGTGAACTCGTTGACGTGCCAGTCGGGTTTTACGCCGAATTGCACATCGGTTTCCCAATTGCCAGCGGCTATCTGATGCCGGACAGCAGACACGAAGACCTTGCCTTCGAAGCGCTCGCCAATGCCTGTGAGTTCGAGCATATCACCTGGTTTGATGCCTGCAAAACCCTGGCAACTCACCCGCCCACAGGTTTTTGCCAGGCGCTGGCGCAGCAGTTTTGCATCCGCCCAACTTTGCAGTTCGGGCTCCTGCAAGCGACCGCTGTGGCCCAGATTGAAGCTCTCCACGTTCATCGCTCCGGCAAGGTCGCCCGTTGAAACGTTGCCGTTAGCGACAGCCGGCGGCTCGTTGGCTTCAGCTTCCACCAGTTCCTGCGTAGCGTAATCCCAGGCTGTCGTTTTTACGGCCTTAAACTGATGCCTGGCATCCATTTCTACATCGAACTCCAGGATCGTGTTGCCGTACGAAAGCGACAGCACGGGGTCCTGGTCGAAGGCGGGTTTTGCAATTTTCAGATTGCCATCACCAGCCATACAGAACATGCCATTGGCTTCTGCTCTGGTGATCAAAAAATCCCAGTCGGTTGCATCGAACTGCACTATCTCTTTGTAGGTGACTGCCGTAGCTTCCACCTCTCCCAACAGGCCATTCGCTCCGATGATTTCTTCGATGACCTCACTGTCTTTTGCTTCTTCAAAATACCTGTGCTTGCGGTCAAGCGTCATTTTTACAGCCTGGTCCTGGCATTCGACGATGAGGAATGCACCGCTTCTCCTGATTTTCAAATTATGATTGACGACCATTCCTTTGAAAATCGTCGTTTCCTGTGAGCGGTACCCCGCCTGAATTTCTATTTCTTTTCCGGGCAAAAAATCCGGCGCGTTGCTGACCGGGAACGTCTGCTGCGAAGTCTCTCCATCCAGCAGGATGAGCGTAGCTTTAGCTATCCTGTTCAATTCTTTGACCACCGTCACTGACACCACATGGTACGTGCCTGGTATCTGCTGTCCATCGGTCAGGATGGTTAGGGTAGCAACGTCGGGCGTTGCTGGAGTAGGGACTATGGTTTGGCCAGGCATTTAAATTTTGTTTTGGCAGTCAGAGCTTGTTTGCTATTTGGTTACTTGGTCAAAAACGCAAACAAGCTCTGACATGCTCTTAAGGACTGGGAATCAGGTGATAGCGATTTCTCAAATCCTAATTACCCCTTCACGTTTTCTTCACAGGCGGAAAAAACACCTCCGCACCCTGTTGCAGGTGGCGGAAGTTTTTCAGTCGGTTCGCTTTAGCCACTTGCAGGTAGTATTTTGAATTTCCGTAAATCTGGTGGCAGAGCAGTGGCAGGGTATCACCGGCTTTCACCACCCGCATGTGGGTAAGGTCCGGGGAATTCTTCTTCTCCTGAGCAGCTCGTTTTTCTTCCTCGATACTTTTTTTGAAAGTAGCTTTTGCAACGGCCCTTAGCGGCTGCCCGTCCGAGGAAAACAACTTGTAATTGATGCTCAGCTGCGTGAGTCGTCCTTTGAACAAGGCCGAATTACCCCATGCCAGCTTAATGTGTGGCGGCTCGTGTGTGTTGCCATTGAACTCGAAGAGTACTTTTTTAAAATCGGCGATGTCCTGGGCGACGTTCTCCCGTTGCTTCCCGTCAATGATGCCCGTGCAATCGAACAGGAATTCGAAGGACATTTCCTCTGGCTCTGTGTATTCGTACTTGAGCTGCCTGCCACTGGTGCCCTGCCCCTGGTCGTCTTTTGCAAATTTCAACTTGTAGTCCATGGTGAAGGACTCCGGGTTGATGAGCACTTCAATGGGTGACCCTTCGATGGGCTGGCCTCCCTGCTCCAAGGCTCTGGAGTCAGCATAGGCATAGATTTTCATTTTTTCGAGTTTACCTGAGGGCATTGGGCTGTGTTTAGGGAGGTGCCTGAAACAAGTTGGGTATCCTGGTTGGGAGGATTCTGGCTGTCAGCAGGCAGGGCTGTGAAACAAGCGCATAACCTTTGCTACGCAATTATTTCACTAACACAACCCACATCCGAAAGGTGCCATCCAACTGCAAGGGTTATTTCCGGCAGCTCTTTATTGTGTTTCCAAAAAATCGTAACTACTAAGAAGCTGTTTGAATTTAGCCCGCTGGGCTAAATTCAAATAGCTTTTTAGAATCCAAGAAAAAAATAAAATGTACATTTCATTTTTGAAAAACCATTTTTACTACTGGTTTTTTGAAAATGATTGGTACAACTTATTAGAGTTTGTTTGCGCTTTGGTGCTTGAGCAGAGATACTGTTGAGATTGAGCTTACCGGGCTAAAAAGGTGTCTTTTCCGCCCAACCCCAACAGCATCTGAAAACGAGCAATTTTTCTCACCGCTCTTTTTTCTTTTTCAAAATACTCAAAACCTGCTCTACGCACTCTGCGATCAGGGTTTGCTTGTCAACGGCTCCCCTTCCAGGGGGGTCGCCGGTACTACTCTGAGGTGTTATAGGCTGTGTACCTCCAGGCTGGTTTACATGGATTTTGACATGTAATTCTCTGATCTCTATGGGCATTTCATCAGTTTTTGTACCTGCTTAGAGCTTGAATGCGTTTTTGACCAAGTGACCAAATCGCAAACAAGCTCTTAGGGGGGGAGGCTGTGTCAAAAGTCAACTGGCGGCAGCCGCCCCAAATAACTTTTCAGAGAGGAGTGTTTTTGGGAAAGGCTGAAAATTTTCCCCAAAAAACACTCCTTACCAAATAGTTACCCGTTTTTAACATCAAAGTACCTGTAGCTCAGTTCGAGTGTTTCCACGACGAGGTTGTTGTCGTTGGCATTAAAATCACTGACGGACCATTTTTTCGGCCAAGCATGGACCACGTTCCAGACTTTGAGCGGCTGGCCTTTTTCATTTAAAAGCGTCACCGTCACGTTGGCCGGTTGGAATTCCCTGTTTCTGAAAGCTCTCAGGCACCAGTTAATCACCTCCGAATCGGTCAGCAGGCCGCGTTTCAGCACCAGGTCGGCGTATTTTGTGCGGCCCGGCAATTTGTGCTCGAACCGGTTTTCGCCTCCTTCCTTGTACGTCTCGACATCGTACTCCAGAGTCAGTCCAGCTACCGACTGGAAGCTGGCGTCATTCCTATTTCTGCTAATGTCAAACTCAACCCGGAAGTAAAAGCCCGAGGGTGGGTAATATTCTGCCATGCTAAAAAAGATTAAGAGTCGAAGGAAAACAAGATGTACGTTTTATTTTTAGAGACCATTTCCCTTGTCGGCTTTTTACTTCACGATACTCAGTCCTTCATGAGCAATTTCAACGGTTTCGATAGCGACCTCGTTGCCGTCAGATTTGAGATCACTGGCCTGGACTTTGACGGGGAAACAGCGGATTGCCTTCCAGGCAGCCACTGGTTCATGCCGTTCGTTGAGCAAGCGGATGACCACATCCCGGCGTTTGTTGGCCCGGTCGTCCTGAATCTCGCTGAGCCAGTCGTAGTAGCCGAAATCACCCTGAAAAGTGCCTCGTTTCAGGGTGATGTTGCTGTATTTGCGCAAGCCAGGCATTTTGATTTTTGAAAAATCCTTGCTGTCGCCATGCCGGTATTCAATGACTTCCACCTGCATGTCGAGGCCTGTAGCTTCGGTAAAACTGAGTTTTGCGCCACCCCAGTCTATCTGGAAATGAAACTTGGGAAGAGGATATTCTGCCATGATTTAATTGATTTGCGATTTGCGATTTTTGATTTGCGAAGGTTGCACAATCAAGACTCTGCCATTTTGTGGGAGAACCGCAGGATGATGAACTCAGCCGGACGAACGACGGCCATGCCGATCTCGACGATCATGCGACCTTCGAGGATGTCGAGGGGGGTCATGGTTTTGCCCAAACCCACAGCCACGTAGTAGGCATGCTCCGGTTTGGCTCCCTGCAGGGCGCCGACGCGCCAGAGGGTGTTCAGGAAGTTCTCGATCATGGCCTGCACTTTCACCCAGGTGTTGGCGTCGTTTGGTTCGAAGACAAATTGATCCGTAGCTTTCTTTGTGCTTTCTTCCACCATGTTGAAAAAGCGGCGGACGTTGACGTAGCGCCACTCGTTGTCGTTGCCGGCCAGGGTGCGGGCACCAAAAACCAGGGTGCCTTTTCCAGTGAAACTGCGGATGGCGTTGATAGACTTACCGCTGGTTGTGTCCACGTTCAGGGCATCGAGTTCTGTGGCGGTGAAGGTGTCCTTCGGCCCGATAACACCATTGAGGCTGACGTTGGCAGGTGCTTTCCAGACGCCACGGGTACGGTCCACGTAGGCATAGATACCTGCCACTGCTCCCGATGGGGGTACGGCCGTACTCGTATTCTGAATGCCGGTGAGGATACTTTTGTAAAGCGGGAACGCCTCCAAAAGGCTTTCGTGTTTTTTGGTCTCCAGGCTCTGAGCGGCGCTTGTCACGCTACCAAGCCAGGCGCTGTTGATCTGATCGAAAAGCGCCCGAAGTAGCGGCAGGACACTGTCCATTTTCCCGGCATTGGTTGTTGCAGCGGCAGGGATTACAGCAGACGCTGCCGGTGCGTTTGCCCCGAAGATATCGCCCCATTGGGTGGCAGCGGGAGGAGTTCCGGTACTGAACTGGGGGCTGTACGACACCATAGCCGCTTCAAGTTCCAGGTCGTAGCTGATAAGGGTCGTGTAGATCCCTTTCAGCGTGGAAGTAATCAGGTTTTGAAAAACTGTTATCAGTGTGGCATCGCCCACATTGCCGGGGCCTGAGCCGACCAGGGTATCCACTTCCCTGGCCACCTCAAACAGGTAGTCCACGAGCAGCATAAAGTTGGTGGTTGTCTTATCGCCAAGGTATGTTCCTTCGAGTGCATGGAATTTTGCCCTTAGCGTTTTTTCAGGATTCGCCAGGGCTGTAGATGCAGTGGCGACCGTGTCCACGTCTGTCATCACCTGTTCGAATTGGGTGACCAATGTTTTGAGCGCGGCATCATCTGTCAGGTCGGCCAGATTGTAACTGGTAGCTCCAATGTGGATGACATTACTAAAATCACGGTACTTGACATTTTTCGGAAAATTGACTTTCAGCCAAGGGGTGTAGGCCATTCCGTATTTCAGGTCGTTGACGCCAGTGCCGGAGCGGAAGCCATCACCCTTCGGATCATCTTCTTTCAAGTGAAAAAGGCCCACCCTGTCCATCAGCTTGCCGCATTGCCTCAACGCAGCATCGTAAACGCCGTAAAAATCATTCCCTGTGGTGAGCAGCGAATTGTCAGGGAAGACGAGAATGGTCGGCTCGTCCACTTTTTCTAGGGCATTGATTCCTTTGCCACTATCGGTGAAATCGCCAGCCACTTTGCCTGCCGTATCGTAAGTGCCGGTAGAGACGATGTAACAGTCGCCGCCCCCATTGGCATAGAAGAGCCGCAGGCTGTCGTACATGTAAAAAACGTTGCCGATGGTGGCCGACTTAAAATTCTTGTTGTCATCCAGTGTTACGTTGCTGACGGTCGGGGCAGCACCAGTGCCGAAATAGGCTTCGTACTCAGCAATGGAGCCGATTCTGGTAGGTACGTTGAGCAGATCACCCGGCTTGATTTTATCGGCTTTCCGGGTATAGCCAACAAACGCCGGAATGGCCGTCTCAACTGCAGCTATCGAAGGTGGGAACTTCGGGATTTCTTCGACATAGACGCCGGGAGTTTTATAATCGAATGCCATGTTGGTGAGATTTTATGGTGAAAAAATTATAGGTATATCTCTGACAATAAGCGTTTTATCCTGCCGTCCGCCTGCTTTTCCGGCAAAACCGCCGTTGAGCCGACCGGGTTTTCCACGTCTTTTCGCTCCAGGCTTTGCGTTCCTCCCTGACCGTTGTCCACTTGGAAGTTCAGGTCGAGTTTCTTCTTGCCTTGTGCTGTGAGTGGCAGCACATCCTGCTGAGTAATCACGGTAGTGGGGCCGGTAATACCCGGCGGCAGGGAATGTCGCCACCAGGTCAGGCGGTTTTTGAACCTAAGCTCGAATTCGGGCGCCCTCAAATTGCCCCCTCCATCATAAAGGCTGAAAGCACCCAGGGTATTGCCTCCCTGCACTTCGATAAGGGCAAAAGTGCTCGCGGGGATTTCTGTTCCCAGCTCAACTTCTTTCAGGCTTGAGGTAGTCACGTAATGGATATTGGTGTTGTCCGGTGTGATTGACTCCAGTTTCAGCCAGTTGGCGTTGGAAACATTTTGTGGGGCGGTGTTGGTCGGGACGAATTGTTTGGCCATAAAAAACGCTCCCTGGCCATTGACCTGATATTTCACAAAAGATTCCGGCAGGTATTCCAGGTTGCTGTCATAATCTTCGGGTGCTTTGGCAATGAAAGGCGGCTGCGGAGATTCAAAATTCGTGAGCCTGTAAACTCTTTTAAAAAAGCGGTCTTGCTCACCAGGTTGTGTTGCTTTTTCCACACGCACATTTTCAACATGCCCGAATGCAGCGGAGTATTGAAAAAAGTAAGGGTCCACCACTTTTACTGTGAATTGCAAGAGGATGTTGTCGTCTAATTTTGAGGAGGCATCTACAAGGCCTGCGCCATCAGCCGGGGCCAGGACGGCAAACCCAAGCTGGTGTTTTTTGAAAAGCATACCCCATCCGCTGAGCAGAGCGGAGGTGGGCCGGGTTGGTTCAATTTCCAACACCTTGCGAACATCATACCTGGCAAAGGCACGCAATTTTTCCTTGTTTTCCAGGTTGTCGAATACTTTTTCCTTAGAGTCCAGGAAGTAGTGGTGCAGCACGTTCACCGAGAACAGCACAGGATATCTGATATGTTTGTTATCACCTGGAGGAGGCATGGTCATTTTCCATCGTTTTTGTTGTGAAAATTCATGGAAACTTCTCGGATCAAGCCGCCTATAGCATCCACCTTTGCTGCCTTCACTTCGACGAGCCTGGCCACGTACAACAGTGCCGGCAACTGCTTGCCCCCTAATATGCCCCAGATGTGATTCAACTCTTCAAACGAAGGGGAATACAAATCCATGATAAGCTTGAATTCTTCCATTTTTTCAGTTTCAGGAACGAGCGCAGCATCGGTCACGGAGAGGGTGTTTTGATGGGTGAACACATTTTTAGATTGAAAAAAAGCAGCGATGCGGGAAAGGTAGATCAAGGCGTTGTTGTAGTTGTTTTGGCAGGCACTGATGAGCAGGTAGAGATTGAAAAAAACCGGCGGATTGAAGTACTCCGTTTTCAAGGTCAGATCGTTTCTTCTGGCGAACGGCGCATTTTTCAAGGTCTTCTCCTCTCTGACATTGACGAGCGAAATGATAATCTTGTTTTTCAGATTACCTGCTTCACCCTGTTCGGGAATGTCTGACTGGGAGATGTTGCCCAGTTGGACCTCATCGTTTCCTGTGGTGCCTAACGAGTTGAGGAACGCATCTAACTCCTGCCTGACTATCTGGAGGGCATGAATGATCATCCTTACAAGGTTTAACCCGGGTTTGGGCACCCGGAGGGTAAAAGATTCCTACTAACCAGGGTTTAGGAAGTGAACGCAAAATGTCGTAATTCAGATAGTATGTAAAAGGTGGGCTTAGGCGATTAAAACTCCAATACAGGGCAAGCTATTGAAGAGAATAAAGATTTGAATGTGCGCAAATATCAAAAAACAAATTATGCAAGTCAAGTTTTTATGTGATTATTTTTGCAACAATTCTCACCTTTCAAAATTTTGTCTTTTCAAAGTATTTTCATGCATTTGAACATCTGTACATCTCCTGCGGAGCTATCGCTGAATGCAGCTCACCGGGTCGCTGCGTTGGTAAATGCCAAACCAAGCGCTGTTCTTTGTCTTGCCTCGGGTCATACGCCTCTGGAGACTTACAGCAGGCTGGCCAGCATGGCTCAGGCTGGCGAAGTAGATTTCTCAAAATGTCATTTTATCGGTCTCGACGAATGGATTGGTATTCCTTCATCAGCAGAAGGAAGCTGCCGTTACCTCCTGGAGCATTTCTTTTTAAAAAAGATAAAAATCCTCAGGGAGCAACTCCACTTTTTCAATGGCATGGCTACCCATCCCGAAACCGAATGTCAAAAGATGGACCACACCATTGCGCGCCTGGGAGGTCTCGACCTCATGCTGGTAGGCATCGGCCTGAATGGCCACCTCGCGCTGAACGAGCCGGGAGCACCCTGGCACTTACGCTCGCACGTTTCCCTGCTGGAAGAGACAACGGCAAGCACGGGGCAAAAGTATTTCTCTAAGGAAGTCCGCCTGGAGCAAGGCATTACGCTCGGTCTTCAATACCTCCGGGAAGCCCGCCTGCCCTTACTGCTGGCTTCAGGCAGCGGAAAAGCTGCGGTGATCCGTCGGGCATTGAGTGGTAAAGTGACTACGCTGGTTCCGGCCAGCATTTTTCAGGTGCTGGAGCATGGCGTGGTTTTGTTGGACGAAGACGCTGCCGCCGAGTTAAACTTTACATGAAGGGTTAACTTTGCGCAACGTCCTGACCAGAGGGACGTTAGAGCTTGCTGGGATTCGGTCACGTGGCTAAAATCGCAAACAAGCTCTTATTCTTGTAACCACTTACGCTTATCACTTATCAATGTGCAAATGAAATACCTCGCCTTTTTAGCGCTCCTGGTTTTTACGCTCCTGGCTTGCAGCAAGGAAGAAAAGTTTACAACAAACAACAGCGACAAGCTTGAATTTTCGGTAGATACGCTTCGCTTCGACACCGTTTTTACCGAATTAGGCTCAGCAACCCGCCTTTTCAGGGTTTACAACCGGCACAAGGAGAGTATCCGCATTTCAAATATCCGGCTCGCAGGCAACCAGCAGTCTAAATTCAACCTGAACGTGGACGGCATACCCGGCAATGAACACAAGGATGTGGTGATCTACCCTCATGACTCTATCTATGTTTTTGCCGAAGTGACCATCAACCCCAACAGTCCCCTCTCCATTAGTCCTTTTTTTGTCTATGATTCAATTTTGTTTGAAACCAATGGCAATGTGCAGTCTGTCACTCTGGAGGCCTGGGGGCAAAACGCCAATTACATTCCCAACCGCTGGTCAAAAGACAGCATCGTACTGTACTCCTGCAACGGCGGCGAGGTGATCTGGGACGACCCCAAGCCCTACGTCATCTATGGCATCGTAGTTTTTGATAATTGCACGCTCACCATTCCGGCAGGAGCACGCATCCACGTACACGGCGGCGTTTCAAAGACAAAAGACCAGGATGACAAAACAATCATTTACAATTCAGGCCGGCTTTTATTCCTAGAAAAAGGCAAACTTCAGGTGCTCGGCACGCTGGAGAACCCCGTCGTCATGCAGGGCGACCGACTGGAGGAAGACTTTGCCAAAGCAGACGGCCAATGGACGGGCATTATCTTGGGTGGAGGCAGCAAGGGGCATCGCATCGAACATGCAACAATCAGGAACTCTCTGTTCGGTGTTTACGTGGACTCTTCAGCAGAGCTTTCCCTGAAAAACGTGGCGATTTACAACACTTCGGGGGTGGGGCTTTATGCACTGCACGCAAAAGTGGTGGCGGAGAACTGCCTGTTTTACAACAATGGCACGAGCAACGTACAATTGGGTTACGGCGGCAACTACCAATTCACCTACTGCACCCTGGCCAACTACGGCACCAATTCCTCCGCGCTGAGCATGGGCAATGGCATCTGCGACGATCCGCTTTGCACCACCCCACCTCGCATTTTCAAGCTGGAGGCTAAATTCCTGAACTGCATCCTCTTCGGTTCGAAAAAGGATGAAATCCTCATATCCGACTTCACTGGCGAGCAGGGGAGAAATCCCTCCTTTCTGGATTATTCTTTTCAAAACTGCATCATCAGGGTAGATCAGATCGCCCATGAGACCCTGGGGTTACCCGACTTTTTTGATCACTGCGTTGCCTGCATCAATGCAAAACCCCAGGATGCACTCTTCCGCAGTACCGACCAGGATGATTTCCACCTGGACACCTTGTCCATTGCAGAGCGAATGGCCGTATCTGTACCTGGCATTTTAATTGACCTGGAAGGTACAGCACGTGATCCCGTCAATCCCGACATCGGGTGTTTCGAGTACAAATATGAGTAGGGCACAATCCGAAAAAATATTGGTCTCGTGCTACGCTTTTTAAACTCGAATATCCTATCTTTGCCCTCCGTTTGAGAAACCTGCCGGTTTTGGGCAAGTTTTCAGAGTTAAAAATCCTTTTTTTAAACGATATGGCACATCATAAATCTTCTAAAAAGCGCATCCGCCAGGACGAAAAAAAGCGGACCCGCAACCATTACTACAAAAAAACCACCCGCACCGCCATCAAGAGATTGCGGGAAATAACGGACAAAGAGGACGCCGAAAAGTTTCTGCCCAAAGTGGTCAGCATGATTGACAAGCTGGCTAAAAGACATACCTGGCACGCCAATAAAGCTGCTAACCTGAAGAGCAGCCTGATGCATCACGTCTCACAGATGCAGTAATTCTCCGGCAAAAGCCAGCCATAAAAAAAGTGCATTCTTTCGCAAAAGGATGCACTTTTTGTGTTTGCTCTCAACCCAAAAAGCAAAGAACATAAACACGCTCTCTTCTCCCACGCTGCTCTCCATCTCACAGCCAGAAAGCATCAAAACAAATAATGGCTTAGAGCTTGTTTGCGATTTGATTACTTGGCTAAAAGACGACCCCTTTTACGCTACTTTCCCCCCTTTTTTCCGTTCCGTAGCGCTGCTACGCAACGGAAAAAGGAGAAAAATTGACGAAAAGCTTGCTAGACGCTGGGCGGAAAAGACACCTTTTTAGCCCGGTAAGCTCCATCCCAACAGCATCTCTGCTCAGGCACCAAAACGCAAACAAGCTCTAAAAAGCGGACTTCAAACCAAGCACTCAGGCTTTACCAGCATTGTCCGATGATACTGTTTCTTCTACTTCTTCTTCAGCGACAGCATTTTCTGCTTCGCCGGCAGCAGTTTGGGTAATTTCCTCACGTCCATTAGCGGGTTCTTCTGCGGCTGCTACAGCTGTTTCCGCGGCTTCGGCAACAGCTTCGGCTACTTCTTCAGCTACGGAGGAGGCTTCTTCTGCGACTGTACCTGCATCGTCTTCCACTGTGGTTTCTGCTTTTTCTGCCGCTGCTGGTTCCTCTTTCTTCTTCTTCAGCTCGCCAGCGAGTTCTTCGACTTTTTCTTTAAAATCCTCCTTCAGGTCTTCGATGGTATCTTCTACTTTGTCGCCTATGACAACGGTCACTGCTTTTATAGTATCAACCATATCGCTGAGTGATTCACCGAGCGTGGTACCGACGGCATCAAGGATGGACTCCTCGGCTACTTTATCAGCCTTGGTTTTTTTGCTGGGAGTCGTCTTGGATTCTGCGATTTCCTCAGCAGCCTTTTCCAATTTTTCGGTATCCTCTACCCTGGCCTCAGCCGCAGTTTTAATGTCTTCGGCAATTTTTTCCTTGATTGCCTCCTGGGCAGCCCGGCGCATGTCTCTTTCTTTTTGCGCAGCCAGGCGTTTTTCAAGCTCCAGTTTGGTGGCATTCATTTCTTTGAGTTTTTCCTCTTTGGAGTTTACCCGTTCTTCGATCATCAGGGTTTTGGCCTGGCGAAGCTGCGCCTCAAGCTGGCCGGAAGTGGTGTCAATTTTATGCTGTTGAAACTCCAGGTCGCTTTTGTCGCGCTTAATGGACTGTTCCATTTTCTCAATGGCGCTGAGCAGTCCGTCATAGCGGCGTTTCAGCCTTTGGTAGGCAGAGTTACCTTCTTCGGCAGACTTGCTTCCAAAGCGCTTCTGCTTGATGTTTTTGAAGGCAGTGTCCAATTTTTCCCAGACTTTTGAGCGGTCGTCTTTGGTGAAGGTAGATTCGCGGAACTTTCGCTGCAATTTTTTCAAGTCGTCAAACAAGCCTGCAAGTCTGCTGCCGCCTTCAATTTTTTTCTCAATCTCATCCAGTGCTTCGAAAAAGCTGTTGCGGGTTTCCTTGGAGAGTCGCTCGAACTCGTCATCCATTTTCTGTCTCAGCCCCTTCATGTCCGAAAACAGGTTATTGATACTTTCTCTCAAGCCGTCAGCATGTTCTCTGAAAAGGTTGCGCTCGCGCACCTGCTCCTGCACTTTGTCCCAAAACTCCCGGAGGCCATCCCATACACCCTGGTCAAATTTTTCCAGTTTGCTGATGTTTTCTTTCAACTCGCCCAGTTCGCTTTCATAAGCCTGGTGGAGTTTGGAAGAAAGCACGATGAAGTGCCATTCTGTTTGTGCCCGCTGAACGACGTCGGTGCGCTCCACCTTAAGGTCATCCGGCAACAGGCTTTCGCTGATGGAAAGATCGCGGACAATGTGGTGGTGGTTTTCCGGTATTTCCATTCCTTCCCCGTCTCTCCACTCTCTCATCATTTTTTGATAAAACTCCTCGTCTGCTTCCGATTCAGGAAAAGTCCAGATATCAATTTTGTTTTCCTCCGTGCGCAATGCAACGGCGATCAAGACCTTTTCATCCTGGGCGTTAGTGCCCCAAAGTACAAGTTTCGACTTCATGATACAGTTAACATTTAAATTTCAAAAACTTCTGTGTGAGTACGAACATCCAATTTTGCGGTTGAAAATTGTTTCAGCGTGTGTTCTTCGGTTGGTTACTTCAATCAGGTAGTACCCTTCAGATTTAAAAATCTTTCAAAATTATAAAAAAAACAGCCCCACACACAAGTTTTACACAAACAAGCTCTAATCTACCGATGGTAAGCATTCCGTCACAATTTGTCAGGTCAACAGCTATGGGTAACAAGCACTACATCTAAAAAGCTGTTTGGATTTAGCTCAACAGGCTAAAAAGGCGCTTTTTCCCTCGGGCAGCCAAATCCAAACAGCTTCTAATCTTCAGGGGTTACCTCTGTTGATACTGCCATTCTACCTTTGAAGACACAGTATTTTAAAAAATGAGGGTGCAAAAATAGCCAAATTCACTATCGCATGTATATTCTAAGTTCAAATTTCAAAGCGAGAACTACTATCCGGCAGGCTTTTACTGCTCTGTACGCAAAAATGATGCGTAACTTTGGTTTTATTTTAAAAAAAATCAGCTATGTCTAAGGACTTTACTCACCTTGACGACGCCGGCAACCCCTCCATGGTTGATGTCAGTATGAAGCCCGTCACTTTGCGCACTGCCAAAGCTCGTTGCATCGTAGTGCTCGACGAGGAAATCCTGCGACATTTTGAGGGCGATGACATTCGCACAAAAAAAGGCCCTGTCTTTCAGACGGCCATCGTCGCAGGCGTCTTGGCTGCCAAACGCACCGGCGAACTCATCCCCCTGTGCCACCCGCTGGCTCTTGAAAATTGTCAGATTCACATTTTCATCAACAACAATCGGGAGGTCGTCGTCGAATGCCTGGCCAGCCTCACCGGCAAAACCGGCGTCGAAATGGAAGCCCTCATGGGGGCCAGCATTGCCGCCCTGACCATTTACGATATGTGCAAGGCATTTTCCCACAATATTGTTATTCGGGACACCCTGCTCGTCGAAAAAACAGGAGGTAAAAATAACTTCCAGCGATAAAGGTTGCCTGCGACCTGGCAACTCGCCGAAATACCCAACTTATTTCCGGCACGTTCCTAAGTTCTAACAATCTCAAACTACGCACCATGGCTAATCATTCTCACAAAAAGCACGCAGACATCGCCCGACCAGCCTTGGGCAATTTCAGCCGAAACGAATGGGCGATTCTCGGCACCCCCTGCGGAGAAATAAAAAAGTTGGCTTTCCAGCTCATCGAAGCGCTCTCGCCAGCCTGGAAAATTGGCTACGCAGACGCCGACCACAAGAAAGCAGATGCAGAAAACGAAGGGGGTGACACTGCCTCCTCTGCCCTCCCTTACGGTGCAAGTATGGAATACGTGGACAAGATTGGATTTCACAACTTGGGGCTGAAGGAAGCGCCGGGGCATTTTCTCCGCCGGTCGCTCTTCAACGAAGCAGATGCCGTCCTCGTCAATGGCAACCATTTCACCGCAAAAAATCAGATTCTCGTCATTGACCCGCGGAAAGAAGATTCACTGAGGCGCAAACTTGACCAGCTGACCGGGGTTCAGATGATCCTGCTCTCCCGGGAAGTGGATGCACCTTTTGATTTCCTTAAGGAAAACCTGCCTGATTTTGCACAAATACCCATTCTTCAGCTAACTGATTTTCAAGGAATTCAATCTTTTTTTGACAAAAAACTGAAAGAAGCCCTGCCCCCGCTGAACGGCCTCGTCCTCGTAGGTGGCAGAAGCCGGCGCATGGGGGCGGACAAAGGCAAGCTTGACTACCACGGCCTACCTCAGCAAGACCACCTGATGCACCTGCTCGCTAAGTTTTGCGTGCAAACCTACCTCTCCTGCCGCCCCGACCAGGCCGGAGAACTGGCATATTCGCACGAAGTCCTGCCGGACACCTTTCTGGGACTGGGGCCTATGGGTGCAATCCTGTCCGCATTTCGCCAGCAACCTGGCAGCGCCTGGTTCGTCGTCGCTTGCGACCTACCGCTGCTGGATGCAGAGACGCTGCGTTTTCTCATAGATCATCGCCGGCCAGCTTCCATTGCTACCGCCTTTCGCAGCCCGACAGACCAGTTTCCCGAGCCTTTAGCGACTGTATGGGAGCCAAAAAGCTATGCCGTGCTGTTGCAGTTTCTGGCACAAGGCTACACCTGCCCCCGCAAGGTGCTGATCAATTCGTCTGTTCACTTAGTCAATGCTCCTGCTCCTCAGGCCCTGATGAACGTGAACACCCCGGAGGAAGCAGTGGAGGCAATGAAGTTTTTAGACTAAGGAACGTGCCGGAAATAAGTTGGGTATTTCGGCAAGTGTATTTTGGGGGCTGGCAAGGCAGTGAAATAGGCGCATAGCCTTCGCTACGTAACTATTTCACTAACACAGCCAGCGCTCAAAAGACGCCGCCCAAATGCGTAAGTTATTTCCGACACGTTCCTAAGGGCTTGTTTGTGTTTTGGTCACTTGGGCTTCGAGGTCTGCCCCACCACGGGCGTTGACGCTCCTATCCTTTTGAGCTTAGAAGTACATGCCGGGTAAAAGAAATGCCGTTACCACTTTGGAGAGGAGACAACTGCCTGAAGGGCGTCTGCGTACAGGAGAGTTCCGAGGGTGAGTACAGTGGATGCTCCCATCCCGGTTCCAGGCAGCCTGCCTGCAGTTTGCAGCCGTCCGGGCACAAAGGAATTAATGCACATCCTATATTTTGTGCAATCTGGAGCTTTCCTGACCGCTGTTCTTTTCCTCAAAGGGAATACACCTGCATCATTTTTTGCCGCAATTTTCCAAGAAATTCCAGGCCGGATTTTGGCCTGAAAGCAGCGTAGGGCACTGAATTAATCAACTCGGTTAACTTCAATGCTTTTGAGCCAATAAACATGCCTGGGACCAGTTTTAATGTCATTTTTGCAAATGAGGATCATCTCGCCCTGCGCTTTAATTGGTTGGCCGTTTTCTTCAAAAAGTACATACACATTTTCGCCGGTTGGGTTGTTAAATATTTCGGCCCAAGAGAATGTAGCTTTATAATTATCTGTGGCTCTGGCAACGATGTAAAAGTTTCTGTCTTTATGGTTTTGCTGAGTTATGTTTGCCTTTTCCAAAATATCCTTTAATAATACGCCTTTACACGATTTATTTTCTTTCATGCTGGCGCCGCTTTGGCAAACGACCTTAAAGTTTTCAATTGTAGCTACATTCATCTTCATCAGTGAATCAACCGTTAATGTAAGAGGGTGTTCGACCTCCCCTTTTACTTCAATCTGTTTGCTGATGTATTTTGCGCTATCGCCTGGCGGGATAGGCATCATACAGGCATCTTTACTGCCCCTGTCCGACATTTCTTTTGAGGCGGCAGCATTTCCTGAAATACTGCCCAATACCACTTTTTGTTCTTCTGCATTTTTGCACCTGCTAAAACTAAATGCAATAGCGATTGCTGTAATAAGAATTGCTGTGTTTTTCATGGTTTACTTTCTTTGACAATTATTTAGCAGGGAGTCTGTCTCACAAGTCCCCCCACCTACGGAGGCGAAAGAAATTCTTTAGAGGAGGGGGTAAAAAATTTCAAAGATACTTTTACTCCTCCTCTGAAAAGGTTATTTGGGGGCTGCTGCTGCCATTGGACGTATGAGACAGGCTCAGTTGACTTTTGAGGCTGCCCCCAAAGTTGGGAAAAGAGGTAGAAAAGATGAAATTTTTTTTCTCTTTGCACCTC
>WBZO01001242.1_pt1 | contig 41398 bp, 28 predicted proteins | sample 5204261 | NCBI WGS metagenome assembly WBZO01 (sample SAMN12412400, study PRJNA552823) | activated sludge metagenome | isolation source: activated sludge from anammox sidestream of wastewater treatment plant... | place: USA: North Carolina | collected 2017-09
CACGCGACACGGCGGCGGCGAGCGCGCTCGCGACCTTCGCGTCGGAGTAGGAGTACATGGCGATGTCGATCGAGCTCTGCGCGGCGTCGATCTCTCGGACGATGCGGGCGAGGTGGCTCGACTCGGGCGCTTGCGGCGAGAAGACGACGTCGACCTTGCCGCTCCCCAGGAGCCCCTTCTTCTTCGCGTACTCGAGGAGCTTCTTGATCGTCGCCGGACCGACCTCGGGCACCCTGTCGAGCTCCCGGAGGGTGTCGATCGAATCGGCGTCTCGCGCCGCGACGATGTTGGTCGCCGCCGCCGAGGTGATCTTCGCCTCGCGCACGAGCTCGTCGGCCGTCACCGAGCGGTCGTTGACCAGCGCGAGGACCGCCCGGGCCTCCTCCGAGCCCTCGGTGAGATCGCTCTCCGAGGAGGCCTCCTCGGACGAATCGACCGCGCACGCCGGCACCGCGGCCGCCGTGAAGGAGAAGAAGACGAGGGACAGGAGGCCGGAGAGGCGCATGCGCGCCTGCCCAGCACGTGTCGTACCAGCACCCACATTGGACGGCGCGCGCGATTTCCCGCGGTTTCGTGGGGCAGGAGCAGGCTGGAGTCGGGCCGAGCCCGGCCCGCTGGATCACGCCGGATCCGCCCACGCGTCCCCGTCAGGGGGCGTCGGAGGGATCCCAGGAGGTGTGGAGGTCCTCGTTCATCGCGTCGAGGGCCGTCATGTGCTCGGGCGGGATCGTGAAGTCGAACACATCGGCGTTCTCCTCGATGCGCGAGCGCCGCTTCGACTTGGGCAGGGAGACCCAGCCGTGCTGCACGCCCCAGCGGACGAGAACCTGCGCCGGCGTCCGCCCGAGCGACTGCGCGACGGCGACGATACGCGGATCGTGGAGGCGCCTGCCCCGGGTGAGCGGGCTGTACGCCTCCACGACGATGCCGCGCGTCGTGCAGAGCTCGACGACCTCGCGCGGGTAGAGGAAGGGATGGAGCTCGATCTGGTTCACCTCGGGGAGCACGTCGGAAGACTCGAACAGCTCCTCGAGGTGACGGACCATGAAATTCGAGACGCCGATCGCACGGCACTTCCCGTCGTCGCGAAGCTTCACCATCGCGCGCCACGTGTCCTTGCGGAAGCGGGCGACCGGCCAGTGCACGAGATAGAGGTCCACGTAAGCGAGGCCGAGCCGCGCGAGGCTCGCGTCGCAGGCACGCAGCGTGCGCTCGTAGCCGTGGTCGGAGTTCCACAGCTTGGTGGTGACGAACAGCTCCTCGCGAGCCACGCCGCTCGCGCGCAGCGCACGGCCGACGTCCTCTTCGTTGTCGTAGATGCGCGCGGTGTCGACGTGGCGGTAGCCGAGCGCGATCGCGTCGAGGACCGCGCGATGCGTGGTCTCACCGGGCGCCGTCTGGTAGACGCCGAGGCCGATCACCGGGATCTGCGCCCCGCCGCGCAAGGTGAGGGTCGGATGTGCCACGGCTAGAAGTCTAGTCTGAGCGTGCCCGGCGCACGATGCGCCACGGTGGCGCTACCGAACGCGGAAGTCCGCGAGATCCATCGCGGCACGGACCTCGCAAACGCGCCCGCGCCATGCAATGCCGCGCTCTTTCCTCCTCTGTTGCTCTCCTCCTCTGCTTCGCCGCCGGGTGCTCGGGCACGACGACCGGCGTCGGCAACTCGTCCTCCTCGTCGTCCGGCGGCAGCAGCGGCGGCGACGCTCTGTTCGTCGCGCCGGAAGGCGAGGCCACCCCGGGCTCGATCTACGGAGTATGGGGCGGCACGCTCGAGGACAACGGGATCACGTTCGACACGCGATGGCGCTTCCGCGAGTCGGAGCTCACGCTGGCGACGCGGTGCTCGCTGCGCGACGGTCGCGAGTCCGAGACGGTCGCGGTCACCGCACGCGCACGCGTGAGCGACGAGGAGATCACCATCCTCGAGTCGAAGAAGGACGAGAGGCGATCCGGGGACTTCTACTGCCGGGCGAACGCGCAGCCGCGGACGCTCGCGGCGTGCGACGACCGCGAGGGATTCGAGCGCGAGTGCTTCCGCCTCTCGGGGACCTCGCTCACGATCTACGAGTCTCCGATCGAGAAGCTCGATCTCGTCAAGCTGTCGGACTGAGCTTCAGCCGACCTTGGCCACGGCCGAGGGCTTCTCGCGCTTCACGTTGAAGATGCGGAGAGGCTTCTCCTTGCCCTTCAGGTGCGCGGGCGGCAGCTCCTCGACCTCGAAGCGCGGGCCGAGGCGCGCGAGCGTGTTCTCGCTCACGATCACCTGACCGGCGAGCGCGATGCCGCAGAGGCGCGCGCTCGTGTTCGCCGTGTCGCCGATGACCGTGTAGCTCATCGCCTTGCTGCTCCCGACGTAGCCGGCGACGAGCGGCCCGGTGTGCAGGCCCATGCCGACGGCGAGGGCAGGGTGGCCGCCCTCGACGCGCTTCCGGTTGAAGCGGCCGAGGACCTCCATCTGATCGAGCGCGCACTGGACCGAGCGGATCGCGTCGTCGGGATGCGCCATCGGCGCGCCCCAGAACGCCATGATGCCGTCGCCCATGAACTTGTCGAGCGTGCCTTCGTACTTGAAGATCGTCTCGACCATCAGCTCGAAGTACTCGTTGAGGAGGTCGTTGATGACGCCCGCGGTGGCGCCCTCGCTCATGCGGGTGAAGCCGCGGATGTCCGAGTTGAAGACGGTGCACTCCGGGACGTGCACGCCGCCCTTCTTCACCTCGAGCTTGCCGCTCAGCACCTGCTCCGCCACGTTCGGGGAGAGCAGACGAGAGAAGCGCTCGCGGTTGACGATCTCCTGCTCGATCTTCTTCGCGAGGAGGTTGTTCTCGATGAACATCGCCGCCTGAGCGCCGATCGCGGTGACGAGCTCGAGGTCCTTCTGCTGGAACTGCGCGAGCGACTCGGAGTCGAGCCAGAGCGCGCCGAGGACGTCCTTCTCGTGGAGCAGCGGGACGACGATCGCGCTCGAGATGCGGTTCAGGATCATCGACTTTCCCTTGGAGGAAGCGAAGTCCATCGACGCATCGTGCGTGAGCACCGCGGCGCGCTCGGTGATGACGTGGTTCAGGATCGTGGAGCTGACCTGGATCGGCGCCTCGGTGCCGTCGCGCCGGTGCGCGGCGCGGGGCGCGAGCGATCCGTCGCTCTCGCGCAGCAGGATGACGCCGCGGTCCGCGTTCACGAACTTGAACAGCGACATCAGGATCTTGTGGAGCAGCTGATCGAGATCGCGCTCGAGCCCGATGTCGCGCGTCAGCTCCCACGTCAGGCGGAGGCGCTCGTAGTCGACGCGCAGCTGCTGCGGGTCGTGGGCGATCTGGTCGTACGGGACGAAGCCCTTGGTCTGCGCCGCGATCTGCGTGCCGATCGCGCGCGCGGAGTCGAGCACGTCGACGCGCGTGCCGCCGAAGCTCGGCGGACGCTGCCCCTGGCGCTGCGGGGGGGGACCGCCGTACGGACCGGGCATCGGCGGCGGCCCGTGCTGGGCGCCGTAGCCGGAAGGCGGGTAGCCGCCGGGCGCGTTGCGCTGCGCGCCCGCGGACGGCATCCCCATCGTGCCCATCGGTCCCTGCGGCATCGGCTGGCCGCTGTGCGGCCCCATCCCGCCCCCCGCCTGGGGATGGCCGTGCTGGAAGTTCGAGGGCGGTGCCGGCGGGACGCTCGGTCCCTTGGGAGGCCAGCCCGGCGCGGCGCCCCCGCCGGGCGGGGCGCCCGGGCCGCCCTGCGGGTGCTGGATCGCGCCCGGCGAGATGTGCGGCTGGGGTTGACCGCCGTGCGGCAAGGGGGAGTTGAAGTCGATCGGCGCGCCGTGCCCGTCGTCGTAGCGGGCGCGCGTCGAGCCGAGGGCGATCTCGTCGCCGTGGCGCAGCATCATCTCGCCACGGACGCGCTCTCCGTTGACGTAGGTGCCGTTGAGGCTGCCGAGGTCGCGGAGGACGAAGCCACCGTCGCGCTGCTCGAGGATGCAGTGCTCCTTCGACACGATCTTGTCGAGGAGCTGGATGGAGTTGTTGGGATGGCGGCCGAGGCTGTTGATCGGACGCAGCTCGATTGCCTGCTGTCCTTCCGCCGTCGCGAGGATCAAGCGCGCCATCGCTGCTTCGCATCGTACCGTGACCTTCCGCCGTGGGACAGGGCGAACTGTTCGGATCGCGTTTCGAAGGATGAAGCCCGTCCCATCGACAATCTGTCTCGACGGCGTGCGGGGTCTGGTACGATGTGGTGGGCATGGCCCGCGCGCGCCAAAACGGCTCCTCTCCAGGGAACGGTCGTGGTCAATCCGGCCAGGGGCAGGCGGGGTCGGCGAAGTCTCCCTCCGACCGCGCCGACCGTCCGTCCCGCTCGGCCAAGGGCCGCGCGCCCGGCGGAGGGGCGCCGGCTCCTCGCCGCGAGACCCTCCGGGAGGGACCGCCGCGGACCGACTCCGATCTCCCGCCGAGCTCGTCTTCTCACGACGGCGCGCCGGTCCGCGCGTGGCTCGAGGCCAACCGACAGCCGGCGCCGGGCTCCGGCCGCGACCCCTTCCGGATCCCGATCGAGCTCGTCGCGCAGCACACGGATCCCGGTCTCTTGCCCGAGCAGCCCCAGGAGACGAGCGAGCTCTTCGAGCTCCTCGGTACGGTGCCGCGGAGGGCGCTCACGCTCGGGATCGCGGCCCGGGAGCCGTCGTTCCACGTCTACGTGGCGGCGCAGCCCGAGGTCATGATCGAGGACGACGTCGTCCGCTTCGCCGAGCGCTTCGCCAAGGGGCGCGAGACGCCGCCGGACATCGTCTACGTGCACGATTTCGATCACCCCGAGGCACCGAAGCCGCTCATGGTCCCGGCCGGCGCGGGCCCGACGCTCGTCGAGGCGATGGACGCGCTCATCGGGCGGCTCCGCGAGGAGATCCCGGGCATCGCGCAGCACGAGGAGGTCCGGCGCGCGACGCAGAAGCTCGCGCGCGATCTCGAGAACAAGAACCGCGAGGTCCTCACCGGGCTCGAGTCGACCGCGAAGCATCTCGGGTTCGGCATCCGCGCGGTGCAGGGCGGCGTGCAGACGTTCCCCATCCTCCACGGCAAGCCGCTTTCGGCCGAGCAGTTCGGTGCGCTCGACGAGTCGACGAAGAGGGCGCTCGGCGAGGCCGAGGACCGGCTCACGACCGAGGTCGAGAAGGCCGCCGTGCTCGTGCGCGAGCAGAACGCGCGGTTCGACGCCGCGCGCGAGGAGGCGATGCGCCGCCTCTCCGAGACGGTCATCGAGCGTGCGTGCAAGGAGATGAAGAAGCTCCTCGCCGACTTCGGCGACGACGTCCTGAAGTACCTCGACAGCGTCGAGAAGGCGCTCGTCGAGGACTGGGCGGACTTCGTCGAGCAGCCGAACTCGCTCATCGGCAGCTCCGCCGCCGGCGACTCGGAGCTGTCGGCGTCGGTCGTGAACGAGGCGGACACGCCGGAGCACGACCCGGAGCACGCGACGCGCCTCAACCGCTTCAAGGTGAACCTGCTCGTCGCGCACGAGGAGGAAGGGCCGCCCCCGGTCGTCTACGAGACGAACCCGACGTATCCGAACCTCTTCGGGTACCTCGAGCGCCGCGCGCGGTTCGGCGCGCTGCTCACGGATTTCACGCGCATCCGCGCGGGCTCGCTGCATCGCGCGTCGGGCGGCGTCCTCGTGGTCCGCGCCGCCGACCTGATGACCGATCCGATCATCTGGGAGCGCATGAAGCGCGTCCTCCGCGAGCGCCGCATCGGCGCCGAAGATCCGCTCGGGCCGCTCGGTCTCTACGCGACGACGCTGCGTCCGGTGCCGGTGCCGATCCGCGTGCGCGTCGTCCTCATCGGTCCGCCCGACCTCTACGCCGCGCTGCTCGACGCGGACGCCGACTTCGCCGCGCTGTTCCGCGTGAAGGTCGAGATCGAGCCTTCGATCCCCCGCACCGCGGAGAACCTCCGCGCGCTCGACGGCTACCTGATGGCCATGGCGCGCGAGCGTGAGTGGGGCGACTTCGATCGGCCGGCGCGCGCGCGCCTGCTCGACCTCGCCATGCGCCTCGCCGGCGATCGGCAGAAGCTGAGCGTCTGCCTCTCTCCCCTCGAGGAGACCGCCGCGTTCGCGAGCGCGCTCGCCGCGGCGCGGGCCGAGGGTGCGGCCGACTGGGAGGAGGCCGGCCCGGCGTCGCAGGTGCCGCGCCCGTTCCGTGCGTCGACGTCGCCGAAGGGCTCGGTGGTCACCGCCGAGGACGTCGAGATCGCCTGGCGCGAGCGACGCGAGCGCGCGGGCGCCGCCGAGCGTCACATCCGCGAGCTGACCATCCGCGGCGAGGTCTCGCTCGATACGCAGGGTTTCCGGGTGGGCGTGGTGAACGGCCTCTCCGTGTATTCTGCAGGCGACGTCGAGTTCGGGCAGCCGATGCGCATCACGGCAGTGGTCGCGCTCGGGCGCGAGGGCATCGTCGACGTCGAGCACGAGGCGCAGCTCGGGGGTGCGATCCATACGAAGGGCGTCGCCATCATCCGCGGCTATCTCGCGCGCATGTTCGGCCAGGAGCGCCCGCTCTCGCTGAAGGCGCAGATCGCGTTCGAGCAGAGCTACGGCGAGATCGACGGCGACAGCGCCTCGTCGAGCGAGCTCTTCGGCGTGCTCTCGGCCCTGGCCGAGGTCCCGATCGACCAGGGCATCGCGGTCACCGGCAGCGTCAACCAGCTCGGAGAGATCCAGGCGATCGGCGGCGTCTGCGCGAAGATCGAGGGGTTCTTCGATCTGTGCACCGCACGCGGGCTCACGGGAAAGCAGGGCGTCATGCTCCCGCGCTCGAACCTCGAGCATCTCGTGCTGCGCGAGGACGTGGCGCGCGCCGTCGCAGAGGGGAAGTTCCACCTCTACGCGGTCGAGACGGTCGCGCAGGGCATCGAGGTCCTCACGGGCGTCCCCGCCGGAGAGCGCGATTCGTCCGGCCGGTTCCCCGCCTCGAGCGTCTTCGGTCGGGTCGAGCGCCGCATCATCGAGATCGCCGAGCGGCTCCGCGAGGCCGAGGGCCACCATGGCCATGGTCCGCCGGCGCCGCAGTCCATGGATGACGTCAGCCATGCGGATCTGAGCGAGGCCGGGGACTATCGCCCGCGCTGAGTGCTAGCCTTGCGGCCGGCGCGATGTCGAAGGACGCGGAAAACGCAGCGGGGGCGCTCCTCGCCGAGGCTCGGTTCGCATCGCTCCTGCGGCCCGAGCTCGAGGAGCTCAGGGCCTACGTCCCGCACGATCCGCCCGGCATCGAGGTCAAGCTCGACGCCAACGAGGCGCCTGCGCCCACGTCGCCGGCGATCCGCGAGGCGGTGACCCGCGCGGTCGCCGGGGTCGCGCTCGAGCGCTATCCCGATCCGCGCGCGCTGCGCCTGAAGGAGGCGATCGCGAAGCGCACCGGCGCGCGCGCCGACGACCTGCTCCTCGGCACCGGCTCGGACGAGGTGATCGCGCTCTTGCAGACGGCCCTCGCGCGACCGCAAGGCAAGAACCCGCAGGCGGTCGTGCTCTCGCCGACGCCGACGTTCGTCATGTACCGCATCACCGCGCGCGGGCACGGCTGGAAGCCCGTCGAGGTCCCGCTCGATGCCGCGTGGGACCTCGATGTCGCGATGACCAAGCGCGCGATCGAGATGATGCACCCGTCGCTCGTCTTCGTCGCGAGCCCGAACAATCCGACCGGCAACCGCATGACCGAGGGACGCCTCGCGGACGTGGTCGCGGCGGCGAAGGATGCCGTCGCGATCGTCGACGAGGCCTACGTCGACTACGCGGGCAAGGACGCATCCGTTCGCGGTTGGCGGGCGACGCACCGGCACCTCGGGATCCTCCGCACGCTGAGCAAGGTCGGTCTCGCCGCGCTGCGCGTCGGATGGCTCGAGGCGGACGCGGGGCTCGTCGCGGAGATCGACAAGGTGCGGCAGCCCTTCAACGTCAGCGCGACCAGCCAGGCTGCCGCTGCGGCCGTGCTCGAAGAGGCGTGGGACGAGGTGCAAGCCGACGTGGGACGCATCGTCGCCGCGCGCGGGGCGATGGCCGAGGCGATCGCGGAGCTCGATGGCTTCGTCGTCACTCCGAGCGCCGCGAACTTCTTGTGGGTGAGGACGCCCATGCCTGCGGAGGAGGTCTTCCGCGCGCTCGTCGAGGACAAGATCCTCGTCCGCAGCTTCCACGCGGGCGGCGGCCGGCTCGCCTCGCAGCTCCGGATCACCGTCGGGAACGACGGCGAGAACGCGCGCCTCGTCGAGGCCCTCCGCAAGATCGCGCGAGGTCGATCGTGAAGCGGGTGCTCGCCGCCGCCCTGCTCTCGACCGCCGTGGTCGCGTGCGGGGCCGAGTCCAAGGTCGTGCGCGTCTACGACGGGCGCATGGTCGAGGGCGCGTACGTCCCGCCCGAGGCCTACGCGGCCTACCTCCGCGGGGCGCTCGCCGCGGAGCGGGGCGATCTGAAGGGCGCGCTCGCGGCTTACGAGCAGGCGCTCGGCGAGGACGACGAGGACCCGGAGATCTGGACCCGGATCGGCGACGTGCGGTGCCGGCTCGATCCGAAGGACACGAAGGCCGACGACGCTCTCGCCAAGGCGCTCCGCCTCGATCCGACCTACGCGCCCGCGCTCGCCGCGCGCGGGGCCTGCATGAGCGCACGCGGAAGGAACGAGGAGGCGGCGCAGGCGGCGCTTCAGGCCTCGGTGCACGATCCGTCGAACGTCGACGTCGAGGCGCTCGTCATCCGCACGGCGAAGGCGAGCCCGCAGATCCGTGAGCGTGCCATCGCGCTCACGGTCGCGCACGGCGACCGCATGGCGGCCTGGGACGCGCTCGTTCAGTGGGGGCGCTCGCACGGAGACGCCGAGCTCTTCGCCCGCGGGCTCGAGGGCCTCGTCCGCATCTCGCCGAGCCGCGTCGCAGAGGTCGAGATGGGGGTCCTCGAGCTGCTCGGACAGGGCTACGGCGCGTATGCGCGACGTGTGGCTGGCGCCGTGGCGGACGTGCCCCAGGATGTCGGCGGCTACGGGCCCCGCGATGCGACGGTCGCGCGCCTCGCCGTCGACGACGCCGTCCTCTCCGGCGATCGCGCGCGCATCGAGCGGCGTGCGGTCCGCGCGCACGTTGCGCTCTCGGAGGTCGCGGCGCGCGCGCTGCTGCTCGATCACCGCGACCTGGCGGCCGACCTCGCCCGCGACGTCGCGAGCGCGGACCCGAAGGCGTCCGGCGCGCAGATGGTCCTCGCGGCGCTCGCGAGCAAGCCGCGCGAAGCGGCGCCGTCGGTCGATCCTGCGCCGGAGGCGTGCGTCCTCGTCCTCGCCGATGCCCTCGCGACGACGTCGAGCACCGAGGTGGCCCGCGCCTGGCTCGGGCGCGTCCAGCGCACACCGATGGCGGCGCACGATCCGGTGGTGTCGCCGCTCGCAGTGGATCTCGCGGCGCGCGGCGTGCTCGCGCCCGACGAGCTGTCGATCGAGCATCGGATCGAGCTCGCCGCGCGGATGCGCGAGGCGCCACCGCCGATCGCGTCGCTCTCTCCCGGCACCGTCGACGCCAAGCACACGTTCCTCTTCCACGTCCTCACGAATCCCACGAGCAAGGAGGCGCAGGCGCTCTACGCGCGGCTCGCGCCCGCGGTCGACCGCGATGCGCTCGTCGGGTTCGCCGTCTCGCGCTTCCTGCTCGGCAAGGAGTCGACCGACTGGACGGACGTTCGCCGCGCGATCGCCGCGGCGCCGGCGCATCCGCTCCTGCTCGCCATCGCCGTCGAGCTGGCGAAGCGGATGGGCAAGGCAGACGAGCTCACGCCCGCACGGGCGCGGCTGATGGCCGTGGCGCGGACGCCCGCCGAGCGCGCGCTCGCGACGGAATGACGGGCGCTCCTCGCGCGCTACGTTTCCGCGATGGACGCGGAGTCGGCGAGCGGAGCTCATGTCCTGGTCGTCGACGACGACGACGCAATGTGCGCGTTCCTCGCGCAGGGCTTGGGGACGCTGGGCTTCGAGGTCCAGACGCGGCTGTCGGCGAGCGCGGCGCTCGAGAGCCTCGATCGTGCCGAGGTCGATGTCGTGGTGACGGACCTGCGCATGCGCGGTATGGGCGGACACGAGCTGTGCCGGGAGATCGTGGCCCGACATCCCGACGTCGCCGTCATCGTCCTCACGGCATTCGGCACGTACGAGACCGCCGTCGACGCCATCCGCGCCGGCGCCTACGACTTCCACTCGAAGCCCGTCGACCTCGACACGCTGGCGCTCGCGATCGGCCGCGCGGCCGAGCGCCGCCGTCTGCGGAGCGAGGTCCGACGGCTCCAGCAGAAGCTCGATCACGCCCACGGCGGAGGCGAGCTCGTCGGCGAGAGCGCGGCGATGCAGAAGGTCTACGGTCTCCTCGAGCGCATCGAGGGCTCCGACGCGTCCGTGCTCGTCACGGGCGAGAGCGGGACGGGGAAGGAGATCGTCGCGCGGACCCTGCATCGTCGCGGTCGGCGCGCCCGCGGCCCCTTCGTCGCGCTCAATTGCGCCGCCGTCCCGGAGCACCTGCTCGAGGCGGAGCTCTTCGGCTACGAGCGGGGCGCGTTCACCGATGCGAAGACGGCGCGGACCGGGCTCTTCATCGAGGCGCACCGCGGCACGCTGCTCCTCGACGAGATCGGGGACATGCCGCCCGCGCTCCAGGCCAAGATCCTGCGGGCGCTGCAGGAGCGGTCCGCGCGTCCGATCGGCGGGCGGCGCGAGGTCCCGTTCGACGTGCGCATCATCGCCGCGACGAACCGGGACCTCGAGGCCATGATCGAGCAGGGCCGGTTCCGCGAGGACCTCTTCTACCGCATCAACGTCGTCCAGGTCTCCCTGCCTCCGCTGCGCGCGCGCGGCGTCGACGTGCTCCTGCTCGCGCAGCACTTCCTCCGCATCCTCGGCGAACGGACGGGCAAGCAGATGATCGGGATCGACGCCGCGGCCGCCGAGGCGCTGATGGCCTACGCCTGGCCGGGGAACGTTCGGGAGCTCCAGAACTGCATCGAGCGCGCGGTGGCGATCGGGCATCACGATCACGTCACGACTGCCGACCTGCCGGATCGGGTGGCGCGGCACCGACTGCACGTCGTCTCCGAGCCCGATGACGACGCCGGCGGCGACCTCCTCACGCTCGAGGAGATGGAGCGCCGCTACGTCCTCCGTGTGCTCGAGGCAGTCGGCGGGAGCCGCGTGCTCGCGGCGAAGAGGTTGGGACTCGACCGCACCACGTTGTGGCGCAAGCTCGATCGGTACGGCGTGGCGGCTGCCCCGTCGTCGAGGCGTCCATGAGCTCCGGCTCGTTGCAGGATGAAACGCGTTGCATCCTGAGACCTGCCGCGCGCCATCGCTCGCCGCGATGCGCCTGCTCGGACGCGGCACGCTTCCTGCCGGAGGCCGGTCATGGCGGATCCTGCCTCACGTCCCCGCGTCCTCGTCGCCGACGACGACATGGCGATGCGAACGCTCCTCGCCGAGGTGCTGCGCGCCGACGACCTCGACGTGACGGAAGCGGCGGACGGTCGCGAGCTGTTCTGGAGCGTCGAACGGTCGATGCAGTCCGGTCGAGCGCCCGACCTCGTCGTCTCCGACGTTCGAATGCCCGGCTACAGCGGCCTCGCGGTCCTCGAGGCGTTGCTCGAGCTGCAGGTCATGCGCGTGATCCTCATGACGGCGTTCCCGGACCCCGACGTGAGGCGGCGCGCGGGAAAGCTCGGCGCGCGCCTGCTCGAGAAGCCCTTCGATCTCGCGGAGCTCATGACGACCGTGCACGAGCTCCTCGCGAACGGATCGCCGAGGAACGGAAGGAGCCCCGGCACGTGAGCTCGCGCACCGAGACCGTCCCCGCCCTCGAGGTCTCCGGCGCGCACGAGCTGCGGCTGCGGACGCTGCTGAACGAGCGATCGGCCGCTCCGATCTCGCTCATGCTGGCTCTGCTCGTGGGCCTCGGGGACTACGTCACGGGCGCCGACGTGGCGTTCACGCTGCTGTACCTCCTGCCCATCGGCATCGCCACCTGGTACCGCGGACGCGCATGGTCGCTCACCGTGTGCATCCTCTGCGGGGCGCTCTGGCTGAGCATCGCGATCGCGTCGGTCCCGCCCAAGCTCCCGCACGAGCTCGTCCTCCTCTGGAACCTGATCGGCGAGGCGGGCGTGTTCATCGCCTTCGCCGCCGTCCTCCGCGCGCTCCGTGCGAGGATCGACCTCGAGGTCCAGGGCCGCGAGTCGGCCATCGAGCAGCTGCGCCATGCGGAGCGGCTCACCACGGTCGGCATGCTCGCGTCCGGCATCGCCCACGAGCTCGGCACCCCGCTCAACGTCATCGCGGGTCGCGCGTCGCTGATCGCCTCGGAGCGCGTCGTGGGCGCAGAGGCGCGCAGCTCCGCGACGATCATCGTCGAGCAGGCGGGCCGGATGACCGCCATCATCCGCGGCCTGCTCGACTTCGCGCGGCGAGGCGGCACTCGCAGGACGCCGGTGGACGTCGACCGGCTCGCGCGGGAGACCGTCGCGCTCCTCCAGCCGCTCGCGAGCCGCCGCGGATGCAAGGTGCAGGTCGCCGACGGGCCGCCGGTCGTCGCGTCGATCAACGGCGCCGAGATTCAGCAGGTGCTCACCAACCTCCTCATGAACGCCGTGCAGGCGATGGGCGAGGGCGGCAGCGTCGAGGTGTCCATCGACGTCGGCCCGGTCGCCGAGCGCCCGCAGAACGCAGAGCCCTCGAGGTCCTACGTCGCGATCCACGTCCGCGACCACGGCGTCGGTATCCCGGCCGAGGTGCTCCCGCACGTCTTCGATCCGTTCTTCACGACGAAGGACGTCGGCGAAGGCACGGGCCTCGGGCTCTCCGTCGCGTTCGGCATCGTGCGCGACCACGGCGGATGGATCGCGGCGACGAGCCGGGTCGGCGAGGGGTCGGAGTTCGTCGTCTACCTGCCGCAGTCGGCGTCGCCCCGATCCCGCGCTCAGCGCAGGCCGGGGTAGTTGCCGTTGCCCGCGTCGTACGTCTTGGGCGGACCCTTGTTCTCGATCACCAGGTCGACCTTGTGTACGAGGCCCGGCTTCACGTCGACGTCGACGTTCACCTCGAAGTCGATCCGCGGGTGGCGCGCATTCACCTTGAGCTTGCCGACCGGCACGCCGTCGATGCGGTACTTGCCGGAGATGTCCGTCGACGTGTGGAGCGGATGAAGGAACGCGTAGACGTCGACCTCCGCGTACCGGCGATCACGATCGGTGAGGATCCAGTGCCCCGGCTCCTTGGGATAGATCGGCACCGGATCGCCCTTCGGCGTCGCCATGCGCATGACGAGGTTCGGGCTCGGCTCGAGGAGCGGCGTCCAGAACTCCGATGCCTCGTTCTTCACCTCGATACGCTGTCCGAAGGTGAGGGTCAGGGTCCGCTGGGTGAAGCCGCATCCCTGGATCAAGATGGTCTTCGCCTCGGCCTTCTCCGGGATGTAGAACCCGTCGTAGCCCGTCACGGCCACGATCGCGTCGGCGAGCGCCCGGTTCTCTCCCTCGCGGAAGGCCTTGCCCCAGATCTTCTCCGCGTCCGGACACTTGTAGTGCTTGAACGGCGTCGCGGCGGCCGGCTCGCCCTTCACTGTGACCGTGCCCTCGATGCTGCCGGTCTCGCCCGTGTACGCCGGCAGCTTGTGCGGGTTGACGAACGCCGCCACGCTCGCCGTCGGGACCGCCGTCACGTTCACCGGCGAGGCGTCCGGATCGGTGTTCTTCGGCGAAGGATCGACCCTGCCCGAGACGTTCTTGTCGCAACCGTCGCAGCCCGAGAGCGCGAGGAGGACGGCCGCGAATCCGAGAAGACGCACGCGGAATGGGTGCCACTCTCCGCCGGGCGAGTAAAGCGCTTTCGAGATCGGGCTCAGCCTCTTCCGCGGCCGCGCTCAGGACGGAGCGAACACGGCCGCGGCCTTCACCGCCATGTCGAGCGACATGCTCGGGACGATGCCGAGCAGCAGCACGAGCGCGGCCGAGATGAGGAGCGCCGCGTCCACGTACCGCGACTGCATCGGGGTCGCGAACGGCGCGCCCGCCGCCGGCTCGCGCATGTACATGAACACGAGCACGCGGAGGTAGTAGTAGACGCCGATCACGCTGTTGATGAAGGCGATGACGGTGAGCGCGTAGAAGCCCGAGTCGATCGCCGCGCGGAAGATGAACCACTTGCCGAAGAACCCGGCCGTCGGCGGGATGCCCGCGAGCGACACGAGGAACAGCGAGAAGGCGAGGGCGGCCGCCGGGTGACGGCGGCCGATGCCGGCGAGGTCCTCGTACGAGACCGCCTCCGCGCCCTTGCGGCCGCACAGGATGAGCGCGCCGAACGCGCCCGCGGTCGAGACGGTGTACGTGAGGAGGTAGAAGATCACGCTCGCGGTGCCCGGCTGCGGCGCGCGCATCGTCGCGACGACGCCGACCAGGAGATAGCCGGCGTGCGCGATGCTCGAGTACGCGAGCATGCGCTTGACCGACTCCTGCTGTCCGGCGACGAGGTTCGCGACGGTCATCGTGATGACGGCGATCCACGCGAGGGCCACCGGCCAACCCGACGACCACGACATGCTCGCCTTGTCGCCGAAGCAGGTGAGCAGCACGCGGAGGAGCATCGCGAAGCCGCCGGCCTTCACCACCACGGCCATGTAGGTCGTCGCCGGGGTCGGCGCGCCCTCGTACGCGTCGGGCGTCCACATGTGGAACGGGACCGCGCTGATCTTGAACGCGAGGCCGACGAGCACGAGGAGCATCGCGACGATCACCATCGGCGTGCGCCCGGTGCCGCGCGCGACGGCCTCGCCGATGCCGGCGAGGTCCGTATGGCCGGTCGCGCCGTAGAGGAGCGCGAACCCGAAGAGGAGCAGCGCCGCGGCGAACGCGCCGAGGAGGAAGTACTTGAGCGCGCCCTCCGCCGAGCGGGGCGAGGTGCGGCGGAACGCGGTGAGCGCGTAGGCGCCGATCGACATCGTCTCGAGGCCGAGGAACACGATGAGCGCGTCACCGGCGGCGGCGAGCATCATCGCGCCGAAGGTGGCGAACAACAGGAGGTTGTAGAACTCGCCGCGCTCGAGCTCGTGCTCCGCGAGGTAGCCGCCGGCGAGCAGCGCCGCGAGCATGCCGCCGAGGCAGAGCATCCCCTGGAAGAAGATCGTGAACTCGTCGATGACGAGCCAGGGCGCGAGCAGCGACTTGTCGAGGCCGTCGAGGCCGTTCAGCCAGACGCCGACGGAGGCGCAGAGGCCGGCGAAGAAGACGAGCGCCGCGCCGAGCGCGAGGCCGTTCTTGTTCTTCGACAGGGCCTCCGCGAGCATGAGGAGCAGCGCGCCGGACGCGACGACGAAGAACGGCGAGAGCGCGAAGAGGAGCGTGGTGATCATTTCTGCTCCGTGGAAGCGACGGCGGCGGAGATCGGCTTGGGAGCCTCCGCCTTGCGGGGCGTGAGGCGGATCGGCCCGTCGTAGTACTTCCCGCCCGTTCCGGCCTTGGCGCGGGCGTCGTAGTCGTCGAGCACACGGCCGACGGCGCCGTGCATAGGGTCGAGCATGATGCTCGGCGCGAGGCCGAAGACGAAGATGGCGATGACGAGCGGCGCGGCGGCGAGGATCTCGCGGCCGTTCACGTCGGTGAGGTGCTTGTTCTCCTCCCGCGTGATCGGGCCGAAGAACATCTTCTGCACCGCCGTGAGCATGTAGAGCGCGGCGAGGATCACGCCGAGCGCCGCGCCGACGGCCTGGATGCCGTTGACGTGACCGAGCTTCTCCGAGGTGAACGTGCCGGTGATGATGAGGAACTCGCCGACGAAGCCGTTCAGCGCCGGGAGCCCCACCGACGCCATCGACGCGAGGACGAAGAGCGCGGCGTAGATCGGCATCACCTTCGCGAGCCCGCCGAAGTCGTCGAGCATGCGCGTGTGGCGGCGATCGTAGATGACGCCGACCAGGAGGAAGAGCAGGCCGGTCGTGATCCCGTGGTTCACCATCTGGAGGATGGCGCCCTCGATCGACCCCTGGTTCGCGGCGAACAGACCGAGCATCACGTAGCCGAGGTGCGCGACCGAGGAGTAGGCGACGAGGCGCTTCACGTCCTCTTGCCGCCATGCGCAGAGCGCGCCGTAGAGGATGCCGCCGAGCACCGCGACGCCGGCGAACGTCGCCGCGAACTCCGCGCTCGCCTCGGGGAAGAGCCCCATCGAGAAGCGCAGGTAGCCGTACGTTCCCATCTTGAGGAGCACCGCGGCGAGGATGATCGAGCCCGCGGTCGGAGCCTCGGTGTGCGCGTCCGGCAGCCACGTGTGCACCGGGAACATCGGCACCTTGATGAAGAACGAGATCGTGAAGCCGGCGTAGAGCCAGATCTGGATGTGCCGGGGGAACTGAACGCGCTGCAGCTCGAAGTAGTCGAAGGACGGGACGCCGTTGTTCAGCTTCGCGTACGTGTACCCGACGTACAGGATGGCGGCGAGCATCAGGAGGCTGCCGAACATCGTGTAGATGAAGAACTTCAGCGCCGCCTTGATGCGGTTCGTTCCGCCCCAGACGCCGATCATCACGTACATCGGGATCAGCGTGAGCTCGAAGAACACGTAGAAGAGGAAGAGATCGAGGGCGACGAACGCGCCGATCATGCCCGCCTCGAGGAGCAGGAACGCGAAGCACCAGTCCTTGATGCGGCGGTCGATCGACCCGAACGACACGTACGCGGCCACCGGCGTGACGAACACCGTCAGCATCACGAGCCAGAGCGAGATGCCGTCGAGCGCGACGTGGTAGTGGATGCCGAACCGCTCGATCCACATGAAGTCGTGGTTGAAGTGGTACGTGCGGCCCATGTCGACGCGCAGGAGCGGGATGCTCGCGAACAGCGTGGCGAGCATCACGATGAAGGTCGTCGCCTTGAGCAGGCGCGGCGCCTGACGCGGCATGAACAGGATCGCCACGGCGCCGCCGAGGGGGAGGCCGATGAGCCACGAGAGGAGCGTGGAGCTCTCGCCCGCGGCGGGCTCGGCGGTCTCGGCCGCGGTGGCGGCGATGCTCGGCCACATGCGCGCGATGAACAGGGCGAAGAGCCCGGCGATGAGCGCAAGCGGCAGACGGACGTTCCAGCCGTGTCCGCGGGGGACGGCGACGGCCACCGCTCCGGCGAGCAGCGCGGGCAGGAGCGAGCCGACGAGCGCGTTCGACGCGCTGAAGCCGGTGACTTCCTTGCTCTCCGCGCCGCGGCCGAGCAGCTGCGTCGCGACGACCATCAGGATGACGGCGACGAGGAAGGCGAACAGGCCCCCTACCCACGCGGGGCGGCCCGGCGCGGGCGGGAGGGCGGGGGAGGATGCAGTCTTGGTGGCCATCGCGTCACCGATCTCCGAACTGGATCTGCGCCGCGGTCGGAGCCTTCTCCGATGCCGCGCGCTTGAGGACGAGCTCCTTGGTGCCCGTCCGTCCGAACGCGTTCCTGACCTCGAGCTTCACGGTCTGTGTCTTTCCCTCGTCGAGGTGCACCTTCACGTTGTCGGTGGGCGTGAAGTCCTTCGTCGTCGGCTCGTTCTTCGACGCATCGGTGTACCAGCGGTACTGGTAGCCGGGGCCGGGCGCCGCCACGAGCGTGTAGTCGCCGCTCGGCGTCTCGGTCACGCTGAAGTCCGGGTGCGGCGTGATGAAGAACCATCCGAGCGCCGCCAGGCCGACGACCATCACCGCCGCGTAGACGTGCACGACGCCGTTCTGCACGACGCGGAGCACCGTGCCGAACGCAGCGACGAGCAGCGCGGTGAGGCGTGCGAGGACGAAGTCGACGAGCCCCTGGTCGACCGAGGAGGCCGTGTCCGCGAGCGCGTCGACGCCCGCCACGACCGTCTTGTCGTAGGCCTCGTCGACCTTCCACTTGGCGTAGGCCATGCGATAGAGGCGCGGCCAGGCGAGCGCGATCTGCTTCGCCGGGGCGCCCTTCTGCTGGATGTAGATCCAGTACGCGGCGTAGCTGCCGACCGCGAACGCGAGGAACGCGCCCACCGCCGAGAGGAGCTCGCGCGAGTGGGCGACCTCGTGGTCGAGCGCCTTCACGCCCTTCGCGCCCGCCTCGAACACCGGCTCGAGCCAGTGCTCGATGGGGAGCGGGATGTCGGCCGCGAACAGCTTCAGCGCCGCCGGGTTGAGCACGCCAGCGCCCAGGGCGAACACCGCGAGGATGATGAGCGGGATGGTCATCGCGCGAGGCGACTCGTGCGGCGGGTAGCCCGGCTGCGAGAGATCCTCCTCGTGGTGGTGCTCCTCGTCTTCGTGCTCCGACTCGTGGTGCTCCTCGGCCTCTTTCTTCGCGAGCATGGAGGGGCGGCCGATGGTCCAACCCTTGAAGTCGCCGAAGAAGGTGAGGAACAGCGCGCGGCACATGTAGAAGCTGGTCATCGTCGCCGCGGTGATGCCCATGCCCCAGAGCACCCACGGGGTCCACGTCGGCGCGGTCCAGGGCGTCTGCTTGCCGATCTGGATGCCGGACGGGACGCTCACGAGCGCCTGCGCGAGGATCTCGTCCTTCGAGAACCAGCCCGCGGTGAGCGGCAGGCCGATGATCGCGGCGGTCGACAGCGCGAACGTCCAGAACGTGAGCGGCATGTACTTCTTCAGGCCGCCCATGTTGCGCATGTCCTGCGAGCGATCGTCGTCGTGGATGCGCGCGTGCATCGCGTGGATGACGCTGCCCGCCCCGAGGAAGAGGCAGGCCTTGAAGAACGCGTGCGTGAAGACGTGGAAGAAGCCGGCGGTGAACGCCCCGACGCCGACGCCGAGGAACATGAAGCCGAGCTGGCTCACCGTGGAGTAGGCGAGCACCTTCTTTATGTCGTTCTGTACGAGCGCGATCGTCGCGGCGAGAAGCGCCGTCGCCGCGCCCGTGAACGCGATCACGGTCATCGTGACCGGCGAGAGCACGAACACGAACGACATGCGGCAGATGAGGTAGATGCCCGCCGTGACCATCGTGGCCGCGTGGATGAGCGCGGAGACCGGCGTGGGGCCCGCCATCGCGTCCGGGAGCCAGGTGTAGAGCGGGATCTGCGCGCTCTTGCCCGTGCAGCCGAGGAAGAGCATCAGCGCCACCGCCGTCGCCGCCGTCATCGTCACCGGCTTGGCCGGCTGGAGCTTCGAGAGCGGGATGGTGATGCCGAGGAAGTTGGTGTCGGCGAACTGCCCGCCGCCGATCGGCCAGAGGTGCACCTGCGCGTCGCGGCTCGTCGACAGGAGGTTCGTCGCGTTCTGCGCGATGCCGTCCCAGTCGAGCGCCCCCGTGACCTGGAGGAGCAGGAACATGCCGACCAGCAGACCGAAGTCGCCGATGCGGTTCATGATGAAGGCCTTCTTGCCGGCCGACGCGTTCGGCGTCTTGCCGTACCAGAAGCCGATGAGCAGGTAGCTGCAGAGGCCGACGCCTTCCCACCCGATGAAGAGGACGGGCAGGTTGTCCCCGAGGATGAGGACGAGCATCGAGAAGATGAAGAGGTTGAGGTAGGCGAAGAAGCGCCAGTACCCCTTGTCCTCGATCATGTACGAGCTCGCGTAGGCGTGGATGAGGAAGCCCACGCCCGTCACGACGAGCATCATGACGCCCGAGAGCGCATCGACGCTGAACTTGAGCTCGATGGGCACCGGCGCGCCGCCGCGGCCCGAGGCCCGCATCCACTCCCAGGCGAGCCACGAGAGCTTCGAGTGGGCGTGCTTCGTGACCTCGTGGCCGTGCTCGGTGACCTTCTGCGCCGTCTGATCGACGACGTGATTGAGGCCGAGCAGGGTGAGGACGGCCGCAAGGAAGCTGATGCCGACCGCGACCAGCGCCATCAGCCGGACGGCGTCCTTGCCGAGCCTCCGTCCGAAGACGCCGTTCACGAACGCGCCGAGCAGCGGCATCAAGAGAACGACCGCGAGGAGCGAGAAGTCGTTCGGCTTGAAGACGTCGGTGATCGCTTTGCCGAGTTCCATCTTGGTCGACTCAGTTCTTCAAGAGGTCCGCCTCGTCCGAGCGGACGGTGCGGCGGACGCGGAAGAGCGAAAGGACGATCGCGAGGCCGACGGCCACCTCGGCGGCCTCGGCGGCGATGATGAAGAACGTGAACACCTGGCCGGTGTGCAGGTTCGCCGGGGACGTGCTCGCGAGCGTCGCGTGGTGGCGGTTGAACGCGACCAGCGCGAGGTTCACCGCATTGAGCATGATCTCGATGCTCATGAGCAGCACGAGAACGTTGCGGCGGATCAGGAAGCCGACGCCGCCGATGGTGAAGAGCAGCGCGGACAGTCCGACGTAGTAGTCGATGGGGATCACGGATACGCCTCCGGATTCATCTTCCGTGCAGGCGCCTGGGCGACCGGCGTCGCCTCGCGCGCCTCCTCGGCGACGGTCTTCTCGTGACGACCGCCGCGACCGCGCGCGACCGCGAGGGCGCCGATGATGGCGACCATGAGCAGCGCGCTCGACAGCTCGAAGGGCAGGATGCCCTGCGTGAAGAGCGTCTGTCCGAATGCGTCGATGCCGCCGTACCCCGCGGGGACCGAGGGCAGCACCTTGGGCGCGGGGGGCGCGGTCTTCACGAGGAGCCACATCGCCGAGAGCCCCGCCCCGCCGAACAGTGCGGCGGCGCCGGTGCGCGAGATCCGCCCTCGCTGGTCCGACGGCGTGCTCGCGCTCGGACCGAGCAGCATGATCACGAAGAGGAAGAGGACGACGATCGCGCCCGCGTACACGATGAGCTGGATCGCCGCGAGGAACTGCGCGTGCAGCGCGAGGAACAGGCCCGCGACGCTGAGGATCATGAGCAACAGCCCCATCGCGCCGCGGATCGGGTTCTTCGCCGAGACCGTGCCCACGGCGCCGGCGACCGCGAGCGCGGCGCAGCACCAGAAGTACGTCTGACCGAGGGTCCACTCTGTCTGGTTCACGCGTTCCTCCGGATCCTCATGAGAGTGGAGCGACCGTGAGTCGCGCGTCGGTGCCCTTGCGCTCGCCGCGGACGTACGCCTCGAACTCCTTGCGGAACTTCTTCAAGAAGCCGAGCGCCGGCATCGCGGTGCCCTCGCCGAACGCGCAGATCGTGTTGCCCATGATGTTGTTGGCGATGTCGTGGAGGGAGTTCAGCTCGTCCATCGAGCAGGTCCCCTCCATGAGCTTCTCCGCGATGCGGAACAGCCAGCCCGATCCCTCGCGGCACGGCGTGCACTGGCCGCACGACTCGTGGCGATAGAACTGCATCAGGTTGTGGAACGCGGCGATCGGGTCGGTGCCCTCGGCCATGACGGTCGCGCAGCACGTCCCGAGCATCGTCCCCATGTTGCGGAACGTGTCGACGCCCATCGGCACGTCGAGCACGCTCTTGCCGTGCCACGGGTGGAGCGGCGACTTCTCGTCGGGCGCGTTCACGACGTCCTCGGCGCGGAGCACCGGCGTCGACGAGCCTCCCGGGATCACCGCGAAGAGCGCCTTGTCGTCCGTGACTCCGCCGCCGAGATCGAAGATCAGCTCGCGGAGCGTGAGGCCGACCGCGCACTCGTAGACGCCCGGCCGCTTCACGTGACCGTTGACGCCGAAGAGGCGCACGCCGCCGTCGTTCAGGTTGTGGATGGCCGAGAGCTTGGAGAACTCCTCGCAGCCGAGGATGAACGCCGTCGGCACCGCCGCGATCGTCTCGAGGTTGTTGACGGTCGTCGGGCAGCCGAAGGCGCCGGCCTGCGCGGGGAAGGGGGGCTTCAGCCGAGGCTCGCCGCGCTTGCCCTCGAGGGAGTTGAGGAGCGACGTCTCCTCGCCGCAGATGTACGCGCCCGCGCCGGTGTGGACGTAGACCTCGACGGGGTAGCCCTTCCCGAAGGGCGTCTTGCCGAGATAGCCCTTCGCCTTCGCCTCGTTGATCGCCTCCCAGAGGCGCGCCTTCGAGAGATGGAGCTCGTCGCGGACGTAGATGTACGCCGCGTGCGCGCCGATCGCGTAGCAGCCGATGATGCAGCCCTCCACGACGGCGTGCGGGTTGAGCTCCATGATCGTCCGGTCCTTGTGGGTACCGGGCTCGCCCTCGTCGGCGTTGATGACGAGATAGGCAGGCTTCGTGGGGTGGGGCCGCATGAAGCTCCACTTCACGCCCATCGGGAAGCCGGCGCCGCCGCGCCCGCGGATGTTCGCCTTCTTCGCCTCGTTGACGACGTCGGCGGGCTGCATCGTCGTCAGCACCTTGCGCGCGGCCTCGTAGCCGCGGCACTCGCGCTCGTACGCCGCGAGCTTCCAGCCCTCCGGCAACCCGTACACCTTCGTGAGGTAGTTGGTCTGCTTGAGCATGTCAGCTCTCTGACTTCTTCTCTTCGTCCTTGGGCGGTGGCGTGCTGCTCGGCTTCTCCGCGGGCGGCTTCACGCTCGCGGGACGCGGAGGAGGAACCGGCGGAGGCAGCGAGCCGGTGCCCGAGGGCGGCTTCACGCTGCCGGCCGCGGGGCTCGAGGGCTTCACGTCGGCGCCGCCGAACGGTCCTGCGCTCCCGAGCGGCGACGACTTCGGCGCCGGCGGCTTCGGCTTCAGGGGCTTGCCCGTCGTGAGCGCGTCGAGGATCGCGTCGACCTGCTCGACCGTGAGGTTCTCGTAGTAGTCCTTGTCGACCTGCATCATCGGGGCGGTCCCGCAGCTCGCGAGACACTCCGCCGTGCGCAGCGTGACCTTGCCGTCGGGCGTCGTCTCGCCGGGCTTGATGCCGAGCTTCTTCTCGCAGCGCGCGAGCACGTCCCCCGCGCCGCGGAGCGCGCACGGCAGGGTGCGGCACACCCAGACCTGGTGCTTGCCCACCGGATGCTGGTTGAAGAGCGTGTAGAACGTCACGACGCCCTTCACGTGGGAGGGCGGAAGGTCGAGGCGGCGCGACACGAAGTCGACGACCTCGTCGTCGATCCACCCGTGCTGATCCTGACAGAGGTGGAGCGCAGGAATGCACGCTGCCATCTTCGTCGGGTAGCGAGTGAGGATCTCGGACAGCTCGCGGTCGCGTTCGGGGCTGAGGGCGAAGGGCATATGAGCGGCGCTGCGCGGGATCGCGCGAATTGAGAAATGCCCCGGAAAAATCGGGGTTTTCGCGCGCGCACGCTAGGGCCGTTCGCCCCACGATGTCAACCCGCATGTTCAGTGCCGGGACAGGACGGGCTCGAGGGGTGGATGGGCCGGATGGGCTGGACCGTCACTCGCCTCGCTCGCTCGTCGAAAGACATCTTCCCGAACCGGCGTACCCACCGCTATGCTGCGCGCGTCGTTCCGCGTCGTCTTCTGAAACGGTGGAGGCAGCCGAGTGTTCTGTCCGAATTGTGGGACCCAGAATCCTGAGACCGCAGCGACCTGCAGCAAGTGCGGGTTCGCGATGAAGTCCGCGGCGCCGAAGTTCAAGGGGACGATGCTGATGATGAATCAGCCGGGAGGAGCGCCTGCGGTGCCCGGCGCGCCTCCGCCCGCGGCGGGTGCTCCGCCGCCCGCTGCCGGCGGTGCGCCGCAATCCGGCGGTCCGTCCTTCCAGGCGGAAGCGGCTCCGCTCGGCGCCGGGGCGCCGTCCGCGACGGGAGCCGCGCCCGCGCCGCCGAGCAGGCTCAAGGGAACCATCGTCGGCGTCGCTCCGCCGAAGGCGGGCGCCGCGCCTGCGCCCGCGGCAGCTCCTCCGCCTGCGGCTGCGGGCACACAGGCGATGCCGATGCCTCCGATGGGCGGCCCCGATCACCAGTTCGGATCCGCGCAAGGCGTGAACGCCCTCGGCAGCACGGTCGCCATCGGCGACAACGGTCTGCCGCCCGGCTTCGCGCTCCCGGATCCGAGCGCGGCTCCCGGCGCAGGCGCTCCGCCTCCCGCCCCGGGCGGCGGAGCCTACGGCGCGCCTCCTCCTCCTCAGGACTTCGGCGCCCCGCCGCCGGCTCCCCCGGGCGGCTTCGGTGGTCCGCCGCCGGACTTCGGTGCGCCGCCTCCGGGCGGAGCTCCGGGCGGCGGCTTCGGCGCGCCCCCTCCAGGTCCGTACGGTGCGCCTCCTGCGGGTGCACCGGCCGGAGCGCCTCCGCAGGACTACGGGATGGGCGCTCCTCCGATGCAGGGACAGCCCGGCTACCCGGGCGGTCCGATGCAGCCGTATCCGGGCGGTCAGATGATGGGCCCGGGCGGTGTGCCGAACCTCATGGCGCCGCCCGGCGAGGGCAAGTCGTGGATGATCACGCTGCTGCTCTGCGGCTTCCTCGGCTACCTCGGCGTGCACCGCTTCTACACCGGACACTATCTGCTCGGCGCGCTGCAGCTCATCACGTGCGGCGGCTTCGGCATCTGGGCGTTCGTGGACCTCATCTTCATCCTGATGGGGAAGTACACGGACGCGCAGGGCCGCCCCCTCGTGAAGAACTAGGAGGGACGTCGAGGGTCCACAGTCGGTCGTTGGTCGACCAGCGACCGACTGTGGTGTGCCGACGCTCGACTCACTTCGGGCCGGGCAGCGTCTCGCCCGGAGGCGCTGCGATCGCGCAACCGAAGATGACGTCCAGCTTCGCGCCCGGCGTGTTCTTCCCCGTGTCGCATGCCTTCTGGCAGAGGATGATCTTCGTCGGCGCCGTCGCGCTGTCGTAGTGCCAGCCGTCGGGGTTGGAGCAGTCGCCGCTGTACGCGAGCGTCTTGGTCGGCGTGTTCGGCGCGGTGAAGTTGACGTTCACCTTGTTGACGTCGAGCGTCTGGCCGGCCGGCGGCGTGGGCAGCGGGTACTCGCAGCCGAGGAGCGACGCGGCGATGTTGCCGACCGCCTTGATCAGATCCGCGCTCACCTGCGCCGGGTTGTTCGTCGGGATCATGATCGCCTTCGACGTGCCGCCGCCCGCGGCGATCGTGTCGAGGTCGCCCGTGCTCGGGCCGACGCCGATGACATAGGTCTTCACGCCGGCGCCGGCGCCGGTCGTCGCGATCGAGGCGACGCCGCTGACGTCCGAGCTGCAGTCGTTCGGCTGACCGTCGGTGGCGAGCACGACGGCGACCTTCTTGCCGCTCGCCTTCACCGTGGCCGCGTAGTCGAGCGCGCCCTGGAGCGCGGGCTCGGTGGGGGTGCCGCCGTTCGGACCGGTGCTCGAGAACGCCGTCGAGAACGGCGCCGCGTTCGGCAGCGCGGTCATCGCGACCACCGGCGTCGCGTAGCTCGATGCCGTGCACACGCTGTTCTTGCCGCTGTTGATCGGGAAGAAGGCGAGGGACGCTTCGAGGTTCGTCGACGCGGGATCGCCGAAGAAGGTCGTGAGGCCGTCCTTCACCGGCGTCCAGCGAACGGCGAGGTTCTGCTCCTGGTTCGAGTTCCCCATGCTGCCGGAGCGATCGATCATGAACACGAGGCTGATCGGCTCGAGAGCGGTGCCCGCATTCGACGTCGCGCACGCGTCGTTCGCGCTCACGTTGCCGACGTTGCCGACCTTGCTCGGATCGTCCGGCGTGCCGCTGGAGCCCGACGAGCTCGCGCCACCGAGCTGGCCGGACGAGCCGACGCCGCTCTCTCCATTGATGGCGCCGTCTCCGAACTCACTGCCATCGGTCGAACCGCAGCCGACGATCGTGATCCCGACAGCGATGAGCGAGGCGAAGACGAGTTGGATGCGTGCCACGGCAGAACCTCCGGCGTCCATGGGGAGCGAAAAAATTCGTCCCACGTGACCATGGTACCGATCGCGCTCCGATCAAGGCGGCAATTCGCGCTGCCACTGAAAATTCAGTGAGCGTGCGGATTACATCGAATTCCACGTACGCCGCCAGGCGCCGCCGTGCGCAGCCGCGCGCACTTCTCTCAGACGTTGAAGCGGAAGTGGACCACGTCGCCGTCGCGCATGACGTAGTCCTTGCCCTCGATGGAGAGCTTGCCCGCGTCGCGGCACTTCGCCTCCGAGCCGAGCTTCACGAGGTCTTCCCACCACATGACTTCGGCCTTGATGAAGCCCTTCTCGAAGTCCGTGTGGATCACGCCCGCGGCCTGCGGCGCCTTCGCGCCGATCTTGGTCGTCCAGGCGCGCACCTCCACCTTCCCGGCAGTGAAGAAGGTGAGGAGGCCGAGCAGCTTGTAGCCGGCGCGGATGACCGCGTGGAGACCGGGCTCCTTGAGGCCGGCGCTCGCGAGGAACTCGGGACGGTCCTTCGGATCGAGCTCGGCGATCTGCGCCTCGAGCGCGGCGGAGACGGGGACGACGAACGTGCCCTCGGACTGCGCGAGCGCCTCGAGCGCCTTGTAGTGCTTGTTCGCCTCGAGGTCGTTGATCGAGCCCTCGTCGATGTTCGCGATGTAGAACGTGGGCTTGATCGTGAGGAGGTGGAGCTCCTTGACGATCGCCTGCGCGTCGACCGAGTCCGGGAGCTTGCACGTGCGCGCGGGCTTCGCCTCGTCGAGGTGCTTGGCGAGCATCTCGCAGACCTCGGCCGCGAGCTTCTCCTTCGGGTCGTTGCTCTTCAGCATCTTGCGCGCCTTGTCGAGGCGCTTGTTCACGGAGTCGAGGTCCTTCAGGCAGAGCTCGGTCGTCACCGTCGCGATGTCGGCAACGGGGTCGACCTTGTTCTCGACGTGAACGACGTTCGGGTCCTCGAAGCACCGGCCGACCTGGACGATGGCGTCGGCCTCGCGGATGTGGCTGAGAAACTGGTTCCCGAGGCCCTCGCCCTTGGAGGCGCCGCGGACGAGCCCGGCGATGTCGACGAAGTTGATCGTCGTCGGCAGGATGCGGTCGGCGTGGATGACGGAGTCGATCTTCTCGAGGCGCTCGTCGGGGACGACGACCACGCCGACGTTCGGCTCGATGGTGCAGAAGGGGTAGTTCGCCGCCTCTGCCTTGGCGGACGAGAGCGCGTTGAAGAGCGTGGACTTTCCGACGTTCGGCAGACCGACGATTCCGATCGAGAGGGCCATTTTCGAGACGCCCCCGGTAGCACGTTTCCTTGACCGGCCCTAGTGGCCCGTACGAAGAATGGCGCGTGGGCAGCAGCGCGGCCGTCTCGAAGCTCGACCTCCTGCGCGTGCTCTTGCCGTCGTGCGCCGACGAGTACGCGCGCGTCGCCGTCTGCCTCGCCGTCGGCGCGTTCGCGGGGTGGCTGGCGACCGGACCGGGGACGGGGCCGAAGCCGACGCCGGTGCCGGCGGTCACGCTCGACGGCGTCGCGCTCTCGCTCGAGGGCGGAGCCGAGGACACGCTCGAGCGCGCGCGGCAGATCGCACGGGCGTACGTCGCGCGCCCGCTCGCGATCGCCGCGGGCGGCCAGGAGAAGGTGAGGACGCGCGAGGAGCTCGGTGCGCGCGTCGAGTCCACGCGGCTCGAAGCCCTCGTCACGGCGCTCTACGACGAGCGTTCGCCGCTGCGCCGCGCGTACGCACAGCACGTGAGCGCGGGCGTCGCGCAGCCGCTCCGCCTGCCGCTGCCGGTGAGCATCGACGGCGAGCGCGCGCTGGAGGCGATGCTCCTCGTGAAGGACGACCTCGACCACGACCCGGTGAACGCCAAGGTCGACCTCGCGTCGTCGAGCGTGGACAAGCCCGTCCTGCCCGATCGCCCGGGGCGCCGCGTCGACGTGTACGCGACGCTCGCGCGCCTGGATGCCGCGCTCGTGAACGGCGAGGCGCGGATCGAGGCGATCGTCGAGAGCATCCCGGCCGAGCGGACCGCCGCGCAGATCGGCGAGGTGCATCCCGACGCGGTGCTCGGCTACTTCGAGACCCGCTACAACGAGGACGCGAAGCACGAAGCGAGGACCTATAACCTCCGGCTCGCCGCCCAGAAGCTCGATGGCTACGTGCTCTTGCCGGGAGAGACCTTCGACTTCAACGGCATCGTCGGCCCGCGGACCGAAGCGGAGGGGTACCGCGTCGCGCCGGTGATCGCGCAGGGCGAGCTCGTGGACGGCATCGGCGGCGGCACGTGCCAGATCGCGGGGACGCTCCACGGAGCAGCGTTCTTCGCCGGGCTCGAGATCCCGGAGCGCAAGCCGCACACGCGTCCGAGCTTCTACATCAAGATGGGGCTCGACGCGGCGGTCGCATACCCGACGATCACGCTGAAGCTGAAGAACAACCTCCCGCATCCCATCGTCCTGCACGAGACGGTGCAGGGCGGCGTCGTCCGCGCGGAGATCCTCGGTCCGAAGCGCACGCGCGACGTGACGTTCGTGCGCCGGATCACCGACGTCGTTCCGTTCAAGGAGCGCGAGGTCGACGATCCGAAGCTGCCGACCGGCGACCGCGTCCTGTCGCAGCGAGGCATCCCCGGCTTCAAGATCGTCCGCGACCGCACCATCCGCGACGGCGACGACGTGAAGCGGGAGCACACGACCGACTCCTATCCGCCGACGACGCAACTCTGGCGGATCGGCATCGGCGATCGCGCGCTGAAGTCCGAGGCGAGCGACGACGAGCATCCCGAGTACGTGGTCGACGAGCAGCTCACGCTGATGCAGGGGCCCGGCGTCACCGACCCGCGGAGGAACGCGTCCGCCGCCCCGGATCCGCAGGCCGGAGGACCTACGGTCGAGTCCCGCGAGCCCGGAAAGTACGGCACGCGGGGCTGGACGGTCCGTCTCGGCTTCGCCAAGGCGGTGAGCGGAACGCGCGCACATCGACGCTGATCGAAGAAGCGGCGGTTGTCTGCTAGCTTGATCGAGAAGCATGGGCGATCCGCGCGCGCGATCCGAGCGAGGCGACGTCGAAGGCGACGACGGCGACGCGGTCTTCGGCGAGCTCGAATGGGAGGCTCCCGCGGGGAGCGACCCGGCCCTGCCGGACTCGTCGGCGCGCCCGAACGCGCACACGAGGAAGACGATCCGTCGCGAGGACGGCAAGGAAGACGCCGGGGGCGAGGCCGACGCGTCCGCCTCGCAGGTGTCGCCGAAGAAGGATCGCCTCGCGGAGATGCGCGAGCTCTACGCGCGCGGCGATGCCGACGCGGCGCTCGCGGTCGCGAACAAGATGGATGCGGTGACCCTGCCGCCACCCGCGATCCGCGAGCGCGCGTCCTCCTCGGGGGATCACCCCGACGCGAGCATCTGGATCGAGATGGAGCAGGCCGAGGTCGACGAGGCCGAGCTCGAGGAGCCCGGGCCCGGCGTCCTCCCGGTCCTCGATGCCGACGACCCGGTCGACGAGCGCGACATGACGCGCATCGCGATGTCGGCGACGCTCCCGCCGGCGCCCGCGCTGACCTCGCTCACGGCGCGGCAGGGAATCCCGCGGCTCCTGCTGGGCCAAGCGGAGGTCTCGAAGCTCCCCATCGATCACCGAGCCGGCTTCCTCCTCGGCTTCATCGACGGTATGCAGACGATGGAGGAGATCCTCGACGTATGCGCGATGCCGCCGGGCGAGGCGCTGGAGCTGATCCGCAGCCTCGTGGACATGGGAGTGATCGTGATCGAGTGAGCGCCCTCGCGCACCGGACGATCGCGCTCGCCGTCACCGGATCGATCGCCGCGTACAAGGCCGTCGAGGTCGCGCGGCTCTGCATCAAGGCGGGGGCGAAGGTCGTCCCGTTGATGACGACGTCGGCGGCGCGCTTCGTCGGACCGGTGACGCTGGCGGGGATCTGCGGCGAGCCGGTCGCAATGGACATGTGGGATCCGTCGTATCCCGGCGAGGCCCACGTCGCGATCGCGGCACGGGCGGACCTCCTCGCGATCGTGCCCGCGACCGCCGACATGCTCGCGCGGCTCGCGCAGGGACGCGCCGACGACCTGGTCACCGCGACCGCCCTCTGCGCCCGGGGCCCCGTCCTCGCGGCGCCGGCGATGCACCCGCGGATGTGGGATCATCCGGCGACGCGGCGGAACGTGGAGGAGCTCGCGCGGCTCGGTAGGGTGAAGCTCGTGGGACCGGTCGAGGGCCCCGTCGCCTCGGGCGAGAGCGGGATGGGGCGCATGGCCGATCCCGAGGCGATCGTCGCCGCGCTCGCGGAGGCGCTCGGCCCGCGCGACCTGGCCGGCCTCCGCCTCGTGGTGAGCGCGGGGCCGACGCACGAGCCGATCGATCCGGTGCGCTTCCTCGGCAACCGCTCGAGCGGCAAGATGGGCTTCGCCGTCGCCGCGCGCGCCGCCGCGCGTGGAGCCCGGGTCGATCTGGTCGCCGGACCGGTCTCGCTCGCGACGCCGCCGGGCGTCCGGCGCCTGGACGTGGAGAGCGCCGAGGAGATGCGCCGCGCGCTCGCGGACGTGCTGCCCGGGGCCGACGCGCTCGTCATGGCCGCGGCCGTGGCCGACTTCCGTCCCGCGTCCGCGCAGGCGGCGAAGATCAAGAAGGACGAGAGCGGGGCGGCGCCGCCCATCCTCCTCGCGCAGAACCCCGATCTCATCGCCGAGATCGGAGAGAAGAGGAGCGGGGCGAAGAGGCCCGTGCTCGTGGCGTTCGCGCTGGAGACCGGAGACGACGCGGCGGTGCTCGGCTACGCGCGGAAGAAGCTCACGGCGAAGAAGGTCGACCTCGTCGTCGCCAATGCGGCGCACCAGTCGCTCGGCAAGGACGAGAACCGCGTGGCGTTCGTCAGCGCCGAGGGCGACGAGCCGTTCGTGTCGGCGCAGAAGGATGCGGTCGCCGATCTCATCCTCGATCGCGTGGCCGCGCGCTGTCGCGCCTGACCCTCAGCCGCGTCGGTCGAGCAGATCGACGACGTCTTGCACCGCCTCGTCGGCGCTCGTGTCGCGTTCGACGACGACGACCGGCAGGCGCGAGGTCTTCGGCGTCTTCTTGAGCGCGCGGAGCGCGTGCGCGAGCTTCACGTCGTCGCACCGGGCGTCGATGACGAGGACGTCCGGTGTGTCCCCCGCGACGGCGAGCAGCCCTTCGAGCGCGCTCGGCCAGGTCAAGAGCTCCGTGCCTCGCGCCTTGCACGCCTTCGCCAGCGCACGCAGCGTGGGGCTCGCCTTGCCGATCGCGCCGACGACGCCCGCCGGGCTCGCGATCGCACGCGGCATCGGCAGGCCGTTCTTCTCGCAATATGCGCGCGCGTCGTCGCTGCGCACGCGGTACTGCGCGCCGGGCGTCTTGATCGCGGGGAGCTTGCCCTCGCGGATCCAGAGGTAGACGGTCTTCGGGTGCAGCTCCCACATCCGCGCGAGCTCGGAGGGCCGGAGCAGCGGCATCGCGCGAAGCATACACGCTTCGCGGACGTTGACGGCGGACGCGCATGTCGACTACTCAGGCGCGCATGGCGGCCATCCCCATGGTGCGCCATACGCGCGTGGTCATGGGAAGCCGGTGAGAGACCGGCACGGCCCCCGCCACGGTGACCGGGGACGATCTCGGGCAAGACCACTGGCAAGGCGACGTCGCCGCGCTGGGAAGGGCCCGGGGGAGGATGAGCCGGGAGTCCGGAGACCGGACCGCGCGCGGGTGAGACCTCTTGCTGGCCTCCGCGGGGAAAGCGGGGCCGAGGTGATGAACGACATGCGACGTACCTGGACCCTCGCGCTCGCGGCCGCGCCGCTGTGCGCGCTCGCGGTGGCAGCCTGCACCGGCGACGACGAGATCTATCGCGACGCGAAGGACGGAGGCGCCTTCGAAGCCGGCCCCACGGCCGACGCCGGCCCGAGCCCGCAGGTGGACTCCGGCCCCGGCGCGCTCGCTTGCGGCGATTCCGGCGGCGCTCCCCAGCGGCTCCTCGTGACGATCGGCGGCACGCAGAGCGGAGAGCTCGCAGCGGTGAACATCGAGACGAACGTGGTCGACGGCAGGCTTTCGATCCCGGCCCCGTTCGGCGGCACCGTCGCGACGAGGAACCGTGAGCCCTTCGTGCTCGCGCAGGAGACGGACGTCGTCTCGCGCCTCGACCCGCACCAGCCGTGGAAGGCCGTGTCGAGCTGGAACGTCCGAGGAGACGATGCCGTCGACGGCGGGAGGCCCAACGCGAACCCCTCGGCCATCGTCGTGCCGGGATGCGGCAAGGGCTACGTGCTCCGCTTCAACCGCAACCGCATCGCGGTGATCGACACGTCCGAGACGGTGAACGGCGGCGCGCCCAAGTCGTTCATCGACCTCTCGAGCCTCCTCCAGCCGGGCGACGAGGACGGGTTCGTCGAGATGACGAGCGCCGTCTACGTCCCGTCGAAGAAGCGCATCTACGTCCTGCTCGGCAACATCGACCTGAAGAAGGTCGCGACCGACGGGTTCACCGCGCTCTGCGCCGCGACGAAGCCGTCGATCGTGGCGATCGACCCGGAGACCGACAAGGTCGTCGGATCGCCGATGACGCTCGAGGGCTACAACCCGCCGATCGGTACGCCGTTCTGGTACGACGCGGAGAAGGATCGCTTCCTCGTCCTGTCCGCGGGGTGCAACGTCGACGACGGAAACGGAGGAGCCGGCGCGATCTCGCGGCGGCGCGTCGAGGCCGTCGACCTCTCGACCGGCGCGGTCACGACCCTGCTCTCGCTCGACGACAAGGGCTTCCCGGGCGCGTTCGAGTACGTCGACGCGAACCACGCCGCGCTCGCGTTCTTCGGCCAGGCGTACTTCTGGGACCCCACCAAGACGACGCTCGGGCCCGAGATCGTGGGCGGCATGGACCTGTTCTCCTCGGACGGGAAGGGGCGCCTGGTCGGCTCGCGCGCGACGTACCTCGACGACGGCGGCGCCGGTCCGATCCAGATCGTGTCGGTGCCGCTCGCAGACGCCGGACCGACCGTCATCCTCGAGGACCCGTTCACGAAGAACACCGGGTTCGTGACGAGCGCCGAGGTCTGGCCGCGACCCTGATACGCTCGCTCGCGCATGCGCTGGATGTTCCACGTCGTGCGCGCCGAGGAGCTCGGCTGGGGCAAGGACGGTCGCTATGCGCCGCCCTCGCTCGCCGCCGAGGGCTTCGTGCACGCGTCCTTCAAGGATCGCGTCCGCGAGAGCGCGCAGCTCTACTTCCCGCCGGGGTCGCGCCTGCGCGTGCTCGCGGTCGACCCGCGCCGCCTCGACGTCCCCGTCGACGTGGTCGAGACGCCGCGCGGGCCGATGCCCCACGTGATGGGATCGATCCCGTGCGACGCGTTCCGCGTCATCGACCTCGACGCGGTCGACGACCACCCCGACCGCGTCACCGGCTCGCGCATCGGCCTCCTCGCGTTCTCCGGCATGACCCTGCTCGATCTGGTCGGACCGCTCGACGCGCTCTCGCGGATCGTGACCATGGGCTTCGACCCGACGGCGAGCGTCGAGGTCGTCGCGCTCACCAGGCCGCCGGAGGACGCCACGGTCGTCGACGTCACCGTGTGGCGCTCCTTCGGCGCCGAGATGCGCGCGGCGCGCTATCGACCGGCGCTCGACGCGTTCGACGTGCTCGTCGTCCCGGGCGGCCTGGGGACGCGGACGCTGGCGGACGACGGCGAGGTCCTCGACTACCTCCGCACGTTCCCGGAAAACCGCCTCCTTGCATCCGTGTGCACCGGCGCGCTCCTGCTCGGCGCGGCCGGACGTCTCGAGGGCAAGCACGCGACGACGCACGCGAGCGCGCTCCAAGACCTCGCACGGTACGGCGCGGTGCCGACGAAGGAGCGCGTCGTCGACGAGGGGCAGATCGTCACGGCGGGCGGCGTGACCGCGGGCATCGATCTGGGGCTCCACCTCGTGCGCCGTCTCGCCGGCGAGGAGGTCGCCGCCGCGATCGCGAAGCAGATGGAGCTCCCCGGCTGAGAGCGCGCGCGAGCTCGCTCAGAACAGCATCCGCCAGTCGAGCGCGTCGACCATGCGATCGGACGACTTGTACTCGACGGTCTGGCGGCTGCCGATCGCCTCGCCGCCGATCTGCAGCGGCATCGGTCGCGAGAAGGTCATGCGCACCTCCTTCGCGAACCAGTCGTGCATGCCCCGAAGGGGATGCTCTCCCTTCCACAGCTTCGGGATGTCCCGGATCGCCGTGTGCGCCTTCACGTCGTAGATGCGCACGTTCATGTATCCGAGCATGCGCTCGGCGAACGGATACGCACGGAAGCCGTAGCCGAACTCGGGGCAGGTCGCGGCGCCGGCGACGCTCGCCATCCCCTCGTAGAGGATCGTGCCCCGCTTCACGCCCTCGAGCCGCTGGACCTTGCCGGCCTCGTCGACGGTGAAGACCTCGTCGCCGAGGTTCTCGATGATCACGTGCGGGCGGCCGTGGAGGACCGTCTTCGGCACCGTGCGCAGGAACATCGCGGTGACGTATCCGCCGACGCTCTTGGCGATGCGGCTCGACGGAGAGGCCTCGAGCTGCTGCCGGTAGTCGTCGAGGATCTGCGCGTCCCACCCGCAGCCGCCGAAGAACGTGAGCGTGCCGTCGCAGGTGAACAGCCCGTAGCGCTTCGTCGGCATCGGCCCTGCGTGACGACCGAGAGCCTTCACGCACGAATCGAGCTTCCGCGCGCCGAGCGCATGCGCCCAGGCGTTGCCGGTGCCGAGGGGCAGGGCGCCGACGGGCGGGAAGGGGGCCCCCTTCGGGACCACACGGTCGAGCGCGTTGAGGAGCGCGACGGCCGATCCGTCCCCGCCCGCCGAGAGGATGCAGCGCGGCTCCTGGATCGTGCGAAGCCAGCCCTCGAGCTCGCCGAGGCTCTTGGTGAGACGCACGGTGGCGCCCGGCAGCGCGCGCGCGATCTGCACGGCGATGCGCCGGCCGCCGCGCTTCGCGTTGGCGTTGACGACGATGTAGAGACCCTTGCCCGGCACCATGATCAGAGAGCGCTCGCGATCGCCTTGCGCACGTCCGCCAGCAAGGCGTTGCGCGCCGCCTTGCGGTCCATCCCGGCGAAGCGACCGGGATCGATCGGAGGGTGGATCGTCACTTGTACCTCGACGCCCGCGCGCGATCGCATGCCCTTCGCCCGGAGCGCCTCGCGCGTTCCGCGGATGGTGATCGGCAGGATGGGCGCCTTCGTGTCGAGGGCGATGTGGAATCCGCCCTTCTTGAAGGGAAGCAGCTCGCCGGTCGGGCTGCGGGTCCCCTCGGGCGCGATCCAGAGGTGCGTCCCGGCAGCGAGGTGGTTCTTCGCGCTCGCGAGGCTCGCGATGGCGCTCTCCGTGTTGCCCCGGTCGACCGGGACGAAGCCGGCCTCGCGGATCGCGCGGCCGAACACGGGGAGATCGAAGAGCTCCTTCTTCGCCACCATCCGCACGTTGGGGCCGAGCACGTAGTAGAGGACCGCGATGTCGTAGTGCGACTGGTGATTGCTCATCACCACGTACGTGGTCTCGGGCGTGACGTTCTCGCGGCCGCGCACCGTGAGGAGCATCTCGAGGTTGCGGACGACGTGCGACGCCCAGGCCTCGAGGCGCTCGTCGCAGGTCTTCCGCGACAGACGTCCCCGGGCGGCGTCGACCACGGTCGGCGCGGACACCGCAAGCGTCTCGTAGACGTTCCGGAGCGAGAGGAGGAGCGACTTGCCAGGCACGAGCAACGAGGGAGCGCAGCCTGCCACAACGGAGGGCAAATGGGCGAGGCCGGAGGTGACCGCCGAGGACGGCGCTTGATCGGCGCTTCATTGCTCCGTAGCATCACGGCGCCGCTTCCTGCATGGCCGGGTTTCATAATGATGTAGCGCAGTTGTGCTGGGCGGCTCGGGAGCCTCGATGAGCGCAAAGACGATCCGCAACGCCCTGGGAGTCCTCCAGGACGAGCCCGACAACGAGCAGGCATGGAGCGACCTCCGGGAAGCGCTCGGCTTCTCGTCGGATGAGGGAACCGTCGATCCGGGCGAGCTCGGTGCCGACGAGCTCGCGTCGTTGCTCCAGGCCGCCCGCGAAGCCCACGCGATGCGTCGCGAGCACGAGGCGGTGGCCGACCTCCTGGAGATCGAGGCGGCCCTGGCGACCGGCCCCCGCGAGGCCGACCTGATCGCAGAGCTCGCGCGCGTCCGCGACGAGGAGCTGCTCGACGAAGCAGGCGCCCTCGCGTCCTACCGGCGGCTCCTCGGGCTCCGCCCGGGCGACGCGACCGCCGAGGAGGCGATCGAGCGCAGCACGGCGAAGAAGGCGAAGTGGAAGGACCTGGCGCAGAAGTACTTCGTCGAGTCGAAGAACGCGGGCGACGCGGCGTTCAAGAGCTCGCTCCTCGTGAGCGCGGCCGAGACCGCCTACCGCTACGGGCGGCCGGAGCTCGAGGCGAAGGCGCGGGCGGCGCGCGAAGAGAGCGACCCCGGCCCCGTCACGAAGAAGGGCGCCAAGAAAAAGAAGAAGAAGGGGGCCGAGGAGCCGAAGAAGGACGACGGCGGGTTCGAGGAGAAGCGCCAGGCGCTCGTGACGAAGATCCTCGGGCTGCTCGAGTCCGCCCTCGAGGCCGACCCGAAGAACCGTCGCGCGAGCGCGCTCCAGGAGCGCATCCTCCGCGACGAGGAGCGCTGGGAGGACCTGGCGAAGGCGCTCGATGCGTTCGCCACCGAGGCGACGGTCAAGGACGAGAAGCTCGCGGCGCTCGTGCGCCTCGCGCGCGTGCACAAGAAGAAGCTCGGAAACGACGCGAAGGCGGTCGAGGCGTACGAGCGCGTGCTCGACGTCGCGCCGGGCCACCCCGAGGCGACCCGCTCGCTCGTCGACCACTTCACCGAGAAGGAGATGTGGGATCACCTCCTCGCGCTCTACGAGGGCCAGCTCCAGGGCGGCGGCGTCAGGCCGGGCCAGGAGGTGGGGATCGTCTTCCAGATCGCGATGGTGAGCTGGCGGATGAAGAACCGCCCCGAGGCGGCCGAGCCGTACTTCGAGCGCCTGCGCAAGGTCGAGCCGGCGCATCCGGGGATGCTGTCGTTCTTCCGCGAGTGGTGCCGGGCGAAGGGCGAGCAGCAGCGCCTCGTGCAGATCCTGACCGACGCGCAGCGCGCGCTGCCCGACGGCGCCGAGCGCGCCGCGCTGGGCGCGGAGATCGCGAAGGAAGCGGAAGAAGGCGCGAACGCGCAGAAGGCCGTCGAGCAGTGGCGCAGCGTGCTGCGCTCCGACCCGACGAACGCCGCCGCACGCGAAGCCCTCAAGCGGCTGTACCGTGAGACCGGCGCGTTCAACCACCTCGCCGACCTGCTCCGCTCGGAGCTCGAGCGCACGGCGCCGGACGACGCGCCGGCGCGGCTCCCGGTGCTGCGCGAGATCGCGAAGATCTACCGCGAGAGCATCAAGAGCGACTCCGCCCTCGTCACCGTGCTCTCGCAGATCATCGCGCTCGACCCGAGCGACGCCGAGGCGATCCGCGAGCTCGCGCGCGTGTACGAGGCGCTCGGGCGCTGGCGTGACCTCTTGACCACGCAGATGCGCCTCGCCGAGCTCGAGGGCGACGCCGCGGTCAAGGCCGAGCTGTACCGCTCGATCGCCCGCCGCTGGATGGACCAGTTCTCGAACGTCCAGAACGCGGTCGAGGCCTACGAGAAGCTCCGCGAGGTGGCGCCCACCGATCGCGAGGCGACCGAGAAGCTGCGAGACCTCTACACGAAGCGCCGTGCGTACCGTCCGCTCTACGAGCTGCTCGAGGACGAGGCCGCGCGCGCGAGCGGCGCGGAGCGGCGCGCGATCTGGGTCGAGATGGCGAAGATCGCCGCCGAACGGCTCGATCGAGGCGGCGACGCCTCGCGCCTCTACAAGCAGATCATCGACGAGGATCCGGAGGACGCCGCCGCCCTCGACGCGCTGGAGAAGCAGGCCGAGCGGGACAAGGACTTCTCGACCGTCGCCGACGTGCTCGAGAAGCGCGTCGAGCTCACCCACGAGCCGGGCGCGAGGCTCGCGCTGCTCCAGAAGCTCGGGAGCGTGTACTCGGATCGCCTCCAGGACCACACCGGCGCGCTGCGCGTCTGGCGGCGGGTGCTCGATCTTTCCCCGGGCCACGTGAAGGCGCTCCGCATCCTCCGCGAGAGCTTCCTCGCGATGGGCGACTTCGACGGCCTCGCCGATCTCTACGCGTCGCAGGACGACTGGGAAGGGCTCGTCGAGGTCCTCTCGACCACGGCCGACCGTACGAGCGACACGGAGCAGAAGATCGCGCTCTCGTACCGCTCCGCGCAGATCTACGAGCAGAAGCTCAACGCGCCCGAGCGTGCGTTCCGCGCCTACGAGCGCGTGCTCTCGGTGCGCCCGGACGACGAGAAGGCCGCCGGTGCGCTCGTGCCGATCTACGAGAACGAGGAGAAGTGGGCGCGCCTGCCTGCGCTCTACGAGGTCCTGCTCTCGCGCACGGACTCCGTCGACGAGAAGCGTGCACTCTACAAGAAGCTCTCGATCGTCACGGGCGTACGCCTCGCGGATCGCCAGGCGGCGTTCCGCTACGCGCGCAAGGCCTACGAGATCGCGCCCGAGGATCCGGCGGCGCTCCGCGAGCTCGAGCAGTGGGCGTCGCGATCGGGCGAGTGGACGGGCCTCGCGGACGCGGTGAAGGCGCGGCTCGCTTCGCCCGACCTCGGGCCGGACGAGGCGCGGCGGCTGCGGATGAAGCTCGCCGAGGTCGCCGCGTCGCACGCGGGTCGCTCCGACGACGCCATCAAGGCGTACCGCGACCTGATCGAGGCGAACGAGGAGGACGAGGACGCGATCGCGGGGCTCGACCGACTGCTGCGGGCGGCGCCCGAGCGGCGCGACGACCTCCGCTGGCTGTTCCGCCTGCGCGTCAAGCGTGCCGGCGGCCTCGACAAGGTGCCGCTCCTCGCCGAGTGGGCGCTCCTCGAGGAGGAGGCGTTCGGCGCGCCCGAGGACGCCATCGCGCTCCACCGCGAGGTCCTCGAGATCGAGCCGAGCCACGTCGGCTCGCTCCGTGCGCTCGCCCGCCTGCTCCTCGCGTCCGGGAACGCCGAGGAGGCGGCGGCGATCATCCAGCGCGAACGCGATCTCGAGACGGGCGGCAGCCGGGTGGCGCGCGAGCTCGATCTCGCGCGGCTTTACCTCGGTCCGCTCAAGAACCCCCGCGAGGCGCTCGAGGCCGCCAAGCGCGCCCTCGCGATCGCCCCGAACGACAGCCAGGCGATCGCGGTCGTCGAGGAGCTGCTCCCGATGGCCGACACGCGCGCGCCCGCCGCGCGCGTTCTCGAGGAGGCGTACGCGGCCGCCGGGCAGTGGAGCAAGCAGGGCGAGGTCCTGGCGGTGCTCATCGCCACCGCGCCGTCGAAGGCCGATCGGCTCGAGCTCCACCAGCGCCTCGCCGACGTGAAGGCGAAGCTCGGGGACGCGAGCGGCGCGTTCGAGACCGTCCTGAAGGCGGCGCTCGACTACCCGTCGGAGCTTTCGCTGTGGGACCGCCTCAGCGTCCTCGCGAACAAGACGCACCGCACGCAGGAGTTCGTCGACGCCATCGCGCAGGCCGTCCCCGAGCGCGGCGACAGCGGGCTGCCGCAGCCCGTGGAGCTCGATCTCGCGGAGCGCGCCGCGACGCTCTACGACGAGATGCTCGGCGACATCGATCGCGCGACGCCGTACCTCGAGCGCATCCTCGCGAAGGACCCGGGCAACGAGCGCGCGTTCGCGCGCCTCAAGCAGATCCTGACGACGCGCGAGCGCTGGAGCGATCTCGGCGCGCTCTACGAGCGCGTGATCGCGGCGACGAACGACAACGCGCGGCGCGCAGACCTGCTCACCGAGGTCGCCCTCGTCGCCGAGGAGATCACCGGGGACGCGGACAAGGCGATCCACTACTACGAGCGGATCCTCGAGATCGAGCCGGGGCACCAGCAGGCGATCCTCGCGCTCGACAAGCTGTACCAGGGGCAGGAGCGCTGGCAGCAGCTCGCCGATCTGCTCCGGCGGCGCATCGACCTCGCCGGCGGCTCGGACACGACGGCGCTCGAGCTCCGGCTCGGCACCGTGCTGTTCGTCCGCCTCGGCGATCCGAAGGCGGCCCTCGACTCCCTCGAGCGCGTCGTGACCGCCGACTCCTCCATCCGCGAGGCGCGCGAGCTCGTCGAGAAGTGCCTCACGCACCCCGACCTCCGCCAGCGCGCGGCCATCGTCCTCGAGGGCGTCTACGTCGAGCGCGAGGAGATGCGCGACCTCGTGCGCGTGCTCGAGGTGCGCCTCGAGTTCGTGACCGACGAGGTCGAGAAGCGCGATCTGCTCCGGCGCATCGCGGAGCTGAAGGACGAGCGGCTCACCGACGATCGCGGCGCCTTCGAGACCTACGGCAAGCTCCTGCCGCTCGCGCCGGGCGACGTGGAGGCGCGCAGCCGCTATCTCGAGATCGGGCGGCGGCTCGATCGCCTGGCCGACGCCGCCGACGTCCTGATGCTCGCCGCGAAGAACGCCGAGTCGCCACAGCCACGCGCGGAGATCCTCGGCGACGTCGCCCGCATCTACGAGGAGGCCGACGAGCACGATCGCGCGGAGGTCGTGCACCGGCAGATCCTGGATCTGTCGCCGGAGGATCCGGCGATCGCCAAGCCGGCCTGCCTCGCGCTCGAGCGGCTCTCCATGCAGCGGGGCAGGCACGCCGATCTCGCGAAGGTGCTCGAGGTTCGCGTGAAGCTCGAGGACGACGCCGAGGTGCGGCGAGAGCTGCTCGGCCGCCTCGGCCGGCTCTACGAGACCGAGCTCTCCGACGGCGCCGCGGCCATCGCATCCTGGAAGGCGCGTCTCGAGGACGATCCGGTGGACGCCGAGGCGCTGGCCGCGCTCGACCGCCTCTACGAGCGCGCCGGGGACCACCGCGCCCTCGTCGAGGTCCTCCGTGCGCGCGAGCGCAATGCGGACGCCGCCGAGGCGCGCAAGGCGGTCATGCTGCGCGCCGCCGAGACGCTCGGAGATCGGCTCGGCGACGTCGAGGAGGCCATCCTCGCGTACCGCGCGATCCTCGACGATTTCGGGGCCGATCGGGACGTGCTCGGCAAGCTCGCACGCCTCTACGAGAAGGCCGAGCGGTGGCGCGATCTCTCCGAGACGCTCGAGGAGGAGCTCGCCATCGCGACCGAGACCACGGACCGCGTCACGCTCCTCACGCGGATCGGCGACGTGCGCCGGCAGCGTCTCGGCGAGACCTCCGAGTCGATCGAGGCCTACCGCCAGGCGCTCGAGACCGACGTGGATGCGACCGGCGCCCGCGAGGCGCTGGAAGCTCTGCTCGATGAAGAGCACGCCAAGAAGGACGCTGCCGACATCCTCCGGCCGCTCTACGAGGCGCAGAGCGGCGCCGAGGCGAAGCTCGTCCGCGTGCTCGAGATCCAGATCGAGAACGAGGCGTTGCTCGATGCGCGCCTCGATCTGCTCGCGCGCGCGGCGTCGGTGACGGAGGCTCCGCTCGGCGATCGCGCGCGCGCGTTCGCCTTCACGTCGCGAGGCCTCCGGGAGTCGGCCGCCGAGCCGGGCTTCCCCGACTGGGTCGCCCGGGCCGAGCGCCTGACCGAGGGGACCGGGCAGTGGGCCGAGCTCGTCGCGCTCTATCGCGAGGCTGCGCCCGACGTGCTCGACGAGGAGCAGCAGCTCTCGCTCACGCTCCGGATCGCGGACCT
>WBZO01000994.1_pt2 | contig 41373 bp, 31 predicted proteins | sample 5204261 | NCBI WGS metagenome assembly WBZO01 (sample SAMN12412400, study PRJNA552823) | activated sludge metagenome | isolation source: activated sludge from anammox sidestream of wastewater treatment plant... | place: USA: North Carolina | collected 2017-09
AAAAATACCACCGAGCCTGGCGCGCGCTCACCCAGGAGAGTTGAAGTTAAAAGGCGCCCAGGCCCCGATTGCTCTTGCCACTTGAGCCGGAGGCAGGCAACATTCGCCGCAGCCGGACAAATCCACTCTTCCGGCGGGGTCAAAGCAGTAAAACCGAATAACGACAGATCATTTTGAAAGGACTGTGTTCATGAAACGAATCCTTGTGTTTGCAGTAGTCTTCGCATCCATATCCCTATCTGCTTTCGCTCAGGGGAAGAAAGCTTCAAGCCCGGTTGAGCAGGCCGTGCTCAAACTGGAACAGCAATGGGAAGACGCGCTGATCAAATCGGATGTCGCCGCGCTCGAAAAGCTGTATGGCGACGCGATAGTTTATACCCACTCGAACGGCCACGTTGACAGCAAGTCAACGTACATCGGCGCCATCAAATCCGGCGCGACGAAATACCAGACAATGAAGCGCGACGAGATCAAGGTCGGCGTTTACGGTAACGCCGCGGTGGTCACCTGCCACTGGGAAGTACACGTTCTGGCCAACGGTAACAAGATTGACACCAACGCGAGATACACTCACGTTTACGCTAAGCAGAAAGACGGATGGAAGCTGGTCGCCCATCAATCAACGAAGATAGCTCAATAACCGTCATCATCAATTCAAAGGATCAGCTATGTCATCAAATCAATTTACGCGGCGCGAATTCGTCAAGGCTTCCGGGTTGGCGGCGCTCGCGCGCTCTATTCCTGTCTCCGCTCAAACCGGGTCGAAGCGGAAATTGAAAGAATTGCTGATGTACGTCGGCACGTACACGAAAGGCAGGAGCGAAAGCATCTACATTTATCGAATGAATCTGGCCGATGGCCAACTGAAGCCCGCCGCGACGATCAAAGGTATCAGCAACCCGTCGTTCCTGGCGATTGATCCGAAGCGGCGGTTTCTATACGCCGCTAACGAGAGCGGCGAATTCGCAGGCAAGAGGGGCGGCGGCGTGACCGCGTTTGCGATTGACCGGAAGACGGGCGATTTGCGGAAGCTCAATGAACAGAATTCGCCGGGCGTGCCTTGCTACGTGTCGGTTCATCCTTCGGGCAAATTCGTTCTGGCGGCGAATTACGGCGGCGGCAATGTCGTCATCTATCCGGTTCGCGCCGACGGCAGTCTGGCCGAGGCGAGCGACGTGGCCCAGCACAAAGGCGCCGGCGGCGACCCGAAGCGGCAGAGCGGGCCGCACGCGCATTCCATCGTGCCCGATGCGGCGGGGCGATACGCCTTCGCGCCCGATCTGGGACTGGACAAAGTGATGATTTATCGCATTGACACAAAAAACGGAAAGTTCATCCCGAACGGTTTCGCCGCGACCAAACCAGCCGCCGGGCCGCGCCATTTCGATTTTCATCCGTCAGGCAAGTTCGCTTACGTGGTCAACGAACTCGATTCGACGATGATCGCGTTCGCTTACGACAAGACGAAAGGCGCGCTTCAGGAATTGCAGACCATTTCGACATTGCCCGACGGTTTCAGCGGGACGAACTATCCCGCAGACGTTCACGTCCACCCGTCGGGCCGGTTCGTTTACGGATCGAATCGCGGACACGACAGCATCGTGATTTTTTCGATTGATCAGAACACCGGCAAGGTGGCTCTGGTTGGGCACGAATCAACGCAGGGCAAATGGCCGCGCAATTTCGGCATTGATCCGACGGGCGCGTTTTTGCTCGTCGCCAATCAGAACACCGACAACGTGATCACTTTCCGCATTGACCAGCAAAGCGGAAAGCTGACGGCGACAGGACAGACGACCGAAATCCCTTCGCCGGTCTGTTTGAAATTCATCCCGGCGTTTTGAACACCGGCGCGGTACAGAGAGCGGCAGCGACCTGGTCGTGGCGCACAGCAACCAGATCGCTACCGCTCTCTGTACCGCGCCGAGTTCAAAGCGACTGGAGTTGTCTTATCCGCGCGCGCAGCGTGAGCAGGAAGAGAGATGTTTCAGTCGCGTTGAACCCGCCCGCGCGAAAAGCGTCGGTCAGTTGCTGATCCGAAAGCCGTCCGAGCAGGCAGCCCATCCATCGCACGCTTTCGACCGAAATTCCTTTGAGCGCCTTCTGGCCGCGCAAGCGGCGGTGATCGAAGATCACCACATCGCCGTGCACGGCTTTGATGAAACTTTCGTCGCTGAAAGCATGCGGATCGCCCTTCGCTTTTCCGGGAGAAAAGCTCGCCACCGCCGGCCAATCGGCGAACAACGGCACATTGTTCATGAAAGTCCCGGTTCGCCCGAACGTCGCGCCCAGATCCGCGACATAATAGATGGATGTCCTCGGCTTCTTTTTCCGAATCACTATATCGTTGTTTTTTGATTTCAGGTCCCAGTTGTTGAGCAGCGCCATCAGGATTTTCAACCCTTCCAATTCGCGCGTGCCCACAAACGGGTTCTTGCTCCACTGCCATTTCCCGATCTCTTTGTATCCGTCATCGCGCCGCTCGAAGCGCACGTTGCGCGCGTCGAAGCTCTCTGCGCCGACGATGCGAGCCTGCGGGACGAAATAATCCTGATCAACGTGGTAGCCGGCGGCCCAGACGATGCGCGTGGCTGTGGTTTCGGGCCTGGCTTCAAGCCCGAACTTCACTGTCCACTCGCGGTCGCGGTTGTCTTTGACGATGATCTTTTTCTGTGTGCCGGATTTGGAACGGCGCACGAAGGTGAAAGGCGCCGAAGGATCAGGCGCGCCGTCCGGGCCGCCGGCGCCGTAAAACAAATCGCGGCATTCGATGTCCGCAGGCTCGCTCCATAAAACCGCTTGCGCGTTGGCGACAGGAACGACGGAAACGGAGCAGGGCATGTTGGTTCTCGTCTGGCTCTGTTGCTGGTGTGGAATCGAATCGGCGCTGGCGCCGGTAAAAGTTGTAGAAGTCGTCAGCAACAGGGACAGCGTAATTGCGACCACGTATTTAAATCTGGTGAATCGAATCATCATTGGCTCTCCGCGATGCTGCCTGAGCATCTGTTAAGGCCCGCGTAGTTAAGCAGGGCTTATTACGATTCAGGGGAAGCGCCGCCGAATTTATGGGAGAGTTGTAAGGGAGCGGCCACTCTCAAGCTTACGCTCGAAGAGAGTTGGCGGACATTACGACAAGCAAGCAAGGCGCCATCGAAAGCCGTCAGAGGCTATGACGCGCGCAATGGCTTGCGCGAAGCGGATTGCGAAAACGCGCCGGCCTTTGTGCGGTGTTTCGATTTCCCGTAAGCTGACGGCATGAACGACACCGTCAATACCGCATGGATACAGAAAGAGTTTACGCTCAGGGCCAGGCCGCGCGGCTTCCATCTGATCACGCGCGATGTGAATGAACATCTACCGGAACTGCGCGAGATCGAAACCGGCGTTTTGAATCTCTTCATCCAGCACACGTCGGCGTCGCTGGCCATCAACGAAAACGCCGACCCGGATGTGCGCGGCGATATGGAGCGCCATTTCAATCACGCCGTGCCTGAGAACGCGCCTTATTACGAACACACGCTGGAAGGCCCCGACGATATGCCGGCGCACATCAAGTCAGTCATTCTTGGCTCATCGCTTTCGATACCGGTTGGCGGCGGGCGGCTTCGGTTGGGGACGTGGCAGGGAATTTATCTTTGCGAACATCGCAACAACGGCGGCCCGCGGCGGCTCGTGGCGACGCTGTATGGAAAGAAAAGAACAACCTGATAACGAGGCAAGATTATGTCAATCACAAAGACCGTTCGCGGAGCAAAAGCGATGATGGCGGCTTTCGCGCTCGCGCTCCTGTCGTCGCAGTTCGTTTCGATCAACGTTGGCGCTCAGAATCCCGCAAACGCCAATTACGACGAATCGAAAGTCGTCTCGTACACGCTGCCCGATCCACTGGTTGCGGCGAACGGGAAGCGCGTTGGCAATCAACGCCAATGGCGACAGCGGCGCGCCGAAATTCTGCGGCTGTTCGAAACGAACGTTTATGGCCGCACACCACACGCCAAGCCGCGAATCAGCTTCGCTGAAACCTCGCGCGACGCGAAAGCTCTTGGCGGGATCGCAACGCGCCGCGAGATCACCATTTTCTTGCTTGGCAAGAAAGATGGCCCGCAAATGAGCCTGCTGCTTTATGTCCCGAACGGCAGGACGAAGCCGGCGCCCGTGTTTCTCGGAATGAATTTCAACGGCAACCAGGCGATCAGCAAAGACCCTGGCATCACGCTGTCGAAAGCCTGGATGCGCGAGTCAAAAGAGAACGGCGTCATCAACAATCGCGCGACCGAAGCTTCGCGCGGAGCCGAGGCTCGAAGATGGCCGATTGAAATGATCGTCAAGCGCGGTTACGCCGTGGCGACGATCTATTACGGCGATTTGTTTCCTGATCACGCGAACGGATTGAAAGATTCGATCATTCCGCATTTTTACCGCGCCGGTCAGGCCGCGCCCGAAGCCGATGAATGGAACGCCATCGGCGCGTGGGCCTGGGGATTGAGCCGCGCGATGGATTTCATTGAGCGCGACAAGGAACTCGACGCAAAACGAGTCGCCGTCTGGGGCCATTCGCGATTGGGCAAAACGGCGCTATGGGCGGGCGCTCAGGACGAAAGATTTGCGATGGTGATCTCGAACGACAGCGGCGAAGGCGGCGCGGCGCTGGCCCGGCGTAATTTCGGCGAGACGGTTGAGCGCATCAACACCTCGTTTCCACACTGGTTCTGCGCCAACTTCAAAAAGTACAACACGCGGGTTTCCGATTTGCCCATTGATCAACACATGCTGATCGCGCTCGTCGCGCCGCGTCCGGTTTACGTCGCCAGCGCGGCTGAAGACCTCTGGGCCGATCCGCGCGGCGAATTCCTCTCGGCCAAAGCAGCCGAGCCGGTTTATCGTCTGTTGGGGAAAGACGGTCTGGGCGCGGCGGAAATGCCCGGCATTCATCAGCCGATCACGACGACCATCGGCTACCACATCCGCGCGGGCAAACACGACGTGACCGATTACGATTGGGAGCAGTTTCTGAAATTCGCCGACCGGCATCTTTCAAATCCCCGCTGAACCTTTCGACAACCCAGCCTGGCATTCAAATCTGCGAGGGAGTCAGAAGGGCCATTCCCCGGAGGAGAATTCTGGAAGTCATTCTCCTGGCTTAAGGAGAATATTTTTCTGTCCACGATTTTTCTATTAAACCCGCTTTCAATGGAAATTGCGGGACAGAAAAACGCCGTTCGATAAAAAGAAAAGCAGCGCAACCGGTCAGGGCTGCGTTGCCGGCAGAAAGAGCCTTGGCGCAATCAGAACGGCGCGCGTTCGGGCGAATCGAAATCGCCGGAAGCGCGCCGTTGGTCATTTCAGACCGCGATCAGCCTCTCTCCCTCCCACTCCCGCCGGGGTGTATAATCCGCGCGTCATTCAACTGGTGCAGGAATCATTTTATGTTCAAAGAAAAAATCCCCGCGATTGGGAGAATCGTCTCTCTGCTGGTTTTGATTGTCGCCATTGTCGTGATCGTGACCGCGTTCATTCGCGCCCGCAGACATGCGCCTCCCGCCGGTTTTGAGAAGGGGCCGCCGGTGTTGACGGGCAAGGTGACTTCGATCATCGAAGGTTACAAATACGTCAAGACGGAGAACGGGCGCGAGACGCTGCGTTTGCTGGCCGCGAAAGACACCGCTTACGAAGACGGGCGGCACGAGCTTGAGAAAGTTGATCTGACGGCTTTTGGACAAGGGCAGGGAGGCATTGAGCGCGGCAAGAGTTTGCGCGTCGTCGCGGATCGCGGCTCTTACCTGCGTGACCAGAGCCGGGTCACGTTCACGGGCCACGTCAAAGTAACCAGCAGCGACGGGCTTGAGGTCACCACCGAAACGCTCACCTACGAACAGCAAAGCGAAACTGCCAGCACCGAAGCTCCCGTGCAATTCCGGCACGGAGAGATCAGCGGATCATCTCTCGGCGCGACGCTTCGCGCGAAAGACCACAACCTTACTCTGACGAAAAATCCGCACGTCGTCAGCGCCAACTCTGATTTAAATAAGCTCGATCCGAACAAGCCCGATCCGAATAAAAAGAATGGGCAGCCGGTCGAGATTCGCGGCGACCGCGCGAACTATGCTGAAAACGGCGGGATGGTGTGGTTTGAGAGCAACGTAAACATCACGCAGGGCGAACGGTTGGCGCGAGCCGATGTTGTCACGGGTTTCATCAATCCGCAGACGAAGAAGATCGAGCACGTCGAGTTGCGCGGCAATTCGTTTTTGAAGTCGCAGGAGAAGGGCAAAGCTTCCGAGGCGTCGTCGCGCGACATGGATTTTTATTTCGACGAGACGCAGAAAATGAAGTCGGCGTCGGCGTACGGCGGCGCGCGCGCGCGCTCGCTCGAACCTGACGCGCCGCGCGAAATCACCGCCGAGCGTTTCGACCTTTACTACAAGCCGAACGAGAAGAGCAGCGACATTCAGGCCATCGTGACGCAAGGCCGCACGGTGATGAAGCTGGAGGCGGTTGAAAGCTCGACGAACAAGAACGACTGGTCGGAGCGCGTGATCGAAGCCGACGCCGTGCGAGTCAATTTCCGCGAGGACGGAAAAAACATGCTCAACGCCGAAGCCACCGGGAACGCCGTCATGACCGTTACGCCGAAGCGGGTAACGCCCGACGCCGAAAACAAGAGATTGCGCGCGCCGCGATTCACCGCCGAATTTTTCGAGACCGGCAACGCGATCAAAACCTTCATCGCCGAACCGAACGCCGTCGCCGAGTTCGACCCGATGCAGCCTGATGGCAAAGGCGCCGAGAGCAGGGATAAGGACAGCAAGCCGGTCAAGCGGTTGAAGAAGACACTGAGCGGCAGGAAGATATCCGCCAACTTCAATCAACAAACTCAGGACGTGACCGACCTGACTGTCGAAGGCGACGCGAAATTCACCGACAGCGAACGCACGGCCACCGCCGCGCGCGGCGTATACACGGCGTCGAACAGAGTGGTGGCGATGCGCGGCAAGCCGCAGTTGTGGGATTCATCGGCGCGCGCCAACGCCGATGAAATTGACGCCAACATTGAAACCGGCGAGAGCGAATTGCGCGGCCACGTCCGCACCACCTATTTCAGCCGCGAATCAACCGGCGGTTCGGCGCCATTCAAAAACAAGAAGGGGCCGGTGACGGTCGCTTCCGACCGCGCGCTGGTCAAGCACAACGAAGGCGCGGCGCGTTACATCGGCGCGGCGCGCGCCTGGCAGGACGATGATTTCGTCCGCGCCGAAAACATCGAACTCGACAAAGGCGAGCGCGTGATGACGGCGTGGGGCGCGGCGCAATCGGCTTTCTACGATTTCGAGCGCGAGGTCGAGAAAGGACGCAAACAGATCGTGCCGATCTTCACCACGTCCGACCGCATCGTTTACACCGACGCGAATCGCACCGCGCATTACGAAGGCTCGGTGAAAATCCGTCAGGGCACGGATCGAATTGACGCCGCGACTGCGGACGCGGTGATGGATGAAGAGCGCAAACTGGTCTCTCTGACCGCGTCGAAAGAGGTGGTGATAACGCAACCGACGCGCCGCGCGACGGGAGATCGGGTCGTTTATACCGCTGCGACTGACACCGCAATACTCACCGGAAATCTCGCAATGGTCGAAGATCGTGAGCATGAAGCAGGCACAAAAAGCCCAAAATTGACTTTGCATTTACGCGATGCTAGGATCGAAGCCAATGATGACAACAACGTTGAAAGCGGCGCAAAGAGGCGTGTGAAGACAACGCATCGAATCCAAAATTGAATTGTGAATGGCGTCAACGATGCGCCAATCAAGGCCGGGTGGGGTTCAAGCCGTGAAATCAATCGAGAGAATGGCTGATGGCTTAAGCTTGATAATGGAAGTTGACAGCAGGAGTTTCTGATGGGGGTGGCGAGTGATGAGGTTAATGGGGCCAGCGCAGCCAAAGCAGTCAGCGCAGCCAATGCGGGAGGATCGGTAGCGATGTTAAGCGAGGTTCTTGATCGAGAGATCAAAGACGCCGAGCTGAACCGGCTTGAAGAAGATGCGGGGCTTGATAGTGGGGCCTTGCGCGCTGAGGGTCTGAGAAAATCTTATCGCCGCCGCTGCGTCGTCAACGATGTTTCCATCAAAGTCCGCCCCGGCGAGATCGTCGGGCTGCTTGGCCCGAACGGCGCCGGAAAGACCACGACGTTCTACATGGTCGTCGGGTTGGAAGAGCCTGACGAAGGCAGCGTCTGGCTGGGCGAAGAAAGCATTACGCGGTTGCCTCTCTACAAACGCGCTCGTCTCGGAATCAGCTATCTCCCCCAGGAAGCTTCGGTCTTTCGCAAATTCACAGTGGAGCAGAATATCCTGGCGATACTCGAGACGCTCGAGATGACGCGCGCCGAACGTCACGACCGGCTGGAAGAATTGATTGAAGAATTCCGGCTCAGTCACGTGAGGAAGAATAAAGGCTACGCGCTATCGGGCGGCGAACGCCGCCGGACTGAGATCGCGCGGATGCTGACCATTGAGCCGAAATACATTTTGCTCGATGAGCCGTTTGCGGGAATTGACCCAATTGCGATAGACGATATTCAGCAGATTATCTCGCGGCTGCGTTCGCGCGGGATCGGTATATTAATCACGGATCACAATGTGCGCGAAGCGCTGGAGATTACAGACCGCGCCTATATTATCAGCGACGGCAAACTCTTTCGTTCGGGGACGCCCCGGGAGTTGACCGACGATCCGGAAGTTAGAAGGGTTTATCTGGGAGAGAAATTTAGAATGTAGGGCTGGCGTCTGGCGCCTGGTGGTTGGCTGAAAAACAAAGGAGCCAGCCGCCAATCGCCAACTACCAGCCACCGAGTCCGCTATGTCGTATCAACAAAAACTGGTCATCAATCAAACGCAACGACTGGTGTTGACGCCCCAGTTGCGCCAACGCATCGAGATGTTGCAGATGACCACGCTCGAATTGGGCGAGTTGGTTTCACAACAGCTTGCTGAAAATCCGGTGCTCGAAGAGCTGGCGCCCGATGAAGTGGCCGTTCCCGGCGACGAGGGAAATGTGGATTTCACCGAAACTCCGGGCGGCTCGATCAACGGATCGGGAGAGCTTCCAGCGAATCCGGCGAGCGGCGCGGATTCGTTTGATGGCCCGGACGCGTCTTATTCAGCGGATTATTCTGCCGCTGAAGCGGGGGAGTTTGACGCGGGCTACGATGCGAGCTTGCGGTCCGTCGAACTGACTCAGGCTTCGGGCGAGGTCGCGCGCGACGCCGAAGGAGGCGAGGCGCGTGAAGCTGAGATCGGCGAACGCGATTCGTTCGAGGAGATTGATTTCGGCACGACCTTTGAGGAATACCTTGATCCGGGCTATCGCACGCGCGAAACCGAAGTTAAAGAAACGCCTTCATTCGAACAGTTCCTGCGCTCAGAAGACAGTCTGGCTGATCACCTGAACTGGCAATTGCATTTGACCATCGCGCCGCCCGATGTCTCCGCCGCCGCCGAGGCGATCATCGGCAACCTCAACGATGACGGTTATCTGGATTGCTCGCTCGAAGAGATCGCGGCGCTCGGTCCCTGGCCGATGGAAACGGCGCAGAAGGCTTTGGAGATCGTGCAGCAACTCGATCCGACCGGCGTCGCCGCGCGCAATCTGCAGGAGTGTCTGCTGCTGCAACTCAACTATCTTGGATACGGCGACCGGCTGGCGGCGAAGATGATCCGCGAACATTTCGGCCAGTTGCAACAGCACAAGCTGCCGGAATTGGCGAAGGCGCTTGGCGTGAGCGTTGAGCAGGCCGCGCAGGAATTGCAGTTGATCCGCCAAAAGCTCGAACCGAAACCGGGCCGCAAATTCGCCCCGCGCGAGGCGCAATACATCGAGCCGGAAGTTTATATTGAAAAGATTGACGACGAATACGTCATCCGTTTTAACGACGACGGGCTGCCGCAATTGCGCATCAACAAGCAGTACCGTCAGATGATGGAGAATAAGGAAACATCGAAAGAGACGCGCGATTACATCAAGGATCGCATCCGTTCGGCGGTTGATTTGCTCAAAAACATCGAGCATCGCAAACAGACGATCTACAAAGTCTGCGAACGGATCGTCGAACGCCAGCGCGACTTTCTCGACAAAGGCGTCGAGTGTTTGAAGCCGATGATGCTCAAAGATATTTCCGAAGACATCGGCATGCATCTTTCGACAGTTTCCCGCGTGGTCAACGGCAAGTACGCTCACACCCCGCAGGGCGTGATCGAACTCCGCCGTTTCTTTACCGAGGGCATGGTCAACGACGAGGGCGAAGAGGTTTCGACCCGGATCATCAAATTGAGGATCAAGAAGATGATCGAGGCCGAAGACTCGCGCAATCCGCTGACCGACGACGAGATCGCCAAAGTCCTCGCCAAAGAGGGCCAGAAGCTTTCTCGCCGAACCGTCGCCAAGTACCGCGACCAGATGAAAATTCCGGGATCGCGCGAACGGCGGCAAGTTGTTTGAATTCGGAATTCGGAACGCGGAACGCGGAATGAAGAGGACGGCTGTGCCGAAATCTTCATTCCGCATTCCGAATTCCACATTCCGCGTTCAGAATTCCCACCCGTTTCGACAGCTCTTTACCAACCACAGTCTCGCTTGGACGCTTTGGCCCCGGCGACCGGGCAAAAAAAGAAAGGAGCATTGGGATGAAGATAGAATTCACAGGCCGCAACTTCTCTGTTTCTCCTGCCATTAGAAAACACGTCACTGAAAATTTTAAGAAGCTCAACTCGGTGCTCAACGGAGCGACCAGGGCGCACGTTATCCTGAGCGTCGGCAAGCATCACCGGCATCTGGCGGAGATCGTCGTCAATTGGCAAGACCACGCGCTGACCAGCAAATCCGATACGACGGATATGTATGTCTCGGCGTCGCAGGCGATTGACCGGTTGCGCCGCCAGGCGCTCAAGGTCAAGGGGAAAATCATCACCCGCAAACATCACTCTCCATCAACGAGTGAGGTCGCGGCAGGCCATATGCCCCCGGTCGAGCCGGAAAGAGATGCGCCGCGCATCGTCCGTTCACGGCGCTATTCGGTCAAACCGATGACCGCCGAAGAAGCGATGATGCAAGTCAGCGAGGCGGCGGAAAACTTTCTGGTCTTCCGAAACGCGGACACCGACCGCATCGGGATAATTTACAAGCGTAAGGATGGAAATTACGGTTTGATCGAACCCTGACCGGGAGAGAGGAAGAGCGGGAGAGAGGGAGAGCGGGAGAAAAGTTATAACTTCTCTCTTTCTCCCTCTCCCCCTCTCTCCCTTTCTCCCTCTCTCCCTCTCTCAACTATGATCCCTCAACTCATCATCATCACAGGTCTGAGCGGCGCCGGGATGTCATCGGCGATGAATGTCTTTGAAGACCTGGGTTATTTTTGCGTTGACAACTTGCCGGTGCAGTTGATTCCGAGTTTCGTGCATCTGTTCGAGCGCAGGGAGTCGGGCATCACGCGGGCCGCGCTGGGCGTCAACATCCGCGAGGGAGAGTTCCTGCAAAGCTTCCCGCAGGTTTACGCGCAACTCCGCGGGCGCGACGACATTGAAACGACTGTTCTGTTTATGGAAGCGAGCGACGCCGCGCTCCATCGCCGCTACAGCGAAACGCGGCGCCCGCACCCGCTGGGCGAAGGGCGCGTGCTCGAAGCGATCGGCGCCGAGCGCAGAAAGCTCGAACCGATTCGCGCGCTGGCCGATGTCGTGATTGACACTTCCGATCACACCGTCCACACGCTGCGCGCGTGGCTCAAGAACCGTTTTGCTCCGGAAAACGCCGAGGTCAAAACCGACATCACGATCATCAGCTTCGGGTTCAAATACGGAGTCCCGCTCGACGCCGACCTGCTTTTCGATGTGCGGTTTCTGCCAAACCCGCACTTCGTCCCCGAACTGAAAGACCTGACCGGCAACGACCAGCCGGTCATCGAATATCTGGACAAGAGCGAGGAGGCGCGCGAAACCATCGGACGATTCTGCGAACTGCTCGATTACCTGATGCCGCTTTACCAGCGCGAAGGCAAAAGCTACGTCACCGTCGCGGTCGGTTGCACGGGAGGCAGGCATCGTTCGGTGGCCGTCGCCAACGCCATCGGCAAACACCTAAATCGTAACGAGCAGCATGCGCGAGTGACACATCGGGATGTGAAGAAATAGAGGAAGAATATGCGCAATGAATTCACCGCGATTATAGAGAAAGACGACAATTGGTTCATCTCTTACTGCCCGGAAATTCCTGGCGCCAATGGACAGGGCCGAACCATCGAGGAGTGCCGCAAGAGTTTGGCCGAAGCGGTTATGCTCATTCTTGAAGATCGCCGGGAAGATGCGCTGCGTGGAGCGCCGCAGGATGCCATTCGGGAGACGGTCGTAGTGCAATGAAGCGAAGCTCGTTGCTCAGACATCTGCGCAAGCACGGTTGCTACCTCAAGAGAGAAGGCCGTGAACATTCTCTCTGGTGTAATCCGCAGACAGGCGCAGTGGAAGCAGTGCCTCGCCACACGGAGATTCCAAACCAGCTTGCGAGAAAAATCTGTCGTGGGTTATCCATACCTGAAATTTGATGTTCAACATGAACAGGAAGTCCTATGCCACTAATCGGAGGCGTGGTCGTCACACACGGTAACTTAGCGACCGAACTGGTCAGCGCGGCGGAAACGATCATCAACGAAGACATCCATCACATCACCGCCGTCACCATCGGCTGGCACGATGACGTTGAGATCGCCCGCGACGAAATCGGCAAAGCCATCGAGCGCGTCAACCAGGGCGCAGGCGTGCTGGTGTTGACTGACATGTTCGGCGGCACTCCAACCAATCTGGCCTGCACTTTTCTGGGCAGCGAGCCGATTGAAGTCGTGACCGGCGTCAATCTGCCCATGATCCTCAAACTGGCTGACCAACAACCTGATGAAACACTGCCCGTCATCGCGCGCCGCGTGCGAGACCAGGGCCAGAAGACAATCTATCTGGCGAGCGAAGTTCTTACACCAAAGTAGGGAGTAGGGAATGGGGAGTGGGGGGTAGGTGGATAAGGAAGATACTTTCCCACTCCCCACCCCCCATTCCCTACTCCCTGAGTTCAGATGCAACGACTCACCCTCTCCATCACCAATCGTTTAGGGCTGCACGCGCGGGCGGCGGCCAAGCTGGTTAAATTGGCGAATTCCTTTCGCTGCGATATCCGGTTGGCCCGCGCAGATTCGTTGCGCAATGCGGCCGCGCAGCCTGCGCCAAACGGGCCGCCCGGGCCAGTAGACGCAAAGAGCATTTTCGGAATCCTTCTTCTCGCCGCGTCGCAGGGCGTCGTGATCGAGGTAATCGCTGAAGGCGCGGACGAGACCGAGGCGATAGAAGCGGTGCGCAAGTTGATCGAAGGCAAATTCGGCGAAGAATGATCAAGCAGATGGGCGAAATCACCGGCCATATTTCATATGAAATATGTTCCCGACGCCTCTCGCTACACGAACCTGGGGTGAAAAGATGCGTGGCTTAGCTGGGAAAACTACTGAACTCAGATACGAGGGCATAGGCGTTTGTCAGGGCGTTGCGATTGGATCGGTCTTTCTGGTTGACGATCCGCGCGGGCGCATCGTGCGGATGTTCATCCCGAAACATCAGGTCGAGGCCGAGATCAAACGGTTCCGCGAAGCCGTCCGCGCCGCCCAGCGCCAGGTTCATCAGGCGATGCGCCGCTTCCAGGAGGTCTTCAGCTCCGAACGCGCCTACATTCTCGAAGCTCACCTGATGATGCTCAAAGACCGCAACCTGGGACGCCAGGTCGAAGACTGCATCCGCGAGAACCGCGTCAACGCCGAATGGGCCGTGCGCGACACGTCGAATCACCTGCTGCACATTTACACCAAGATCACCGACGATTACCTGCGTGAACGCGGCTCGGACGTGGCCGACGTCGCGCACCGGTTGATCAAAATTCTTTCCGGCACGAAGGCGCGCGACCTGAACGAACTGGCCGCAAATTCGATCATCGTCGCCGACGATTTGCTGCCTTCGGTCGCCGCCGATCTCGATCCGCGCCGCGTGCTTGGCTTCGTCACGAGCGCGGGCGGATGGGCTTCGCACACTTCGATCATCGCGCGCAGCGTCAACATTCCAGCCGTAGTCGGCGTGCGCGACGTCACCGGGCGCGTTCGTTCCGGCGAAACGATCATCATTGACGGCACGACGGGCACGGTCATCGTCAACCCGCTGCCCGAAACTGTGCGTTTTTACATCGAGCTTCGTGAGCGCCAGCAGGCCGAGCAGCTTCATTACATCGAAGAACGCGAACTGCCGCCCGTCACACGTGACGGGCGCAAAGTCGAACTGCGCGCGAACATCGAACTGATTGAAGAGATCGAGACCTTGCAGCGGTTCAACGCCGCGGGCGTCGGGCTGTACCGCTCGGAGTTTCTTTATTCCCAGGCGGCTTCGGGGTTGCCGACTGAAGAGGAGCAATACGAGGCCTACAAATTCCTGGCCGACACCTGCGGCGAAGATGGCGCGGTCATCCGCACATTCGATCTGGGCGGTGACAAACTTCATCTGGACGGATTCAAACCCGAACGCAACCCGGCGCTGGGGCTGCGCGCGATCAGACTCTCGCTGGCTGTTGACAAGATTCTCAGAACTCAGGTGCGCGCCATCCTGCGCGCCGCGTTGCATCCGGACGGCAATGCGCGATTGAAAATCCTGCTCCCGTTTGTTTCAAACCTCGACGAAGTGCGCCGCGCCAAAGAGATCATCGCCGAAGTCGAACGCGACCTGCGCGCCGAACAAATCCCGCACGCCGAAGACGTAGAGATCGGCGTGATGATCGAAACGCCCGCCGCCGTGATCATGGCCGAACCGCTGGCGCGCGAAGCCGATTATTTCAGCCTCGGCACCAACGACCTGACCCAGAGCCTGCTCGCCGTTGATCGCGGCAACGAGAACGTTGACAAGATGTTCGACCCCATGCACCCGGCAGTCCTGCGCGCGATCAAATACGTCGCCGATTCGGCCAGAAAGATCAACATCCCGATGAACGTCTGCGGCGAGATGGCGTCGAACCCGGCCCAGGTGATTATGCTTTTGGGAATGGGGCTGACCGACCTGAGCATGACGCCGAGCGCGATTCCGGCCATCCGCCGCCTGGTTCGCTCGATCAAGCTGGAAGACGCCGAAAAGATCGCCTCGCACGCCATCGCGCTCGAAACGCCCGCCGACGTGCATCGCTACGTCCAGACGCATTTGAACGAACTCGGCTCGCAGTTCTTCGCCACCGCGCATTTCGGGTGAATTGATCAATTTGGCGCCGCGTCCCCAAAGATCAAAATTTCAATTGACCAAACACGTTGCTGTCCATTAGACTGCGCGCCGTCTGGGAAGCCGCCCTCACATCCCCACGAAGTACCTAACGACGACTTTTCTGACTCAGCGTTTATTTCGCCTTGACGAGGCGCCCTCATTTCAACTGCGCCGGAGTTAGGGGCCGCGAGCTTTGTCATAAGCTTTTCACGATCGAGCCTGGCCAATTCACTGGGAGCTGTTCATTGCGGGCTTCGATCAAATTTCGCTTGCCGACAACAAATTTAGCCTGATTCAGCCAGACGGCCGCCATGCCGTGGCGTGGTTCGCCTGAATGAACGTAGGGCCTTAGCGCGCGCTTTGAGCCTTGATCGGATAGCCAGCCCGGAGCGCGATGGAGAAAGATATGAACCTCACCAGGAATTTCAGCTTGAAGATAAAGATTATGGCGCTCAGCTTCGTGTTGCTGTGCGCTTGTGGAGCAGGTGTTTGGAACTGGGGAGCGCAAGCCAGCGCAATAACCAACTCCGATCATCACTATTCAGTAGAAGCCTCAGCAGTAGCGAATACAATCAGTGAACAGGCTTCGCCAACTGTACAGCCGGGCGGGGCCCCGTCCATCGCTGGAATGCTAAACCCCGACGGGACAGTCAAACCCGGCATTCAGGGGAGCTTCGACACCAAAGGTTTCAAAATGGAGACGACCGCGGCGGGAGCGCCCCGTTTCGTGCCGGCTACGGCCTGCTGCGGATGGGACACTCAGTTCGGCCTGACAAACGGAACCAATGGCCAGGTTCGCGCTTTCGCGATGATCGGGAATGATGTTTACGTGGGCGGGACATTCACGGTTGCGGGCGGCGTGGCGCTGAACAACATCGCCAGGTACAACACTGTGACCAACACGTGGAGCGCTCTGGGAACGGGCGGCGGTAATGGGGTGAACGGTACGGTCAGCGCCATGGCTGTGATGGGGAGCGACCTTTACGTGGGCGGTAGCTTCGGGACGGCGAACGTCGGCGGCGTGACGGTTCCCACGATCTTTGTCGCGAAGTTCGACACGCTGACCGGCGCCTGGAGCATGCTCGGAGGAGGCCCTGGTTCCACCGGGGTGAACAGTTCGGTCAATGCGCTCGCCGTGATCGGCAACGACTTGTATGTCGGCGGGTTCTTCACGTCATTGGTCGTCAACAACATGTTGGGAGCCACCGTGAACCGTGTGGCGAAGTTCAACACCACGACCAGCACGTGGAGCGCGCTTGGAACGGGCGGCGGCAACGGGGTGAGCGGCTCTGTATTCGCTTTGGCGACAATCGGGAGCAACCTCTTTGTGGCTGGGAGCTTCGCGACTGCGAATGTCGGTGGCGTGACGGTCACAGTCAATAACATCGCGAAGCTCGACACAACGACCGGGACGTGGAGCGCGATGGGGTCAGGCGGCGGCAGCGGAGTGAGCGGCAACGTCAACGCGCTGGCTGTAATCGGCAGCGACCTTTACGTGGGCGGAAATGTCTTTACGGCGAACGTCGGCGGCGTGACTGTCTCAACAAATTTTATTGCGAAGTTCAATACGGGAACCAGCGCGTGGAGCGCCATCGGGTCAGGCGGCGGCAACGGGGTGACCGGCACAATCTCAGCGTTGGCGACGGATGGGAGCAACCTCTACGTGGGCGGGTTCTTCACGTCCGCCAACAGCGGAGGGCCGCTGGTCACAGTCAATCGGGTGGCGAAGTTCGACCCGACGGGGAGTACGTGGAGCGCGCTCGGCTCAGGCGGCGGCGCCGGGGTAAATGGTTCTACTGTCTCAGCCTTGCTGGTGAGCGGAGGCAAACTTTATGTGGGCGGAAGTTTCTCGGAGGCGAACTTCGGAGGCGCGGCGGTCAAGGCCAACAACCTGGCGATGTTCGACACGGGAAGCAGCGCCTGGAGCGGCTTTGGCGTGGTCAGCGGCAACGGGGTGAACGGAGCTGTCAATGCGCTGGCCGCAATCGGCAGCGACCTGTATGTGGGCGGATTCTTCACGGCGGCAGGCGGGGTAACAGCCAATAACATAGCCCGGTTCAACACTGTCACGAATACGTGGAGCGCGCTCGGCTCAGGCGGCGGCAATGGGGTGAGTGGCAATGTGCTAGCCCTGGCGGTTATTGGGAGCGATTTGTACGTTGGCGGGAGCTTCTTCCAGGCGAATGTCGGGGGGCCGGTGATCAATGTCGGATTTGTGGCGAAGTTCGACACGATGACAAATACCTGGAGCGCGCTGGGGTCAGGGGGCGGCGACGGGACGAATAGCACTGTTTCTGCCCTGACCACGATCGGCGGCAACTTGTATGTCGGCGGTTTTTTCACGATGGTGAACATTGGCGCGCCAATCACCGCTAACCGCGTGGCGAAGTTCGACACGGTGGGCGGCACGTGGAGCGCGCTGGGGTCTGGAGGCGGTAACGGGGTGAGCAGCGGAGTTAACGCGCTGGCTGCAATCGGGAGCGATCTCTACGTAGGCGGTTTCTTTGCCACAGCGAACGTCGGCGGTTCGACCGTTTCCGTTAATAACATTGCGAAGTTCGACACTGGGGCCAGTTCGTGGAGCGCGCTCGGTTCGGGCGGCGGCAATGGTGTCAACAGCACTGTAAGAGCTTTGGCGGCTATTGGCAGCGATTTGTATGTAGGCGGCTTCTTCAATACAGCGAACGTCGGGGGAACGACGGTCGCCGTGAACAGTGTTGCGAAATTCACTCCGGGAACCGGCGGCTGGAGCGCGCTTGGGTCAGGCGGTGGCAATGGAGTGAGCGGCTCTGTGTATGCGCTGAGCACAATCGGTGCCAATCTCTATGTGGGCGGCAACTTCGCGACGGGGAATGTCGGGGGCGCACCGGTTGCCGTCAATAACGTGGCGATGTTCGACACGGGAACCGGCGCGTGGAGCGCGCTTGCTGACTCAGGCGGCGGCAATGGCGTGAATGGCTTGGTTTCGGCCCTGAAGGCGATTGGGAGCAATATCTTTGTCGGAGGCGGCTTCGGCGTGGCGGGAGACAACAAGATCTCATCGAACATCGGGCGATATTGTCCGAACACTCTGCCTTCGATCACCCCGGTGGCCGTGAACCGGACTGAGGGCGCTGGCAGTTCCAATTCCCAGATCGCCACGGTCAGCGACGCCGAGGATGCCGAAAACACGCTGAGCGTGACGGTCAATGGCGGCGCGAGCGCGACCGTCAACGGCGTGACCGTGTCGAACATAACGGTGGACGCAATGGGCGTGGTCAAGGCTGACGTCGTGGCCGCGTGCGGAGCGTCGAACGCCAGTTTCACGCTTCGCGTTACCGACTGCGGCGGCCTTTTCGCTGAAGCGACTCTGAACGTGACGGTGACGGCGGAGACGGTCAAGCCCGTGATCATTTGCCCATCCGACATTGGGGTCGGGACGATAGGGAATTCAGCGGCTGTCACTTACGCCGCGCCTTCGGTCAGCGACAACTGTTCGGGCGTCGGCGCGCCGGTTTGCTCGCCGCCTTCGGGTTCGGTGTTTCCGCTCGGCGTGACGACGGTCACCTGCTCGGTCACGGATGCGCGGAAGAACTCCAACTCATGCAGCTTCAAGGTGATGGTCAACAACGTCTCGGCCAGCTTCAGCGATCCGCTGGATTGCACGGGGCCTGGCAATGTCGTGACCGGGACGATCAAGATCACCAACAGCGGCAACGTGGCGGCCAACGCGGTTGCGGACACGACGCTGCCCGGCGGTCTGCTGGCGCTGCCTGGAACCTGCGCGGCAAACATCGGCAGTTGCTCGGTGATCAACGCATCGCAGATCAGCTACGCAGGCGCGATTCCGGCTGGGCAGACGGTGACGATCACTTATCAGGCTCAGATCGGCGATCAGGTCACAACCGGGACGAAGCTGTGCGCGATGACCGAGGTCAGCTTCAACGGCGGGCCGAAAGCAAGCGTGTCGCCTTGCGTGACGGTGACTTGCCCGGCGCTCGGCCCCGGCCAGATTCCGAACGCTCAATCTCCGGTCAGCGATCAGAGAGCCGGGTCGGTGCTGATCTACAACCTCTACACGTCGAGCGCGAGTTCGCCCAACGCTCAGAACACGCGGATCAGCCTGACCAACATTCATGGCGCGCTGGGGGCCAGAGTTCATCTGTTCTTCGTTGATGGATCGAACTGTTCGGTGGCCGACAGCTACGTTTGTTTGACGGCGAATCAAACGACGAGCTTCCTTGCGGCGGACCTCGATCCGGGAACGACCGGCTACATCGTGGCGGTGGCGGTTGATGACAAGGGCTGCCCGGTGAATTTCAATTACCTGATCGGCGACGAATACGTGAAGCTCGAGAGCGGCCACGCGGCCAACCTCGGAGCGGAAGCGTTCACGGCGATTGCGGGCGGGCTGCCGCGCTGCGACGACAATTCGACGCAGGCCGAGTTGAAATTCGACGGAGTGAGCTACAGCCATGCCCCGCGCGTGTTGGCGCTGTCGAACATCGCGTCGAGGGTTGACGGCAACGACACGCTGCTGGTGCTGAACCGGATCGGCGGGAATCTGGCGACGGGAGCGGCGACGCTGACCGACGTGTTCGGCATCTTTTACGATGACAGCGAGAACGGCGTAAGCTTCACGTTCAATCCGAGGACGTGCCAGTTCCGTTCGTCAATCACGAGCAGCTTCCCGCGCATCACGCCGCGCTTCGAGTCGTTCGTGCCATCGGGCCGGAGCGGGTGGTTGAAGCTGTATTCGACCAGCGATCAGGCGATCCTGGGGGCTGCGATCAACTTCAACGGGAACGCTGGAAGTTCGTCAGGCGCTTTCAATCAGGGCCACAACCTGCACAAGCTGACGCTGACGACAGGAGCGGTCTATACGATCCCGATCTTCCCGCCGAGTTGTTAAGGCGAGAAGCTTTCGGCTGCAAAAAGAAAGAGCAGGCCATTCGGCCTGCTCTTTCTTTTTGGTTCGAATGGCCAGGGACGGAATCGAACCGCCGACACACGGATTTTCAGTCCGTTGCTCTACCAACTGAGCTACCTGGCCAAAAACGAAGGCGTATGGTACTGACCACATTGAGGTCTGTCAACCGAGCCTTCAGGAATTTTTACCGGAGCAACGGACTGAAAATCCGTGTGTGCGGCAAAGCTAAACTCCGCACTCAGCCAATTCCGCCTGCTCGTCAGGCGCGCTTTGCAATTCCGCGTCAATCCCGTAAATTTCGGCCATCGCGAAATACTCCTCGAACATCGGCTCCATCTCTTCGACTGTTTGTGAACGCAGGACAGCCGTGCGAATGTGCGCGCCGTTCGGAACACCTCGCAGAAATTGCGCCGAGAGCATCTTCATCCTGCCGATCACGCCTCTTTCGGGCATGTGTTCGCGCAGGTTGTCGCGGAATTCCAACAGCAGTTCGTGCATTTCGCGCGGGGGCGGTTGATACGGCTCGACGCCGTTCATCGTCTCCCACGTCTGGCGGAAGATGTACGGGTTGGCTATCGCGCCGCGCCCGATGTGGACGGCGTCGCAGCCGGTGTCGTCGAATCGCCGCATCGCGTCCTGAGGCGTCAGGATGTCGCCGCTGCCGGAAACCGGGATCGAGACGTTGCGCTTGATCTCGCGCACCAAATCCCAATCGGCGAAGCCCCGGTAACCCTGCACGCGCGTGCGCCCGTGCAGCGTGACCATTGCGCCGCCGCAATCTTCGATCAGCTTTGCGACCTCGACGCAGTTGATTGATTTGTCATCCCAGCCCGCGCGAATCTTCACCGTCATCGGAATGGTGATTGCGCGTTTGACCTCGGTCAGGATTTTCCTGAGCTGCGGCAGATCACGCAGCAGATTCGATCCGCCACCGCCGTTGACCACTTTCTTTGCCGGGCAGCCGCAATTGATGTCTACGAAATCGGCCCCGGCTTCCTGCGCGATTTCGGCGGCCCAGCGCATCCGCACTTCGTCGTAGCCGAAAATCTGGATCGCGATGGGGCGTTCCTCAGGTTTGAAACGCATCATCTCGTGCGAGCGCAGGTTGCCGCGCGTCAAACCCTCGACGCTGATGAATTCGGTGACGATCAGCCCCAGGCCGCCGCATTTTTTGGCGACCTGGCGGAAAGGCGAATCGGTCACGCCCGCCATCGGCGAGAGCACGAGCGGCGGCGAGAGTTTGCGGCCTTCGATTTGGAACGAATCCGGGTAAAGCATAAGAGTGATTTTGGGCGACGGCCTCTGCCATAGGGCGATCTAAGCCGGCGCGCGTCGAGCGCCCAATATAGCACACGGTTGACGCGTCGCGTCAAAACCGTTAGCGTAGCTTTGCATTGGAAACAGCCGGGATGCGCCTTTACACGATTTTCATTCGATCCCATAAGTTTTCAAAGAGAGGTACATTTGTCAGAAGCAGTTGGTTTGATAAATTTTCTCGCGGAATTGATACGGCTGAAATCGGTGCCGCGTATTGGATGGTTGTTGCGAGGAGTGCGCGATGTGGAATCAGTCGCCTCGCATTCGTTCGGAGTCGCCGTGATTGCGATGCTGCTGGCCGACCGCGCCCGCGCGCGCGGCGTCGAGGTCAACGTCGAACGGCTGTTGCGGATGGCGTTGCTGCACGATATGGCTGAATCGCGCACTGGCGATCTGCCCAGCACGATCAAACAATACTTCACCAGGGCCGCGATCAAAGCCGCAGATGAACGCATCGCCAGGGAGATGCTCGCGGAACTGGGAGATTTGAGCGAGTCTTACCTTGAACTCTGGTTCGATTATGAACATCGCGTCAGCATCGAATCGAGGCTGGTCAAGGCTGCGGACAAGCTCGATCTGTTGTTGCAATCGCGCGAATACGAAAAAGGCGGAGCGCGGTATTTGCAGGAATTCTGGGATACCGCAGACAACGACTTCGCGGGGCTGGGCGTTGACGATCTGATCTCCGATCTGATCGAAGAGTTGAAAAAGAGCAGGGAGAAGGGATTGGAAGGCCACTGGGATTGATCGGCCTTGCGGTTTGGGCGTATGGAATTTATGGAACAGGCAATCTCGTGGCTTCAGACTATGTCGCCCGCTGGCGTGCTGGCGCTGATGTTTTTCATCGCCTACATTGAAAACATCTTCCCGCCTTCGCCGAGCGACGTGCTGCTGGTTTTTGGCGGGACGCTGGTTGGCATCGGAGTGGTCGGTTTCGCGCCTGCGCTGATTGCCGCGACATTGGGCAGCACGCTGGGGTTTATGACGGCTTACGTGTTGGGGCGTTATTTTGAACAGCGCATCGTTTCGGGCCGTCATCATCGCTATCTGCCAGCCAACGCGATCCATCAGGTCGAACGTCTGTTCAATCGCTTCGGCTACGGCGTGATCGTAGCGAACCGCTTTCTGGCCGGCACGCGCGCCATCGTTTCGTTCTTCGCCGGAATGTCGAAAATGAATCTGCCCGCGACGACTTTGCTTTCGGCGGTGAGCGCGGCGGTATGGAATTCCATCCTTCTGTATCTGGGAATGATTTTCGCGAACAATTGGCGCGTTGCGGCTCAATATCTGGCAATCTACAGCAAAGTCGCGACAGTGGTGGTCGGCGTCGCGCTGGCGCTCTTTTTGTGGATGTTTTTTCGTAAACGCCGCAGCTCGACCGACACAGCGGCGATCAACGATTGAAACTGCTCGTGGTTCATATCCTGTCTTCTATGGAGATCCTGAAAAAGCTGAGAGTCCGCGCCGCCGCTCATCTTCAACATATCGTTTTGCCTGAAGGCGAAGACGACCGCACGATTATCGCCGCGTCGAAAATCGCGGAAGAGCGAATCGCCCGCGTCACCGTGCTCGGCGACGAAGGGAAGATTCGAGGGCGCGCCTCATCGCTCGGCGTGAGCTTGACCAACGTCCCGATCCTCGACCATCGCAAATCGCCGGACCTGGACGCTCGCGCGCAGGAGCTTTATGAACTGCGCCGCGCGAAAGGCGTGACGCTGGACGAAGCCGCGCGACAGATTCTCGACCCGCTCTATTTCGGAAACATGATGGTGCGTAACGGGAAGGCCGATGGCACGGTCGCCGGAGCGACCAACACCACCGCGCACACGGTTCGTTCGGCGCTTGTCACGCTCGGATTGAAGCAGGGCTTCAGCATCGTTTCATCAGTCGTCGTGATGGTCGCGCCAAATACTGAATTCGGTGTCAACGGCGCGATGATCTTCGCCGACCCGGCGGTGGTGATAAATCCGACCGCCGCGCAGCTTGCCGAAATCGCCATCGCTTCCGCCGAAACCTGCCGCGCGCTGCTGGAAGCCGAACCGCGCGTGGCGATGCTTTCGTTTTCGACCAAAGGCTCAGCCCAGCATCCGATGGCCGACAAAGTGATCGAAGCGACGAAGACCATTCGCGCCCGCGCGCCCGAACTGGAAGTGGACGGCGAATTGCAACTCGACGCCGCGCTCGTTCCGCACGTCGCCGCGTCCAAAGCCAAAGGCTCTTCAGTCGCGGGCCGCGCCAACGTCCTGATCTTCCCCGACATCAACGCCGGCAACATCGGTTACAAATTGACCGAGCGACTGGCAGGCGCGACTGCCATCGGCCCAATCCTGCAAGGTCTGGACAAACCCGCCAACGATCTGTCGCGCGGATGCAAAGCCGAAGACATCGTTGACGCCGTCGCCATCACGGCTGTGCAGGCGCAAGCCGGAAAAAGAGCGCGGTAGATTGAACCAGACGAAAACCAGTCGTTACATTGGAGGAGTGTCATGTCGCTTGCTCGTACTTTTTCATTATTCTTGCTTCTTATGCTCGTCTCGCTCGCAATGGCTCAGGCTCCCCGGCCCGGCAAGACGAATGACGTGCGCGTGATGAGCTACAACATTCGCTACGGCACGGCGAATGACGGGGAGAATCATTGGGACAGGCGAAAAGAGTTTCTGGTGGAGACCATCAAAGCTTTCGCTCCGGATTTGCTGGGGACGCAGGAGACATTGGGCTTTCAGCGCGATTACCTGGCCGAACACCTGCCCGGCTACGATGCGCTGGGCGTGGGACGCGACGACGGCAAAGAAAAAGGCGAGATGACCGCGCTCTATTTCAAGCGCGACCGTTTTGAAAAACTGGACGGGGGACATTTCTGGCTCAGCGAAACACCCGACATTGCGGGCAGCAAAAGCTGGGACGCCGCGTTGACGCGCATGGTCAGTTGGGTCAGGTTGCGCGACCGCCGCCAGCCGCGAGCCAAACCGTTGATGTTTTTCAACACGCATTTCGATCATCGCGGCCAGCAGGCGAGGGTCGAATCAGCGCGTCTGTTGCGCCTCCGTATCGCTGAAGCCGCCAAAACCTGCCGCGTGATCGTGACCGGGGATTTCAACGCGGGCGAAGACAGCGAACCTTATCGCGCGTTTTTCGCTCAGCCGGACGCGCCGGTGATGGATGTCTTTCGCCTGACGCATCCCACGCGCGCCGCCGACGAAGGCACGTTTTCCAGTTTCAAAGCGGCGAACACAACCGGCCCGCGCATTGATTGGATCGGCGCTTCACAGGACTGGCAAACGATCAAAGCCGAGATTGACCGAACGGCGCGCGACGGACGCACTCCCTCTGATCATTTCTCGATGCAAGCGGTGTTGCGTCCCAGGAAATGAGATGAAGAGCTTCTGGAAACGATTGCTGGCTGCGCCGTTCGTCTTCGTTGCGGCGGTCATCATCCTGCTCGAAGACTGGCTCTGGGATGATCTTCAGCGCATCGCCGCCGCCTTTGGCCGTCTACCGATCTTCCATCAAATCGAATCGCTCGTCGCCGGGCTGCCGCCTTACGGCGCGCTTGCAATCTTTGGGATACCATCGTTGTTGCTGATTCCCGTAAAACTGGCCGCGCTCTATTTCATCGCACACAGCCAGCCGACGCTGGGGTTGATGACAGTGGTCATCGCCAAAGTCGCCGGAACCGCTCTGGTCGCGCGCATCTATGCTCTGACGCATGAAAAGCTGCTGCTGATCGGATGGTTCGCTTTCCTGCACGCGTGGTTCACGGCGTTCAAATCGAGAATCTATAACGCGATCAAAGCCACGAGCATTTATCGGGCGGCGCATCTGCGTTACGCCCGAATGAAAGAATGGTTGCGCGGGCAGGGAAAGTCGTTCTTGCGGCGGCGGTGGGATGCGGCGGTGAAGTTTTCGCGAAGGTGGAAACAGTCCTGAATTGAGCGTCAGGATCGCTGGAACCCTTTCTCGATTTCGCGCGCAGTGATCCGTAGGATGATCGGGCGTCCGTGCGGGCAGGTTGCCGGGTTCTCCATCTTCAGCAATTCATCAATCAGCCAGCGCATCTTTTCAGGCGCAAGCGTCATGTTGATTTTGATCGCGGCGCGGCAGGCCAGGCCGGCGGCGATCTCGGCTCTCAATTCATCCAGCGACAATCCTTTTCGATCCTCTTCAACCGCGTCGAGCAGTTCGAGCAGTAGCGATTGCGCCGCGCCCGCCGCGAGCAATGCCGGGACAGATTTGACGGCGATGGTGCGGCCCGACAATCGGCCAAGCTCGAAGCCGTTCTCTTCGAGTTCGGGCAGCAGTTGATCGAATGCCGAAGCCTGCGCGGGCGTCAGATCAATCGTTTCGGGAATCAGCAATCGCTGAACTTCGATCCGTTTGGCGCCGAGCGCGCGCCAGTGCTGCTCGAACAGGATGCGTTCGTGCGCGACGTGTTGATCAACCAGCAGCAAACCCGCTCGATCAGCCGCGATGATGAAGCTGTTGTGGAGTTGGCCAATCGGATTGATCTCGTCGGCGGCAAGCGTCAGGTTCTGCGCGGGCTTGAGTTGCGAATTGGAATCGGCGCCGCGCGTTCCCAGACAGCCGATGCGATTGCCGTATCGCGCAGGCTCGACGGCGGTTGAAACTGCAAGCTCGATCTCCTCGGCTGAAGCGTCCGCGACATCCGGCGCCCGCTCGCTACCGCTCGCGGTACTGACCCGCTCCGGCTCGAAACTCAAATCCATCTTCTGCTGTTGAGGCGGCGACTGGACGGGCGGCGGAACTTGCAGGCGGAACGCTGAACGAAGCTCTTCACGCGAAAGCTGCGGAGGTCTTTCTATGCGCGGTTCGGATGTGGTTGGGGCTTCAGTCGAATTTGAAGCAGATGGCTCGGATCTATTGTCGGCGAACGGCGTGGCGGCGGCTTTCGCCGAACTGATTGAAGCCCGCACGGCGTCGCGGATCAGATCGTGGACAATCGTTCCGCGAACGAATCTGACCTCGGTCTTCGCCGGATGGACGTTCACGTCAACTTCGCCTGGCGGCAATTCGACAAACAACATCGCCGAAGGATGGACGCCCGCCGGGATCATCGCGCGATAGGCTTCGGCCAAAGCCTTGCTGATGATCTTGTCGCGCACATACCGTCCGTTGATGAAGAAGAACTGGCCCTCGCGCGTCGTCCTCGTGGACGATGGCGACGAGACGAAACCGCGCACGCGCATCTCGCCCGATTCGGCCAATACCTCGATCAGATCGCCGATGAATTCGCCGCCGAAGAGTTGATAAGCCCGTTCGCGCAAATCCGGCGCGGGCGTGACGCGGATGCTGTCGCGGTTGTTGTTCGTCAGCGTGAACGAGAGTTGCGGATTGGCCAGCGCGTAATGCGTGACCAGATTTGTAATGTGATAGCTTTCGGTCGCTTCCGACTTCAGAAATTTGCGGCGCGCGGGGACGTTGAAAAACAGGTCGCGGATTTCAAACTCGGCGCCGCGCGAAAACGGAATGTCGCGCACGCCCAGCATCCGCCCGCCGCTAATCTCAACCTCGGTTCCCGCCAGCGCGCCATCGGTTTGCGTGCGTAGCCGAACCTTCGCCACCGAAGCGATTGAAGCCAGAGCTTCGCCGCGAAAACCGAGCGTTGTGATCCCTTCGAGGTCTTCGGCGGTTTTGATCTTGCTTGTGGCGTGGCGCTCGAAGGCGAGGATCGCATCGTCGCGCGACATGCCTTCGCCGTCATCGCCGATGCGGATCAGGCGGCGTCCGCCGGATTCGACCGCGACGATGATCTGACGCGCTCCGGCGTCAATCGAATTTTCGATCAACTCTTTGACGATGGACGCAGGACGTTCGACCACCTCTCCGGCGGCGATTTTGTTGGCGAGACTGTCTGGAAGAACGCGGATTTTGGACATTGCTCGAAGATGATCTGAAAAACTGATTTGTCGTGTTCAGCCAAATTGACTTCGTAAGTTTAACCCGAACAGGCATAATTTACAGGCCCTCAAAACGTAACGGAATTTATGAAGGAGTACCATTGTGATGAAGAACAAGAAGGGGCTTTTCCTTTTGATATTGCCGCTGGTGTTGTTCGCCTTTGCGCCCGCCGCATTCGCGCAAGAGCACGAAGTCGCGGTGTTGATCGGTCGAATTAACGCCAGCGACCGCGGGCTGGACTCTCTGCAACCGGTGAAAACGGCCTTCGACGGGGCGTTGAGCTATGAAGTCAATTACGCGAACCGGCTGCTTAACGGCGAACTGGCGTCGCTGCATTGGGAGCTTACGATCGTCGGCGCGCCCAGCGCAGGCGTCAAATCAACCAACCTGCTGTTGCCGAAAAATTATTCCTCGCTGTTTTTCACGCCAGGACTGAAGCTGAAGTTATTTCCGGGCGGAGGGATTTCACCTTACATCGTCGGCGGGGCCGGAGTTGGCCGGTACACGCAAAGCAATACGACCGTCGGCGGCGCTCCGAATACGGGTGACCGGGCCAACACCACCTGGGCGTTCAATTTCGGCGGAGGCGCAGATTTCAATCTGCTGGGGCCAGTTGCGGTTCGCGGAGAGGTGCGGGATTTCGTGACGGGCAATCCGAGCTTCAGCAGTCCATTCTTGACGGACAAGCAGCACAACATCTTTGTAGGAGGCGGGATTGTTGTGAAGTGGAAGTGAAATTTTGGGAGAGCGGAAAACCAGACGCTCAGGGGATTAGCTTTCCCCTGAGCGTTGTTGTTTTGGTTTACGCCAGCGTCTTGATCTTCAACTCCGCAAGCTGCTCCGGCGCGACCGCGCTCGGGCTGTCGGTCATCAGATCCGAACAGCTCGCGACTTTCGGGAACGCGATCACGTCGCGCAACGATTTCGCTTTGGCGAACAGCATCACGGTACGGTCGAGTCCGAGCGCGATGCCGCCGTGCGGAGGCGTGCCGTAGCTGAGCGCGTCGAGGAAGAAGCCGAATTTCTCGCGGGCTTCCTCTTCGCTCAATCCGAGAGCCTTGAAGATTTTCGCCTGCACGTCCGAACGATGGATTCGGATCGAGCCGCCGCCCAGTTCATTGCCGTTGAAGACCAGATCGTAAGCTTTGGCGCGCACCGCGCCAGGATCGCTTTCGAGCTTACCCAAATCTTCTTCAAGCGGCGAAGTGAACGGATGGTGCATCGCGTACCAGCGTTTGTCGTCCTCGTGATATTCGAACATCGGGAAGTCAACGACCCACAGCAGCCGGTACTCGTCTTCGTTGATCAGCTTTTCGCGGCGGCCAATCTCCAGCCGCACCTGGCCGAGCGCGTTGCACACGACATCCCACTTGCCGCCGATCATCAAAATCGCATCGCCCACTTTTGCTCCGGCGGTGGCGACTACGGCGTTGATCCCTTCAGCGCCGAGCGTCTTTGTCAACGCTGATTTGTTTTCGCCTTCGAGGACCTGAATGTAAGCCAGCCCGCCCGCGCCGTGCCGTTTGGCGTGTTCGATGATGTCGTCGAACTGTTTGCGCGACCAGTTGGCCGCGCCCGGAACGACGATGCCTTTCACCGCGCCGCCTTTTTTCACGGCGTCGGCGAAGACCGGGAACGCGCCGCCCGCGAATTGCTCGCTCAGGTCAACGAACTCCAGGCCGAAGCGCAGGTCGGGTTTGTCCGAGCCGAAACGGTTCATCGCCTCGCTGTATGGCATTCGCGGGAACGGCGTCGCGGGCGGCTCGACTCCGGCGACTTTGAAGAACTCGACGATCAGCGGCTCAATCGCGTTGAACACGTCGTCAGGCTGAACGAAGCTCATCTCGACGTCAATCTGGGTGAATTCGGGCTGCCGGTCGGCGCGCAAATCTTCGTCGCGGAAGCAACGCGCGATTTGGAAATATCGCTCAAAGCCGGAAATCATCAGCAACTGTTTGAACAACTGCGGCGATTGCGGCAGCGCGAAGAATTTGCCGGGAAACGTGCGCGACGGCACCAGGTAATCGCGCGCGCCTTCGGGCGTTGATTTCGTCAGGATCGGCGTCTCGATCTCGTAAAAGCCCTGCGCGTCGAGTACGCGCCGCGTGGCCAGCGCCAGATCGTGCCGCAGCTTGAAGTTGCGCTGTATCTCTGGCCGGCGCAAATCCAGGTAACGATATTTCAGCCGCAGGTCTTCAGCCGCTTTGCAATTGTCTATCTCGAACGGCGGCGTTTGGGAGTCGTTGAGGATCTTCAACTCCTCGGCCAGGACTTCCACTTCGCCAGTGCTCATGTTCGGATTGAAATTCTTCTCGTCGCGCAGAATGAGTTTGCCGGTGACGGCCAGCACGTATTCGCTGCGCGCCGCCTGAGCGCGCGCCAGCAACTCAGCGTTGATTTCTTCGTTGAAGACGATCTGAGTGATGCCGTCGCGGTCGCGCAGGTGCAGGAAGAGAACCGAGCCGTGATCGCGGTAGCTGTTGACCCAGCCCATCAGGGTGACCGTCTGTCCGACGTTTTCGCGGCGCAACTGGCCGCAGGAATGAGTGCGTTTCGTTTGTCCTAAATGATCGAGCATTGTGGTTTCCTACTTCAGATTTTGCTTGCCACAGAGAACACAAAGAGCACAGAGGGAAAAACCACAGACCAATCTCTGTGTCCTCCGTGACCTCTGTGGCTATTTTCAAGATAGCTTTGCGATGACTTCATCGAGCGAGAGCGATTCCTGTTCGCCCGCCGCCAGATTCTTCAATCCGTACTTGCCGCTGGCCACTTCGTTTTCGCCAATGATCAGCGCGTAACGGGCGCGCGATTTCGCAGCCGCCGTCATCGCCTTCTTCATCTTGCGGTCTTCAAATTCCATCGCGACGGCTATGCCAGCCGCGCGCAAATCGCGGGCGACGTTGAACGCGTGATCGCGCGCCGCTTCCCCCAGAAAAACGATGAAGACATCGGGCGCGTCAGCCGCGCGCAATCTCTCGGCCTCGTCTTCCGGCAACGACATCACCATCCGATCAAGCCCGAACGCGAAGCCGAAGCCTTTGGTCGGCGGGCCGCCGATGGTTTCTGATAATCCGTCGTAACGCCCGCCACCGACCAGCGTGTTCTGCGCTCCGAGCTTGTCGTTGCCGACAATCTCGAACGCCGTGCGGGTGTAATAATCCAGCCCGCGCACCATTCGCGGATTGACCTTGTAGGCGATGCCGCGCGCATCAAGATGAGCCTTGAATTTCCCGAAGTGTTCGCGCGAAGCCTCATCGAGCGAATCGGTGATTACGGGCAGCGAGGCGATCACAGCCTGGCAGCTTTCGATCTTGCAATCGAAGACACGCAGCGCGTTCGTCTCGTATCTGTGATGGCAGTCGGCGCAGAGCCTGTCCAGATTGGGCTTGATCGCCTCGCGCAGTTTTTCCAGGTACGCCGCGCGGCTCGCCGGTTCGCCGACCGAGTTGATCAGCAACGTCGTGCCCGTGATCTTCAACTCCTTCAAAAACCATTCGAGCATCTCGATCACTTCGGCTTCGATGGCCGGGTCGTCGCTCGAACCCATCACCTCAGCGCCGATCTGGTAAAACTGGCGATAGCGGCCAGCCTGCGGGCGCTCGCGGCGGAACATCGGCCCTATGTAATAAAGCCTGGTCAATTCGCCCGGCGATTTGTCAGCGAAGATTTTGTGCTGGATGTAAGCGCGCACGACCGAAGCGGTGTTTTCGGGCCGCAGCGTCAAAGATTCGCCTTCACTGTCGGCGCGTGCGCGATCAATGAAGGTGTACATCTCTTTATGCACGATGTCGGTCGCTTCGCCGACGCCGCGCGCGAACAATTCGGTCTTCTCGAAAATCGGCGTGCGGATTTCGCTGAAGCCATAGCGGCGAAAAGCCTCGCGCGCAACGTCTTCGACGCGGCGCCACAACGGCATATCTTCGGGCAGAATGTCTCTGGTTCCTCGAACGGTCTGAATCATAAAAAACTCCTGCCGATCAGTTGTCGTCATTCAGTTGTTTTTCGCTGATTTTGGACGACTGCGCCTGAACGGCGCCGCAGGCGGGATCGAGCCTGACAGATTAAGTCGCGGATTGTAGCATAGCGGCTGGTTTAGCCAAATCGTCGTTTGGGCGCGCGCCAGGGCTTTTGCAAAGTCAGTTGTGGTAGCTAAAACCTACGACCGACCGCCTAACACCTAAAAACTTTTCCTCCGAATCAGCGATTGATAAAGCCCTCGAAGGAAAAATTTATAGGTTTTAGATTTTAGGCCTTGGGTTTTAGGTTCTCCCTGACGACTTTGCAAAAGCCCTGTGGGCGTTCGCGCATCCTTGCGCGCAAGGCTTCGCTCCCTGGGATTACTCGCTTCGCACAAACTTCTCTTGATCCAGAATTGCGATCAGTTCACTCGCCGCAGCTTCGAGCGCCCATCCGTCTTTCGATTCCAGCGTGACTTTGACTCGGTAATCTTGCGAGGAAAAACTGGGATACGAGCCGATGGCGACCTGCGGGTGCGCATCGGCTACGGCGCGCAGGCTTTCGGCGATGTCGAACTCTTCCTGAAGCGTGTAGATCGCCCGCGCGAAGAACGGCGCGACGCGGAAGCGTTCGCGGATGGCCAGGAACTTTTTGCGGAAGAGTTCGGGCACGCCCGGCAGGATGAAGACGTTTTTGACCACGAGCATCGGCCACCGTGTTTCTTCAGACGCTATCAACTCGGCGGCTTCGGGCACATCGGCCATTCGCAGCCGCGATTCGTCAACGTCGGCTCCGAAATATGTTTTCAATCTCGCTTCCAGATTCGGATGCCGAAACATTTGCATGTCGAAGGCGCGCGCAATGCCGGCGAGCGTTACGTCATCGTGCGTCGGCCCCACGCCTCCCGAAGTGAACACGTGATCGAAGCGGGAGGACAGATCGCGCACGGCCTTCGCCACCTCTTCGACATCATCCGGGATGACCACGATCAGGCGAAGCGCGACGCCGAGTTCGCGCAACTCACCGATCAGCAAGCGGGCGTTCTGATCCTCGGTCTTGCCGCTCAGGATTTCATCGCCGATCACAAGAATGGCAGCCGTCGGTGCGTTCATAACCGCAATCATATCCACAGCAGGCAACAAATGGAACAAAAGTCTAATGGCGGGCGTCAGAAATGCGGCTGAGATTTTGGCTTTGATGGAACACGGATCGGACGGATGCGGCGGATCAAAGGGGATCAGGTCAATCGCCATCAGTCGCATCAGTTCAATCCGTGTTCAAGATGAACAGATGTTTTGGGGAGTTATCCGGCTATGCGCCCTTCAACACCGTCGCCACAACCAGGATGATGAACCCGATTGCCAGCAGCCAGAATGAATATGGGCTTATTCCGCCAATCTTCACCAGATTGCTCACAATACCGAGCGCTCCGATAATCACGGAAATCAACCAAAGAGCGCTACTTGGGGCGTTTGTTTTCATATCATATTCTCCTTGTTGAAGTTCCTTACCGCAGGGAACCGTGTTGAGAGTTGGCGCCCGATAAGACTTGAGCGCGGTGGGATGGTAAAGCGGCGCAAGCTTATGCCAGCGCGAAATAAAGTGTCAATTTGATGAAGCACATTGTTTCCGTTCAAAATCACGCGCAAAATCCGCAAGAGAGGTTTCGTGGGGCGTTCATCCGAACGTAAATGATCTCAGTCATCGCCCCCTGATTGTTTACGGCTGGCTTGAGAAAGGGAGTGTCTTCGCCAATGAAAACTATAATTGCTTACTTCAAGAATTTTCCGTCGCGGCTATTCATCCTATTTTGTCTGGTGATTCTGCTTTTGCCGTTCGCCATCCAATCCGACGCGAGCGGGCAGGGAAGGCGCGCCGTCGTCCGGGCTTCGAGTGAAAACACCGGCCTCGTCTTCCGCTTGAGCGAAGGCGTAGAAGAGAAGCAACAAGCCCAGCCGCAGATCGCCAGACCTGCGGCAGAACCGCTTTCAGACGAAGCCGCGCAGAACCTGCTCAAGCGATTGCCGCCGCTGAAAACAGAAGACGACGATCAAAAAGATTTCGCGCTGCGCGACCGTTCGTTACCCGCGCCGCGCACGGGGCAAACTATCAGCGAAGCTTTCCCTCCAGCATCGTCATTCAACATTCCCGAACAGGCCGCCACCGGCCCGCTCGAAATCCTGCGCGTTTCGCCCGAAGGCGACGTGCCGATTGCGCCGCATCTGAGCGTCACGTTTTCGCAACCGATGGTCGCAGTCACGTCGAATGAAGACCTGAGCGCCGCGCAGGTTCCTGTCAAACTCTCGCCGCAACCCGCAGGCAAGTGGCGATGGATTGGAACGAAGACACTGTTGTTCGATCCGGCGGTTCGCTTCCCGATGGCGACAAACTACTCGGTCGAGATTCCCGCCGGGACGAAATCAGCTACAGGCGCCGCGCTTGCCGCGAGCAAACGATGGACGTTTTCGACGCCCCCGCTTCAGATCAAAACCAGCTATCCGACCGGCGGGCCGCATTCGCGCAACCCGCTCTTCTTCATCGAATTCAACCAGCGCGTCAACGCCGGCGCATTGCTCAGCAGGATCAGCTTGCGCGCGGGCGGCGCATCGCACGGATTGCGTCTGGCGACAGCCGCCGAAATCGCGACGGATGAAGTCGTCAGCAGAATGGCGAAAGCCGCTGTCGAAGGCCACTGGATCGCTTTCCGCGCCGTCGCCCGTTCGGGAGGCGACGCGAACAATCCGTTGATGACAAGCGCGAATTACACGGTCACGGTCGAAGCGGGCGCGCCGTCAGCCGAAGGGCCGCGCGCGACTACCAGCGGCCAGTCATTTCAGTTTTCGACTTACGGCCCGCTGCTCGTCACGACTCACCGCTGCGGCTACGACAACAACTGCGCGCCAGGAATGCCGTGGATGATTGAGTTCAACAACCAACTTGACGTGAAGGCGTTCGACCAGAAACAGATTCGCGTCGCGCCCGAATTGCCCGGAATGAAAGTGAGCAATTACGGCAATTGGATAAATATCCAAGGCCAATCGAAAGGCCGCACGGTTTACACCGTCACGCTCGACGCCGCGATCAAGGATGTTTACGGGCAGACACTCGGCGAAAACAAGACGATCACTTTCAGAGTCGGCGACGCGATGCCCAATCTGGCCGCGACTGCCGAAGGACTGACCGTGCTCGACCCGTACAGCCAGCCGAATTTTTCAATCTTCAGCGTCAATCACGCGCAGTTGAAAGTCAGCCTCTACGCCGTCGCTCCTGAAAACTGGAGCCAGTACGCGGCTTTTATGCGCGAGGCGCAGCAGTACGGTTATCGTCGCGGCCAGCGCGGCGGGGCGATGCCGCCGATTGGCCGCCTTGTGTCTTCAAAGGTGATTGATGTTGCGAAGAAGCAGGACGAGCTTGCCGAGACGCCGATTGATTTGAAGCCCGCGCTCAACGAAGGCCTCGGCCACGTCATCGTCAACGTCGAAGCCGTTCAGCCGCCGAAGACCGAATGGGAGCGGCGTTCGCTGCAAGTCTGGGTTCAGGCGACCGGCATCGGCCTCGATGCGTTCGTTGATCAATCGAATCTGACCGGCTGGGCTTCTTCGCTCAAAGACGGAAAGCCGCTCGGCAATATCGAGATGGCTGTCGCCGATTACCGGGCAGTCGCGCAGGCCGGCGGCAAAACCGCAGCAAACGGGTTGGCGAGCATTCCGTTGCCAAATCGCGCGGGCAAAAAAATGCTCGTTGCGCGCAACGGCAAGGATGTCGCGTTCCTGCCGGAGGATTTCGGCTGGTGGGATGACGGCAATCACAGCGGCTGGCAAAAGCGCGGCCTCGACGCCGGCACGCTGCGCTGGCACGTCTTCGACGATCGCGGGATGTACCGTCCAGGCGAGGAAGTCCACGTCAAAGGCTGGCTGCGCAACGTCGGCGCGGGGCCGAAAGGCGATGTGATGATGGCTGGCGCGACCGGCGTGAATTACAGCTTGAGAGATTCGCGAGGCAACGAGGTTTTGAAAGGCTCGGCGCGCGTCAACGCGCTCGGCGGATTCGACGCCGCGTTCAAGCTTCCGCCGACGATGAATCTTGGACACGGCTATCTGACGCTTGTTGCTCAAGGCAATCTGAACGCGCAGAACAACCAGCATCAGCATCCGATCCGCGTTCAGGAATTTCGCCGCCCCGAATACGAAGTAAAAGCGACCGCGAGCGAAGGCCCGCACTTCGTCCGCGATCACGCCACGCTGACGGTTGCCGCGAATTATTACGCCGGAGGCGGTCTGGCCAGTTCCGAAGTCAGATGGTACGTGACCGCGACTCCGACCAATTTCACTCCGCCGAATCGCGGCGATTTCACTTTCGGCAAATGGACGCCATGGTGGGAATACCGCTATCAAGGCGATGGAGCGAACAGCAAGGAATTTGCCGGTCGAACCGACGCGGCAGGCAAACACCGTCTGCGAATTGATTTCGATTCGGTCAATCCTGTGCGCGCGACTTCCGTAACCGCAACAGCGAACGTGCAGGATGTCAACCGGCAGAGCGTCGGCTCGTCGGTCAATCTGCTCGTTCATCCGGCAGACCTCTACGTCGGTTTGCGAACCCAGCGATGGTTCGTGCAGAAAGGCGAGCCGCTCATCGTCGAATCAATCGTCACCGATCTTGACGGCAAGGCCGTCGCCAACCGCGAGATCAGAATGCGCGCCGCGTTGATTGACTGGCATTACGACAAAGGCGAATGGAAAGAGCGCGAAACCAATCCGCAGGAATGCGTTATCAAATCGGGCGCGAACGCGACCCAATGCCGATTCGAGACGCGCGAGGGCGGGCGTTACCGCGTCACTGCGCGAATCATTGACGACCGCGAACGCCCGAACGAGAGCGAATTGACGTTGTGGGTGGCGGGCGGCAAACAACCTCCTCAACGCGATCTGGCGCAGGAGAAAGTCGAACTGATCCCCGGCGCCAAAGAGTATCAACCGGGCCAGACGGCTGAGGTTCTGGTTCAATCGCCGTTCTTCCCGGCTGAAGGCGTGATGACGCTGCGCCGTTCGGGACTCGTGACAAGCGAACGCTTCACGATGAACTCGGCGTCGCACACGCTGAAGATTCCGATCAAGGAAGAGTTCCTGCCGAACCTGCACGTTCAGGTTGATCTGGTCGGCTCGTCACCGCGGACAGACGACGAAGGCAAGCCCGATCCGAAATTGCCGAAGCGACCGGCGTTCGCTTCGGGAACGATCAACCTCTCGATCCCGGCGACAACGCGCAAGCTGATGGTCGCCACAACGCCGCGCGACAAAGAGCTTGAGCCGGGCGGCGAGACGACAGTTGATGTCGAATTGCGCGATGCGGCGGGCCAACCTGTGCTCTCCGCCGAGGTTGCGCTGGTCGTGGTTGATGAATCCGTGTTGGCGTTGACGGGATACAAACTCGCCGACCCGCTGAATACTTTTTATTTCGCGCGCGGCGATGATGTCGCAAATCATCATTTGCGGGAGAGGGTGCAGCTTGCGAAGGCGGATGCGTTGATTAGTCAGATGGGGGGCGTCCCAGGCGGTGTGGCAGGAGGAGTTCCGGGCGCAAGGATGGATGCTTTGGCTATGGCTGCGCCGCCAGCGCCGATGGCTACACCGATGGCAAGGAAGGGAATGGCGCCACAAGCAGCATCTCTGGCAAGCTTAGGAGGATTTGGAACAGTCGGAAAATTTGAAAGTGAAGACACGCCGATTCAAACGCGAATTGATTTCAACGCCCTCGCCTTCTTCGCCGCCTCGCTGCCGACTGACGCCAGCGGGCGCGCCAGCGTCAAAATCAAATTGCCCGACAATCTGACGCGTTATCGCGTGATGGCTGTTGCGGTCGCGGGCGAAAAACAGTTCGGCATCGGCGAATCGGCGATCACTGCGCGGTTGCCGGTGATGGCCAGGCCATCGGCTCCGCGATTCTTGAACTTCGGCGACAAGGTCGAATTGCCGGTCGTCGTGCAGAACCAGACCGAACAGCCGTTGCAGGTTGACGTGGCTGTGCGCGCCGCGAATGCCCAACTGACCGAAGGCCAGGGCCGTCGCGTCACCGTGCCCGCCAACGACCGCGTCGAGGTTCGTTTCCCGGCGACGACTACGAAACCGGGCACGGCTCGATTCCAGATCGCGGCGGCGAGTGGCCGATGGTCTGACGCGGCGGAAGTCAGCTTGCCGGTGTGGACTCCGGCGACTACCGAAGCGTTTGCGACTTACGGCGAGGTAGATGCGGGCGCGATCGTTCAACCGATCAAGGCTCCGTCGGACGCGTTCAAACAGTTAGGCGGATTGGAGGTCACGACTTCATCAACGCAGCTTCAGGCGTTGACCGACGCGGTGTTGTATCTGACTTCGTATCCCTACGAATGCGCCGAGCAGATTTCGTCGCGCGTGCTGGCCATCGCGGCGTTGCGCGACGTGCTCGGAGCCTTCGATGCGAAGGGCTTGCCGGAAGCCGACAAACTGGTCGCCGCTGTTGACCGCGACATCAAACGTTTGCAGGGAATGCAGAATGGCGATGGCGGCTTCGGGTTCTGGCGGCGAGGCGACGAATCGTGGCCGTACCTGAGCATTCACGTCGCGCACGCTTTGCAGCGAGCGAAGGAAAAGGGCTTCAATGCGCCGCCCGAAATGCTCGAACAGTCGAAGCAGTATTTGCGTGCGATTGAACAGCGTATCCCGCACTGGTACAGCGCCGAATCGCGCCGGACGCTCATCGCTTACGCGCTTTACGTTCGCAACCGGATGGGCGAACGCGACGCGGCCAAAGCCCGCTCGCTGATTGATCAGGCGGGCGGTGTTGAGAAGATGCCGCTCGAAGCTTTGGGTTGGATGATGCCGGTCTTGACGGGCGACGCAAATTCGCTCGCCGCGATTCGGCGGCATCTGAACAACCGCGCGGAAGAGACTGCGGGCGCGGCTCATTTCACGACTTCGTATTCCGACGGCGCGCAAGTGTTGCTGCATTCCGACCGCCGCGCCGACGGCATCATCCTTGAATCGTTGATCGGCGATAGCCCGACGAGCGATCTGATACCGAAGATCGTTCGCGGATTGCTCGGTCATCGCAAGGCGGGACGCTGGGAGAACACGCAGGAGAATTGCTTCGTGCTGCTCGCGCTCGACCGTTACTTCCAGGTTTACGAAAAAGCCACGCCCGATTTCGTCGCGCGCGCGTGGCTGGGCGACGCCTTCGCCGGAGGCCACGAATTCCGGGGCCGCACGACCGAACGCCATCAGGTGAACGTGCCGATGAGTTATCTGATGAATGAATCAGGCGCGCAGAATCTGATCCTGAGCAAGCAGGGCGCGGGGCGAATGTATTACCGCATCGGGATGAATTATTCGCCGACCAGTTTGCGGCTTAAACCCGCCGATTACGGCTTCACGGTCACGCGCGTTTACGAGGCGATTGACAACCCGAACGACGTGCGCCGCGAAGAAGACGGCACGTGGCGAATCAAAGCCGGAGCGCAAGTCCGCGTGCGTTTGACGATGGTCGCGACGGCGCGGCGCTATCACGTCGCGCTGGTTGATCCGCTGCCCGCCGGTTTTGAAACGCTCAACCCCGAACTTGCGATCATGGGCAACATCCCGCGCGACCCGAACGCCCAAACTGGCAGATGGTGGTGGTGGCGCCAATGGTTCGAGCACCAGAACATGCGCGACGAGCGGGTCGAGGCGTTCACGTCGCTGTTGTGGGAAGGCGTCTACAACTATTCGTATGTCGCGCGGGCGACGACGCCGGGTGTCTTCATCGTTCCGCCGTCGAAGGCCGAAGAGATGTACCATCCCGAAACCTTCGGGCGTGGCGGGAGTGATCGCGTGGTTGTTGAATAAAAGCGGCGACAGACTGATCAGTTGGCTGGCGTCTCGGATTCGCCAGCCAACTCGGCTTCAAGCTGATCAAGGGGAGGCAGTATGTTTATCAACGCCGCTTTGACTGGTGGGAGTTCAGTTTCAATAACTCGCCAGACCTGGTTGAGATCAACTGAAAGGTAATCGTGGGTCAGGACATCGCGGAAAGCGGCCATCTGCCGCCAGGGGATTTCAGGATGCGCCACGCGGAAATCGCTGGTGAGGCGTTTGGCCGATTCTCCGATCATCTGAAAGTTGCGGGCCACCGCATCCTGAATCAGGCGGCTGGACATGAACTCTGATTGCCCGCTTGAAGTGTACGACTCGATGTGTTCGATGCATTCCAGAATGTGAGCCAGGTAAACGCGAGGGTCTTTCATAGCGGGATCGCCTCTTTCAGGATGCGGCGGCGCAAAAGCCAATAGATTGATTGCTCGGTCACGAGATCAACCTTGCGCCCCAGAAGGTCTTCAATCTCTTGTTTGAGTTCCAGTTGATCGAAGAGGCTGCGGTTTCTATCCAAATCAATCAACAGATCAACATCGCTGTCGGGGCCTGCTTCGCCGCGCGCCACCGAGCCGAAGACACGAACGTTATGCGCTCCGTGCCTGGCGGCCAGTTCGAGAATGGTTTCTCTCTTCGCTTTGAGCAAATCCAGCAGACTCATTGATACAGGCTCCTTTCCCGCTCAATATACCACGCTGTCCAATTACGGAACGAGATTTCCCCCGGCTTTCAACGCCGCCGTCTGCACGTCGCGCAATGACGCCTGATGCCGTTCAGCCGCCGCCCGGCAATCTTCAAACTCAGGCGAGGCGTTCATCACGCGTCCATCCAGCGCGCGCGAGACTTTGATCCTGATCGGCCCGTACTCGGTTTCGACCGTGACGAATTCGCGCCGCAAAATTTCGCGCCGCTCGTTTCGATACCGCACGCCCAGCGTGGTCGTTTCGCGGAAGATGATTTCAGTCATCCGCTCGCGGTCTTCGGGTTTGCAAAGCAGCGTCAGGAGCACGCCCGGACGATTCTTCTTCATCTGCGCAGGCGTGTAGAAAATGTCGAGCGCGCCTGCTTCCAACACGCGATCCATCAAATAGCCGAAGACTTGCGCGTTCAGATCGTCAATGTTGGCTTCGATCACTGTGATGGTCGTCGGCGTCTGGTCGGCGTCTTCTTCCAACTCGCCGATGATGGCGCGCAGCGTGTTCGGGAATTTCGGATAGTCGCGCGTTCCGGCGCCGTAGCCGATCTTTTCGATCTTCATCATCGGCATCGGTCCGTAGCTTTCAGCCAAAGTCGAAATGATCGCCGCGCCGGTCGGAGTCACTAGCTCGCCTTCAATGTCTTTTGAATAGGCCGGAACGCCTTTCAACAGTTCAGCCGTTGCGGGGCCGGGCACGGGGTAAGTCCCGTGCGCGCATTTGAACGTGCCGGAGCCGACGTGCAGCGGCGACGAGATGATTCGCTCGATCTTCAAAGCGTCGAGCGCGATGCAGGCGCCGACGATGTCAACGATTGAATCAATCGCGCCGACTTCGTGAAAGTGAACGGTCTCAATCGGAATGCCGTGAATCTTCGACTCTGCTTCCCCGATGCGCTGAAAGATGGCCTGCGCGCGCTGTTTGACCGTCTCGCTCAGATTCGACGACGCGATGATGCGTTTGATTTCGGAGAGGCCCCGATGTTCGTGATGATGATGTTCGTGCGAGTGCAGGTGTTCGTGGTGGTGATGATGCTCGTGCGAATGAGATTCGCCGCTCAGATGAACATCGAATTTCGCCGATGAAATCCCGCTGCGGTCAACGCGGGTCAGGCTGAGCTTGTAGCCTTCGACGCCGAGCTTCTGCAATTCGCTTCGCAGCAGTTCAAAATCAAGTCCGCAATCGAGCATCGCGCCGACGAGCATGTCGCCGCTCGCGCCCGCGAAACAATCCAGGTAAAGAGTTCTTGTCATTCTTCAATCCCTGCACAGCGCGCTAATGGTCTTCGAGGGCTAAATGCGACCGGCAGTGTAGGGGCGGGTTTTCCCCGCCCGCGTCCGTTACCAGAGCGATTGGGCGGGGAAAACCCGCCCCTACAT
>WBZO01001243.1_pt1 | contig 41359 bp, 39 predicted proteins | sample 5204261 | NCBI WGS metagenome assembly WBZO01 (sample SAMN12412400, study PRJNA552823) | activated sludge metagenome | isolation source: activated sludge from anammox sidestream of wastewater treatment plant... | place: USA: North Carolina | collected 2017-09
GGAAGGCGGAGCGGAAAACCCAGGGGTAGTCGAAAGTCGCCAGGTCAATCCGTCTGTAGCTGTGCGTAGATGGGATTAACCGGAATGCCCATGCTGTGCTCAGGTCAATGTCGGACAAGCTCCTAGCCTGCATTACTCATGACGGTTCGTCGCGTTGCACCCGTTGCAGATCGACCCATTGCAAGAGGAGCGATGGGTACCCCGGCAACGGGTACCCGGCAGTCGCCACGCGCTGGACCCATTGCTCGTCCGTTGCAATGGGCTTAAGCAGCAGAAGCGTTCATGAATAATACAGGTTAGGCCGGACCCTGCACGAACCGGTGCGCCGGCAGGACCGGCGTCGAGTGAACACGCTTAGCGGAGAGAATGGAGGCTCCCATGCGAATCCATGAAGTGATGTCCACCGGAGTGGTGACGGGGACGTCGGCGGACCACGTGCGGGACATCGTCGTCAAAATGTTGTGCTGGCATTGCGGCGCGATTCCGATCGTGAACGCCAATCACGAATTGCTCGGCGTCGTCACTCTGCGCGACGTGATGCTGCCGATGTACCCCAACTGGGAGCCTATCCGACATGACCTGTCTACTGCGGCGAACGATCTGCGGCCATCTGCGTCGTTCTCAGCCCGAAACAATCCGGGGCACCCATTGCTCCGGGATTGCAATGGGTCCCGATTCCAGCGAATACACCTGCGGTTTTGCCGGGCCTGCGGCCTCGCATCTGACCGCACCTCCTTTGCGTCGTCACGAACGGCAATATCGGACAGGCTCCTGGGCGACTACATTCATGATGCGGTGCGCAGCCGGGACTTTCTCGAGATGGAGCAGAACGATCCCGAGGTGCTGACGAAGAAGGCCGAAGAGATCATGGTCCGCAACCCGCTGACCGTCTCGCCGGAGACACCCATCCTTGAGGCCGCGTCGTATATGGGGCTCAAGAACTTGCGACGGATTCCGGTCGTGGATCGCGGCACGCTCGTCGGCATGGTCAGTATCGGTGACATCCACCGGGGACTCTTCTTTGCGCGCGGGGGCTGGAGGTGATTGTTGCGGCCGGTTGTGGAGCGATCAGCCCAGAACCAGGTTTCTATCTCAATTCAGAAGGGAGGTGAGCGCATGCCACTCGCACAATTGAAAGGCTCAGTGGGTATCTCAGCGCGGAGCAGAAGGCCGAACTCATTCGCAAGGTTACGGACGCGATCGTGTCGGTTGAAGGAGAAGGGTTGCGGCCCGTGACCTGGGTCATCATCGAAGGGGTCCCCTCAAGGGACTGGGGCGTCGGCGGGACCCCCGTCACAACCGAGGCGCTGAAGCACATGGCCGTGGAGGGCCGGTAACGTGAGCTCATCGAACAACATAAGATCACACAGTCGAAGAAGGAGAATCACCATGAAGTTTCAGGTCCATACGAAGGAGACGGCTCCAGAGGCGTCGCGCGCAACGCTCGAAGGCACCGCGAAGAAATACGGCTTTCTTCCCAACTTGTTCGGCGTACTCGCCGAGTCCCCGACGGCAGTGCAAGCCTATGCGTCGATCAACAAGGCCCTTGAACAGAGTGCGCTCTCTCCGGTCGAACAGCAGGTGGTGGCCCTCACGGTCAGCACCACGAACGACTGCGCCTACTGCGTGGGCGCCCACTCCACGGTGGCGCAAATGGTCCGCATGCCCGAGGACATGCTTGCAGCACTGCGGGATCAACGGCCGCTCTCCGACCGGAAGCTCAATGCACTCCGAACGTTGGTGCTGTCCATCATGCGCCATCGCGGCTGGGTGCCGGAGGATGATCTTGATCGCTTTGTCGCAGAGGGATACCGCGAGCGGCATCTCCTGGATGTTCTCACGATCGTCGCGCTCAAGACCTTGAGCAACTATCTGAATCACATCGCGCAGACGCCGCTCGATCGGCAGTTTGCGTCACAGGCCTGGCGCGCCAAGGAGAGTTGCACCGGTTGTCTGACGGCCTGAACCTCTTTGCGAGGGAAAGAACGAGTAAGAGGGAGTCCCACGCCGGCACCGGCGTGGGACTGTACCGGGCTATTGTTCGTGACGGATGCCGCCGCGCCTCCGAACGCGGCAAACCTTCTCAGCGGAGTAAACAGATATGAGCCAATCCCGATGGAACCAGAATGTGTGGCGCATTCCTCTCCTGTTTGTCAGCGACCTCAGGAAACAGCCAGCCTGGATTCCGATCTGGGTCCTCGCGCTGATGATCATGAATATGGCCAGCCTCGCGTTCTGGAGCGAACCGCTGGCGAAGGTCATCTTTGTGACGTTTCTGCTGTCGGTCCTGCTGATGATGGGCCTGTATGCCAAATTCGGGTTCGAACGGATACTCGGATTGGGTCATGTGTTCTGGATTCCATTATTGGCGTATGTCCTCGTCCACCTTCGCCGGGCCGAAGGCGAGTTTCAGACGTATCTCACCATGCTCTCCCTTGGTATTGGTGCATCCTTGCTGTTCGACATTGTCGATGTGTGGAAGTACGTTTCAATGAAGAAGTTATCGGACTGACGTTCGGCTTCAGGCGCGCGCCGCTTCTGGCGTCTCGCCTGCAAGCCGTGGTTAGATGTCACAGGCGTTTCCACTCTGCGCGATGATGGCCCACCGCAAATGCCTCATAGGCCCACAATGCGCACAGTGCCGTCAGGAACACCCAAATGCCAATGATTACCACTGCGGCGACTCGGCTCACGGGCTTGCCGTTCGCCGCAGTTTCTTGTGCGCGTGCGTGACACTCGGCCAGCACCTCGGGCGGAACGAGCTTTATGGCGACGACAATCCCGAGAGGAATCAGGATCAGATCATCGAGATACCCCAACACGGGCACGAAATCCGGAATCAGGTCGATCGGGCTGAACGCGTACGCGACAACGCCCGCAACGAATAGCTTCGCGTACCAGGGCGTGCGTGGGTGGCGAGCTGCCAAATACAGGGCGTACGTCTCCCGCTTGAGGTGATGCACGCAGGTCTTGAAGCTTTCCAGCATGGCCTCGGCGCGCTGCTGTGACATCTAACTATTAAGTCAGCCGCCAACACGCCGCGCCTTCTGGCGGCCTATCCCGAGTGATTCCCCTCCCAAAACGCGCAAAACCTGCCGGATTGTCTGAGAAATACAAGAGTGTGTCAATGTGGCCTTTTAAGAAAACCGAAGAAACCATGGCTGGGCGTCCTCCTAATCAGGCATGCCAGATCACGGCTGAACCATCGGGATCCGTCGTGCTTTCGGGAAGCCGGAACAACGGCTGGACTTCGAGAGGCGACTGTAAGCTGCCTCACAGCGACCAGGCCGTAGGAACGGTAAGATCCGACGACGCTAGCCAATGGCCGGAACACGACCAGAGAAGCCTACGACATATCTCGCACCAGCGAAAGGAGGAGCCCGCATGATCGAACCTTGAATCCGTCCCGAAGCGCCGACGGTCAGTCACGACCGATATTCCGAAGATCCTTCACCTTCACACAGGAGTCTCACATGAATGCCAATACGAAGAAGAATGCCATGATGCACTCCGCGTTACTCGCGGCATTGAGCCTGGCAGGGACCCAGGCATTGGCCGAGCCGGCCAAGATGCCGGAATTGCCCAACGGTTGGGAGGCCTGCGGCGGCGTGGCCAAGGCCGGGATGAACGACTGCGCGATCAAGACCAGCCTCCATTCCTGCGTCGGCATGGCCAAGAAAGACAACGAGCCTGATTCGTATGTGTTTCTGCCGAAAGGTGTGTGCGGCAAGATCGCGAACGGCAAAGTGCTGGCCATCACCAAACAGGACTTCGAGGAGATGAAGGCGAAGATGATGAAGAAGATGTAGGACCACAGCCAATGACGGTTCTCGTCTCATCGCCCCCGATTCCGGCCCAAGCCGGGATCGGGCTGCGGTCACGCCACTTTCGGGAAATCCTGAAGGAGCCCCCGCCGGTCGCCTGGATGGAAACCCATCCGGAAAACTATTTCGGGGACGGGGGCCTCCCGCTGCGCGTCCTTGAGCAGATCAGGGCCCGGTACCCATTAAGCTTTCACGGGGTGGGTCTGTCGTTGGGCTCCACCGATCCGCTTGATCGAGGCCATCTGCGAAGGCTCAAATCACTGATTGACCGTTTTGAGCCGGCTCTGGTCTCGGAACATCTCTCTTGGAGTTCCGTGGACGGTCGGTTCCTCAACGAGTTGCTCCCCATGCCCTATACCCAAGAGAGCCTGAATCATGTCTGTGCGCGGATCGACGAGGTCCAGAACGTCCTGCAAGGGCCCCTCCTGATCGAAAACATCACTCGGTATTTGACATGGCGTGATTCCACGATCCCGGAAGGTGAGTTCATAGCCGAGACAGCCAGGCGGACCGGCTGCGGGATTCTGCTTGATCTGAATAATGTCTACGTCAACGCGGTCAACTTTCACCTGGACCCGTTAAAGGTTTTGGATGCGATTCCGGCCGAGACGGTCTGGGAAATCCATCTGGCGGGGTTCGATCGTTTCGGGAGGTGGCTCATCGATACCCATGGCGAGGCGGTCTATCCCGAAGTCTGGGGACTCTTTCAGTGGGCGATTCATCGTTTCGGACCCCGCCCGACGTTGATCGAGTGGGATACCAACATGCCGCCGCTTTCCGTGCTGGTGGAGCAGGCCAAACAGGCGGAGGCGATTCTCGGAGGCAGCCATGTTGCGGCTTCATGAGATTCAGCAGGCATTGGCCGAGGGGGTGATCGAGGGGAAATACCATGTCGTGGCGGATGCGATCGCGCCGGGCGATTCAGCCCTGCGAAGCATGACGCTCTACCGCCGGCTGATCCGGACCAACTATACGCAGGTGCTCGGCGTCACCTTTCCGGTTCTGCGCCGGCTTGTCTGACCTCGGTATTTCGATCTCCTTGCACGTGGATATATGAGGAAATATCCCTCGACCAGCGGCGATCTGTTCCAGTATGGGCGCTCTCTTCCCGCACTTCTTCACGAATTGCGGGGCGATTCCCTGCAGGTCGAGCTGGCGCGATTGGAATGGGCCTGCCATGAAGTATCTCAGGCTGCCGACTCGCCGCCGTTCGCCATCGAGGACCTCGAGATCCTCGCCTCGACCGATCCGTCGCGCGTGACGTTCATCCTCAAGCCGGCTGCGCGACTGCTGCGGTTCTCCCTGCCGGTCCATCGCGTATGGCTGGCATTGCAGCCGGACGCCCCGGCAGACATCGTGGTCGATCTGCCCCTGCCGGAGGAGGAGACCCGCATCGTCGTGACAAGGATCGAAGGGAAAGTCCGCCCGGCCGCTCTGGCTGCTCTCGACTCCCGGTTGCTCGAAGCCATGGCCGAGCGAAAGACCGTCGCCGAGGTTGAGCAAATGGCGATTGAGTCCGACCCCGCGTTCGATGTCATTCGGTTTCTGGCTTCCATTCTAGACTTGAACCTGCTCGCCGGCGTTGCCGTGGAGGTGCCCGCATGACACATGGCACCAGTTCGTTGCCGCGCGCTCTCATTCATGCAGTTTTGATGTACGGTCGATTGGTCAGGGGATTGGAAGCCTTGCTCCCCCTGTTCGACCTGTCAGTCCGCCTGTACCTGGCGCAGATCTTCTGGAAGGGCGGCATGGTCAAGCTCTCCAGTTGGATGTCGACCGTGATGCTCTTCACACTTGTCTACGATGTGCCGGTGCTCCCGCCCGAAATTGCGGCCTACTTGGCGACGGCCGTCGAATTGGGCGGATCGTTCCTGCTGGCGATCGGTCTGGCCGGGCGTTGGGCGGCGCTCTCGCTCTTCGGCCTCAACATCGTGGCGGTGCTCTCATACGGGCAGTTGTCGGAAGCAGCGATCCAGGAAGCGTTTTATTGGGGGATTCTCTTTCTCTATTTCGTACTGCACGGACCAGGACTCCTCTCCGCCGACGCCCTGTTACGCCACCTCGTTCGACGCAGGCAGTCAAAGAGCGATACCGAGCAAAACCTTCCGGAACAGACGATCCCTCGCAGTGCCTAGAAGTCATTTCAAAACCCCCATGATCGTGCTTCGACAAGCTCAGCACGAACGGAAAAATATCTTGTTTTTATGAGCAGATCCGTTCGCCCTGAGCCGGTCGAAGGGTGAACGGAGGGTTTTGAAATGTCTTCTAGGATAGACCCGGACGCACAGAGGAGAGCAGGCCTGTCATCGGGAGGATAACCGAGCCGATCATGCGTGGAGCGCGGCAGAGGATTCGGCACATGGATGCCCGATTGCGGGAAGACGAGAGCTTGCGGGACCGTGGTGGAACAAACTGTAAGCCAGCTCACAGTTTCCTTGCATTCGTCCTGTTATGAAAACGGTTTGAATTGTACGAGTGCCGACAACGCCATGAGACTCTCGGGTTGCCAAGCTCCACGGCAGGACCGATGCCGATAGCCATTCCGCATGCGGAAAGCCATTGCCTTGTCCGAGATGCCCGAGTACCCTAACAGACCCTAGCAGCGAGTTGGTCTATGGATGGCGTCCACACTACCCCTAACAAACTCTGGTACCTCAAACACATTCGCCTGTTCGACGGCATCACTCCATCAGAAATGCAGGAGATGGAGCGAATCACCCGCATGCAGGAAGTGAAAAAGCGCCAGCCTCTCTATTTGCCCGGTGACCCCAGCAGCAATGTCTATCTCCTCAAGAAGGGAAGGGTCAAACTGGCGAATACCGGCGCCAGCGGGAAGGAAGTCACGTTTGACATCCTGGAGCCGGGAGAAATCTTTGGAGAGTTGGAGGTGTTGGAGGGCTTGCCTCGTGAGACGGCTGCTGAAGCGTTGGACGATGCCATGATCTGCGTGATTCGGCGCGAAGATTTTGATCGCTACTTAGCGGCCCATCCCGATATCACCGTCAAGCTCACGAAACTGATCGGGTTACGCCTGAGAAAGATCCAGAGCCGCATTGAGGACTTGGTGTTCAGGGACGTGCCGGCGCGCTTGGCTCATTTGCTTATCGAGCTGAGCAAGAGCGACGGCGTGAAAGAAGCGCAAGGGATACGGCTGCGGGCCAAGCTGACCCATCAGGAAATGGCGAACCTGATTGGGTGCAGCCGGGAAACGGTCAGCACCACCCTGGGCCAGTTCCGCGACGATGGTCTCATCCACATGGACGGTCGAACGATCGTGATCCTCAACCCGGATGCGCTGGCGCGCCTGGTGTCGTAACGAGTCCTCTTCGTGAGACCCATTCCCATTTGACCTATCAGAGTAGAGAAGAGTGTCATGGAGTGACCCCCATCATGACGGATATGATTCCCCAATCTATCAGCTCCTTCCGGGTTCCTTGCCACCGCCATCCATCTTGTTCGCTCGCCTCTTCAAACGGCTACCGCTTCGGTCGCCTACTCCGTTCGTGCAGTCGGCTCACCAACCAGTCCTTGCTCGGCACCCCCACAGCCAACAGCTCCCCGTCAAGCACGAAGGCCGGCACCGCTGGGAGCCCCAGAGTCCGCGCCCGTTCCTGATTGTCGATTACGTCAACCCTGCAGGCGGGAAATTCTTTCCGGATCTGATCGGCCAACACACAGGCCGGCTGCTCCGACATGCACCCGCGGTGAATGAAGACCTGTAAGACCGCCATGCTCAACCAATACCGGAACCGGACTCAAAACATCTGTAATCCCGCTTACAGATCGATCCGGCACGTTCACGATGACAGGCTGCGAAACGTCAGAGCCGTCATGAACCATGGGGGGTCACAATTGGCCACCGGAGTCCGGCGGGATCTTGACGACGAAATGGTTCAGCAGCGCGTGGCGCTCGTAGCTCAAGAGATACAGGTGCAAGACCGAGGGGTCTTCGGCATCCCGATGAAGCAAGGGGCCATCGACGCCGATGGCGTGGTGATCCAACCAGCGGTTCTCCTCGTCAACATGAAATCCATAGAACGTCCGTTGGGTCGGGGGATCAGCCACGACCTGCTCATAGGATTCGAAGAAGCTCGGGTTGCCGATGCCGAATGGAGCCTGCCAGCCCCGGTCGTACCGGGCCGGGCTTGTACGGGGGAGTGTATTCAGGTCGAACCCGCCGATGATGAGATGCGTCGTCTTCCCGGTGTCGCGGCTGCGGAAGGCGAGATCAAGCTCAACCAGAGGCGACGCGTTCCCGGTCAGCCTCACGCGTCGCATCGTGGTGCCGGTGAGCTCGGCAAGGTAATGGAGTTGGGTGTCTTGCGGATGGGCGCGTGAATAGCGTCCCGGCGGGATGAACTTGGCAAATTGGACCGGCGCGACGTACCAGTCACGGTAGGTGGAGGCGACGCGCGTCACAATATTCGTTCGTTTGCTGGCCTGCTCGCCCAAGGCCGCGACCGGCTCGTCCCACTGCGCGATGGCTTCGGCCGGCCATTCTTGCTCGACGGTTCGGAGCCGCTCTAGGCGCACCGGCGTCCCTGACGGATCGACCCAGTGCTCCAGCGACCACCAGTAGAACCAATAGGACAGGCCGGTTACCTGTTCAAAGAGTTCCTTGTAGAGTCCGAGTGGAAACGTGAACCAGAGGTGCTCGTACACTCGCTCTCCGCCATCCTCTTTCGTGAAAAGCAGCAACTCCCAGAGTCCCGCGTTGAGACAGTTGCGGGCGAGATCGACTCGGGTCAGCGCCCGCTGCTCGAATCCGTCCCCGCCCTCGTGTACCTGCACATGGGCGGAGTGCCGAGAAAACCGAACCTGCTGCCGGTTCCATTCCCGGTCAATCAGCGCGATCTTGGTGAGATCCCCATCTGCCCTTGCCCAGGCAGGGGCTGCTGCTACGAAGTGGGCGAGATCGACGTCCGTGAGTTCAATCGCCGTCGAGGCGGGCGTCGCCGGCTCGATCAGGAAGCGAAACCTGGTGCCCTCGGTCTGTTGGATGATCAGATTGCCGTGTCTATAGTCCCCAGAAACAACACTTCGCTTTTCGGGATCTTCCGGGTATTCATCGGCGCTGAACGCCCTGAGCGCCACGGTTTGGCTCGGCGTCTCATCATAACGAACTTGGAACCAGATGACCCCCACGAGGACAATGAGGCTCAGCACACTTGGCAGTACAAGTCCCCACCGTTTCATGGTCCTCACACGCATGGCAGCGCTCCTTTCCGAGACGGGCCACCACGCCCGTGACTGATCGCCGCCTTGATATCCCACACCCTCCGCCACGGACGGATGGGCGCAGCAAACAGCCTCCGGCGTTGGACAATGGCCGTCCCGGGAAACAATGAAATGATGTAGTGAGTGAGTGGACCGTCTACGAAAGAAACGGCGGAGCGCGGGCTTGAACTGTCTTTGGGACGACAGGAAGGACCGGTTGCGGCAACGGACCGGCAGGGCTTAAGGAAACGAGCGAGATGGGGCGCGTCGGCGGCGAGCAGGCCACCAAGCCCGCCTCTCCGCTCGTCCCGATCCAGGTGCAGACCTGATGATGGGGACTGTGCGGTTCGCCCGGACGAGGGATTCCCGCTTCCAGCGCCCAGAGGTGCATCCAAACGGTCAGCGAGAAATACGCCACGCCGATCGCCCAGATGCCGGCCTTTGGAAGCGTGAGGGCGAACCCTCTCATGGTCATCACGCTACAACCGGGTAGGATCCGCTGTCAATTTGCCGGCCTCTCGTTCGCGAGCGTGACCTCATCGAGGAGGAGATTGTTCCAATTGGCAGAGTCGGAGCACTGTGGAGGGTTGCCGCGTCTGGCCCAGGACCATCCGGCAGAAAGCCAACTCCTGTGCAAGCATCCAGCCGTCACGGTGAGGTTCACGTCGGCGCGGGTTCCCATCCTTCGGCGCGTGTTCTATTGGTAGTCCTCGTTCAACGATTTCAGGAAGGCCACGAGCAAGGCCACGTCATTGGCCGTGAGGGCGATTCCCTGAATCGGCCGATTGATCGCGAGATGGCCGTTCCGCAGGGTGCCGGCCCGAGCCTGGTCGGAAATCGTCCGGTAGAATTCGATGATCGCGTCCAGCGTATCGAATTGGCCGTTGTGCATATAGGGCGCGGAGTGCCCGAGGTCACGGAGCCCCGGAGTCTTGAAGGCCGCGATCGTGTCGGTCAGCAAAAGGGTATCCGCGGGGCAAGGGGCGGGGCGAGTCTCGCAGAGCATGGCGCGGATCTTGGCTTGGGGATTCGGCATGTCGGGATTCGCGAAAACGTTCCAGAGTCCGAGATCGACGAGCGCAGGATTCGCGAGGGAGGGGATGGAACGGAATGGTTCGTGAGCCGCGGGGTGCTGCTCGGTGGCCGGCAGGAACTGATTGGGACTCGCGCTGCGTGTGGAAAGGTCAGGAATTGCCAGGGCCGCAAACGCTCCGTTGCCGTGGACAGCGTCGTATTCGGTCTGGGTCGTGCCCGTGTTGCGGAACGTGAAGTCCGTGAAGTTCGGCGCGGGATGGCAGGCCAGACAGTTGCCGATTTTGCCTGATGCCAATTGGGGAGCCGGAGGCGGAACTGACGACGGTTCCGCAAGGAAGATGCGCAGGCCGTCGAGTTCGGAGGCGCCGAATACAAAAGGCTGATCGTGGAACTGGAACCGGCCGTCGGGCCTGTTGGGATTGGACGTGACAAACCGCGGAGCAAAGTGAGGATCGCCGATCGCCGTGCGGAGGCGCCGGCTATAGTCCAACGGCGATTCATCGGGATCGGGTTGCTGAGGCAAGCCATTGATTTCCAGAAACACGTCGAACGGCGAGCGGATCGGGGCGCCGTTGTCGTCGGTCTGTGAAAAGAGCAGCCCCTTCACGTAAGCCGCAACGACCTTCACGACCGCATCGAAAATCTCTTGATCGGTTCCCGAGCCGACAAAGACTTGAAACTCGGGCGGCAGGCGGAATTCGTCGGGGATGGACGCATTCGTGCCGGTAAAGAGCACCCGGTACGGGAGGCCGTCGAACTGTTGCGCGAGGTCGCCGGCGCCGTCGTCGCCGCGGACGACCCCCGCAATGTGCGCAATCGCCTCGGCCTTCTCGCCTGGAAGCCAGCCGAAATTCCTGCCCGTAAAGGTTGCGGCCACAAGATCCTCCATCGAGTTGAACTCCGCGTCGAAGTGAAAGAGGGAACCGCCCGGCCGGTCCAGCGAGGCGTTCACCAACGGCGGAGAATTGCGCGGAGCGTGGGTCTTGCCGTCCGAGCGGGCCGGCACCGGACTGCGCCGCGCAAAGTCGGCATAGGCTCGCATGCCTCCGCCCGGCACACCCAAGTTGTCATCCACAAAATGACAAGACCGGCAGTTGATCGACGTTCCTTGAAAGGGACCGGGACTGATCGGTGGTCCCGTGGTTTCGACGGTCTCCACGACAGGATCGCCGATAGTGGGGTCGTTCACGTCCCCGCCGTTGTCCAGGAACGCCTTGAACGACTGCGCGAAGCGCGTTTCGAGGAACAGTCGTTCCCCGACTGTTTGCTCGGCGCCGGGCGTCCCGGTGGGAGCCGGCGAAGCGGCGGTTCCGTCGGGGTTGTCTCCGGCCGAACAGCCGGCAATAGGAATCGTCAGGACTGCGGCGACAACTCCGGAGAGGAGAATGCGACACGCCGCCTGAGTCAGGTGACTCCTGGTCATCATAGGGGGTACCTCGTAGAGTTCGGAAAAAGGACGATGAATGACGCAAGCGGCGTGCAGATGGAAACACGCGCCTGCCTCATGCCCGCTTAACAGACCCTCGCAGCAACAGAGCCCAACGCCAGGCGACCTTATCCTTCCCGCTCAGGGGACGGGGCCGAAGTCGTTGGGCTCTGGGTTCTAACCGCTGGCCGCTTTCGACTGGGATGCCGAGAGTTATCGAATCATTCTTGATTGGATCGAGCCATCAGGGGCTGTTGCAAGAACCACATTTCGTAGATCGGAATCGCCGTCATGATCGAGAAACCGGCCACCATGAGACAATCTCCGGCCAGCATCGCCAACGAGAAGATCGGGGACACGTAGGTAATGAGCCAGGGCGAAATCAGGTCCAGCATTACGCCTCCGAACCCCGTCCACGTCACGCCGATCTTGAAGCCGTTGCCGGCCCCGGTCAAATAAAGCACATGCGCGAGAATCATGAACACCACCGGCATCGTAAAAAGGTGGAAATGGGTCACCTCAGCCAGTTCTCGAAACGACATGGGTTCCCCGAAGGTGGCGTCCGAACCTCGATAGTGAGCGGCGATGCCTTGAAGCGAAAGCTCCGTCATGCTGTGCGCCCAGAAGAACGAGAAGACGAACCCGGCGGCCATCAGAAACAAAAAGAGCGTGTACACCAACCGGATATGGCGATCGGAGTCCCTCAGGCGAAATCGAGTGTTGAAGTGACGCATCCGGGAGGGCCCGCTTCGCCGCGAGTCATTCGTTGAAAAGGAAATCGAGAAAGCCTTTACCGGACCGCTTTTCCGCGACCTGGTCGCTGCCGCGGCCCAGCGGCTTGAGGTAGAGTTCGTCGATGAGCACCAGCGCGCGTTTCACGCCGGCGCTCATGGAGCGCACCGACATGGTCGCGCCGCTGATGTTGAGGATGTCCCGGTTGATCCGGATCGGATCGGAGACGGTTTTGCCCTCGTATTGGGCGTTGAAGCGTTTGGTGCGGACTTCGCTGCCGCGCGATTCGCGGAACACCAGCAGTTCCACGTTCGTGCACTGTCCCTTGGGATCGACTCCGACCATGTAGGTCATCGGTTTATGCTTGCCGATGGTATTCTGGACCATGGCGTAGCCGTCCAAGGCGGACCCGGTTTCACCGATGTAGATCTCGAACGTCTCTTCGGGAAATTTCCATCCGATCCGCGCCTCGATCTGAGCCTTCTGATCCGGATGCAGCCTCACGATCTCCTTCCTGACTCGTTCCGACTCGGGAAACATCAGCTTCACGGCGTCCTCTTCGGTCAGATACACCTCGGCGTGCATCATCTCCTGTTCAGTGAGGTAACGTTTGAGCTCGCTGTCCCAGATCCGCCCCGCCCAGGATGGAGGAGCGGAAACTCCGAGCAAGAAGAGGAGGACAATGGTGCGAAGCCCAACTGTCATGTGCCGGCACATCCTTTGTCCTGCAAGGTGCTGTTCAGTTGGTTGACGACGTCGTTCATGGCAACCTCAGAGGGCTCGACCGGCCACCATTTCGTGGCCTGGGTGGTTGCCCCCCCTCTGGCGTGCCATCGCTGTCGAGTTTCCAGGACGCTGACGGACGTGATGTCGTCCTGTTGCTTCAGCGCGAGAGTCAGCCGAGCGCGCTCTTTGTTGCCGAAACCTTCCCGCCTGAACAGGCCGTAAGGCCGTTCTTGCCCTTCCATTTCCGTCCAATTGGTTTCGATGAGCCCGTTTTGCTTGTCCTGTACTCGAAGGGAACGGTCCTTCACGGAATTCAAGGCGGCGTCCCACACGACCTCATAAGAACAGACGAAGAATTGCTCCTTGCCGCCGCTCAGCGACACGCAGCCAAGGGTCAGCGCAATGCCCAGCAACAAACACGATGGTCGGAACGCCGCCATGGTCATCATCCTCGGATCATCGGGGGGCCGGAGCCCCTCCCTGGCAAGGGAAAGACTCCGAACCACCGGGTTAGAAATATGTCGCAGCCGAAATCACGAACGCGCTGTCGTGAACGCGCTCCCCCGTATTGGGGTTGAACGCTTGCGGCTGATATTGATAGCTCACCTTGAACACGGCATCCTCGATCGGTCGATAGTTGAGACCGAAGGAAATCTGCTCCAGGTCGCCTTGCCCTCCTCCGAAGTCCAGGTTGGTGTTGACCCGGTCGTAACGGACGACCGCGGTGAACGTGGAGCCCTCGCCGAACCGTTTGGGTGACAGTTTGGCCAGGAAGCTCGGCATGAAGTGGTAGTTGCCTTGAATGTAAAAGCCGCTCATCCGTTGGGGCGGAATTCCGAGCGGGTTGAGACCACCCAGCCCCGTCAACAAAGACCCTGGTGCGAATCCGATGGTGTTGCCCGTGACCGCCCTGGAATTGTGTCTTGCGTAGGCCCAGGCGGCCTCGCCAATGAGTTCGAACGGCCCGCGTTGAATCGTCCAATCGATCGCCATGATGCTGAGGGGATTATAGTTGGAGCCGAATGACCCGCCGCTCGGAGCGGCATTCCCATAATACCCGGAGCCGGCGACTTCGACGCCGAGCATTGGGCTGTAGGCCAGACGTCCCACGACCGCCTTCCCGTTGTTGATGTCGAACCCGTCGTCGGCCGCGCACTTGCGTTGGCGAGCGCCCCGCGTGCCCGATTGTTCGTTGATGGTCGGGGTGCCGTCGGGGTCATATCCGCATGGGCCGGTCGTCACGTAGAATTCGTAGTCCACTTTGCCGGTCCGGCCGGGATAGAAGGAGCCGTAGAAGCCTGCTCCCGTTTCGGCTACGGTGGAGGGGATGATGAGCTGGCTGACGAGGGGCCGATCCGTCAGATCGTTGAGCGGGGAATCGTGAAGCAAGTTGAACTTGCCGATCGGGAGCAGCAAGACCCCCGCCCGCAGGTTGAAGGGTTCTTTGATCAAATAATCGATATGGGCGAATTCGAGCCCGAATTCAATTTCCCGGTCCGGGCCGCCCTCTTCGCGAATGCCATGTTCGATTTCGATTTCCGCGGCGAATTTCACATGTTCGGTGATGTCCGCATAGATGAACGGCACGAACCGCTGCTGGTCGAAGTTGCTGTTGAGCCCACCAAAGCCGTTCTCAATGCTGCGCTGCCGGTGCGTCCGAAACTGGAAATCCATATAGCCGCCGACAATGGCCTTCGGCGCCGAGACGAACGGTTTGGCGTAGACCAAGCGGCCTGATCCGGTGGAACCGAAGGACAGAGCCGGCTGCGTCTCCGCCCGGCGCTCCCGTCCCACTTCGGGCAATGGACCGACGCCCGGCTCCTCAGGCGGTGTCTCCGGCCTGATCAACTCGGGCCGCTCGACGCCTGGAGGAATACCCTCCCGTTCGCGTTGTTCCCGCTCTTCCAACATCTGCTCCAACTTTTTCACTCGTTCCTCAAGGGCCTTGTCTTCCGCCCAAGCCGGCAAGGCCGGCAGCAGGCACAGCACGAGCGTCCCGAGGATTGACCGACTCCTCATCGAGCACCTCCATACACAGCGTCATGGGGTTGTGGTCTGACTCGGGACTCTCGGGTCGCTGGTCTATTCAGTCGTGTCTTCGATCAATAGCTCAATTACCTGTTCTCGTTTCCGGTGCTCCTTTCATCGAGAGATGGGCGAAGGTTCGGGCGGTGCAGGCGTCCACCCCTCTATGGACTTAAACGGGATCACGGTGAAGTGCTTGCAGCGTTTGCATTTCAGCTCAAGGCCTTCTGCGCGCAACTTCGCGATGAGCTGCCCGCACTCGCAGCGCGTCCCGCTGCGGTCGGCCGAGCGGAGGTCCCGGAGTTTGGAATGATCCATGGTGTGGTCGGTGATAATGAAATTGAGAACGATTATTAGCAGCGCCGGGTATACGCAAGTCATATGCCGCTGATGGAACGGGCGTCATTATTGGAGCTTGCTCGCCGGGGAGCTTAAAAGATGAGCGGAATCGCTCATGACGCACTGTGCGAAACTGCTTAAACGCTCGAAGTCGGCGCTGCTCCGAGATCATGTCCAGCCGGACCGGCGGGGCGAGGCTGACCCTTTCGGTGGGCAGAATCACGCGCATATGAAGTAAGAGGCCCTCTCTGCTACTCTTGCGCTTTCGGTCATTCTTCGTGGTCGGAGTTGGTATGTTGCCTCGATCTCTTTTTGCCATCCGGGTGATGCGCGTTCGGATCTTCCAGATCCCCGTCTTATTCTTGCTGAGTGTGAACCTGAGTTGCGCCTCCGTCCCCGCGAATGCCCAGCCGGTGCTCGTCAAGCGGTCTCAGATGCAGATGGGAACCCTCGTGACAGTCACCTCCGTGGCGCCGACTGAAACGGTGGCACAGGCCGCCGCCACAGCCGCGTTTCACGAAATCCATCGCTTGGAAGCATTGATCAGCACTTGGATTCCGACGAGCGAGCTGTCGCAAGCCAACGCAGCGGCCGGTCGGAAGCCGGTGCGAATCAGTCCGGAGACCTTGGCCGTCCTCAAACGTTCACTGGAGATCGCCGCATGGACCGATGGCGGGTTCAACATCGCGATCGGTCCGGCGGCGGAGGCCTGGAGCGTGACGGAGCGGCAGCAGATTCCCAGCGAGCGCGAGCTCCAGGATCTTCGCGATCTTGTCGATCTTTCACAAATCCAATTGGATGACACGGCCGGCACTGTGTTTCTGTCCAAACCGGGCATGAAGGTGGACGTGGGCGGAATCGGAAAGGGCTACGCGGCTGACTTGGCCGCGCGCGCGATGCAACGGGCCGGCGCCACTGCCGGAGTTGTGGCCCTCTCGGGAGACATCAAGACGTTCGGGCGGTTGCCGGGCGGCTCCCGCTTTCCAGTGGGGATCAGACATCCACGAAAGGAAGACGAGCTGCTGGCCTACGTTGAGCTTCAGGATGAAGCCATTTCCACAGCCGGCGATTATGAGCGATTCTTCGAACGGGATGGAATGCGGTATCACCATATCCTGGACCCGACGACGCTCCGTCCTGCGAGAGGGTGCCGGAGCGTGACGGTGATCGCCCGCGAGGGGGCCCTGGCCGACGGGTTGGATACGGGGATCTTTGTCATGGGGCCGGAGCGCGGGATGGACCTGGTCGAGCGGTTGCCTGACGTGGAGGCGGTTATCGTGGATGAAGCAGGGACAGTTCGGGTCTCATCGGGTCTCACCGGACGAGTCCGGATGCTCATGGAATGAGCACCTTCTGCCGTTGGTTCCCGTTCGAGGTCGTTCCCCTGAGCCACTCGTTGAACATGATCGTCGTTCGAGCAAGCGGCGCGGCAGTCCGGCCGGCCGGTTCATGCCCGGTGTATCGAATCAGATACCGCTGTATCTGAAATGGTCCGGCGCCGGCCTGATCGGATACACCGCGCTCCGAAGGCGCGCGAGCTGGCGAGAGAGAAGACCTTCCGGGTCATCCCCTCTTTGTTCTTGCTGATCAAGCGGTTATCAATGCTCCAATTTTCGTCGGCATGCGCCGCTCCTGCACGAGGTACGTGTGATGCATTTCGTTCGCAGCAAGAGGCCAAACAGGCCGATGAGCACGGCGCTCGGCTGCAACGTACGGTCCGGCCTCATCGCACTCACCCCATATGCAGGAGGAATTCAACATGAATGAGCAGATGACCAGCTTGCCCTCGAACATGGAGGGACGAGTCCCCCCCTTGCCTGATCCTTTGCCGCCTTTTCCGGAGCCGCCGGTGCAGCCGTTGCCGCTGCCTCAACCCTTTCCACAACCGATTCCGATTCCCTGGCCTCAGCCGTGGCCGCCGAAAATTCGCAGCCTGCGGTGCGGCTGTTATCTGGTGAACTACAAGCCCAACGGGAGCTTATTCGTGACGTATGACGGCACATTGCGTGTCGAATGTCACAATAACGGCCGAACCGCCAGCGGCGACCTTTACCAGCGTCGCGTGATTTGGCTGCCGATCCCGGGGTTCCCGCCTCAGCCTCCCAAACCGATCCTGCTATCCGGACCCAATCCAGGGGCAGGAATTCCCATACTTAGCCGTGGCAACTACCGCTACTATCTGCGCGTCACGCAGATCCTTGAGTACTTCACGTTCGGAAACAGTTTTACGTTGGGCTTCGAGATGTGGCGTTTCACGAAAAACAGCGGCGGCTGGAGCACGGGAGGGATCTGGACGAACGAGGGCGCGTTCAGCGCGGTGATGACCTGGCAGGCCGCGCCGGCAGGATACCCGTCGAGCGGAGACTACCTGGCGGGCGATGTCAAGAACAGCAGCGGCACGGTCGTCGGCAGGCTGACGATGGGCTGGGTCTCGCCCTACCTGCGCAAGGCCACCGTCGAGATCGATCGCGTCACCCAGTCTGAGGCGGCGATGCACAATGGCGCCGGCGTGGACTGGAGAGCCGTGGGCGATGGGATCGGCTGGGATATCACCGTGGACGAGAGTGACGCCAATGTCGTCGAGCCGAGCGGAGAATTCTGGTCCGATGCCGAGTGCCATGCCGAGATGTTGGCTCGCCGCGATGCGTCCAACCTCGATACAGAATGGCGATACCATGTGTTGTGCGTGCGGGGGCTCGATTCCACTTCGCGGGGAATCATGTACGATGCCTATGGCGGCGATTCGAACAATGTGCCGCGCGAAGGATGCGCCATCGCATCCCATTGGGTAATCCCCAATGCGGCAGAGTGGGGGCTGGTTCGAGGCCTGCGTTTTGGGACGGCATTGTCGCCGTACTTCCGCACGGCGGTCCATGAAGCCGGCCACGCGATGGGACTGTACCACAACACCGCGGACAACGGATTCATGAACACGACCAACGTGATCGCCGACAATTCCCTCACGCCGGGGAGTCCGGCGTTTCCGAACAACATTCAATGGAGCTACAACGCGGAAGACGCGAAGCGTCTCCGACACATGCCGGATATCTATGTGCGTCCCGGCGGGGCCCCGTTCGGCACCTCCTATGCGTCCACGCCAATCAGCCCCACCGACCTTGAGATAGACATGAAGGGCCTGAGCCTGAACGCGACGCCGCTGATCGAGACCGTGCCGCTGGGCGCGCCCGTGCGTCTCACTCTCGAATTGGCCAATACCACGACCGAACCGATCCCTGCTCCGACCACGCTGAGCATGAAGAGCGGGCTGGTGAGAGGGAAAGTGATCGATCCTGCCGGCGCCGTGAGGACCTTTTCACCGATCATCCTCTGTGTCGAGGATCATCCGGTGGCTCTGTTGAACCCGAAGGAACGAATCCGTCACTCCGTGACATTGCTGCGCGGCGCCCAGGGGGCGTTGTTCCCCATGCCCGGGGCGTATCGGATCATCGTTGAAGTTCATTGGGACAGTGGCGGCATCGAAGCCGTCGTCACGGGCGAGACGGACGTGATGGTCACGCCCGCGGTCGACGACGCCCATGCTCAAGCCGCCCTCAAGATCCTCTCCACCCCCGATACGCTCCTCACTCTGGTGCTGGGCGGGGATCATCTCGTCGACGGCATCGAGGCGATCCAGACGGCGATCAAGAACCCGATGCTGCGCCCGCACTACGCGTACATCGAGGCCAAAAGGGTGGCCGAGCGATTCGGCAAACGGAAAGCCAACCTCAAGGCCGCCGCGGAATTGATCGACGATGCGACCGTCATGACGCCTGCGGAGATCAAGAGGGCGGCCGGATTGGTCAAGGCCGAAGGGGCGGACAGTGCTCCTGGAAAGACCCTGGCCAAGAAACTCAAGCACAAGGCGGGTATACTGAAGGCCGGCCATGATGTTCGCGAACTGGTCGATTCGCTGTAACCACAGGCGCAAAAGAGGCCTATGGATCTTGGGTTTCCTGGTGATCATCATCCCCGGCGTGGGATGTGCCTCCACGCCGGGGGACGAGCGGAGTGAAGCCATGCCGGAGCCGGTCGCACCACTGGTCGGAAATTGGGAGAAGATGACCCATTCCGCTTGCAGCGAGAGGTACCCTGATCGGATTCAGTTCCGGGAGGGCCGGTCCTATTCCGGCCACAAGGCCTCACCCGACGCCTTTACGTGGTGGGACGTGGGCACCTACGAGATCACCGGTCCGGGACACATCAACATCTCGACCGCGAACGACGCCATCATCACCTACCGGTTTGATCTTTCAGGCGGGGTGCTGGCATTTCGAGACCCGGATGGGTGTGAGTTCAAATATCGCAAGGTGGGGTAGACCAGATCAGTGCCGTCGCCTGGGAGTGAGCCCTGACACCGGACTCCGCCCCTCTCTTGACAGGAGGCGGGTCGCCCACCGAGACTAGCGCCCGACCAGCCCATGATCATAATCCTCTCCGGGATGCGGAATGGCCCATCCGGATTCGCAGAGCGGCGCCTCGGCTTCCGATCCTCCTCCTTCTCAGGGCACGATTCTACTCATTTGTATTGCCGGACCTGATCGCGGCAAACGGTTCGCCATCCGGACCCAGCCGTTGCTGCTGGGCCAGTCGTCGCAGTGCGACGTGTTGAGCGACGATCCCGAGGTCTCCGCGCGGCATGCTCGGTTCTGGGCGGATGGCCTCCATGCCCGTTGCCAACCGATTGAGACAGCGGTCGTCTTCGTCGATGGACATCGAATTCAGGAGGCGCTGTTGCTCCCGCAGCAGCAGATTCGGATCGGCCGGTCCACCTGGCAATGCGGAGACGGCCGCGCCCAGACCGGCATGCGCTTCGACGGCTGGCTCGACGACCTCAGCGGGCGCATCAGTTCGGTCGCGGGCGTCGAGCGCATCGAAGGGTTCAGCGCGCGGGACATGTTCTCCGAGGTCTTCCGGTCGAGGACCGACGAGGAGGTGGAGGAATACTTTACGGTCGGCACGCCGGCCACGACCCCGCCGCTGAGCCAGGTCGAGACCAACTGGCCCAAGCCCTGGGTGTTCTTCAAAACGTTCACCCTCTCGGTCATGGTGTACCTGGCCTTCGTGTTCGCGATGAAGGAGTTCAACAACCCGAAGCTTATTCCGGGCCTCATCATGACCGGCGCGTTTCTGATTCCGGTCTCCGTGCTGATTTTCTTCTTCGAGATGAACGTGGTGCGCAACGTCTCGCTCTACCAGGTCGTCAAGCTGGTGCTGCTGGGCGGGGTGATTTCTCTCGTCCTGTCGCTCTTCCTGTTCAAATGGACGGACCTCAGCAGTTGGCTCGGCGCGATGAGCGCCGGCATCGTGGAGGAAATCGGCAAGGCGGCGGCCTTGTTGCTGGTGGTGAACAACCTCAAGTACCGCTGGACGCTCAACGGTCTCCTGTTCGGGGCGGCCGTTGGGACGGGGTTCTCGGCGTTCGAATCGGCGGGCTACGCGCTCTTGTCCGGCCTGAGTTATGGGCAAGAGGCCATGCTGGACATCATTACCCTGCGGGGGCTGCTGAGCATGTTGGGGCTCCATGTGATCTGGACCTCCATGGTCGGCGCTGCGCTGTGGCGTGTGCGAGGCGCGAAATCCTTCAGCCTTGAGATGGTGCGCGAGCCTCGGTTCATGCGGGTCTTTCTGTTGGCCGTGGGCTTGCACATGATCTGGAATGCCCCCTTCACCCTGCCGTTTTATCTCAAGTACCTGGCGCTCGGATTCGTGGCCTGGGTCGTCAATCTCGGATTGATTCAGGTCGGGCTCAAGGAAATCCGCGAAGCGCAGCAACAGGAGCGGGCTGCCAGGGCCTGATCGAGCCTGCGCAACGGGGTCAGGTCCGGCGTTCTCCCACGCAGTCCCGCCGCATCCCGCGCCGCCAGTACCATCCATAGACCGCAACGTTCACCGCCACGACCACCAGCCCCAGCGCGATTTGAGTCGTCCTGGTCAGATCGGCAGGATAGACAATCGGCATGATGTAGTGCTCGATGAAATCCCCCTGGTACCCCTCGTTGCCGGCCTTCGCGCGGAGCCAGATCTCAAGCGGCGTCAGCGGGCATAGCCATCCGCCGAATTCCACGGCCGCACCCCAGATTGCAGCCGGCAGGTGCCACCAGATCACGTGTGGCCAGCGATAGACGAACAGCCCCCCAAAGACAACAAAGAGCACGAAGCCCAGGTGCAGCAATACAATCAGGTTGGCAAGCCAGGAATAGAGCATGGCTAGCCCACATTATTCATGACGGTTCGTGACGAAACCGCCAAGGAGCCACGCGAGACGGGCACGCGGAGCCACGAGGAAGGGAGGCAGACTTGAAACAGTCTGTTGACCGACCGAGCGGCAAGCCTGCCCGCTTGGGTGCGGGAACCCGGCAGCCAAGCCTGTCGCAGCCGGGGTACCTGTTGCTCTTTGTCAGCAACGGGTCGAACGGTGGTTGCAGTAGAAGCGTTCATGAATAATGTGGGCTAGTACAGCCGCGGAGCATCCTCATCCGCGGGAGCCGGATAGAACAGGCGTGGCCCTTCCCTCTTGGCGAACGGGGTGAGTTGGTGCTCGTCCGCTCGCTCTTGCGTCATGATGTGCCGGACCGTCCAGTCTCGCGTGAGCAGCGCATCCGCGATCATCGACCGGTGGCAGCGCCAGGGCACCGCCTCGGCGCACTTGATGACTGTGGGGGTCTCCGTTGCTGTCGCCATTAAGTCATCCACGGCGTTCCAAAACGCCGGCGTCTGCATATAGTCGGCGTAGCCACGGAAGCTGGCGTTCTTCCATCCAAGGTTCGGGGAGTCCTTGACGGGTTTGCGCAAGCCGCCGAGTTCCTTGGCGTGGCTATACGCGATCCCGGCTTCCTGCAAGCTCTGGCGGAGGGCTTCGCGGTTGAACTGGGGATTGTGACGGGAGCGAGGGATTGTCCGTACGTCCACCAGTCGGCGGATGCCGTGGGATTGGAGCAGGGCAAGGAAGGTCTCGATCGGTCTGGTCGAATGACCGATCGTCCAGATGATAGGGGGTGGCATCGCGGCTATTGTGCCAGACTGTAAAGTCGAGGGCCAATTGTGGGCTATGGGGTTCTCTATTTCGAGGGTGATAGGATAAACCGGAACGGGGGTTCCGGCTGAATGTAACGGTTGATCGGGCAAGCGAGGTGACGCATGAATCGTCTGAAAACCGCCATGCTGTTGGCGACGCTCACCGCGTTGATGCTGTGGGCGGGGTTTGCGCTTGGCGGTCAACAGGGGCTCCTCACTGCCTTGGTCCTTGCGGGTCTGATGAACATCGTCTCCTACTGGTGGTCGGATCGGATCGCCTTGCGGATGCATCGCGCGCAACAGATCCCAGAAGACGAGACGCCCGAGCTGCATGAGATCCTGCGCACCCTCGCGAAGCGTGCGGACATTCCCACGCCCAAACTCTATCTGATTCCCGAGCAGGCGCCCAACGCCTTTGCGACCGGTCGCAACCCCCAGCATGCGGCCGTGGCGGTGACCGCAGGCCTGACGCAACTCCTCACTCGTGACGAGATCGCAGGGGTGTTGGCCCACGAACTGGGCCACATCAAGAATCGAGACACGCTGATCATGACGGTCGCGGCCACCTTGGCCGGAGCCTTGACCATGCTGGCGCGCTTCGGAATGCTGACGGGTGGAGCCCGTTCACCGGATGATCGAGGCCGAGGCAGCAATCCGCTGGTCACGATGGTTGCGGTCATGCTGGCGCCGGTGGCCGCGGCCTTGATTCAGATGGCCATCTCACGATCCCGGGAGTTCCTCGCGGACGACGCAGGCGCCGAACTCACAGGTCATCCGCTGGGCCTGGCGCAGGCGTTGCGTAAGATCTCAGTCGCCGGTCGTCAGATCCCGATGCAATCGGGATCGCCCGCCACCGCCCATCTGTTCATCATGAATCCCCTGTCCGGAGGAGGCTGGACTTCGCTCTTCAGCACCCACCCGCCAGTGGAACAAAGAATCGCGCGGCTGGAAGCGATGGCAAGACGGAGAGGCGCATAAGGCGCGTATGAAACTACTCCCGTGGGTGATGCCGGCGTTGATGCTCTGGGCCATGTTGGCCGGGTGTGCGGAATCACCGACCGTTCGGCAACTACAGGAGATCCGTTCCGGTGCCCCGCCCGCTGGTTCGCCAAAGACACCATCTGGATTCCGGCTGCCGGCCACGTTTGTCGGGAATCTTCCCTGTGCCGACTGTGCAGGCATCCGCTACCAGCTCAACCTGTGGCCGGATGGACTGTTCTTCCTGAGGACCACCTATCTGGAAAAGCCGGTCGCGGCGGGAGAAACGGACAGGTTCGACGAGATCGGTCTCTGGTCCTTCTCCGCGGATCGCCGCAAGCTGAGTTTACGAGGCAGTCGCGGAGCCAGAGAGAGCTTTACCGTCGTCCGCCCGGATCTGCTCCGCAAGCTGGATCAGAAGGGACGGCCGATCGCATCGGAGCTGAATTACGATCTCACACGCCAGAAGACGGTCGAGCCGTTGGAACCGAGGTTGCTGCTCCGCGGACTGTACTCGTACTATGCGGACGCTGGCAGGCTGAAGGAATGCTTCACCGGGCGCACATTCCCGGTGGCCACGGAGCAGGACAACGTGGCGCTCGAAGTTACGTATCTCAAGCTGCAACAGGAGCCGGGCCAATGGTTGTTGGCGAACCTGGAGGCTCGCGTCGTCCGGCGACCAAAAATGGAGGGAGCCGGCGAGCAGCCTGTCATCGTGGTCGAACGGTTCATCAAAATCCTTCCCGGAGAAACCTGCGAAACGTCCATGTCCACGACGGAGTTGGAGCAAGCCTATTGAGTGTCATTCCTACTTCCTACTCACCGTTCATTCCCCTTGAAGGACTCGCAGCCTGCCCAATGAATGGCTACTCAGCAGCGGTCCTCTCCCGGCCATTCGCGGATGGGGGGCGAAAATGTCCCGCCTTGCGAGCCAGCCAATCAGTTTCAGTGATCGGCTGGCTGACCAAACGTGAAAGAACACGTTCCCCTGAGGGAACCTCGCCGCTCGCGCTTTTCTTAAAGGCCAACAACCCCCACGTAGATCACATTTTCGCTTTGATTGGCGATAAACAGCTCATTCGTGACCGGGTTAAACGCCAAACCCTCAACCTTGGCGGTTCCCCCACCTGGAGCGGTAATGGTCCCGCGCATGGCCAAGGTGTTTCGGTTGAACACCGTGATGGTTCCTGCCGCGGAGTTGCCGCTGAACAAGTACTCCTTTCCATAGGTGAGAGATCGGCAGTCTCCTCCGGGAGGAGGGAATGACCGCACCACGACACCCGTGATGGGGTTGATGACATGGATTCGCGTGATGGTCGAGTAATAGAGGTAGATGCCGTCATAGGCGAGCCCCTCACCACGCCCAGGGGGGACCAGAATGGAACCTACCTGAGCCCCCGTGTTCGGGTCGATGGTATTGATGGAGCCTGAACCTGTGGTGACGTTTGCGACTCGGATCTTGCTGCCATCCCATTCGAGGCTCCCGATGGTATCGTTGGCGGTGGGGTCGATTTTACCCATCACCGTGCCGCTGGTGGGATTCAGATAGTAAATATGCTCCGAGAACGGCTGTTGCGTGAGAAACAGCAGCGCCGATCTGAGCGTCGCTCCGATCCGTATGAGTCGGGCATAGGCGAGGCCGGTGCTGGATCCACTGTTCTTCTGTGGAAATGCCAGCTTTCTCACAACCTGGAAGCGGATGGGTGGTAACGGCGTGGCCAACAAGGCCCTGAAGGCATTGATGCGACCTTTGCCGAGTTTGCCCGCGTAGCCGGGATTCTTCACATCAATGTTGTCGCACGTGTCCTCGATGATCTTTCGAACCTGCTGGTTGGTAAGAGTCTGGTTTCTGGACCAGACCAACGCCGCCAGGCCGGCCACATGAGGCGAGGCCATAGAAGTGCCGTCGAGGAATGCATAATTGTCGTTGGGATAGGTCGAGTAGACATTGACTCCGGGAGCGGAGACGTCCACCTTTGTGCCGTAATTCGAAAATGCCGCGCGGCGATCCTGCTGATTGGTTGCGGCCACAGCGATCACTTCGGGATAGACAGCCGGGTATTGCGGGGTCACGTCGATATCAGCATTGGCGTTGCCGGCCGCGAAGACGACGATAACGTTCTTGCCGACCGCGTTCACAATGGCGTGATGCACTCCCGTATGGTCCCCGTTCATCCTCCAGCTACAGTTGATGACGTATCGCCGAGTCGGATTGGCGACGGCCTGGGAAGCGACATAATTGATCGCATCGGCACGGTTTTGGTTCATTCCGGATGTGAGGTTCACCCGAAGCGGCATGAGTCGGCAACGCGGCGCCACACCGATCACACCGGCTGTGTTATCGACGCCCGCGGCGGTGCCGGCGACATGGGTGCCGTGACCGTTGCTGTCGTCTGGCGACGGGTCCGCAGCGTCGGCGAAGTCCCAGTCTTCGGAGCCGCGTGGCAGAAAGTTGGCTACCAGGTCTGGATGGTCGAGATCGGCGCCGGTGTCGATCACGGCGACGACGACGTCCGGGTTCCCTCGGGTAATATCCCAGGCCTCAGTCGCATCGATATCGGCATCTGCCGTTCCCGTGACGCCGTTCACAACTTGGCCCGTGTTGTGTAACCCCCAGAGTCTTGGAAAATGGGGATCGTCGGGAAGGTAGGCGAGGGCGTCATTAAATCCGGCCTCGCTCGGTTCGGCAAAAGCAACTTCGTCGAGCTGAGAGAACTCACGGAGGGTCTCAAACAAGCCTTTACCTTCCGGCACGGTGAGCGTGTAATAACCGGGCGTACGCTGCCTTGCGACGATCTGACATCCCTTGGATTTGATCAGGCGCTCGGCTTCTTTCTGGCTTACTCCATCGCGAAACTGAACCGTCAATTCATCCGGCAAAAAGTATCGCGTTAGCCCCTCATTGTCGATCAACACCGGGATGGTGTTGACAATTCTCGGACTTGCGCCTAGCGAGTCTCTCGCGGCGGCCACGTCCTGTCCTGGAGCAGTCTGAAACACGGCAAAGCCGCGGTCGAGATTCATGCCTTGACTGAGGGGCAACATGGTCGTCGCCATGACATCTCGGGCCATATCTTCAGTGGCGTGGGGTTGGAATGTCGCCATCACTTCATCGCTCTTTGGGTGAAACGTGATGGTCTTCTTGCTGAACTTGTTGGTATAGGAGTATTTGGTCTCCTGCTTCACTTTGGGCTTTTGGATATCCATCGTGTCTGTTCCTCCTCTTCATCACATGGTCATGGATGCTGAAGGCAGCCGGCTGGTAAGCGACTGGAGCGGCCGGCGAATACGACTCACACTCGAGTACAGCAACTCCTGTGCCGGTACCATTCGCTGCGGCTTGTTTCGGAGGCGTCGATAAAATCGAGAGGATCGTGAAGGCGGCGATAATAATACGGGTATTTCTATTGAGCTATCTCCGGCGGCAACGAGAACAAAATGGATACAGTCTGTATCAGATTCGATACGTGGCTATATTAGGGAGCTGACGCCGATGCCAGGGAGGCCCTATCGGACATGAAGAAAGCGGGCGGCGAGAACAGATCCGGCAATGACAGAGTGACGCCCGCTGTTAACCCACATTATTCATGACGGTTCGTCGCGAAATCGCGCAGTCGCCAGGCGAGACGGGCAAGCACAGCCGCGAAGGACCAAGGCGTACTTGCAACAGTACGTCGAGGGACTGAGCGGCGAGCACGCCCGCCATACCAAGCTTCGCTTGAGCCGCCGCGTTCGATCACATCGCGGCGGAGAGGCACTTTGCCTTCGACTTCTCATGTTGGCTCTGTCGCAGCGGCGAATCGGGGTGCCCGTTGCGCTTCTGTTGCAATGGGCCTAAGCAGCAGAAGCGTTCATGAATAATGCGGGTTAAGCCGAAGCCTGTGTCGCCCAGGTGACAAGTTGCTCCGCGTCCTCAATCACCTCCACCGGCACTTCGTAATAGCTCTTGAGCGTTTGTTTCGAATTCGGTCGAAAGGGCTTCATGCCGCGGGCGACATAGGCCGTGCGCGTGCGCTCGTCGGTTTTGAAGTAGAGCCGACCGCGATGGATGATGCCGAAGAACGTCGCATTCTGATACAAGCCGTAGCCACCGAACATGGCGCGACAGGTCACCCCGCGCACCTCCGCCAGTTGATCCAGCACGAACTCCGTGAAGCCGTCTGATTTGCGATCTGGCGCGGGAGCGGATTTGCGTACTGACGTACGATTGGATTTTAGGGTCGATTTGCCGGCCGGCTTGCGGGGCATGACGGCGCTCATGTTGGTTTGACGGCGGCGACGAACCGGGCGGCGATCGGCAGCGAGACGGCCTCTCCACGCCGGTACTGTTCCACGGACTGAACGATCCGCTTTTCCGCCTCGGCCTGTTGCGATGGGGACAGTTTCGCGAACAGGTTCTGGATGGGTGCCGCGATCTCCATCAGGCTCGAAAAGTATTCACGGCCTGAGGTCAGTTGCACGTCCGCCACGAATTCTTCTTCCGACAGGCTGGAGAGCCCGGCCTGCTGGATCATGCCCATCAGGTCCCCCGATTTCGCCAAACGGAAGATCCCCGGGGCCTGCGGATCGGGCGGAGGCAGCTCGATCAATTGCTTGATGACATCCATCGGGATACGGAGATAGGGGTTCTTTTCGGGGGCCGACCAGACCGCCGCCGCCAGATGGCCGCCCGGCTTCAACACGCGGGCGATCTCCGCGACGGCTTTGGGAATCTCGGGAAGGAACATCAGGCAAAAGCGCGAGGTCACGGCATCGAACGAGCCAGATGGAAACGGCAAGGTCGTCACGTCGCCGGTTCGAAACTCGACGTTGGAGAGACCGAGCCTCGCGGCCTTGCGCCTGGCGGCAGCCAGCATGTCGTCCGCGAGGTCGATGCCGACGACTTGTCCCTGAGGTCTGACTACCTGCGCCGCCAAAAGGGCAGGATAGCCTGTGCCGGAGCCCAGGTCTAACACCTGCTGTCCCTGCCGCAACCGGGCATCCGCGATCAGCCGGTGGTTGAGAAAGGCCATGCTGCGGTCAAACATCTCATCCCATTTCTCCCACCCGGCCGCCACACGATTCCAGTCCTGACGTTGCGCCTCGATGACCTGCTGCGGATCTTGCGACATGATGGATCTCTCCTTCCCTGAAGCTCGACCCAGATTCTCAATCTGGAATTGCGTTAGCCACGGAATCCTATCCTGGTCTGGCAGCCGGCTCAAGTCGATCGTGATGCGGTCTTGTGGAGTTCGAGTTGCTCCACAGTCCGAGGCCAATCGGCCCCAAGCAACCGGGAGAGGCCTCGATCCGCCAGCAGCTTGCCTCCGGTTTGGCAGGTCGTGCAGTAGTTGCACTCATTCTCTGCGTAGCGGATGCGTTGGATCGGCGTACCGCAGATGGGGCAGGGTTGCCGATAACGGCCATGCACGGCCATGTCTGCTCGAAACGCGGTCACGGATTCCGGGAACCGGTCGCCGGTCTCTTCACGCAGGCGGACGATCCACTCCCGCAAGGTCGATTGAGTGGCCTCGAACAGACGAACGATCTCCTCCGGGGAGAGGGTCGATGTGAGTTTCGCCGGAGACAAGCGGGCGCGATGCAGGATCTCGTCGGAATAGGCGTTACCGATGCCGCTGAATAGCCGGGGATCGGTCAGGGCCCGCTTGAGCGTATGGTTCTCGCGGGCGAGGGCCGCCTGAAAAGCCGCAAGATCCGCCTCCAGCGGCTCGATGCCGCCCGAACGAAACTGGTCCAAGCCGGCCAAGCCTCGGACCACGTGTAACGCCGCGCGCTTCTTGCTGCCGGCCTCGGTCAGGAGCAACGTGCCCTCGGCAAACTCAAATGCAGCCAAGCCGATCCTGCCGGGGACCTTGGCCCCGGCCGGTTTCCGATGCAGGCGCCCGGCGATCATCAGATGGAGCAGGAGAAAGAGTTCGTCCTCCAGCTCGAAGACCAGCCGTTTGCCGATCAGTCGGACGGCTCGCAGCAGCTTGCCTTCGGTTTCTGCCAGCGGCGGCTCGACAGTGCGGAGCAAAAAGGGACTCGCGAGCGTGATATGCAGCAGCCGATGCCCTACTACAACACGCTCCAGTGCCTCGCAATAGATGGTCAGATCGGGCAGTTCGGGCATGGCTGATCTGTGCCTGGGCCGGTCGGGTCAGACCTTGGCCCGCCAATCAGGCTTGTTCGCCAAGCACCTGCGCCAGACGATCCAGGCAACCGGTCCATCCGGTCCGGTGACGGTCGCGTTCTTCCGCGGTCGGGAACCGCTCATGAAGCAATGTCAGCTCGGTCCCGCCGGGGACGGTTTGAAACTCCAGCGTCACCAACGTGTCGTAGAATTCAGTCAAACCCCGTCCGCCGCACCTGCTGCCCTCCCAGGCCCAGGTGAAGACCAGCCGCTCCGGCGGGCGTATCTCGCGATAGAGACCCCTGGCAGTGTACAGCGAGCCGTCCGCCGCCTTCATCTCGATGCGGTACCGGCCGCCGACCCGAAGGTCCACCTCGGCCGACGGCGTCGAATAGTCGCTTGATGGCGAGAACCAGCGCATCAACGCCTGCGGGTTCGTCCAGGCGGCGAAGAGCTGTTCCCGCGGCACGTGGAAGAGACGGGTGAGGCGAAACGTCTGGTTGAACGCCCCAGGCTTGTCTGCCATACGACTGTCTCGGTCGGTGCGGTCTCGCCGAATGGCCGGCCCCATATTGGAACGAGACCGCGCTGCAAGCCGGTTATTTCAACGTCTGGAGTGTGTCGCGCAGCTCCTTGACCTCGGCGGCGAACAGATCCAAGTGTTGCTCGCGCTGCGGCTGATCCTCTTTGAACTTCCAGACCCGCTTGAAAATGGCCCACAGTTCTTTGTTGTGCGTCACCGCCAGCGCGTAGGCCGGTTGCGCTTGCACCGACTTCTCCACGCAACAGAGGTTGTCATCGAACGCATGGAACTGGTTGTGAAGGTCATTGAGCGCCTGATCGTACCCCTTGCCGGCCCTCGCGGCCTTCGCGCTCCCCTCCATCATGTTGGCCAGATTGATCAACGTCTCCACGCCGGTCGCCCCCTTCGCCTTCGCCGCAAACTCCTTCGCGTGGGGATAGAACAGGTAGCTGCAGCCGCTGAGTCCCATCAGCAGCATGGAAAGGGCGCACAATTGAATCAGCCGTCGCATAGGTCCCTCCCTCTTCTCATGATGATTCTGAACGGCCTTTTGCCGGGCATCTCTTCCAGGACACGCGATAATGGGCCGGCTTTCCCTTCTTGATCCCTGGGTAAATGTGGCCCGAAAAGATAACTATATGATCAATCAAGCCCGGCTTACCAGACCCTGACCATGAAGCGGTGCTGTAACCTTTTTCTTCTTGGAGACGACTTGGTAAATGAGGGGGCGAACGTCCCTGCTGATCGGACAACCAAGGGGGATCATAAGGGGGATCATTATGAACAGGGGAATCAAACGGATCATGGTCGGCATTGCAGCGGCGGTCGTGCTCGGAGGCTTGGCCTCCGTGGCCTGGGCGGACGGGGGAAGCGGCTACTGGCACGGTGGGGCGCACGGCGTCGGCATGAAGAAGTACGGTCATGGCTATGCGGCGGTCGGCCACGGCATGGCCGGGCATGGAGGCAGCGCGCATCGCCTGGTCCGTCTGCTGCTCAGGCATCAAGAGGAGCTGGGTTTGACCGAGGAGCAGGTGGCCAAGATCAAGGCCCTGTCGCTCGATCAGGACCGGGCGAGGATTCGCGCCAAGGCGGATGTGAAGGTGGCCGAGCGGGAGCTTCGGGCTCTGGTCTCGGACGACAAAACGGACTTGGCGGCAATTGAAGCAAAGGTGAAAGAGCGGGCGATGCTCGACGCGAACCTGGACATGATCGGGATCAAGGCCGGGCGCGAGCTTGTAGCGGTTCTCTCGCCTGAGCAGCGGGAGAAGCAGAAAGCGATTCTGGAACGGCTGCATCGCGCCCATCGAGGGCATGACCGCGGCCATCCCATGAAGGCGCAATCCCTATCTGGGCAAGAGGGGGAACTGACGGCACAGTCGGAAGGGGAACAGGCGCTTGAGACTGAAACGGGGATGGTCACGAATGATGCAGGGTAAGCTCCATCCGCCTGAAGCAGCGTGCTGTGGTCCGACCGGCGAGTCAGGTATGATGAGGATGTCAGTTCCTCTGTTGTGGCTGATCTCGACCTCGCGGGAGCGCAGACACCGGTGCACAATGATCAGGAGATTGTCCACCGGGTTCTGGATGGGGAGACCGACCGTTTCGCCGACCTGATCGAGCGTTATCGGCAGCACGTGGCCAAGATCGTCACGGGCCATGTGCCCTTCGATCAAGTGGAAGAGGTGGCGCAGGATGTTTTCATCCGCGTCTTTACAGGCCTCAATGGATACTCCGGGCGGACTCCGTTTGAGCATTGGCTCTCCAGCATTGCGGTGCGGACCTGCTACGACTTCTGGCGCGAGCGGGGCCGGCAGGAACAGGCGGTCAGTTCCTTGGCGTCCGAACACCAGGCCTGGATCGAACAGGCGCTGGCGGCTGAGTCCGATGAACAGTTCCGCGAGCAGGCCAGCCGCCGGGAGGCGCGGGACCTGTTGGACAAGGCCCTGAGCCGCTTGTCTGCGGAGGACCGGATGGTCCTGACGTTGGTCTATCTCGAAGGGCGATCGGTGCGCGAGGCGGCTGGTCTGCTGGGTTGGAGTGTCGTCAATGTGAAGGTCCGGGCGCATCGCGCCAAACGGGCGCTTCGGAAAATCTTTGCCGAAGAAGAGGAGTCGGCATCATGAAGGACCGCAGGAAGAGGGAGCTCGACAAGCTGGAACAGGTCTGGCCGGCCGTACATCGCGCTCGGCCCGTGCCTCCCTTGGGGACTGAATGGACCGGCCGCCTCATGGGCCGCATCCGGTCAGAGGCCGGCAGCCGGCCGCTCCGGGCGCCGGTCTGGATCGATCAGTTGGTCTGGCGAACCGCTGGGGCGGCTGCCGTCTTTGCCCTGATCTTTGCCGGCTCCGCGCTGCTCTATACGGAGCCGCATAGGGTCGAGGTGGTCTCGCTCTTGTCGGATGAACTCGATGCAGGAGCGCCGCTCGGCGACTGGTCAAGATGAGCGACCTGTCTGAACAGCCTGCACGATGCCACGCGAAAGTCCGGCGGCCTATCACGATGCGACGGAGAACAGGCTCATGACACAAGCCAAACTCTGGGGCGGCCTGCTGGTTCTGTTCCTCGCCGGCGTATTGACCGGCCTGGGGGGAACGATCCTCTATCAGCACTACGAGCAGAAGCAGCGCTGGGAACGTGGTCCCGCCGGCCGGCAGGAACGGTTGATGAAGCGGCTGGCCGAGGAATTGTCCTTGACCCAGGCACAATCGCAGGCGATCGAGCCGATCGTGAGTCGCGCGCACATTCAAATCCTGGAGTTGCGGGCCAAGCACCAGCCGGAGCTGGACCGGATCGTGGACCAGGGCGTCAACGAGATTAAGACGAAACTGTCTGCTGACCAGGGGGCCAGGCTCGATACCCTCTACGCCAAGCTGAAGCAACGCTGGCAGGTCTCGCGAGACTATCTGCGCGCCGCGCGGGAACGCCTGCCGCTAGGGAGCAGGGAGGCGGAGTCTGAACCTCAGCCTGAGCCCCGGCCTGAACAGGGATCGCAACCATGAGCCACGCCCAGCCTCCGCTTCCCCCTCCGTCATCGCAGCGGGACATGCCCGAACGGGTGCGCGTCGCCCGCCTGGTGAAGCGATGGTCGATCGGGTTGCTGGTCCTGAGCCTGATCGCCTTCGGCGCCTACGCGCTGGTCACGAAATCCGGCGAGGGCCAGTTGCGCGCGGGCCAAGGGCGCAACACCGGAGCCAGCAGCGTGCCGGTCATCGCCGCGGCAGCCAGAACCGGAGACATCGGGATCTACCTGAACGGTCTCGGCACGGTCGTCCCCTTCAATACCGTCACGGTGCGCAGTCGGGTCGATGGGCAATTGATGCAGGTGCTGTTTCAAGAAGGCCAGATGGTGCGCAAGGGAGATCTGTTGGCGCAGATCGATCCGCGCCCTTTCGAAGTGCAGTTGACCCAGGCGCAAGGGCAGATGGCGCGGGACCTGGCGCAACTCAAGAACGCGCAACTCGACCTGGAGCGCTATCGCGGTTTGGTCAAGCAGGGCTTCGTGCCCAAGCAACAGCTCGACACACAAGAGGCGCTGGTGCGCCAGTACGAGGGCATCGTCAAGGCCGATCAAGGGCAGATCGACAACGCGAAGTTGCAACTCACCTATTGCCGCATCACCGCGCCCATCGACGGACGGGTTGGGTTGCGGCTCGTGGATGTCGGCAACATGGTCCGCGCCAACGATCCCAATGGGCTCCTGGTCATCACCCAGCTCCAGCCGATTACGGTGGTCTTCACGATTCCCGAAGACAACCTTCCGCCGGTGTTGGACAAGCTCAAAGTCGGCGAACAACTGCCGGTCGAGGCCTTCGATCGCGAGCACAAGCAGCGGCTGGCAAGCGGTTCGTTGCTGACGGTGGACAACCAGATCGATCCCAACACCGGCACGGTCCGGCTCAAGGCGGTCTTTGCGAACGAGCAGAACGAGCTGTTCCCCAACCAGTTTGTCAACGCGCGGCTGTTGTTGGACACCAAACGGGGCGTCACGATCGTGCCGTCCGTATCGGTCCAACGGGGGCCGCAAGGCGCCTTCGTCTACATCGTGAAGCGGGATCAGGCCGGCGAGCAAACGGTCGAGGTCCGTCCGGTAGACGTGGGTGTCACGCATGCCGAGGACGCCTCGATCGAGAAGGGCGTGGCGCCGGAGGAACTGGTCGTGGTGGAAGGGACGGAGAAGCTGCGGAATGGGACCAAGGTGGAGGTGCGGCCGCCGGCAGTCGCAGCCGAACAGCCGCAGGCAAGTTCCGATGCAGCTCCGCAAGCCGGACTCCCCCGTCCGACGAGGAAACCAATGTGAATCCCTCCCGTCTCTTTATCCTCCGGCCGGTCGCAACGGCCCTGACCATGGTGGCCCTCCTGTTGGCCGGCCTCGTCGCCTATCGCCACCTGCCGGTTTCGGCCCTTCCCCAAGTCGATTATCCGACCATTCGGGTGCTGACCCTGTATCCCGGCGCCAGTCCCGATGTGATGGCCTCGTCCGTCACGGCCCCGCTTGAACGGCAGTTCGGCCAGATGCCGGGCTTGAAGCAGATGACCTCGACCAGCTCCGGCGGCAGCTCGGTCGTGACCTTGCAGTTCAGCCTCGATCTGGATTTGGACGTGGCCGAGCAGCAGGTGCAGGCCGCCATCAACACGGCTTCCACGTTTTTGCCGAGGGACCTGCCCAATCCGCCCGTCTACAGCAAGGTGAACCCGGCGGACGCGCCGATCCTCACCTTAGCCCTCACGTCCAACGAGCTGCCTCTTCCCCAGGTCGAAGACCTCGCGGAAACCCGCCTGGCGCAAAAGATCTCCCAGTTGTCGGGCGTGGGGTTGGTCAGCATCGGGGGAGGGCAGCGGCCGGCCGTGCGCATCAGGGCCAATCCACGCGCTCTGTCCGCCTATGGACTGACCCTCGAAGATCTCCGCCGCGTCGTGGCGGAGGCCAACGTCAACCAGGCCAAGGGGTCTTTCGACGGGCCGAGGCGGGCCTCGATCATCAACGCGACCGATCAGCTCCTGTCGAGCAAGGAATACCAGCCGCTGATCGTGGCCTACCGCAACGGCGCGCCCGTACATTTGTCCGACGTGGCCGACGCCATCGACGACGTGGAGAACGTGAAGCAGGCGGCCTGGATGAACGACCGGCCGGCCGTGATCGTGAACATCCAGCGGCAGCCTGGCGCGAACGTGATCGAGGTGGCGGACCGGGTGAAGAAACTGCTCCCGCAACTGGAGCGGGCCCTTCCGTCCTCCGTCCGCGTCACGGTCCTGACTGATCGGACCACGTCGATCAGGGCCTCGGTCCGCGACGTGCAGTTCGAGCTGATGTTGGCGGTGGCGCTTGTCATCCTGGTGATCTTCCTGTTCTTGCGGACGCTCTCCGCCACCGTCATCCCCGCCGCCGCCGTGCCCCTGTCGCTGATCGGGACCTTCGGCGCCATGTATCTCCTCGGGTTCAGCCTGAACAATCTGACGCTGATGGCGCTGACGATCGCGACGGGGTTCGTCGTAGACGACGCGATCGTCATGATCGAGAACATCGCCCGCTACCTCGAACGAGGCGAGTCGCCGTTGCAGGCGGCGCTCGCCGGCTCCAAGCAAATTGCCTTTACGATTCTGTCGCTGACCGTCTCGCTGGTCGCCGTCTTGATCCCGCTCCTGTTCATGGGGGACGTCGTCGGGCGGCTGTTCCGGGAGTTCGCGGTCACCCTGAGCGTGACGATCCTGATCTCGGCCGTCGTCTCGCTGACCTTGACGCCGATGATGTGCGCGCGGCTGCTCCGGCGCGGTTCGGCTGAGCAGCAGGGGGCGCTCTCGGGAGCGCTCCAGGGTCTGTTTGACCGTATGCTCGCCGGGTACGACCGCACATTACGATGGGTGCTGGCCCATCAGCCGCTGACCTTGGCGGTCGCGATCGGGACGCTGGTCCTGACGGTCGTCCTCTACCTCGTCGTGCCGAAGGGCTTCTTCCCCGTGCAGGACACGGGAGTGATCCTGGGCATGACCCAGGCGGCGGAAACCATTTCCTTCCCGGCCATGGCCGAGCGGCAACAGGAGCTGGCCAAAGTCGTCCTGGAAGATCCCGCGGTCGAGAGCCTGTCCTCGTTCATCGGCGTGGACGGCATCAATACGACGCTCAACAGCGGGCGCATGCAGATCAATCTCAAGCCCTTGTCGGAACGAGACGCGGGCGCGATCGAGATCATCCGCCGCCTGCAGGAACGCGCGGCGGATGTGCGAGGGATCACCCTGTTCATGCAGCCGGTGCAGGACCTCACGGTCGAGGACCGGGTCAGCCGCACGCAGTATCAATACACGCTCGAAGACGCGGACCAGGACGAGCTCGCCCGCTGGGCGCCGAAATTGGTGGGGGCCTTGCAAGCGCTGCCGGAACTGCGTGACGTAAGCAGCGACCTGCAGACTCAGGGGCTGGCCGCCCTCGTGACGATCGACCGGAACACGGCCTCGCGGCTCGGGATCACGCCGCAACTGATCGCCGATACGTTGTACAACGCCTTCGGCCAGCGGCAGGTCTCCACGATGTTCACTCAGTTGAACCAGTACCGGGTGATTCTCGAAGTCAGGCCGGAATTTCAGCGTGGACCGCAGGCGTTGGAGTTTCTGGACGTGCGATCCGCGGCCGGCGGGCAGGTGCCGCTGAGCGTCTTTACGCAGGTTGCCGAGACAACCGCGCCGCTCCTGATCAGCCGGCAGGGCCAGTTTCCGGCCGTCACCCTGTCGTTCAACGTGGCGCCGGGCCGGTCGCTGGGCAATGCCGTGGCGGCGATCGAGCGGGCCGCGCTGGACATCGGCTTGCCCGCCAGCATTCGCGGCAGGTTCCAGGGCACGGCCCAGGCCTTTCAAGTCGCGCTGGTCAATCAACCCTGGCTGATCCTGGCGGCCCTAGTCACAGTCTATATCGTGCTCGGGATTCTCTACGAGAGCTATATCCATCCGCTGACGATCCTGTCTACCTTGCCCTCCGCCGGGGTGGGCGCGCTGCTGGCCTTGATGTTGGCGGGCATGGACTTCAGTGTGATGGCGCTGATCGGCGTCATCCTCCTCATAGGCATCGTCAAGAAGAACGCGATCATGATGATCGACTTTGCGCTGGATGCGGAACGCAAAGAGGGCAAGCGGCCGGAGGAGGCGATCTACGAGGCCTGTCTCCTGCGCTTCCGCCCGATCATGATGACGACGATGGCCGCGTTGCTGGCGGCCTTGCCGCTTGCCTTGGGCTCGGGCGTCGGGTCTGAGCTGCGGCGGCCTCTGGGCCTGTCGATCGTCGGTGGATTGATCCTGAGCCAACTGCTTACGCTCTACACGACACCCGTCGTCTATCTGGCATTCGACCGGCTGGCGCGCCGCATGAAGGCCGGCCGCGTTCCGGCCTCCTCCGAGGAGGCCTTCGGTTCGGGACCGGCATGAATCTCTCCGCTCCCTTCATCAGGCGGCCCGTGGCCACGACCTTGCTGACGATCGGCGTCACGCTGGTCGGCGCCGTGGCCTTCCGGTTTCTCCCCGTGGCCTCGTTGCCGCAAGTCGAGTTCCCGACGATTCAAGTCTCGGCCGAGCTGCCTGGCGCGAGCCCCGAGGTCATGGCCACCGCCGTGGCGGCGCCGCTGGAGCGTCAATTCACCAGGATCGCGGGCGTAACCGAGATGACCTCGACCAGTACTCTCGGATCGACCGGCATCACCTTGCAATTTGATCTGAACCGCAACATCGACGGCGCCGCGCGGGACGTGCAGGCGGCGATCGCCGCCGCGCGGGCGGACCTGCCGGCCAATCTGCCGCGGAATCCTCGCTATCACAAGATCAATCCGGCCGACGCGCCGATCATGATCCTGGCGCTGACCTCGGAGGTCGTGGGCCGAGGCAAGCTGTACGACGTGGCCTCCAGCATCGTGCAACAGAAGCTGTCGCAGATCGAAGGCGTGGGCCAGGTCTACGTGGGAGGCGGCTCGCTGCCAGCCGTGCGCGTGGAGCTGAACCCCACTGCGCTGAACAAATATGGGATCGGGCTGGGTGATATCAGGCAGGTGTTGAGCACGACCAACGTCAACCGGCCAAAGGGGTATCTGGAGAATGAATCCCGGACCTGGCAGATCCGGGCCAACGATCAGCTTCATGCAGCCGAGGACTACCTGCCCTTGATCGTGTCCTATCGGGACGGGCGGGCCGTGCGCCTCGCCGACGTGGGCCGGGTCGAGGATTCGGTGGAGGACCTCCGGACGATCGGGCTCTCGAATGGCATGCCCGCGGTGCTGATGATCATCAGACGCCAGCCTGGCGCAAACGTCATCGAAACCGTAGACCGGATTCAGGCGCGGTTTCCCGAAATTCAGGCGTCCGTTCCCGGCAACATGACGCTCGCGATCGTGATGGACCGCACCCCCGTGATCCGCGCATCGTTGCATGACGTGGAACGCACGCTGGCCATTTCCGTCCTGCTGGTGATCCTGGTCGTATTCCTATTTCTTCGGAGCCCGCGGGCGACCCTCATCCCCAGCGTGGCCGTGCCGGTCTCGCTAGTCAGCACCTTCGGCGTCATGTACCTCTTCGATTACAGCCTCGACAACCTGTCGCTGATGGCGCTGGCCATCGCCACCGGCTTTGTGGTCGATGACGCGATCGTCGTCGTCGAAAACATCAGCCGGTACCGCGAACAGGGGATGCCGCCGCTTCAGGCTGCGTTCCGCGGGGCGCAGGAGATCGCCTTCACCGTCCTCTCCATCACGCTCTCGCTGGTCGCCGTGTTTCTGCCGATTCTCCTGCTGGGCGGGATGATCGGCCGCTTGTTCCGGGAGTTTGCGGTGACCCTGTCGAGCGCGATCCTGATCTCGCTCGTGGTCTCGCTGACCCTGACCCCGATGATGTGCGCGCGGCTGCTCAAGCCCGAGCAGGGCCAGCAGCACGGGTGGTGTTATCGAACCAGCGAGCGCCTGTTCGAATCGCTGCGGACCGGCTATGCCGGGAGCCTGGCTTGGGTGCTGCGGCATCCGTTGCTGATGCTGTCGGCGACGCTCGCGACCATGGGATTGAGCGTCTACCTCTACGGCATCGTCCCCAAAGGGTTCTTTCCCCAACAGGACACCGGGCGGCTGTTCGGGACGATCCAGGCGTCGCAAGATACCTCGTTTCAAGCCATGCGCCAGAAACTCCAAACGGTCGTGGAGATCGTGCAGCGCGATCCGGCCGTCGAGACCGTCGATGCCTTCGCCGGGTCGAGCGGCAGCTCCAATATGGGCCGGATGTTCATCGTGCTCAAGCCGCTGGCGGAACGGAAGATCAACTCCGATCAGGTTATCGCGAGGCTGCGGGGGCAACTGGCGGGGGTGCCCGGCGCGCCGACCTATCTCCAGGTGATTCAAGACTTGCGCATCGGGGGCCGGGCCAGCAGCGCGCAGTATCAGTACACGCTTCAGAGCGTGGACCTCGCCGAGCTCAACACCTGGGCGCCGCGGGTCGAGCGCGTCCTGCGGACCCTGCCGGAGATTGCCGATGTCAACAGCGACCAGCAGGACAAAGGATTGCAATCGCTGGTCGTCTACGACCGGGGAACGGCTTCTCGGCTCGGGCTCACGCCGCAGCTCATCGATGACACGTTGTACGATGCCTTCGGCCAGCGGCAGGTGTCGATTATGTACACCCCGTTGAATCAGTACCATGTGGTGATGGGAGTGGCGCGAGAGTATTGGCAGGACCCGGCAGCCCTGCACGACATCTACATCCGGTCGTCTGGCGGCGCACAGGTGCCGTTGAGCGCCGTGGCGCGGTACGAGCCGAAATCGACCTTGCTGTCGGTCAATCACCAGGGTCAGTTTCCCGGGGTCACGCTGTCATTCAACATGACGCCGGGCGTGTCGCTCGGCCAGGCCTTGGAAGCGATCGAGCGGGCGATGCGGGACATCGGCGTGCCCGGGACCATCCGCGGGAGTTTCCAGGGGACGGCGCGCGCCTTTCAATCGTCGTTGAATACGGCGCCCTGGCTGATCTTCGCCGCGCTGGCGACTGTCTACATCGTGTTGGGGATTCTCTACGAAAGCTACATCCACCCGCTCACGATCCTGTCCACCTTGCCCTCCGCCGGGGTCGGGGCGCTGCTGGCCTTGCTGCTGCTCAAGACGGAGCTGAGCATGGTCGCCATCATCGGCATCATTCTGTTGATCGGCATCGTGAAGAAGAACGCGATCCTCATGATCGACTTTGCCTTGGAGGCGGAACGCAGGGAGGGGAAGCGGCCGGCCGAAGCGATTTACGAGGCCTGCCTCTTGCGGTTCCGGCCGATCCTGATGACGACGCTGGCCGCCCTGCTGGGAGCGCTGCCGCTGGCCGTCGGGATGGGGGTGGGTTCCGAGCTCAGGCGGCCGCTCGGCATTGCGATCGTGGGCGGCCTGCTCGTCAGCCAGTTGCTCACGCTCTACACGACACCGGTCGTGTACCTCTATCTCGATCGCGCGAGACTCTGGTTCCTGCGCCTGCGCGCGAGGTCTGAGGCCCGGACGGCGTAGCGGACAGGGTTAGGGGAACGGGAATTGTGTCGTGGAGCTATACGGGCATTGTTTCCGTTCAGTCTCCAGCCGACAGCTAGGGCTTCCGTCGCCCTTGTGAAAGAAGGCGATCGTAATCCCCGTGCGAGCCGATCCAGTACCACACGATCTCATCCCCTTCCAAGATTCCCACCGCTCGATAGTCCTGGCTGATCCGGACAGAATAGATTGGCTGTGTAGGATGGACGGGCTTGAAACGAAGACTGGGATGATTCGGATTCTGGCGGAAGATGCGATAGGCCCGGCGCGCTTGACGCTGAATCTCAGTCGGCAGGCCGGCAAGTAGTTTTCTGAACTGCGCAGTGGTGTGCGAGATCACAACTTGGCCGGATCGAGCTTCTCGGTCCGCCCGGCACGGTGCTCTGCCACCGCTTGCTCGGCAAGCTCAGCCAGCAGATCGTGCGACCCGGCAAAAAGCTCTTCCCAGCGCCGTTCAGAAGACAGTTCGTCGAGCAAGATGCGACCCAGCGTATCCTGCTCATTCTCAGGGAGCTTCGATGCTTCCTCAAACGCTTTTTGAAGCAGCTTTGTCAACTCAACCTCCAGAACAAAAGTGTATCAAAAATCACTCCGGGAATCGACCTGCGACGAGGCTTGAGGGACCTAACCCCTTTACTTGATTTTGATCGGGCCAGACTCTGGTTCCTGCGCCTGCGGGCAAGATCCGAAGCGCGGCGTAGCGAGTAGGGGTAGGAGAGTGAGAGTCCTGTCGAGGAACCATGCGGGCGCTGTGCCCCCGTACAGATTGAAGTTACCCCCGTTTTTTGGACAGGTCGTGAAGCCAAGAAATTATGGTAGAACGACCGTCGCAAAAACCGGGAGACACCTATGGCCCCAAAACGGAAGACCCATTCGGAGGAGTTCAACGCGCGG
>WBZO01001244.1_pt1 | contig 41359 bp, 55 predicted proteins | sample 5204261 | NCBI WGS metagenome assembly WBZO01 (sample SAMN12412400, study PRJNA552823) | activated sludge metagenome | isolation source: activated sludge from anammox sidestream of wastewater treatment plant... | place: USA: North Carolina | collected 2017-09
TGCCGACCGTGCCTCCTGTGCCCACCGTGCCGACCGTGCCGTACACCGTGCCGACCGTGCCTCCTGTGCCCACCGTGCCGACCGTGCCTCCTGTGCCCACCGTGCCGACCGTGCCTCCTCGGGCGACCACAATGATCCGGCAGCCAAATCCAACCGAATCCACTCGACAGCCCGGGCCGACAATATAGGCCCCTCCTATCAGCAGTGCCCGATTATCTGTCACAATTGACCGTACTACTGCCGCCTTTAGTGTGGCTGTAGCGTTCTCAACCATGCTGTCCGTCGCCCACTCCGGTCGGGGGGTCTCGTGGAATTCAAACCGGTACCGGTCGATCAGATGCGCCACGTCTGCCGACGGCGGCTTGTACTCGACCGGTACAGCGAACTCCTGCAACCGTCCATTACGGTCTCCCAGCCCATGGAGCACTGCTAGTTCCTGGTGTGAGTCTGTGAACTCCGACGACAGGACATCTCCATTTCGTGTCAGCCATGCCGACTTGTAGACACACATACAGGTCTCCTATTTCGTTAGAGCGGTAGTTCCGCCAGAAAACAACTCTACGATTAATCCGTCAATCATCACTCCCTCTCCCGATCCCGCAACTACCGCTCCACAGGTTCCAGCCGCCGTACTTTTCCCGAGCCCTGTCCAGCTCGCACTTTGCCGTGAATAGGTTTCTGGTCGCCTTCGTTGCCATCATTTCACCGTGCTCCCTGAGGTCCGCTTCCGCTCGCGGATTTCTTCGCGGTCGACACTCACGCCATTCGGGGCATCGATGCCGAGCTTGACCTGGTCAGTTCCGATCCGGGTCACGACCACCCGAACCGCATCGCCGATCCATATCGCTTGATCCACTCGCCTGCCTAACACCAACATGAGCGACTCCTTTCGCAATCACCGCCATTCACTGGCGGCCTAAGTCAACAACCCTTCCAACTCATCGCGCACGGCCGGATCCAGATCCCGCCGATCGATCAACCGGTGAAGGTACGTCCGCAGCCTCGCGATTTCATCCGCCAGCCGGGCCGCGTCCTCGAGGGCATGCGCCTGGCGGCGGAGCTGGATCGCGTCCTCACGGCACCGCCTGGCAGCCAGCTGCAACTCGCGATCACCAAGCGGCTCTTGCGGTGGTAGGGATGCAACCTGCCTGAAACAGTCCAGCTCGCGCTGATGGACGCCGCGAAGATTCGCACGCCGACCGGACCGCCCAGCAGTTCGAACAGCTTCCGCCACCCATCGTCGGAGAGGTGGCGGGCTAGGGGCTGGTCTCTGACCTGCAGGGATTGGCCGTGCTGCTTCCATTGTTCGCCGTTACCTCCACTCGTCCAACGACGCATTGTCATTCACGATGCGCCACGCGAAGCGAGCCACACCGATCGCATCCCGCGCATCCCCGCCCTTATCGAGCTTTGACCATTGTTCGCTCGGGTACATCGCCGCGATCGCCGCAATCCGCGATGCCTTATCGCCTCCGCCGCGCGTCCAGGGTCGCACGGGCACGGGGACGATCATCGACGGACACCAGCGGGGTCGGCCCGCCCCTTGGGCCACGATCATCGACGCCACCCCGCTCAGCCAGCCGGCGGCCATCCCATAGCTGGTGAGCGATCCCTTCGCGCCGTGTCGCGATCCGGTTCCAGCCCGCCCGTCCGGCACCTCGATCGCAATGGCATCGGGCGCGTGCTCTGCGATCAGTTCGATCACGTCCGCCGCGATGACTTGCATCCGCACCCAGGCCGCCAGGTCGGCCGTGCGGATCAATCGGGCGAGGCCTGGATGACCGGCCCGGATAAGTTCGCCGACCTCCGCGCGGAGCCACTCGGCGGAGTAGGTCTCGACGCCGACGTCGACCAGGTCCGCCGCGTCGAGCCCATCAATGACCGCGTAGCCGGTGCGTTTCGTGCCTGGGTCCAAGCCGAGAACCCTCATCCCGCTCTCTCCACAGCATCCACACTTATTACGGGGGCCGCCGCGCGGGCTCACACACGCCGTTGTCGCGGAGATCCGGCCGCGGTGACGCGATGCCTCCGCACCGCTGGCCCGCGGTTCGCCGGCGGCCCCCGCGACTACCGCTCCACAGGTTCCAGCCGCTCGCCGCCCGCCACCGTGCGATCGAGCGACCCCACGCGCCGCCAGCCTCGCCGCCGCAATTCGGCGATCAGTTCCGGCCAGATCGCCTCGCCCTCCACCCCCAGCCTGCGGGCACGCTCGCGCAGGGTTACAGGCAGCTTCTCGACGGCGACGGCCAGCGCCGCTCCGACGGCCTCCGGCTCACGCCCGCTCAGCTCACGCAGCCAGCGGAGCACAGCCTGCCGGCGCTTGACGCGCTCCGCTTGGCCGACCGCGCGCAACTCATTGACCAGCAGACCCTTGCCTCGCCCCCGGTTGCCATATTCCAGATTAATCGCGCGGATCCGCCTCTCTGCGTCATCGACCGGCGCCCACAGCGATGCGAGTTCGGCCCGGGTCGGCATCGCGATGCCGAGCTCGGTCATGAGGCCGGTCAACGCCAGTACACTTTCGCCGACATGCGCCAACTCAGCAGCAGCAACGGTCCTTCCGCGCAAACCAGCAGCAGCCCCGCGGGCATCTTCCATCGCTTCTGCTTCTGTCTTTCCCTCTCCTTCTCCTTCTGCTTCTGCTTTCTGGCGTGGCGCCTCTGGCGTGGTGCCTCTGGCGTGGTCGGCGTCACGCCGTGACGTGGCGCCGACCACGCAGCCACCACGCTCGCGTGTTGCGGGTATCGCCCCATCGCCACCCCGTGGCGTGGCTGACGGTGGGTGCGTGCCATGCGGTTTGCGGTCTGGCTCCACCCCGTTGTGGTGCGACGGCCCCACCGGCACATCCACAGACACCAGCCAGCCCGCGGCGAGAAGTGTATCCAGCAACTGCTGCGCCATCGGCTCGTCGATCTGAGCGACGCGGGCGATATACGCCACGCTAGCCGGTCCGCCGTCGCGGCCCGGAATCGTGCCGTCCCGCTGATCACGGGGCCGGGACGCGACCATCTCGACGCAGCGGACGAACAGACCGAAGGCCGCCAACCCGAGATCCGGCCGCGGAGCGCTCGCGATGAGGTCCAGGTAGGCCTGAGAAATAGACGGGGCCTTGACCGGGACGCGCACCCAGGGCAGTCCCCGTTCGGTTCGCAGTGTGTTAGCCGGAGGCTCGTATCCTACCCAATTACTGGCCCTGTTTCCCCTCCAATCGGGGATTCTGTATCCACGCATACCCGCTCCTCCTTGTGTTCGCCAGGCGTTCCGACGCTCGCCGCCAGCTGCGGCGGCTGGGTCGCTCGCCTAATCTGTTCGATGATGTCCAGGTACGACTCCACCACCTTCCAGTTGGCGCGCCCCCGCCGGCAGTAGATGCGACAGCCGTAACGCACCGCCCCCAGCAGCCCCCTCTCCTCGTCCACCCGCCCAATCAGGTCCACGTGGATGGCGGTGCGTTGCATGGTGGTGGCGCGCGTAAACACGACGAACTGCATATGAGCTCCTCCACACAGATCCATCCGTCCGTCGCCGGGGCGGGTTCGGCCGCCCCCGCCCCTCGGGGCTCGCATCCCCGATCGAACCGGCGACGGACAGATCGTAATCAGCCCGTGATGGCGATCTGCCCGGCGACCCAGTGGGCCGCCACGACGAGCACGACGAAGGCCACGGCCACCGCGACCATTAGAGCGAGGCCGCTGGCCGCTGCCTCAACGTCCATTCGCCGCCGACCTTGGCCGCCGGCGAGCCAGTTTCGCTTGCGCATGGTCGACTCCTTGATCTTGCGGGCGCACTCATCGCGCCACCTCCGCCATCGTCCAATCATCCTTCCGCTCGCCGGCGGGTTCATCGGCCGGAAACAGCCACCGCTGACCGTCGCCAGTTGTGTCCGCCCGTTGGGCGGCAGCCATCTGGTCGATCAGCCGTCGCACCGTCCGGCTTCGCCGCCAGTTCGCGACGGCCCGATGCCCGAGCACGGCGCCGTAGTGCCGCGCGTAATGCAGGTCCTCCACTCGCGAGACCAGCCAGCGCCCGGGCGGCGACGTCGTCTCCGCGACGACCAAGTGGCCCGCATCGAGCAGCTCGCCGGCCAGATCGACCACTTTCCGCGCGTCCACGTCGATCATGCCCGCGATCGTCGCGTCGGTGATCGCGTGCCTCCGCTCGGTGGCGTGCCGCTTGAGCAGCCGGAGCAATCGCATAGCCAGCTCCGAAAGTTGGGGGGCGGGAGTCGTCATCGCTTTCGGTCAACCTCTGCGGTAATCGGATCGCGATCTGCAAGTTCTCCGTGACGTTTATGAGTCTGCGCCAGCGGGCACCAGGCCGGCCGCGTCGTCAGGTCAACGATCGGCACGCCCCGGAGCGTAATCCCCGGCGCAGGTGCATCCGGGTGCAGACAGTTGCGCATGCGCTCGTACCGGCAGATTTTGCAGTACTCCGCGATCATCGTTCTGCCAGCCGATCTCTGATGAGTGCGATCCATCGCCGATATTCCTCCGCCTTATCCGGTCTCACGCGGCTACATGCCTCGATCATGTGCTCCAGGTGCCCGATCCATCCGATCGGCGTCCAGCCATCAGGCACGTCGCCGATCGCCAGTTCCTGCCCCCGTTCCACCCGTGCCTGCCGGCCACATTGCTTGGCATCGCCTCCGCCCATCAATATCCGATCTCCTCGAGGAGCCGGACGACATTGTCCCACGCGTTCCCCTCGCCATAGACCTCCACATGCGAGAGACTGGCCACTCGCTGATCACCTACGTTGTACACGCCCGCGAACGGCTGGCCGGGAATGACGTGTGGTGCTCGTGAGCGATCGGACTCTCGCAGCCGAGGATCGTGAGCCTCCGCAACAGCGATAGGGTGGCACGTCTTGCACCAGCTATGTTCCGAACTCATTCGTGTTCCGCACCGCATGCACCATGCCATATGACACCTCGCACTATCCGCGTGGCGGCACCTCAGCCCATACCCTCGCGGACCGCATCCGCAGGATTGCCACCAATCAGCTCGGCGAGTAGACTCTCCTGTTCATCATGTGATTCGCCGCGGGGCGAGTCGCACGGCATCGTGTGCAGGCCGATTCTATTGACCACGCATTTGATCGCCTCCTCGACCGTGCGGATCGGATCGGGAACGTCGAGCTCGGGTGGTAGCCCCACACCAAACCGCCGCATTCGCCGGTTCCCGTACACCTCCTGGATGCTCACGATCATGTTCACGGATCACCTGACCTCCCGTGTTCATTTTGGGCGGACCGGGCGGGGTGTCCGGTCCCGCCCGAATCCGCCGTCGCGCGCCACGCTAGATCAGCCCGGCCTCCTCCAGTTGTGCTCGCGTGTCGCGATGCTCGCGGCGGGGGTTCAGCGCCGCGAGAAATGCGTCGATCCACTCCGTGCGCGTGCGCATCCGCCGCCCAATCCGCACGTGCTCGAGCCGGATGCGGTCCCCACCACTCCGCGTCGCGATGCCCTGCGCGATCCATCCCCAGATCGTCCGCCGCGAAGGGCGGTGCCCCATCTGTTCTGCGACATAATCCGCCGCCATATCGAGCGACAGGTACCGCGGCGACACGGGCGCTCCGGTCGTTCTGCGCTCATCCACTATGCACCCCCCTCCGCGCAAAAAAGTGCCCGGGTCGGCCGTGGTGAGATGGCCGACCCGGGCGCAGACACGGGGCACTGGTCGCATCGTCCGTGCCCCCGTACCGCTGAGCATCCGTGCATTCGACCCTCGCACGTCCGATCCTCCGTGACCGCTAATCGCTTCGCCGATCCATGCGCCCTCTCGCCTCTCGTTGAGCTAGGTAGGCATCAGCCAGTGCCTCGGCGGTCTCGGCCCACCCCCACCGGGTGTCTCGCCGAATTTTCTCCCATTTCCGCCGGGCGGTGGGCCGGAGAAGCACACGCACACGCTTGGTTCGTCCCATGTACATCAATGTACACCACGTTTGCGCCCCTGTCAAGGCCAAAATGTACACAAGAGAACAAAAATACTCCTTGAATGCACATTGAATCCTGCATAATAACTAGGTATGAGCAGAAAAATCCCATTCCGCATCAACCAGCCGGAGGACCTCGTCGAGAGGTTCGAGGCGGCCATTGCCGCACATGGAATCAGCCGAACCGCCGGGGTGGAACGGATTCTGCGTTGGTGGGTTTCCGCGCCCGCCGTCGTCCAGCAGATGGTCTTGGGCACTCTGGCGGGAGTCGTGAGCCAAACTGCAGCTCGCCAGATAGCTACTCAGCTGGCGGAACGATCCGGAACACTGCAATCGTATGCGGACGCCTACGAGGGGATGCGGGCGGCCGACCGGCGAGGTAGTCGGCCACGCCGAGAAGATACTCGGTCGACCGCAGCGAGAGGTTCAGCATGATTTCACCGATCGCCTGTGATCGAACGAGGTCCTCATCTGAGACGGATGACCGAGCGTTGCGCACCCACGACATAGTTGCAGCCCTGTGGTCGGATGTGATCCTTCATCACGCCGCATGCAGATGTTGTATCTTCGTGGTGTTGGCCGCATTATAGGGGAAACCCTGATGATGTCAACACCCAAAATGTCGCGGCGCCAGCACGAGCCGACGCCATATATTGTTAGGGGGAAACACTCATGATCCTTGCGAACCGAACAATGATCGCCGCACTGGCCCCGCTGTGCCTCCCCGCCGCGATCGCCGCCCCGCCGGCCACGCGTCCCGCAATTGCGCCCACCAGCCGCCCAGCGACCGTGGCCGCAAGCATGCCGGCCGACAACGCCCCGGACCCGGCGGCCCTGCGCCGCGAGATTGACGAGCTGCGCGAGCGGATCGAACAGCTCCGCCGCGAGAACGGAGCACTGCGCGCCCAGATTATGCGATCGCGTTCGGGTCGCGGTGTTCCGGCCGCCTCAACGGACCGGGCAGACTCCCCCCCGGTCGTGCTACTGCGCGAGGTTGCCGGCATGAGCTCGAGCCAACTCCGCAGGTTGGTCGGGGCCGAACTGCAGGGCGACGGGCTGGTCGATCGCGTCGAAGCGGGCACGCCCGACGCCCAACACTGCCTCGTCCACGTGGAGCAGGGGTTCTCCCGCGGCAGGCATCGCCGCATCCGATGCGAGCTGATCATGCCGCTCGACAATGCCGCTGTTTTCCGCGGGGCAGCAAAGACCGTCGACTTCGGCGGATCGGTCGTTGCGGCCGCGATCGCGGCCGATGACCCGAGCCCGGGCAGCGTCTTCGCTGACGTCAGCCGGCAGCCGCTGGTCATCCGCGTCGCCGACGTCCACGCGTTCGCGCGCGAACTCCGCACGACGGCCGAGCCCGCCTCTCGGGGCCGATCAGTCACCCCCCTGCTCCCGTCGCTCGATGGATTCATTCCGCCGCGATGATCGCCGGTTCGCCACGGGTTCTCCCACCAGCCTCATCCCCAGCGCGGCGATGAGCCGATCGGCGGTCCGCGTGTTCCAATCGCGCCGGCCGGAATTGAGGAACTCCCCGAGGTGCGGCTGAGCGATGCCGGTCAGACGGGCCAGCTCGGTAAGCGTCCAGCCCTGGCGGGCCACCTCGGCGGCGAGGGCAGATCGGATGGTGTTCTCTTTTTGCGTCATGCACGAGCCTCTAATTCGCGTCGGGCCACGGCTTCCGGGGCAACGGCCCTGCACCCCGCCCCCACTCCCGCTCCGCCTGGTCCGCGTCTATCCATGGATCGACCTGCTGCCCGCCCACAAACCAGGCGATCTCCTCCACGGCCAGGCAGCGGGGGCATCTCGCCAGTACACTCCCGATCTGGTCGATTTGTAGCTCAGCCAAGTCCAGTTCAGCCGGCGTCGACGCGGCAAACGGCCCCACCAGGACCCGCTCCGTCCGGCACTCCGGGCACCGCGCGTGGATGGCGATGTTTCTCATACCTGTTCTCCTCAGTGCCCGCCGCAAGGTGTCGCAGCGCTATGTAGCAAGCAGGCTGGGCAGCACATCCGCCGCCACGGCCTCTGCCGGCGTCCGAAACCGTGCGCCGCTCTCCAACACATACCCGTCCGCGTCGTCGATCTCGACCGTGGCCAGCGCGGCCCAGGTCGCTACGTCCAGCCACACTGGCGGGGCGCCGCCCAGAACCTGCCGCTCACAGTAGGCGAGGCGCTCCTGAGGCGTGCTGTAGTGCCGCCCATCCCCGCCGTCGACGTGTCGCGCCTCGATCTGGGCCACTCGGGCGTAGAGTGCCTCACTGTCTCGGAGTGGCTGAGGTGCACCGGGTAGCCCCTCGATATCGCTCTCATGGGTGCGCATCCATTGCCGCGCCGACTGGAGACCCGCGATGGATTCGGCTTCCGCGAGCAACCTCGCCACTTCGCGGATATCACTGCGTATAGCCTCGATCTCGTTTCGAGCTCGTGTCGCCCGGGCGCGGCGAGGATCTCGCCATCCAGCCGATTCGCCAGCCGCGAGCAGGCGTCGTGCCTGATCGCCAGGCAGCCACGCGATGATGGTCCCAGTCCACTGATTCCGCACTGGGATGTACATGGTCTGTCTCCTTTCCTCCGGCGTCGCCCGCCGGGGGCCGAGACCATTATGGCCTCTATCATTGCCGCGCCGGGGCGGGACTCCCGGCGGTTACCCTGGCGGCATTCGCGGCTCAGCTACAGTTTCGCCATCGCGAGGACCTCCGACCAGGTGTATGGTGGAGCAAGCGAAATCTGGCGAGTCCGGATAGTGATCCGTACCGTTCTGCGTCCACACGTCGCCATCGCTCGACAGCCATCCCGTGCCGCAGTCGACCGGCGCATCGCTCGGATCGACCACATAGCGGTCCTCGTCGGCATTCCATTCTGCGTATACGTCGTACAATTTCGGCATGGATGTCTCCTTTGCTCCGGCCTTCGCCCGGCCGGGGGGCCGAGACCTTAAGCCTCCGTCACTCGATACCCGAGTCGACTCAGTTCCTTGACGGCCTGGCTGCGAGTGCCTGTGATCTCCCCGCCGTCGTGCTCGATTACCACGCGGGCGGCATCTAATGGCAGGTGCACGGCGACATTGGCGGCCCGCAAATCATAGCCTACGTCTATCGCGCGCACCGATATCCGGGTCGGCAGATTCGGGAGTCCCACATTCCCGCATTCGCCCGCCCGGAATCGCCGAACCAATTCCGGGATATCCTCCCTGGTCGCACCGGCTACGCGCAGATAATGCCCCGTGCGCGGGTAGTCATCGTCAGACAGGCTTAGGCACGGCGTATTGGCAGCGCCAATGCTTTCGATGCTGACCATGATCGGTCGATGGTCGCAATCCGTGACTAGCCAGCCATGGTGACGAGAGGTCGCGCCGCTAGGTGACTTCCGATATTGCTCGACGATTTCCATGATCCATCTCCTTTACACTCCGGGGCTTCGCCCGCCCGGGGGGCCGGCCCGTCGCGGGCCTCCGTCACTGCCGCGCCGGGGCGGGACTCCCGGCGGTTACCCTCGCGGCTCAGCGTGGGGCGGGGGTGGCGAGCGTGTAATCGACCCGGCCTGCCCCCCGCCCCGGAGAAACTCAGAGATTGCCCGGGCCCGGGTTCCGCCCGAGGGCCTCACACTCGCGCGCGGAGAGCGTGGAGCAGATCCGCCGCCCGCACGAGACGTGCTCGTGGGCGAAGGTCCCGCGCTTGCTCTGAACGATCTTGGCGCCGACCAAGTGAGCGCAACCGGCGGCCACCAACCGAGCCTCGATCTCGACCCTGCGCGCCCGTGATTGCTCGGCGGCGGCGTGCTCTGCCTGCCCCTCTGGCGTGGTCCACCACGCCACCATCGCCGCCTCGTACTCGCGCTGGAGAGAGCTGATTTTGCGCGCCTCTCGCACTCGATCGCGCCACCCCGCCACGTGGGGGGCGATGCCGGCTTCGGCGGCGATTTGCTCATTGCTTGGCTGAGATGGCCTCATGGGGTTTTCTCCTTTACGCTCCACCCTGTCGCCCGGGCGGGGGGCCGAGGCCCTCGTGGCCTCTGCCATATATATACACGATGGTGGACGCGGATGCAAGAGATTTCCGAAAAAAACATGCGAAAACCCATGCGATCTCATACTGCTTGTTTGGCGGTCACCCCGCCTCGGCCGCCACCCGCATGGCCAATTGGGCGTCTCGCTCAGCGTAGACCGCATCAGTTACAGCGGCACTTGAGTGCCCCAGCAGGACCCGGGCGGCCTCGAGCCCGTACTTGCGCCGGAGCTCGGTCGCTGCGTTGTGGCGCAGCTGGTGGGGATGCCATCGATGGGCTCGCCGCCAGGCCGCAAGCTGCTCCCGCTGCTCAGTCGTCAGTCGGGCGCGCCAAGCGGCGAGGGGCTCGCCCCGCCGACGGGCCAACTCTTCCGGCGGCGGAAACGCCGCGTCGCAGGCCCGCTGGACCGCACGCCGATAGCTCGCGACAGTGTAGCGTTCGCCTAGCGTTCGCCGCGGCCTCTCGCGTCGGTTCGTCCCCGGCCCATTGCCCAGCCCAGCCGGTGTCTTGCGTCTCGCGCGGCGGACGGCCATCCGTTCAGCTTCGGCTGCCGCCGGGCTGAACAGGTAACTGGCCGGTCCCTTTCCGGCCATCAATCCCTCAACGATCTCCTGCGCACGCGGCCCCATCCAGATCGCCCGCTGCCGCCCGAGGTGTGACGTCTTATGGGTGCCTGGCCGTCCGCACCACACCGCCCCCGAACGATCGATGTCGCACAGTCGCAGATTAATCAGCTCCCCTGGGCGCGCACCGGTCAATAGTTGCAAGTCGATGAGCGCCCGGCACTCACGACTCACCCGCGCCCGCACCGCCTGGATCCACGCGTCCGGCACGGGAAGAACGGGATCGCTCTCGCGGACCGGCTCGGGCGTCCGTCCCGCCCGTAACGGCTCCAGCGTGCGGAGCGCCTCGTACACACTAGATGGGAGTAGCTCGTGCGCGACGGCCCATCGGAACACCGCGCGGACGCGGTGGACTTGGCGGTTGATGGACTTCCTGGTCCACGGCGGGCGTCCACGAGCGGCATCCCCGCGAATCATTGCCATCCGCACCGTTCGCAGCAATCGCGGCCCGAATAGCACGGCCGCCACGTCGCCCGCGACTTGATTGAGCACCCGCAGTGCGGATCGGATGGCCGCCCGATCGGATGAGTCGATCGGAACGGAAGAGAAATAACGGAGCGTCAGGCTGGCCACGGTTAGGCCGGTCGGCGCCGCCCTTTGCCCACCTGGGCGGGCCGCCGGCCGATACCGCCGCCCCGCACGCTCCCACTCATCGAGTGCGCGCAGGTATTTTGCGCGGCTGGCCTCCGATCCATACTCTCCCAATCGCACGTCGTGCTTCGTGCCGGTCTCCTGATCGCGGAGCGTCACGACAGCGATCTCGCGACCGCCGACGTTGCGCAGACGGTATTTGGGGGGGCGAATAGGGCGTGGCATATCCATCCTCCAGAGTTGCGCGGTGTTTGACCGCGCTACGTTACGACGACCCCGCTGATTCTACTGGAGGCCTCCCGCGTAAGTCTTGTATATACGGAAACTTACGCCATGGGCGATACTGGACTTGAACCAGTGACCTCTTGCATGTCGAGCAGAATCATGCGTCGAGATCGGCGTTTTTTCGCGAGAAAACGCAGATTCTCGTTTGGATTGTACCGTTCGTTTGCCTGTGTTTCAATAGGTTGCGCGGACCAGACCGCGCAACCGTGATTTTCCGTGAGCAAGCGTGATTAAGCGTTCCGATGCGCAACAATCGCGCAACTCGGAAACGTCTTTAGACCGCCGGGGCATCGCCGAATCGAACCCAACAAGGCTGTTGCGCAACCTCAAACGCCGGGCGGGGATGTTTTGTTGCACGCGAGAAGTGCCATACGGGGATCGTGGCGAGAGTTGTACGCAGAGATGGGGTTTGGGGGCTGGCTGCAGGCGGTCGGGCCGTGGACGCGACGCGGGACGATCGTGGGCGATCCCGTGGGCGGTGGGCGATCAGTTGTCCGCGATGGATGCCAAGTATCGATCCAGGGCCGGCCAGCCGCCCAGGTCGCGGTGCTGATCGCCGGGGCTCGCCGGGTCGAGGCCGTTGGATCGCTCCCAATCGTCGGGCATGCCGTCGCCATCACTGTCGATCGGCGCGGCGGGCCCCGCACGAAGGTCGGGACAGGGGGCGTGGCCGGTGGACAGGACCGAGCCGTCGGCCGCCCAGCGGGGCGGAGCCTGATTGTCGCCTATACCGATCGATCCGCGGCGTTGCAGGAATTCGCGAACGAGACGGGAGTCGTAGTCGTCGCGAGGCAGCGCGCCGACCCGGAACAGAAGCGATCGCCAGAGAGTCCGCGCCGGCTGCGTCGAGATGGTCGGCCCGGACCATGGCGAATCAGCTCGGTAGATGGCCAGCGCGGGGCCGTTGACGAAGTACGCCTGGGCGTAGCCCTCCGGACGCGTCGAACTCCAACCAGCGAACCCCGGCCAGCGGACCACGGTCGTTAGATGCCAGTCGTCATCCGCGAGACCGCTGTCGACGCAGTCGCGAACGAAGATTGATCGCGGCGTCGGAGGCGCCGCCCCGCGATTGTTGCCCTCCTCGATCGCGAGCGGACGCACCAGCGAACGCGTGGACGGGCCTCGCGAGAAGGCACAGCCGATCACGTTGGCCGGTGTCGTTCGCTCCGCGTCGTAGTAGCGGGCGAACCATGCGCCCGTGTCGACGTTGTAGGCCAAGCAGTTGACCAGATCGACGCGGCCGGCGGAATAAACGAGCGGGTTGCGGCAGAGGTTATTCGCCACGTAGCAGTGATGCACAGTCACCCCCTCGCATCGCTCGCCGATCACGAAACCCTGACTCTTCTGACCGGCCTTGCCCCACGTCGGGTCTCCGTCCCAGCAACCGGCAGGCAGGCTATCGCCGTAGAGTGATCCCTCCGCAATGATCGTCCACTGCACAGTCACGTCGGCGCAATCCCCCATACCCAGCGAATCATCCAAGCCTCCGGTCAGAGAGCAGTGGTCGATGATGATGCGCCGACACGTCGTTCCCGGATGCCGGAGCGGTGCGATCAGAATGCATTTCCGCGTCACATCCAGCATTGAGGGGCGCCCATCAACGATCGTCAGCGGCACGATCCCGCAACGGATGCGGACGTGGCGAATCACGACATCGTGAGCCCCGTCGCCGATAATCAGGCCCGCGCCGACGAGCTGGATTCCGCCTGGTGCTGTGTGGCCGGCCACGGTGACGCAGCTTCCCGGCTCGCCGAGGATGCGGATCTCGGTGCTCAACCGAATGGTCCCGCCGACGCTAAACATCACGACCCGCGGTCCGGTCTCGACGCTGAGAGCCTGACGCAGCGTGCCTGGCCCGGAGTCCGCCAGGGAGCTGACGCGCACCACCCGCCCGCCTCGGCGCCGGGGAACGCCGGCAGGTCCGCCGCCGGACAGTTCGTAAATAGGATCGCGAACAAGATCGCGACGGTCGATCCCAGATTGTCGCGTCGCATGACTAACCTCCGTTCGAAATCAGTGGCCGCAGTTGCCGCCGGGACACGTGCCCCGGGTTTGCCCGCCGTGCGAGCCGCCGGCGGGAGCCACGGTCCGGATTAGCAGGCTCGCCGAGCCCGCGTATAAAAAGGCCGTCGCAAATATGTCGCCCGCGCCAAGGAGCGACGCCGCCAACACGTCGCCGATGCCGTTCGACCGCGCCAGCATCCCGGCCGCCAAGGCCACCCAGAATTGTTGGCAGAACGGACAATCATTTACGAGGTAGGTCAGCGCTCGCTTCCAGCCGTTAATTCGCCCCAACTCGCTCAGCCGGTCCTGGCGGGCTTCCATTTCCTCGAACGTCAGCAGCGTCCGCTCGACCCCGGAGAGATGTTCCTCGACCGCCGCGATCTGTCCTTCCAGTATCCGGCGGTCGCGGGCATCGTCCGCCGCCACGGACTTTCGCGACCGCGCGGCGGCCGCCTCGGTCAGCACTTTTCTCCGATAGATCAGCGTGGCCAACTCCGGGTCGAACGCGACCTTATTCTTCAGCTCCCATTTGAGGCGGTTGACCTCGTCGACCACGCTCTTGTCTTGCCGCCACAACCACCGCAGAAACACGCGGGCCATCTCCGACCGAAACACGGCCGTCCCAATGGCCCATAGCGCAATCGTCCATGCGACAAATCCGACGATCCACGCGGCCAAAGCCGCTCCACTCCCGCTCAGCTCCGTCAAACCACCTAGTGTCGGCATCTCTTCGTCCTTTCTTCCTAAGCTACAGCCCGCGCGCAAAACGTGTCGCCGCATGCCGGGCCGGTCAATGTTCCGCACGGGCACTCCCCCAGCTCGTATAGGATCTGGGATTCCGTCGGATAGATCGATTCCGCGGCGCACGCGGCCAGTAGACCGTCGATGAACGCCTCCGCCGGTGTGCTGGCATAGTCGGCCAGATCCGGGTATCCATTCACATCCAGCATCAGATCCACCGCGCACCAGCAGTAGGACGCCATGCAATCCGCCAGAGAGAGGCCGCACACGTAGTCCGATTGCTTCACGACTCCCAGGCTGTCGCACATGCCCTCACACAGCGGATCTCCCGGCGTCCCATCGTCGTCATCTGGGTATCGCATATCTGGATAGCCCGCTAAAACCGGGACGTCGTCCTGCCACGTGACGCACGCGAACGAACAGGTCTCCGCAGCGGTGCAGTGCCCGGCCCACTCTTCGGCGGCCGTCGAAAAATGCACCTCGGTTACCGTCTCCAATCCTATGTCGTGGTCATCTGGATCACCAGCAATCCCTGCGCACATATATGTGTCGCCGAAGCGGTTGCCCCAGGATGCCACGTCGTTTCGCCAGTTGTTTCCGCAGCCATCCTCGCGCACCTTGATGCGGCCATTTCCGTGAAGGCTATCCGGGCCGTCGGGATTGGCCCGCGGACCACAAATGTACGCGGACCACTCGCACGCGTATCCGCTGCACATGTGCGCGCTGCCTTCAGGCTCCAATCCGTCAGATGCCGTCCAGCTCTGCTGGTTGGTCAGCTTGCCTCCGCCGGCCCACGTCGAACAACTATCCTGATAGGCATCCGGCGCACACTGGAGGTATTGGGCGAATTGGTCGTCCACGACCACGCCACCGCTGCAGCCGTACAACTTGCCCGTATAGTAGGAGATATAGCAGATTCCGAAGGGGGCCTTGTCCGGCGGATCGCCGGGGCCGTCGTCCCAACAATCGGCCCAGTCCGTCGGCGCAAGATACGGCGAATATTCGAGCGTGATCGGGTCTCGGTAGCGACACAGGTGCGTGCCAGCGCACGGCCCGCTTTCGGTCTCGCAGTAGCCGCAGCTGTGTCCATGGATCTCATAGGTGGGTGTGTTGATTCGCCGCTTGATTGGCTGCTTGCTCCAGATCCCGTTGGTGACCAGAAAGTCCACCGCCGCGATGATCTCCTCCACGTGGGTGCGATGGATGACGTCGCCTGGCTGTAGGCCGCGCTCGAGTCCACGCCAGTACACGGCGCAGACGTCCGCGTCGATATAGCTGAAATGGTCCAGGTAGAGATACTCGGGGATGCTGAGCCAGGAGGCGCCCGGTCCGTACCTCGGATTATCTCCCCACCATTCCTCGGCGCCGCGCCAGGACATGCGGGCCGCCTCGGAACCGTCGCCATCATCCATGTCCCGATTGTGCAGGGGCGTCACCCAATCGGCCGAGTCCTTGCCGCCCTCCTGGTAGTGCGGCCACGGAGCCGATCCAGACCACCGGAATCGCACGGGCAAACCGGTGCAGCAGGCCGCCACGCTCGGCAGCGTCGCTGGATGATGGGTCGTGCGCGATGCGAGGTAGTCGAGCACGAACCGGGCGAGATTGATGAGGCCGGGCTGAATGGTCTCATCCTCAGTGAACTGATACGCATCGGTGGACTTTGCGCACTTGGACCAGAGTTCGGGGAGACCGGTGGGATAACTGACGTAGTGTGAGAACGCCGTGTAACTGTAACATTTTCCGCTGGCCGGCGGCGACTCCCCGCCGGGCTCGTACCGGCTGTACGGATCGCCGACGGGCGGCTGCACGATGACATGAATGTACCATTCGACGAGCGTATTGTGATCCTGTGCGGGGATAGTTCCGAGGTAGTACCCCTCGGGCTGGATCACCATCGCGGTGCTGGTGCTGGCGTAATGCAGCCAGACTCCAGAGACCTGCGAGGCGAGTGATGCCGGCGGCGTGTAGTATACGTTCACGGCCTCGCCGACGATCTGCACCTCACCATCGGTCCCGATCATCGCGGGATCGCCACCGAAGTAGCCGTTGCCTTTCGGGTCGTAGGTTTGCCGCCCGTTGTAGTCTTCCTGCGTGCCATCGTCACGGGCCACGCTGCCGACTGGGAACCACGTGGCGTCGTGCGTGCGCACCCCGTCGACCCGCTGCAACTTCCAGTCGCCGGAACGCGATCGAATCGGCACGTGTGGCGTGACATATCCATAGGCCGCCGCCCCGAGCGCGCCGGTCTCATGGAAGCGCCAGTATTTGTTGTTGCAGTTTGGGGTGCCATAGTTACAGAACACCTCCTCGGTCTGCTCCGCCAGCCAAGTGCACCGTGGGTGCCGGCGCTTGTACCACTGTTTGAAGCTCGGCAGGTAGATCGGCCGCGAGCCCCAGACGGCGTAACAGAGGCGTTCAAGTTTCTCCATCGCGCTCTTAAAACGCGAACCGAGCGTCGGATCGAGAACGTGAAAATCCCGCCACCGCATTTCCGACGGCACGTCGGTTGCGGCGCCGTGCTTGGCCGGCGTCACGTGGTTTCCGGTCTCGTACACCAGCGAAGCCCCGCCCTCGTATGTGATTTCACCCATCGGCCAACTCCGCGATGCGAAACTTGAAGGTGCTCAGCGTCCACGTGTCGCCGATCGGTAGCGTGACCGGAGACGTGAGCACCTCCCAGAACAACACGTCCTGCTTCCCGGTCGTGGCGTTCGACGCGACACACACGATCGCGCCGAACTCCACGGGCTCGCCACCGCCATTCGTCCAGCTGATCGCCGACGACGGCGTAGCGTAGGGCAGCACTTCTTCGACCGGCGGGGTTCCCTCCGGATCGGGCGCGACGTACTCCTGGACCGTCCAGGCCGTCGCCGCCTTTTGGTCGAGAACCTGGCTGAGCTGGTCCAGTGTCATGCCGTCGCGGATCGCCGATTCGCGAACCAGCACCATCTTCCAACTCGCGTCGCCCCACTGCGGAGCGGTTCCCGCGAGAAACCGTTTGGCCAGCGCGACTGCGAACGCGGACGAGCAGACGGCACCGCCCGCGAACCGCCCGACGTACCGGATCGACACACTGCCGCCCATCCGCCAGTGAAACGGAGCAGCCATTTCGGCGGCCGCGAACGCCTCGTCGGCATATCCGCCGCCGGTCATGACCACGAACGCACACCCGCTCGGGTGCCCACCCCATTGATGCGGTCCCATCGCGCAATCCGGACAGTCGAGATTCCAGGGATTGCGGTTGTCGGGGTGCTGGCAGTCGACCGGGTTGCCGTCCGCATCCGTGCAGCCCTCCTCCGGCGGGCCGACATGCAGCCAGAAATCAGGATGGATGCGCGGTTCGCACCAGGGAAATCCATGGGGCTCATCGAGGTGGGAGCATCCCGCGCCGAACCACGGCCAGGGCTCCGGATAAGCACCTTTGGTTTCATCGATCCAGTCCGCAGGCGCCCAGTCACCGTAGGACTGCCACTGCAATTGATGGTCCCACTGGCACCAACCCGTGTCGATCGTCACGCTGCGGCCGTCGTCGCCAACCGCCCACGACACCGCAGCGCGGTTGTATCCGGCCATTTCGCGCGCGCCATCGGCGGGCAGCCCCGCCTCGTTCGCCCAATCGCCGACAAAATCTGAGTATTTTCCACGCCGATCCACAACAAACGAATCCGCGTCCCAGTTCGGCCGTTCACTCGGCGCCCGGTACATCGGTCCCGCGAACCCGAGTTCAAATCCGAAGTTCCCGCCGCCGGACGCCGGCGGGAACACAGACCGCAGAATGCGTCCGTGCGCGCGGTACATGAGGTGGTTCGGCATCCGCCGCCGGAAGACCCGGCCGTCCGGACATCGGGCGTTGACGAGGAACTCGCCCACTCAGTACGTCCCCCGATACGCGCTCACCGAAAACGCGAAGTACGCCGCCGCCATCGACCAGTAGGCGACGACCGTGCCGTCGTCCACGGGCGCCGATCCACCGCCCGTTTTCTCGTCGAGATTGATCAGGTTGAACACCATCACGTCGCCGCCGCTCACCGTCGTGTAGTTTTCCGGATCGAACGCAGCGCTGCCGTCGTGTGCCACCTGGACCGCGCTATACCGCCAGATCGGCGCGGTACCGGCCCTCCCGGTGATCTTCGCGAATTTCAGCGTCGTGCCCGCACCGCCGAGCGGGAACTGCACGACCCCCCACTTGGTGCCAGTGCCGGTTTCCTTCCACAAAATCCGGGCCACGCCGCTGCCGGCGGTGGCCAGCTTTGCGGAATCGTCGACCGCCGGCCCAGCGTACTCGTGGTCTTCATCGCCGACGTCCAGTTGGACCGGACTGACGCCGAGAATCATCGCGCGGCCGAATTTGCCGGCGGGGATCGGCTCCTGGGCTATGACGCACGTGCCGCCGGCGGTGGGCAGGTCGGCGGTGAACGTCGGCCGGCGTTGGAACTCCAGCTCGTTGTCATCCTGGCTGAACACGACGCCGGTGATGGTGAGCACGGCGAAGCGGGCCTGGTCCGAGCCGGTATCGTTGCGAATGAGCACCACTCCGTTGGGCAATGCCTCGCCGGATCGCTCGGCGTTCTGGCTCTGCTGGCGCTGCTGGTAGTCGCGGGCCGCGTCGACAAAGGTGTTCCACGTGCTCGCCGGGATCACGAGCGGCTGCCCGGGTGCGACTTTTTTCAGTGCCTCCCCCATGCTCGCCTTACCCCAGCATCAGATCTGCAAACGACTTGTCTTCGTAGACCTTCTCGACGTACACGGCCAACGGCCGTTTCACCAGTTTCTTCGCGCTGGTATCTTCTGCGTCCTCGTAGAGGATCCACATGTAGTCCCAGCCCTTCTTTTCCGCGACGGTAATGTCGCCGATCACAATGTCCGTCTTGTTTGGCAGAGACGCGAATCGAAATTGCAGCTCCCAATAGTCCGTGCCTCGCTTGGTTCCGGCGGCACCGAGGAAGAGGACCTCGCCAGGGGAAAAACCGCGGAAAGGATCATTGTTGACGCAGCCGGTCAGCTCGAAGACTTTGGCCTTATATGCGCCCGACACCTGGACGTCGGGCATATAGTGGGTCTCGCTAAAGTGGTAGACGGGCACCACGACGTCCACGCCGGCCACGTTCTGGCCGTCGTAGCCGATGGCACCCTTGAAGTCGGGAGCGGTCGCGCCGGTCGGTGCGTACCGGTTCCGCGTGGCGATCGAGTTGGTGATGTGCTGCGTGCCACCCCCTGTGTCAAAACTAAAGATCGAATCATATTGCTCATATATTGCGATAATCCGCCACCTGTCCGCGCTGACGTGTTCTTCAACCTCGACGGTGGCGAGGATCAGACCGTTATAGAGGCTGGGCAGGTTCGCGAAGGCGTACTGGGTAATGACGGACTCTTCGACGTCCCCGATCAGCGACGTGGCCAGATAAGGGATGCGGGCTACGCGGCGCACGCCCTCGGTCTCGTATCGCCCCTCGAACAGCTCAGTAAACACGATCATGGCAGCCTCATGCGAACGTCGCGCTCTGGCGCACCTTCGCTTTGATTCCCTTCAGCTCGCGAACAGTCTGCTCGGCGGCCCGGGCGGTCCGCTCCTGAACTGACGATTGCCCAAGCCCGTAGGCCGCAGAGACGTTGAACGTGCCGACGGTGCTGGCTTTTTGACTCTGTAAAGCCGCGAGTGCATCGCCCACACCAGCCATCGCCTGCTTGACGCGGGAGGCAATAGACTCGGGGGCACCGCCCTCCGGCATCTGGGCCGCCCTGCCCCGTGCCAGTCCCGTCGCATCCCGCCACTCCGCCTTGGCCCGATCCAGTTGCCCTCTCGCCTCTTCCAGCCCCTTATCCACTTCCGCCTCGAACTCGGCGGATTCCGCCAGCGACTGCTTGCCGATCCACACCTGTTCCTGGCGGCGTTTCGCCTGGATTTCCGCTCGCTGCTTCGTGTATGATGCCGCAAGTGCGGCATTGCGATCTTTCTGCTCGCGATCAACATCGCCTTTGTGCGCGAGATAGGATTCAGCCAGGTCCGCAAGCTTGTCCAGCGTGACCCTGGAATCCTCGCCGGTGACCGCGGCCTGGGCCTTGATCCATAGTTTCTGGTAGGCATAGGCTGCGTCCGCCCAGACCTTCTTGGATGACGAGGCCAGCCAGTTCCACGCCTTCAGGATCCCGTAGGCCGCGTTGTTCGCCGCCTGCTGCATGCCGCGAAACATGTCATTGGAGAACGCAACCGCAGCCCACTTCATCTCACTCAATCGCTTCAGCGCTCCCTGCGCCAATTCCATCCACACGCGCTGCAGCCCGTAAGAGCCTTCCATCCACGCCAGGCTGAGCGTTGCCCAGAGCACCTTCGCGGCCAGGCTGATATCCCCGGCGGTCAAAGCGTCGGCGATCGCCCCCAGGCTCTTGGACACGATGCCGGTCAGACTCTGGAACTGCTCGCCCAGCCAGCGCAGGGCTTCGCCGCCTTGACCGGAAGCCACCACCAGAACCGTACCCAGTGTGGCGATCGCGGCGATGGCCAGGCCCACGGGTGAGAGCAGGCTGCCGAGAACGGTCATGATCCCGCCGAAGATAGTCGGGATGACCTTGAGCGATGAGGCGACGATGCCCAGGCTCGCACCCAACCCGATCAACGCACCGCCGACGCCAACGAGTACGAGGGCAAGCTTCGCGGCGGCGACCACGGCGGCCTGGTGCTGTCTGACGAACCGACTGATGGATGATACAGCGCGGGTGAGCGCATCCGTTACCTGTTGGAGGGCGGGTGCCAGCGCGCTGCCAACCGACAGAGCCAGACCGCGAACGCTGGCTTTCAACGTATCATACGAGTCGCCCAGTTCATCCGCCGCGCGGGCCTGCTCAGTGGTCATGGTCAGACCGAGTTCGCGGGCTTTCTGTCGCAACGCGTCCAAGTCATCGATCATGGGCAGCAACACCGTGCCGCCTTTGCCGAAGACGGACATGGCCACCGCCGCCCGCTCGGTCGGATCACTGATTGCCCGCAGGCTCCGGGCGACGGCCTCGAATTGCTGCTCGGGAGCGAGCGCGGCGATCTTGGCTGCCGAGATGCCGAGTTTTACCAGTGCCTCCGAGGCTTCCTTCGATCCATCCCGTGCGGCGATGAGGGTTTTCTGCATCCGCCGGACGCCGGTTTCAACGGCCGCTAGGTCTGTGCCGGTCATATCGGCGGCATAACCCAGCTCGGCCAAGGCCTCGACGGCCATGCCGGTTCGGCCTGCCATGTCGTTCAACTCGGATCCGAAGTCTGCAAAGACCTTCGCGGCCCCGATCATCGGTGTGAGGATGGCGACGCCGGCCCCGGCCAACACCGCTCCGAAGGCCTGTAATCTCCGCTGCGCGGCCCGCAGGCCGGCGTGGATCTTGTCATTCACGCCGAGTTCAACGTAAGCACGCCCGGCCCTGATTCCCCGTTGGCTGCCAGCCATCGTTCACCTCATGACACTCACGCTGCGTTCACACTTCGGTGCCAGAACCGTTCGAGGTAGGGCTCCGCCTTCTCAAGTGCCGGGCCCATGAACGGCCGCGCGGCGATCGTCACCTCGCGCTTACGCCGATACGAATAGGACCGTCCGCCGAACTCCAAAATGCTCGGGACCGGCGCCGCCATTCGCCGGTGCCGGTAGAGGCTCTCCGGGCCGATCACTACGTCGTTGCGTTCATGACCGAGTGCGAAGTACAGAAACTGTTTCACGAAGGGGTGATCGCTGTGGGCTCTGGGCGGATGGCCTGGTGGGCTGTGCTGCTGGCGGTTCTTAGTGGTGCGCATCGATCGCCGGGCGATCGTCATCACCAGCGATCCGGCACGGCTCAAGGCCCCGCGCGTCGCCCGATCGACCGCCGCCGCGACTGTCCCTGTGTTGAAAAACCAATCTCGCATCTTGAACGTGATGTTCAGTCCGGGTGTCATCGCGAGCACGACCTCCGCACCTTGCCGCCAACGAGCCAGAGCAGCTTGCCTATCGGGTACGTCAGTACCAGCATAATCAGAGCGGCCACCACGCCGACGACGAGCACCCGGTTCACGACCTTGTCGCTCGTGGAGTTGTCGATCTTGCTGGTGGCCACCAGCGCCTGTTGTGTGACCTCGCTAATCCGCGCCGACTGGTCCGTCATCTCCTGCCTGATCGCGGCGATCTCGCCGGACAGTTCCGCCGCCAGGTCTCCCATTCGCCCGGTGACGTCCCCGACACGGCCCTCCACGTCGCCGATCCGGGCGATGGCCTGCTCGCCGGTATTGGCGTTGCAGGCCATCGCCAGGACCACGATTGCGGACAATCCTCGGGTCATTAGGGGGTGCCCTCGCCCGGCCTCGTGGTCGGCGTGCTTTTGTCGCCGCTCGGCCCATCGACCAGCATCGCCCGTAATTCCGCCAGCTCGAGGGCGAGCGCGGCGTTACTATCCCGCTCCACCTGGAGTTGGGCGGCTAGTGCCGCGGCGTTCGGCTCGACAGGTGTTTCCGCCGCGGCGGGTTGCGTCGCCGGCGGCATATCGGTGATCGGCTGCGTCACAACCGTTGGCGCCATCGGCGTGGACGTGATCTGTTTCCGCAGCGTACCCAGCAGTGTCTGCAGCTCGACCATCTCACTCGTTTGCGTGCGCAGCATGCCCACCAGGGGCACGACCTGGTTGGCCAGCTCCGCTAGGCCGCTCATTGCGATGCGAATGCCTTCGTTACCGGCTTTCTGCTGTTCGACGAACGCGAGCATCGTCTTTTCGATCCTCTCCAACACCGGGCTGGACTTGTCCGACGCGCTCAGCTCCGCCAGTTCGAAACTCCCTGACCCGCCGTCGGCCGTCGTCCATGCACCCCTGAGCCCCTTCAGCTGCCCCTCTGTGTCCTTGGTATTGATGTACCGGATCGTCTTGTTGATCGGATTGACCGAAATCTCGGTCGTCGGTCTGAAGAAGGCACAGCCCGTCGCGTTCGCCGCACCCAAGACGAGTACGCCCAACATCACCCATCGCACTATTGTCATGTTCTCCTCGCTTTCCGTCCGGGCCGCGCCCGGATCACGTTTTCCTTTTTTCGGCGGCCGCTCAGTGCCGCATCGTTTTGCGGACATTCAGCCCACGCACGATCCATCAGTGCAGCGCCCAGCTAATCACGGTCCCGGCGTCGGCCCGGACATAGACCGTCTGCTCCTGCGATTCCCCGATTGTGATCGGCACGCCCGGCGGCATCGGGAACGCCGGCCCGCCGGCGGTGTGACGCAGTTCAAAGGCGGCGGTGGCGCTAATCATGAGCACGTAGCCGCGCGGCACTGGTAGCGGCTGATCCTCCCCGCTGGCGGTGATCGGTGTTTGCACGATCAGGTTCATCGTTTTCCTCCCAGATACAGCGGCAGCAAACCGCTCGTCTGCTGAATTGCCCCGATTGACATATGGGGCATCGAGGCCGCGTTTCGCGCCCGCGACCAGATCGACGGCACCAGAAACAACGCGTGCGTCGGAGACGTGCTCAAAAAGACTGGGTTCGCCACGAGACTATGCGCGTCGTTTTCCTCTTCGACGCCGCCGGTCAGCCAGATGCCCCCCTCCTGATAGGGGGTGTTGTCGAATACGTAGCCGGCGAACCGCCAGGCCGCCGATCGTGGGGCCCAATAGATGTTGTGGTCGCAGAGCGTGTTTATCTGCGACCCCTCCGGTATATCGACAGCCCAGTACGTCGTGGAGTCGGTGGCGAATATGTTGTCCCGAATCGTGCAGTTGTAGACCGGACCGTAGATGGCATCGCCAGCGTAGTTGGAGTAGGTGTTGAGGCCGGTGCCGTCCGGCATATAGACGGTGTTGTGCGCGATCAGGTTTTCTCTCGCGCCCTTGAGGAGAATGCCCGTTGCTCCGGTGACCGTGGAGGTGACAAGATTGTGTGTAATCTCCACGTTGAACCATTTTGATGTCAGGACGGGGCCGGCGGCCGATCCTTGAACGCGGTTGCGAGAGAAACGACTGTGGCCTGCCGGGAACAGAATACGCATGGTGCGCCAGGTCGCGGCTCCGTCGACGGTCGAGCCGCCCTCCGTCGTGTTCCACGGGGGCTCGGACGCGCCCACCGCGCCGGAGACCGTGCAGACGTACCACCAGCCGTTCATGGCCGTGGGGCGGATCATGGTGCCCAGCGCGGGTGTCCCCAGGCTGGCCGACCACACCGGCAGACTCATATAGGTCGCGTGTGCGTCGCGGGTCGCCCCGCGCCCGATCAGCACGCCGTGCCCGCTGCCGGTCTGGACGAAGGTCGAATCGATCACGTCGAATCGCTGGGTGGCTGTCGTCGCCACGGGATCGCCGAGCACGGTGTTCTCGCCGCCGATCAGAAAGAGCGCTCCGGTGGTGGCACCCGTCAAGCTCAGCCCATCGATGGAAACGATGTCGTGCCCCTGCTGCAGATTGAATATGTAGGCGGCCCCTCCGCTCGGGGCCGTGCAGGTCCAGTCGCGGATCATCAGGTTGGACACGGTGCCAGTGTTCGCGACATACACCACGCCCGCAGTCGCGAGCGTGCCGCCGCGAAACGCCAGCGTCCCCACGGATGCCGGCGATGCGACCTGGACGACACCGTTGGTGCTCGCCGTCACCATCGTGCAGTTGATGAACCGCAGTCCGCTGACGCTGGCCCCGGCGCCCTGGATGTAGGCGATTCGCCCGCTGGCGGTGGACAGCGCGCAACCGGTGAACGTGAGATCGGCCACCCCGTTGGTGTTCACTCCCAGCACCGACTCGCTGGCCGTGCCGGTGGCATCGATCGTGCAGTCCGTGATCGTGCCACCGCTCAGGTTGCCGAGGACATAGATCGCGTAGGAGGTTCCCAGGCCCGCCGACCAGTCCGTGAGGATCGTGGAGTCGGTGAGAGTCAGATCGTCCAGGGCGCCAGACTGCAGCGCGATCACGCCGTTGGGACTCCCGCCGGTCGGCGGGCGTCCCTGGAGCGTCGACCCCGCGGTCAAGGTGATCGCGGGGACCACATATCCGACAGCCTGAAGGGCCACGGCTGGACCCGCGGAATTGGTGATCGACGCGCCGGCCCCAGACAGTGCGGTGGCCCGGTGGATCAGCACGGTGCCGTTGGACGCGCCGGACGACAGCACGCAGCCGTCGACGGTGAGGGTGGCGGCTGGATTCGCGCCGTTGTAGGTCGCGCGGATCGCGCAGGCATAGGCGCCGGCGTTGGCATTGGCGATTTTCAAACTCACAAAGGCGAGCGCCTTGCCGCTGGCCACCCCCCAAAAGATCGGGTTGGCGGAGTCGCCTCCAATCTGCACCTTTTCGCCAACATTCCACGGCCGGAACGTGATCGCCTTCGCGTTGGCGGCGAGCAGATTATTCTCGGCGTAAGCATAGGTATCATAACTCGCCGGATCGCCCTTGATGTACACCGTGCCTCCGTCGCTTACCGCTGCGATCCCGGCCGCGACGGTCGCGCACGGCGCGACCTCCGAGCAGGTCGAGCCGCTGCCGGTCAACGAGTTGACGTATGCGTCCGCCGCGGCCGCCCGCGTCGTTGCCGCGAACGCCAGTGCGATCGCCATGATCCAGCGTCGGATTTGCATGTTGCGTTCTCCGTTCATCCGCCCTCGGGCATTTTCCGATCCACGAACACCGTCTTGAGCACGCTCAGCGGCGCCTTGAATGGCTCCGCCGACCGTAGCTGAATCATCGGGTTGAAGTCGTCGGGCGAGAGAGCCGGGGACCTGGACGGATCGCGGTTCACGTTGAAGATCATCGCCAGCACCGAAGCGGTCATGGTCCATCCCGCTCGCATCCGGGCCTCGGACATCGCCAGCAGCTCGCGGAGCGTCAGTTCGCCGGGGTCGACGCCGACGATTCCAGCGCACTCCCAGATGATCCGATCGACGTCGCGAGCGCTTGCTCGGCCGCCCGAGCCACCTCCCCGCTGTCGATCCGCCTCGCGATCGTCTCGTCTGCCCGCTCGATTATCCGGTACGTCAGGTCCAGCACCTTCCGAAGGTTCGCCCGCGTTCGCGGGCTCGGGGAAAAATTTACGAGTTCATCGAGCAGCGCCTTCGTTGCGTGATCGATCGCGTCGCCGGCCATTGCCTCGCCGAACTGTTCGTCGCTGATCTCCCGCTTGTCCGCCTCGGGTTTGCATATCGCGTAGATCACGTCGCACAGCAACACGGGATCGGTGATCAACTTGTCGATCAACGACCCATCAACGATCTCCAACAAGTTAACACCGACCAGACCGCGAACGCGCTTGACAGCGGCCACGTTGACGACGACAGGCCAATCCCGCCCCAGGTTGTCATTGAAACTCTTCATATCGATCCGTTTCAGCCGCAATCTTCGGCCCCGCCGCTCGTCACGGCGTCGCGTCCTCGAGCACGATGATCTTCAGCACCGCGGCGTCCGTGCTGCTGCCGCACGATGCTTTGACCGTCGCGACGGCGTTTCCGGTGATCGGTCGCGTCGCCCCGGTTTCGGCGGCCCATTCGAACGCCTCATTCGGGGCCAGGGTCAACGCCAGAAGGCTCGCCGATCCAGCGTCACGAAAGTCCACGTGTGCCAGCTTCGTCGCGTGGACGGCCAGCACCTTCGTGTTGTCCCCGTCGAAGGCAACATTCACCGCGACCTGCTTGGTCACGACGATGGCATAGTCTTCGGCGGGCAGGTTATCACCCGCGCCGCCGTCGATCGGCACCACCGTGCCCGCGACCGTGCCGACCGTCATGCCGTACCGCACGCCGTAGGTGCCATCGGCACTGGTCCAGAACACGTCCACCACATCGGCTTCGACGATGCCGTGCCCTTCCGGCAACGTCGCCACGCCGGTGTTGTCGTCGGTTCGCGTTGACAGCGTGCCCGCCTTCCCCGCCGGGAGCGTCGGGTCCCGCCCAATCTGCCCGTCTCCGGTTCGGCTGATGAGCGCACTGATGGAGACGCCCGCCCCGGAGATCGTTTTTTGAATGCTCGCGATGGCCATGTTTTGGCTCCTCTGTATGGCTCAGTTTTTGAAACTCGAGCGTGTCGCACATGCCGCCGCCCGATCAGTGCCAGGACGGCGCCCGCGTCGAGTACGTCGGCTTGATGGTGACGGTGACGGTCTGCGCCTCGAGCAACGGTTCCTTCTTGGAAAAAGTAGTCACCGTGAAATCGGCGTCGAGGCCCGTTCCCCCCTCCGCATCCCTGAAATAGAAGGCCAGCGGGGTGGCGTTGAACCATGCCTCCTGGATCGCGGTGAACGCCGCGTCTTCGGTGTCGTACACCATCTCGAACTCGATGCTGCCCTTTTTCAGCGTCGCGACGACGGCCTCCCAGCCGGCGTTTCCACGCGTGGTCACGTCCGCCTCGCCCGTCTCCAGGTTCAGCGTCACGTCGCGGATGTTGTTGATGAGGTTGGTGGCCGCGCTGCCGGCCACGCCGTAATACGCCTTCGCGTTCATACCAAGCTTGATCGCCATGATTTATCTCCTATACCGCGTCCCGCATCGCGCGAAACGTCAAGGTCAATACGCTCGTGAACACCTGGTGTTGCTCAATGTGTTCCGGAACGTAAGGGACTCGAATTTCCGACTTCACCCAGAATGCGTTGGGGCTTGTCGCCAGGACCGCATGGCGAAACCGATCGTCGATCAACTCCGCCAGGCCCATCAGATCGTCGATCTCCCCCGCATCGTTCGTGGCCAGTTTCTTTTGCACCGCCACGTCGATTGCGTAGTCGAACCTGTCCGTTGCCCGCGTCTCACCCTCGACCACCTCCGCCCGCGGCACCACGGTCACGTGCAGGTCGGCCAGGTCCTTCAGGTTAAATTCCGGTCGATACATCCGCACTGCGGTGAACGGCTCGGGGAACCCATCTGCGTTCAGCTTCGCGGTGATTGCGTCGGCAATATCCAGCAGCAACGACACGCTCAATTCTCTCCTTTGGCGATACACGGCCGCGACAGCAGCTTGTCGTGCATCGATCGTGTCAACTCGAGCCCATCCTTGACCATCTCCACCAGCGCGCGGTTGGACGTCGTGTTCTCCGCGATCACGCTCTGGTTGTCCCGCAGCAGCCCGATGAGTTCTTTGCGGTCCCCGTGCTGCTGCCGGATCATCCAGATCACGATACCGAGCAGAACGCCGGCGAATCCGAGAAATCCGTATTGCACCATCGGCTGGAACACGATGCTTGGAATCTCCGTTTCCACTATGCGACCTCTTTCATGTGAATTCTCAAGGTGCTTCGGTCGGGCAGCGAGTACCGCCAATCCGGCTCGCCACCGCCCGGGCCCATCACCTCCCATACCACGTTCCTGCCTTGCACCGTTTCGGTGATGCGATCACCCCGCTGGGGCAGGACCTCCTCGCCGCCGAGCACCAAGTCGGCGCACCGGATGAGAAAGTCCCGCTGCGTCACCCGAATGGTGCCGCCAGCCCCGTCATCCACCTGGAACAGTGTCGATCCGACGGTGGCGCTCACCGCGACGCTCAGCTCGCCGCGCGCGTAGGTGACGGCGTGCGACATCACATCGTTTCGCACGCCGTCCAGCCATTCCGTCGCCGTTTGCAGCAGATCGCCCATGCACCGTCCGATCGTCAGACAAGACTCAATTGCGGGGGCTGGACTCGAACCAGCGACCTCGTGGGTATGAGCCACGCGAGCGTGCCACTGCTCTACCCCGCAACATACACCGTCACACGGTGCTGAGGGCCGCGCCGTCTGCCACCGCACACCGCCAGCGGAGGTTGGCGCCCTCCTCGACGGCGATGATCCGGATCACATCGCCGGTGTTCGCGAAGGTGATCGTGTTGTTGCCGGCCTCATTGATCGTCGTGGCGCACGTGATGACGCAGTTGCCGCCGTCCGTCTTCAGGTAGATGAGCAGCTCCTGCCCGACGAAGGTCGGGGCGGCCAGCGTCCGTGTCTCTGCCCCTTGGGTCACGAGGGGCACGTACCCGCTGTCCGTAACCGGAATCGCCCCGGCGTTGCCCGGGTCCGCGATCGGGTTGTACTGGATCGGCCCGTAATGGTTCACCGTGACGCTGACCGGGAAATATCGCAGCACGCGCACGGTCCGATCCGTCTCCCCGGCGGCCGCCACCGCCAGGCCGAGGAAGGTGTTGTTCGTCGACGTGGCGGTCGCGGCACCGGTCCCGGCGGTTCCGCCGTAAGGATTGCCGTCGGCGTCCCAGTAGACCGCGGCCCCGGCGGTGATCGCCTCCTGCGCCTTGACGAGGTCAAACACCCCGTCGACGTCCAAACTGCCGAGTGCGTTCGCGGCGATCGCCATCGGGGCGACGCCCACGAGACTGCCCTGCACCACGACCTGCCCGGCCGACACCGCAGATCCCGGAGTGTAATCGACCGACGTTCCGTTGCTGACTCGTTGACCCTGCATGATTTTTCTCCTGACGCCCAACCGGGCGATGATCTGTCACACACTCCCATTCACACACTTCATGCTCGCCGATCACGATCCGGCCGACTTGATCCCGCAGTTCGGGTCCTGCAAAGCCACGCCGAAGTCGTGGTAGCCCCGCATCTCAATCCCGAGCCGATTGAAGTCGGCCTCGGCGGTCTCGATCGTCGGGGCTTCCTGCCCGTTCAGGAAGCACACTTCGGCGCCCGCCACGTCGCGCGGGTCGGCCAGCAGATACCAAGCGGTGGCCGAATAGCCGGTGTACCCGGCGTTGCTCAAGTACCTCGAAGTGATCGGTTCAAACATTCCACTCCACGGGTTGGCCGTCGCGTACCTCGTGCTAGCGGTCGTGTCCCGCACCTCCGTCGCGACATTCAGCTGCTTTGCCGTCGCGGTCAGTGCCGGCGGGACCAGCAACAGCCGCGGATCGATCCCGAGCGGCTTGCCGTCGCTGTCGGTCAGTGCGAGGAACGCTGTGTATGCGGCGGCCAATCCAGCCAGCCCGAGCGCGGACCCGGCCCCGTCCAGGTAATTCGAGTGCCCAGAGGCAAAGAACGTCCCACCCGCGTTCGCGAGCCACAACGTCCAGAACACCTCGTTGAGTTTCAGCGCGGAACCGCGACCGAGCATCCGGGGCACATCGGTGATCGCACCCAGATCGTCGTTGATGATCGCCACTCGGTCGATCGACAGCATCTTGGCGTAGGTGTCAGCTTTGTTGCTGAATGATTCGCTCCCCAGCGTTCCGTGCGAGATCTCGCCGGCGGGGGCCAGCTTCTCGTACTGGTTCGCCTCCGTCATCCGATAACGAGTGACCGTTTTGAAATCATTGACCGAGCGAATCGCCGCGATTCGTCGCCACGTCTGCTCCACGAAGCTGAAGCCGTCCATCAGCGACTTGTTGGCGACGTTGGATAGGATGTCGCCGATATCGATCGTCGACGGCCCGCCGGCGGCCTGCATCCCGCGTGGACATGCGTACTGCAACATCTCCCGCAGCTGCCCTCGCGGACGCCCCGTGAACCCGTTGAGCCGGGCCACCTCCCAGATCGCTTCGCCGAGCCCGATCCGACCGTGGAAGATCTGATGTGCGGCTTCGAGCGTCTGTGCATCGAAGGCCTTTTCCAGGTCGGGCACCTTGGCGGCCGCCATGATCGCACACTGTATCACGCCTCCGTTCATCGGATGCGACGCCCCGCCCCCGGTGTGCACATGCGCTCGGCTCGCCCGCAACTCGTCGAGTTGCTTCGTCCGGACTGCCAACTCCGCCTTCTCGGTCGACCATCCCTCGGCGATCGCCTGCGTCTCGATCTCTGTGTACTTCCCGGCGCACAGCGTGCGAATGCCGCTGATCCGCTTCGCCTCGGCCGCCCCCGCCGCCCGGATCTCGGCCACTGCCTGGCTGGCCGGATTGTCGTCCGGCTCGTCGGCATTGGCCGTCGTCGTCGGCCGCGCAGGCTTCTCTGCCGCTTGCATCTCGGCGTCGAACATCGCCTGCAATGCGGTGCGCTGCTCCTCGCTCAGTTGATCCTCGCTGAATCCCTTGGCTTCGAGCCATTTCGTGAAGGTCATGATTGATGCTCCTATGTGTCGCGCCGCGACTCGGGCGCTTGTACGCGTGTCCGCCCCGAGGTCCACCACGCTGATCTCGTTCAGCGTCGATCGCTGAATCACGTAAACGGGCCCGCGGACCGTTTTACCGTTCACTTGGGCCGTCTGACCGGCCCGGATAAACTCGTATTCGTCGATGCCGATGCCGACCGATGCCTGCCACGGGAACCTGTTCTTGGACGACGCCACGACCTCGCGGGCCGTGTCCGTCTCGCGAGAAATCACGCCCGACGCCGTGATCTTGTTGGCGCCGATCGTGACGGATTCCGTGTGTCCGATTCCGGTCTGCGCTCCCCCGTGTTCGAACCGAATCGGGAGGCTCTTGGCCGCGGCCTTCACCCCCGCGATGTTGATAATCGCCGGCGACGGGCCGATGTACGGATAGACCACCGCCCCCGTGTAAGCCACGAGTTCGATTCGCGGCCGCTTCGCATCACCCTCACCCGCCGACGCATCAATCGCGACCGATCCCGGCCCACACAGGATTCGGGCGTTTCGGTCGGCCATCCGTGCTTGAGTTCGCGATCGTGGCATTAGCGATCCTCCTCCGCCGCCGGCTCCAGTGAATTCGCCGGCCCGGGCGCCCCGAAGAGTTTGGCCCGTAGCAGTGCCTGGTACTGCTCCAGCGTGATGCCCAGCACCCGGGCCTGGGCAGTCATCTCCGTCTCACAATCCCGACCTCGGCGGGCATACGCCTCAACATAGGTGAGCGTACCGTTGGCGAGTTGTGTGCCTTCTGCGTTCGCAGCTTTCGCTTCGTCAACCGAGCCGATCCCGTTCCACGCCCACTGGTGCCGGAGGTCCTCGCGCTGGTATGTCGGTTCGATCAGGGCCATCTCCGCGACCCACGCGCTAAACAGCCGATCCAGCACGCGATCGTTCTGGCGGTGCTGCCGGACTTCGACCGCTCGCGCATAGATGAGCGTGTCCAGCTTGGCCGACGCGAAGTTGTGCTGCGAAGAATCGCCACTGGCAATATTCAGTGGGACTCCGAGGCAGCGGAAGATCGCGCGGACTAGCGCGCGGTCGTATGCGTCGTAGGTGATGGATGGGTGCTCCGCCTTCAGCTGGCCGAGGTCGTATCCGTCTGGCAAAAACGCGAATGTGCCACGTTCGATCTCCAGCTCCTCGCCAGCCTTAATGCCCTCACTGTCCTCGGAGTCGTCCACCGGTGGGGCGGTCGATCTCACGTAGCCGGACAGGTTCGCCGCATTCTCCGCAGCCTGCGCGACGGCCAGGATGAACCGACGATGGATCGCGATCGTCTCCAATGCCGGAGTTATTTCAGGTATCCCCCGGACCTGGCCGGGGCGGTCCGCGCGGAAGAGGTGGATCACGTTCGTCGCCGGCACCCAGTCCGCATCGAAGGCGTTCACGTTCATCAGCTCGCCCGGATGATTCCTCAGCACGCTATAGGCGACGGGGTTGCCCGCGTCGTCGAATCGGATTCCGTCGACTACCTGTGGATCCCACACGCCGGCAAGCGAGGGATCGGCCACCTGATCTGCCTCGATTAATCGCACGTCGAGTCGGGCCGGCGTCGGCAGCAAGGGGTTGTCGATCAGCAGCGCGAACGATTCGCCGGAGCCGGCCAACGCTGCCTCCATCGTGCGCATCTTTTCGACCAGACGCGTCGCGCGCATCCAGGCGGCCCATTCGACCTCCACCCGCCGATTGAACGACTCATCCGGCGTGACCATCTGGAGTGACGGGCCGATGCCGATCACGCTGTTGACGAGCGTCCACACCACGCCGGCGACATAGGGATTGTTCGCGACCTCGTACCGACCGCGGCTGCGTAGTATCCGCCGCACCGCCGGCGAGTTGGCGGCATTGGGCCCGAGCAGGTCCGCCGCCGCCCAATGACGCTGGTTGTTGAGCGTCGTCTTGGCCGCGTCGTAGCCGGCCGCCAGGCGCCGCACCACGTGAACCACGCGAGTCCTGCCGCCAGCCTTCGCCTCGACTTTTCGACGCCGATGCTTTTGGCGAGGAGCGATCCGCCTCGGTGTCCGCGCATGAGAGACCCGGCGTGCTGGTGACTGTCGCAGCACGCCGGGCCCTCTGGAGGATGTTCGCGACTGACGGGCTGACTTACTCACTGGTTCTCCGATCGATCAGCTCGCGCCGGGCGGAACGATCCGCATGAACGCGATCCCGCGACGCCGCTTCGCGGCGGCCGCCTTGGCCATCAAGTAGCGATCAGCCTCAATCTGGTCGCTCAGATTGTGCTGCGTGGCCCTGATCCCGTCGGCCTCCGCCGACTTCGGCCCTGTAGCGTTCGCCTCGATCGCGTTCTGAATGGCATCGCTCATGGTGAACGATATGACACAAGGACATGCGGGTGGCAAGAGGTGTTCGCGGCGGGCGCCGCCGAAGTTCCATTAGCGGAACGTGGCGAGCGGGAAGTTCCAGTAATGGAACGAGGATCGCCAAGAATCAGAGGCTCAAAGACACAGATGCACAGAGATGCCGCCTACTACATCAGCGATGAAGCAGGGAAAGTGTCAAGTCCTATCCCAGGTCCGTAGGGTCGCTGTAATACCCATAATCGTCGCGTCGCCCGACCAGTCGGCCAGCGAAACATCCGGTCTAGCTCACGTGGCAACAAAAACACTCGCATGCCCGACCATAGCACACGTTACCCCTGCGTGCGCGCGGATACTCTCCCAGTTCCGCTCAGTTGCCACCAGTTCCGCTCAGTTACCACCAGTTTTGAGTTATCGGGTGAGTTTATCGCGCAGGTTTTTGGGCATCGCATCGAGCCGGACCGTCCAGGGCTGCGGTCTGGGTTGTCGCGACGGGGGCAGGTGCAAAGTGATCGGCTACGGGCGGATACCGTTTCCAGTTATCGAGGCCGGCGGGCTGGCGGGCCTTCCGGGGGCGGCGGCGGCCGTGTACGCCATCCTTTGCGCCCACGCCGACAATAAGTGGGTCTCACGCCCTGGCGTGGCGCGATTGGCGCAGCTCACAGGGGTAGATGAGCGCACTGCCCGGCGAGCTACCCGCGCGCTGATCGACCGGGGGCTGTTGGTTCGCGTTGCCGATGGTGGCGGGCGGGCGCGGGCGGCGTGCTACCGCATTGAGACCGATCCGACCGCGCTCCGAAACCCTGGCAGTGTTGCCTCCCATTCGCTCCACGAAAACCCTGACACGGCTGCCAGGGTTTCCCCGGCGGAAACCCGGACATTTGACGCCCCAAAACCCGGACATTTCACGCCCGAAACCCGGACATTTCACGCCCGAAACCCGGACATTTCACGCCCGAAACCCGGACATTTCACGCCCGAAACCCTGGCGTGGCTGCCCCCCCAACATATAAGAACAGAAGCGCACCAGCGCGGGCAATTCGTCGGTCCCCCTGCCTGCGCTCGTCAGCGCGTCTCCATCGTCGGACATTCGTCAGGACCACAGTTCATTTCATCTCTGTCCTCCACCATCTTCCCAGCCCGATCGATCGCGTCGAGAATGTGCTCTGCCGTTGCCCGCAGTTCAGCGATCCGCTTGGCACACCGCACCGCCCCCGATTCCACCAGCATGCGCACCGCTGCGCCGATCTCGCCGATGTTCCATTTGTCGCGGATATCAACACCGGAGTTCTTCTCGAACTCCTCGACGAGGTGCCGCAGGCTATCCAACTCATGTCGCTCGCGGCCGCGCCGCTGGTTTAGTTCCGACGTTACCGCCATCTTTATTTGATCCTGTACCACTGCTGCCGGCACCATCGCCGACGTCGCCGCCCGCAGGACCGCGCACACGAACCTCGCATCGGGCACCGTGTGCTCAAGTGCCGGTGCCTTCCTGGCGATCTTCGCTGATCGACCATTGACCTCGATCAGCCCCCACGTCTCCGGCACCTCTGCCTCCGGCACCACTCCATCCGGCGCCGCCACGTACCAATGGCGGCAGTATTTCTGTATGGAATCGGCCTTTTCCGGATGGGCCAGCTCGCGACGCCAGTCCGCCAGTGTGATCTTGATCTCGATGCCGACGAAGTAGAGCCCGCGAGACGGAAACACCGACACGGCCAGAGCGTCGATCGTCCGGACCTGCCGATCGAAGCCGGTCTGATTCCGCACCTGGGGGAGCAGAATGAACGCCGGCTGCGGAAACACTCGCACCAGCCGCTCAAATACCCAACCCTCGGTTTTTTCGGTCGTCGATGTCGTCTCGGCCCTCATCAGATTCTCTCCCTTGTCGAGATTCTCCGCATGCAATGCCGGCAGACACGCACCCTGATGATGTGCGTCCTCTTCCGGCGTGTGTACCACACACGCAAGTCGCGACAGCCGCATCGTGGACACTCAAACACCGTCTCACCTGACGACGGCCCGGGCTGCGCCTCGCTTGGCTCGCCACTCCGCGAGCGTGAGTTTCCGTCGCTTCTTAGCCTGCTCATCGGGTTCTCCCAGCAATTTCAGACCGAGCATCGATGCACCCACCGCACAGCCCACTAGGCAGTCCAGCCAGTGGTTATCGATGCCCGGCTGTTTAATCTTCCACTCCGTCACCGTTCGCCCCCGCGCGCTGACCGTAATGCCGCGTTCGCTCGTGACCTGGTCGGCGAAGCATCGATGCACCTCCGCGTCCCGCCCGAACAGCGATATGCATCCGTGGTCACCCATCGCCGTCGCCAGCCGTGCAGCAACAAATGACTTCCAGAAGTTTGCGTCGAAGACGACGTGCCGGATGCCTCGCTTGGCCGCCGCCGGTATGCGCCAATTCAGTCCGCAGCGGTCACCTTGCTGCCGCTTCCAGTCGCTCATTGGCGTACTAGAAGCCCCAACGAACCGCCCGTGCGACGGCATCACGATCGCAGCGTGGATGCTCTCACGGCAGAACCGATACACGAGTTGCGTCTGCTCGCCCCAGTTCGCATCGATCAGACACCGTTCGATCCGCAGCACCGCCCCGTCCACGCGCGGCCAGTTCCGCCCGAGCAGGCTCTCAGTCAGTGTTTTGAGGCCGGCATACAGCGCTCCCTCTATGCCGGACCCTCGATGCGTCAAGGACAGCGTTTTCTTTGCGTTGCGTAGCGTGTAATAGTGCCGCCCCTGGTCCGGATAGGATCCGTAATCCACCACATGGCCGGTGAAGTCGTCCTCCCAGCCGCACACCGCCCAGAACAGCAGAGACGCCTGCACGTCGATCATAAGTGTGAGCCGGTTCACAGCGTTCGGCACCAGCCCCCGCGGGCACCCGTTGAGCTTCGTGGCCACATAATCTGCCGTCACCTCCGCCCCGTCGTGCGCCACGTCGCCGATCGGTTCATTTTGGTACTCGGCGAAGAACACCGCGTCACCGCGGTCGATACGCAGATTCATCGCATGCTGGATCGCCGACAGCTCGTCAGGATGGTGCCGCTCCGGCCACGCCACGACGGCCCCAGCGTCCATCGCCCGCTGATGCTGCCGATAGAACGCCGTGGAACGTTCTGTCCCCCGTTCGGCTGCGACATCCTCACGCCGCATCTGTGCATAATCCTGCCACAGCTTGTCGTTGCCGGGGAACGCGTAGACCATCTTTGTTCGCTCCCCCTGCCATTCCGGGTGCTTGTCCCGATCCAGAATGCGATCGGCCATGTCATCCGCACGGATCACCGTCAGCGGCATCAGACCCGCGATCTTGCGCCCCGGGCCCGCCAAACCCAGGATTGCACCGACCAGAATCGCCTCGCGGGTCGCACACTGACTCGGACTGTGCGCCGACTCCTCCGTCTGCGGATCGTCCACCAGCACGAGTGATGGGCGAATCGATGTGCCATCAACACGCTTGTGCTTCATCCCGCGGATGCGCCCGGTAATCCCCGCGACGCGAATCACCGCCCCGCTCACTCTGCTGCCATGAATCGTTGGTAGAACGACCTCTTTTTCTGTCCATCCGATATGCGTTTGTTTTCCCTGATAGAGCTGGCCGGCGGCTCGCTGGTGAATTCCATCCAGGCATCGGACCGGGTAACAGACTTCCGGAAAGTCGTCCAAGAGGAGATCGTTGTTCTCGATCTCGGTCTTGATGGATTCCAGCATGTGGACTGCATGGTCCTCGTCCGCCCCAATGAGAGCCGCGAACTCGCGGTGGCCATAGATCAACGCCCATAGGCACGCCATTTCGCAAAGACTGGTCTTTCCCGATCCGCGCGGCATCGCCATCGCGAACAGCCCGCCCTCGGTGACGGCCAGCTCGATTTTCGCGATAACCTTCAGGTGGTCCGGCGCCCACGGCAGGTTGAACGTCTGTGGAAAGTACGTTTCACAAAATGCCCGGAAGTTCCGAGCGCACGATTCCCGCCGCTCGGGATTGGCCACCGCGGGCAGGACGCCGATGTTTCTCCCCGAGAGCGACAGCGCCTCGCTCCTCGCTCGCGCCCGCTCCCTGATCGCGTCGTATCCGCCCAGCGGGGCTGGCGATCGGACTGGCGTGACCTGGTCGGCGAGCCACGCGACGTATCGGACGAGGTTGATTCGCCGGCCGTCGCCGATCCGGAACCCCGCTCGTTCACGGTGGCGCGTGAGCATGGACGCGGTAAGCACCGGCCCAAGCGGCGTCGAGTTGATGAGCCGAATCAGCTCCGACGGACGTAGCCTGGTTGGATCCACTGAGTTCTCCGCGTCGCACCTAACGCACCAGCGACGAATTGCCGCGTGTGGCGCGGGCGAGCCACGCAGCGTAGTGGATCAGGTCGACCTTGCCGTCCGGACCAACCGGAGCGCCACGCGCGATATGGTCGCGCAGGGTCTCATCTGAGATCCCCGTCAGGCGCGCAAGGTCGGCCACGGTCAGCGATCGAGGGTTGGCCGGCCGGCGGGACTGCACTTCATGCTGCTGTTCAGTCATTGAAGACATACCTCACGCCAGGACGTATCGGCTGCCGACAGCCACCGCAGAAAAACATGATTTTGCCCTTCCCTTGCCGCCAAACGCATGGTAATGACATGTTAAGAATACAAAGGAGGTACGCAGATGACCACGCGAAAGACCAACCGAAACGCCAAGACGATCGACCTGGCCTGGCTGATGGCCAAGGGGCGAACGGGCCGGACCCGGATCCGGACGCTGACCTGGGGCCGGCTGGCCCGGATCTACCACACCAGGACCACGACGCCGGCCATGCGTAGCGCCATCCGCCGCGAGGCCAAACGGTGCGGGTACGAGACCGGGATGGTCCTGGGCCTGAACCGATGGGAATAAGGCCGCGGCTGCCCGCAGCCGAGCGGAGATGAAACCATGACTCAGCAGATCACCATCCAGGGAATCGAATTCAAGACCGTCGGCGAGGCCATCCAGCATACCTACGCCAGCGGGCGGGGTGACGCGATCATCCTGAGCGGGCGGATCCTGGTGGTGGCCGAGGAAGACGCCGACCGGCTGGACGAGGCGGGCATTTCCTTCGCCTACCTGATCTACCACGACCTGCCCAACGGCAAGAGCGTGGTGGTGACCATCCCGGTAAACGACGATCGCTGAACCGGCGGCTGCCCGCAGCCGCATGCGGAAAACCTGCAAATCTGCGACGAATCGACTTCCCTGGCCGCCAAACGCATGAGCCGCATGCCGAACGGGACGAAGGTCATGAACACCCAGGACGCTGAGCCCGGGACGATCGTGAACGGGTTCACCTTCGACCGAGTAACGCGCGAATGGACCGAGTACGAGGTGGAGACCGCCTACGGGATCGATCGCTGGCAGTGCAGCGACTTCGTTCTGATGAGCGCGATCGAGGCGATTGACGAGTAACGAGAAACCCCGGCCGAATGGTCGGCCGGCATACATAGGAGATTCCCGATGAGTGCAAGCAAGAAGAACGCGAAGAAGCCCAAGCCGGTCCAGACCGCCCAGCGTCCGAGCGGGCCGGCGAAGGAGAAGAAGGCTGGTAATCCGAAGGTTCAAAAGGTCGGTGACCCCGACCGCTGCGCCACGCCGCGATGCAAGGGCGAGCCGGTCATGACCTACCATGACAAGCCGCTCTGCCAGAATTGCTGGGATCGCGTGGCCGCGAAGGTCGCCCAGGATGACGTGGCCGAGACCGTCGCGGCGATCGAATCGGGCAACCTGGCCGAGGGCGTGGCGATCCCCACCGGCTATGCCCCACGAAGCGAGCTGACGCTTGATGAGGCGGACAAGCTGGCCAAGGTACGCAAGGCCAAGAAGGAGAAGGCCGAGAAGCCCAAACGGGTCAGCGCCCTGGACGCGGCGGCGGAGGTGCTGAAGACGTCGGACACGCCCATGCGGGCCAAGGACATAATCGAGGCGATGGCCGCCCGCGGGCTCTGGTCCAGCCCCAACGGCAAGACGCCCGATGCCACGCTGTACTCGGCGATCCTTCGCGAGATCAACAAGTCGGTCGATGCGGGTACGATCTCCCGGTTCCGTAAGACCGAGCGCGGGCTGTTCACCTACAACGCGGCGGCCAAGTGATGGCCGCGTCGACCGCGAAAGGAGGATACCACGATGCCGGCCAGCGAAACATTCGAGGTTCTCGACGGGCACCTGATCCGCAAGGCGGTGCCAAAGCGCGGCGAGCCATACGAGCATCGGTGTCCGTTTGAGTCGTACAAAGAACTCGCGTACACGGCCCAGGAGGCCGGTGATGGCTTCACGGTTGACGAACTGGCCGAGAAGGCCCGCGTGCCGATGACGCAGGCCGCCGTCGCCCTGGCCTTCTGGAAAGAACGCGGCTGCGTCGTCACCCGGTACCGCCGGAACTACCCGGCGGACAACTGGCTCTTCGAGGACGCGATGACCGAGTACCACGCACTGGCAGCAGAAGCCTGAGACCATCACGCTCCCTCCTCCGACGCCCCGGCACCGACCGGGGCGTTCTCCGGTGATGCAAGCCGCTCGGCCTTCCTGCCCGTGAACTGCTCCCACCGCTGAACGATCACGTCCGTGTACAGCGGATCGAGTTCCATCAGGAACGCCCGCCGGCCGGGCTGCTCGGCCGCGATCAGCGTCGAGCCGCTGCCGCCGAACAGGTCGAGCACGTTCTCGCCCGGGCGCGACGAGTATTGCATCGCGCGGATCGCCAGCTCGACGGGCTTCTCGGTCAAATGGACCATGTTCTGCGGGTTAACCTTCTTGACCGACCAGACATCGGTGGCGTTGTTTGGCCCGAGGAAAACGTGCGCGGCGCCCTCCCGCCAGCAGTAGAAGCACCACTCGTGGTTGCCCATGAAGTCCTTGCGGGTGAGAACGGGGTGTTCCTTCACCCAGATGATGGCCTGCGAGAAGTACAGCTCGCAGGCCTTCAGCACCGGCGGGTAGTTCGCGCAGTTCGCGTAGCCTCCCCACACGTATGCGGCCCGCCCGGGCTCGAGCACGCGGGCGATGTTGCCGAACCACGCGCGGAGCATCCGGTCGAATTCTTCGTCCGAGACGAAGTCGTTCGCCAGCGGGCGGTCCTTGGGGCGCAGCTTGCGCGTGGTCGGTTGAGCTTTCTCAGGATGTCGCTCGACGTCGAACCCCTGGTGATGGGTGCTCGTGAAACTCGACAGGCCGGCGGCGATGGCGTTGTTGCTGCGCGGCTCAACCTTCACATTGTACGGCGGATCTGTGTTCACCAGGTGGATCCTGGCCCCATCCAGCAGGCGATCGACGTCGGCTACGCTGCTGGAGTCCCCGCACAGCAACCGGTGCTCGCCGAGAATCCACAGATCGCCCGGCTGCGTGATCGCCTCGTCCAGCGGCTCGGGTACCGCATCGGGATCGGTCAGGCCCTCCTTAAGTTCGGGATGGAGCAACTTGAGCAGTTCATCTTGGTCGAACCCCAGCAGCGACCAATCAATGCCGGCCTCCTGCAGCTCGGCCAACTCGATCGGCAGCAGTTCGAGGTTCCACTCGGCCAGCTCAGCCGTTTTGTTATCCGCAATCCTGTACGCCCGGATCTGCTCGGGCGTTAGGTCCCGGGCGACATGCACCGGCACTTCCCTCATCCCGAGCTTCTGGGCAGCCTTCCAACGCGTGTGCCCGCAGATGATGACGCCGTCGCCATCGACAACGATGGGCTGGCGAAACCCAAATTGCCGGATGGACGCCGCCACCGCATCGACGGCGGTATCATTGATCCTGGGGTTGTGCTCATAGGCTCTACATGCATCGGGCGACCACAGCTCCACCATGTCCGCTGGTCTTTGTCTGTTTGTTTTCTTCATGTTATCCGCCCCAGATAAAAAACACGCTGAAAGAAAGTCTGTCTAGGTCCGCGGC
>WBZO01001245.1_pt1 | contig 41323 bp, 46 predicted proteins | sample 5204261 | NCBI WGS metagenome assembly WBZO01 (sample SAMN12412400, study PRJNA552823) | activated sludge metagenome | isolation source: activated sludge from anammox sidestream of wastewater treatment plant... | place: USA: North Carolina | collected 2017-09
TGGTGTGAGCTTGGCGTTAGCGTGCAAGAGGACCTCCTGGGGTGGTTGGCGTGGTAACCACACCTTCCCCAGGAGGTCCCCTTCGATCACTCCGTGCTAACAACCTCTATGGACGTCACAGCTAGCGCAGCAGCTCGGACACCTCTCGAGCGATTGCGAGGCTGGAGGTCAGTCCCGGGGACTCGATGCCGCCGAGGTGGATGTAGCCACGGTCCTCCCAGATCAGGAAGTCCGCCTGCGCGCCACCCGGCAGCTGGAGCTTGGGACGGTAGCCGACCTGCCCGGGCGCGATGTGCTCGTCACGGAGGCCGGGGAGGAAGCGCTTGCCCGCCGCGAGGAACTGCGCGCGCACCTCGGGCGCATGCGGGTTGCGGTAGTCGAGGGTGTCACCCTCGTCGAGCCACTCCGTGTTCGGCCCCAGGTGGACACCGCCGTCAGTGTCCACCGTCAGGTGCAGGCCAAGGCCGCCTGCAGCGTGCTCCGGCAGCGGATACACCGGCCGGCTCACCAGTCGCGCCATCTCCGGGTCGACGATGTCGTAGTAGACGCCGCGGTTCACACGCTGACGGAACACCGGCACCTCGACCTCGCCGGCGACGCCCCCGTCCAGCGGGTAGCCGAGCATCTCCGCGACCGCGGGCGCCCTCAGGCCGGCGGAGTTGACCACGGCCGCCGCTCGGAGGGTCGACGCATTGCCGTCGGAGTCCCGGAGGCCGAGGGCGAACCCGCCGCTGACGCGCTGGAGGCTTGTGACCTCGTGGTGCGTGACCACCGTGGCGCCGCCGGCGACTGCGGCGGACTCGTACGACTTCGCGAGCGCGGCCTGGTCGATCACGCCCGTCGAGGGCGACCACACTGCCTCGACGATCGGCACGTGCGGCTCCAGCTCGCGACAGCGGTGGGTGCTGAGGCGCTCGATCCCGCGAGCGCCGTTCTGGCGTGCCTGCTGCTCGACCTCGTCCAGGCCCGCGCGTTCGTCCTCGCTCATCGCGACGATCAGCTTGCCGCAGCGCAGATGCGGGACGTGATGCGCCTCCGCCCATTCGTAGAGGAGGGCGTTTCCCTCCCAGCAGAGGCGGTGCTTGAGCGACCCGGTCGGGTAGTAGATCGAGGCGTGGATGACGCCGCTGTTGTGGGCCGAGGTCTCACGCGCGATGCCCTCGTGGCGTTCGAGGACGAGGGCCGAGTGGTCGGGTGAGAGCGCCTGCGCGATGGCGAGCCCCACGACGCCGCCGCCGACGATCGCGACCTCCGCCTCGAACGCCTGGGATGCCCCGGATGTCTCGGTCGTCACGCGCTCACCGTCTCGCCGCCGGCACCGGCTGCCGGCACCCGATGTGCCGCGGCGCGCGGTAGCCTGTGGGATAGCCATCATAGGTGGGGAGGCGGTTGACCATGGGTACCATCACGGAAGCCACCGACGAGACATTCATGATGGACGTGATCGAGGCGTCCCGCCGCGGTCCCGTCGTCGTGGACTTCTGGGCCGAGTGGTGCGGCCCCTGCAAGATGCTCACCCCCACCCTCGAACGCGTGGCCCGGGAGACCGACAACGTCACGCTCGTGAAGGTGAACACGGACGAGAACCCGCGGGTCTCGCAGGCGTTCCAGATCCAGAGCATCCCGAACGTGAAGGCGTTCAGGGACGGCCAGGTCATCGCCGAGTTCCTGGGCGCCCAGCCCGAGCCGGCCGTCCGCCAGTTCTTCAACAACCTGAACCCGTCCGAGGCAGACCTGCTCGCGAACCAGGCAGACGCGTTCCTCGCGCAGGGGAACATCCAGCAGGCGGCGCAGTACTACCAGGCCGCCCTGGAGCGCGACCCCAAGCACGGGCGCTCCGCCGGCGGCCTGCTCGCGATCCTCACCGATGTCGGCGATCTCGACGGCGCCGAGGAGATCGCACGCGACTTCCCGGACGACCCGGACGTGAAGCGCCTCGCCACGCTCATCCGCTTTGCGCGCGGCGCGGACGGCCAGGACCGCGACGCCCTGCAAGCGCGACTGGAGGCCAATCCGGGCGACCTCGAGGCGCAGTACGCGCTCGGCTGCCTGGACGCGCAGGATGGACAGTGGGAAGCCGCGCTCGAGCGGTTCCTCGACATCGTCCGCACCGACCGCAAGTTCCGCGACGACGCGGCCAAGGCGGCCATGCTGGACCTCTTCCGCCTGCTGGGCGACGAGCACCCACTCACCCTGGAGTACCGCTCGGCGCTCACGATGGTGCTGTTCTGAGGCACGGACCGCGGGCTGGGAAGTCGTCGCCAGGATGCTGATCGCCACGTGGAACGTGAACTCGCTCAAGGCGCGCATCGAGCGCGTCCTCGAGTTCCTGGAGAAGCACCAGCCGGACGCGCTCTGCATCCAGGAGACCAAGGTCGCGCCGGAGAAGTTCCCGCACCTGGAGCTCCGCGCCGCCGGCTACCGCGCCATCGACTACTCCGGCGGGCAGTGGGCGGGCGTCGCGATCCTCGTGCGAGACGGCATCGAGGTTGGCGACGACATCGTGCAGGGGCTGCCGGGCGAACCGCTGACCGACGACGCCCGCTGGGTCGAGGCGACGGTCGGCGGGGTCCGCGTCGCGTCGGTCTACGTGATCAACGGCCGGACGCTGGACGATCCGATGTTCGCGCACAAGCTCACGTTCCTCGAAGCGATGGAGCGACGGCTGACCGACCTGAAGGGGACGCCGTACGTGGTTTGCGGCGACTTCAACATCGCGCCGGCCGACATCGACGTGTGGGACCCCTCGAAGTTCATCGGCTCGACGCACGTGACGCCCGAGGAGCGCGCGCTGCTCCAGCGGCTGCTCGCGGCCGGGTGCGTCGACGCCTTCCGTCACGTCGAGCCGGAGACCGTGCAGCACACGTGGTGGGACTACCGGCAGGGCCACTTCCATCGCGGCATGGGGATGCGCATCGACCTCGCCCTCGTGAGCAGCGACCTCGCCCCGCGGCTTGTGCGATGCGGGATCGACCGCGACTTCCGCAAGGGCTCGAAGCCCTCCGACCACGCGCCCGTCCTCCTCGAAATCGCGAGCGCCGAGGCGTAGCCAGCCGTCGCGTGGGGCGCGCGCTGAAGGAGACCGTGCTCCTGTTCGCGCAGGCGGCGCTCATCGTGGTCGTGATGATCCCTTTCGGGTTCACGCTCTACCCGGCCGGGGCGCTCGCAGGCCTCGCGCTGCTCTGCCTGCTCGGCGTGGGCCTCGGTGCGCTCTCGTTCGCCCTCGCGCTCGTCGTGCACGGGCAGGACTGGATCTTCTGGACCGTCCAGCAAACCCTGGTGTTCCCGCTCACCGTCCTCTCGGGGGTCTTCCTCCCGAATCGAGACCGGCCGGAGGTGGACGAAGATGGCGTCCGAGGTGAACCCGATCACTCACATCGTCGAGGCGGAGCGGCTCCTCTTCAGGCGGAGGGCTACCGGCGCGGCGGGTAGTTCGGGCGCCAGAGCATCTGGTTGAACGCGGCCATCCGCCGCATCCGGCGCCCCGCGTTCGACGGTGACCATGGCTCGCGTTCGCTCGCGCCGAGGGCGCGGAGGGCGGCCCCAAAGCCGGAGCGCACCGGGTAGCCGTGTCCCGCCAGCCCGGCGTCCGGCGCCTCCTCAGCGAAGCGGCGCAGCGACTCGAGGTACTGCGCGTCGTCGCGGTTCGTCGCGATAAGCGTGCGCGAGAGCCCCTCGCGGTGGGAGATCACGAGGTCGCCCACCAGCGCGACGGCCGCGCCCCCGGCCCCCTCGGAGCGGACGAAGCACATCGACCCGGGCGTGTGCCCCGGCGCCGGCACCGCCTCGATCCCTGGCGCGACCTCGGTGCGTCCTTCGATGGGTAGGTCGACGGGCGCCGTCGCGGAAAGGGCTCGCGGGGCGAGCAGGCGCGCGACCGGGCCGCGTGGACGGCCGTGGTGCGGGGAACGTCGGGCCTGCCAGCCGCCGTAGGCGGGCGCGGGCTCGCATTCGGCCGCGCCGAGGGACACGCAGAGCCCGAGGGCGGCACGGACGCCAGCCGCCCCGCCGGTGTGGTCGAAGTGCTCGTGGGTCAGCAGGAGGTGTGTGATCGGCGCACCGCTCGCGATGCGCCGCGCCTGCCAGGCGATCGCGCCGGAGGCGCCACGGAACGCCGAGTCGACGATGACGAATGAGCCATCCGCGGCGCGCACCACGTACACGTTGCAGCCACGGGTGTCAGCGAGCCACCACGCGCCGGGGACCACCTCGACCGGGTCGTGCGCCACGGGCTAGTTCACCGCCGCGTCGACGGGGTATGTGCCGTACATCGCCAGCTCGCCTCGTTGACGCCCCAGGACCGTGTTCCAGAGCCGGTCGGGTCGCTCGACGAACGGATCCCCCGGATCCGCGTCGACGACGAACCACGAGTTCTCGCCGATCTCGGCGTCGAGCTGTCCGGCACCCCAGCCCGCGTAGCCGTGGTAGACGCGCAGCGCCTCCAGCGTCGCGGCTTCCTCGGCGTCGCCGGCGAGGTTCACGAGGCCGATACCTCGCGACACCGGCGTCCACCACTCGAGCGGCTCGTGGTGGATGCCCTCCCTGTAGCCGAGGCCGAGGAACGACGAGCGCTCGACCGGGCCGCCGTTGTGCAGCTCGCCCGGTGGCGAGATCAGGGCGCGCCACTCAGGGACGAGGTCCCCGGCCGGCGCACCGACCGGGCGGTTGAGCACGAGCCCGAACGCACCGTGCTCGTCGTGGAAGCAGACGAGGATCACGGTGCGCTCGAAGTTCGGATCGATCAGGAGCGGCGTCGCGACGAGGAGCCGGCCGGCCGTGGATTCCAGCATGTGCCCATCATCACGTCTTGACGGTCATGGGCCAATGACCCCGGGTGAACTCCCGGTCGGCTGGCGACGGCTCAGGCGTGCGGGTGTCCGTGCGCGGAGAGCGGCTCGAGGCCGTGAGCAGCCAGCAGCGCGGCGTCATTCAGGATCTCGGTGCTCGCACGGTCGGCGATGACCTCGCCGCCGTCGAGCAGCACGGAGCGCGGCAGCAGGTCGGCGACCATGGCGAGGTCGTGCGTCGCTACCAGGATCGTGAGCGGCAGCCGGTCGAGGAGGGCGATGAGCTCGCGCCGCGCCATCGGGTCGAGGTTCGCGCTCGGTTCGTCGAGCGCCAGCAGCGGCGTCCCCATCGAGAGCACTGTCGCGATCGCCACGCGCTTCTTCTGGCCGAGGCTCAGCCGGTGGGGCGGACGGTCGGCAAACGCCTCCATCCCCACGGCGGCCATGGCATCCTGCGTCCGTCGTCGGACCTCCTCGATCGGGAGGCCCATGTGCAGCGGCCCGTAGGCGACGTCCTCGTAGACGGTGGGCGAGAAGAGCTGATCGTCCGGGTTCGAGAAGAGCAGGCCGACGCGGGCGCGGATCGAGCGAACCGTGGCCTCCGATAGCGTCTCGCCGAAGACCCGCACGGCGCCGGACTGCGCGCGCAGGATGCCGTTGAGGTTGAGCAGCAGCGTGGACTTGCCCGCGCCGTTCGGGCCGATCAGCGCGACCTTCTCGCCCGCCTCGACGCGGAGCGAGAGCGAGCGTAGCGAGGGCGTCCCGTCGGGGTAGCTGAACCGCAGCCGGTCCACCTCGAGGGCGGGGACGCCGTCCGGAATGGCTCCGTTCAGCGCGGGCACCGTGAGGTCCGTGGTCACGCGAGCCTCACGATCGCCTGGACCGCCACCGCGTACAGGACGAGGAGCGCCGCGACGAACCCCTCGGTGGCCTGGAACGCCGGCGACTCCAGGAAGCGGTGCTCGCCGTGGTAGCCCCGGGCCTGCATGGCTGCGTACACGCGCTCGCTCCGTTCCAGGCTGCGGACGAACAGTGAGCCGACCATGTGGCCGGCGACGCTCGCCCGCCAGCGGATGCTACGGCCCGCGCGGTATCCAGGGATCTGGGCGCTCCGGGCGTCGCGCGCGCGCAGCATGCGCTGGGCCTCTTCGCCGATGACGTAGAAGTACCGGTACGCAAAGAACACGGTGGCGACGAGGAGCCCCGGAACCCTGAACCAGCGGAGCGCACGCAGGATCTCGATGATGCTCGTGGTCGAGACGAGCAGGGCCGCCACGGCTACGGCGACCCACGAGCGGGCGAGGATCGTCGCGATCGCCTCGGCACCCTCGCGGGAGGCCGTCCAGCCGACGAGCGGCATCGTGAAGATCGTCTCGCCCGCGCGCGTGAACAGCAGGGGAATGGCGGCCAGCACGAACGGCAGCGCGAGAAACGTCCGTCGGAGGACGAACCACGGACCGAGCCTGGACACGAACGCGCCGAGGACCACCGGTAGTGCGAGCAGCAGCAGCGCGGCCCAGTCTGCCTCGCGCGTCGACGTGACGGCGAAGATGTAGAGGACAGCCGCCGGCACCTTCGCGCGGGCGTCCGCGCGGTGCAGGACGCTGTCCCGCTCCGCGTACCGTTCGACGACGGCCGTCAGCGCAGCCATGGGCGACGGCCGCCGCTGTGGCCTAGGAGGTTTCGTCCCGGCGTCGGAGCAGGTAGCCGGCCCCGAGGCCGGCCCCGAGCAGGATCACGACGCCGGCGATGCCGGCGAGCGCCGTGGAGATCTCGCCGTCGATGCCAGGGATGGTGTAGTCGGGCAGGATCTCGAACCCCGGATCCTTTGCGGTCTCGATGAAGCCCTTGTCCTCGGCGACACGCTCGAGGCCGTCGGGGTGGCTTGAGGCGAGCCAGGCGGACGAGACGGCGATGATCGCCGCGATGACGAGCCCGCCGAGGATCAGTCCAGTTCGCTTCCGCATCATTCGATCCTCTCGAGGCTAGGAGCGGGCGGCGGCCGGGGACGGTTCCGCCGCGGTGTCGGGGAGGAGGTCGGCCCGAGTGGACATGATGAAGCCGAGCGCCGCCGCCGTGATGAGGCCCTCGCCGATGCCGATCAGCGCGTGGACGCCGGCCATCGCCGGGAGGGCGACGTCGAGCGGAGACGTGTCCGACAGCGCGAGCTGGACCGACGTGAGGATCGCAGCCGCCTCGACGGACACCCATGCCGCCGCGAAGGCCGCCACGAGCCCCATGGCGCCGCGTGCCCCCGTTGCGTCGCGTGCACCGGTGGCGACGTGCACCCCGCGGTAGATCACGTAGCCGATCAACGCCGTGAGGATCCCCATGTTGAGGATGTTCGTCCCCAGCGCGGCGATCCCGCCGTCCTGGAAAAGGAACGCCTGCAGTCCGACCACCGCCGTCATGACGATGATTGCCGCCCACGGGCCCAGGAGGATCGCTGCCAGCGCGCCGCCCAGCATGTGACCGGAGGTGCCGCCGGCGACGGGGAAGTTCATCATCTGCGCCGCGAAGATGAACGCGGCCATCACGCCCATGAGCGGGACGGCACGTTCGTTCAGCTTCCGGTTCGCCATCCGCGTGGCGAGGGCAACGACGGCGATGGTGACCACCCAGCCCGCGATCGCGATTGGCGTCGACAGAAATCCGTCCGGGATGTGGAGCCCGGGATCAGGACTCGTTCCGGCCGCCCGCGAGGCGGCGACGGTGATGGACAGCATGCTCTACTCCCCCCTCGTCCCCGTGCAGGACCGGCACGTCCCGCGGAGCGCCAGGTGCCGGACCTGCGTCTTGAAACCGTATGAGCGTGAGACCTCGCGCTCGATGGCGGGCGCGGCGTCGAGGATGACCTCGGAGTCGTGACCGCACTGGTCGCAGATCAGGTGGTGGTGCGACTGTTCGGCCCACTCGAAGCGGACTTCTTCCTGCCCCGCGCGGATGGCCACCACGAGCCCGGCGGCCTCGAGGGCTTCCAGCGCCCGGTACACGGAGGAGCGGGCGATGCCCGCTGCCTCGCCGTGGTGGCGCTCGATGAGGTCCTGGATCTCGCCCACCGAGAGGTGGCCCGGGTTTCCCTGGAGCACACGCGCGACCACGGCGCGCGGGACGGTGCGGCGGAGGCCGCTCCGTCGGATCGCCTCGTCAGGGTCGACGAAAGTGTTCGAGTGGGCGTGGGCCACGCGCGCTCCTGGGACAAGTCGCAACTGCAAAGTGTGTGTAACACCCCGAGGAACCGCCTCGCAACCTCACTAGCGGCCGGAGATACGAAACGGGGGCGGGCCTGCTGGCCCGCCCCCGGGGTTGTCGCTCCTGGACGAAGCGAGCGGTGTCCTCAGGCGTCCGGCGTCACGCCCGCGGCGTGACCGAAGAAGCCACCGAACCCGCGCGGGCCACCGAAGCGGCCGTGACCCGCGCCGAACCCGAAGGGGCGCTCGCCATTCTCGATCCGCTCGATGATCGCGTCGGCCTCCTCCTGGGTCAGCGTGCCGTCCGCGACCTTCTCCTGGATCCGCGCGATCGCGTCCGCCTGCCGCGCAGCTTGCAGCTCGTCGACGGCGGCCTGCAGATCCTCGACGCTCACGCCGAGCGCGGACGCGAACGCGGCCTGCAGCTCGTCCCGGAGCGCCTCGCGCTCCTCCTCGGTCTGCGGCCGTTCGACCTCACCGAGCGAGTCGCGCGCCGACTCAGCGGCGGCCTGGAGGTCGTCGACGGTCACGCCGAGGGCGTCCGCCAGCTCCTCGCCCACCGGCAGACCGAAGCCGCGGTGGCCGAACCCGCCGGGTCCGCAGTCCACGGCGTCGCTGGCGGCGGCGTCGGCCGTCACGGATGGCGTCTCGTCGGCCGTCTGGGCGCCGACGAAGCTCGGAATGAGTGCGGCGCCCAGCAGCACCGCCGACCCCGCACCCGCCACGAAGCTTGTCTTGTTGATCTTCATTGCTGAACCCCTCTCCGGGACCTGTGGTGGCCTGTTCTTGCCGGGAGCGTCCCGGCAAGCCACAACCTAGGGAGTGGGGCATAAGCACCCGGTAAGTACGTGCGGGTGCGAGGAGGAAGCGAGGGTCAGGCCTGCACGGGCTGTACCGTCAGCTCGAACACGGACGCGTGCAGTCGCTCGCCCGGCGTGTTCGAGACCATGACGTAGTGGCCCTCTTCGAGGTCCCACGTCACCGCCGAGGCGCCCCGGGCGGGGATCCCCCGGAGCACCCCCACCACGTGGATGTCGTCCTCGGTGACGGGTTCGGAGGACTCCCGCCACTCGGCCTCGTCCTGCTCAACCTCGAGGAGGGCGAAGTCCTGCGCGGCGTCCGTGGCGTTGATCAGCTGGAACGTCACCGGGCCCGCCGGGACCACGTCGGCGTGCGGCTCCATCTCATCGGCCCGGAACTCGATCTCGAAGTCAGGGGTCGGGTCGCTGGTCTGGTTCACGGCTCACCTCCGTCGCCCCGACCGTAGGAGCGCGGCCCGGACCGTCGCGTGGCAGGCGCGCTGGCGCCCCTGCCGATTCCGTTACGAGTCCGTGCGAGGGCCAGCCTACGACGCTGCGGCCGGCGACCCGGCCGGCGATGCCGGCAGGCGCACCTCGAACGCGAGGCCGCCGGGGATCGGATGCGCGGTGGCGTCCCCCCCGTGGTGACGGGCGACGGCCCGCACGATCGCCAGGCCAAGGCCGTGCCCCCCGGTCTCCCGGCTTCGCGAGGTGTCCAGCCGCCGGAAGCGCTCGAAGAGGGTGTCCACCGTGAGCGCATCGACGTCCGACGCCGTGTTCGATACGCGGAGGATGCACTTGTCGCCCTCGCGCGCGGTCGTCACCTCCACCCAGCCCATCTGGCCGTCGGCCGGCTGGTTGTACGCGATCGCGTTGGAGACGAGGTTCTCGATCATCCGCTCGATGAGCACCGGGTCGCCGACCAGGACTGCTGGCTCCAGCGTGGAGCGCAGCTCGATCCCCTCCTCGCGCGCGCGCTCCGCGTGCTGCTCAATCGCGGCTCGCGCCCGCTCGGCGAGGTCGACGCGCTCCGAGCGCTGCCGCGGGGCGTCGGCACGTTCGAGCGTGAGCAGCGCGGCGATGAGCGCCTCCGAACGCGCGATCGCACGCCGGAGGACCTCCGCGCTCCCGCGCATGTCCTCGGCCGAGGCGCCTGGGTCGTCGAACGTCACGTCCAGCTCGGCGCGCATCACCGCGAGCGGGGTGCGCAGCTCGTGCGACGCGTTCGCGACGAACTCGCGCTGGGCGCGGAAGGCCGCATCCAGTCGGTCCAGCATCGCGTCGAACTGATCGGCCAGCTCCTTCAGCTCGTCGCGCGGGCCATCGAGGGCGACCCGGTGGTCGGAGAGCCGCTCGCCGCTGATGCGCCGCACCGTGCCGGTGATATCGGCGACCGGGCGGAGCATGCGGCCGGCGATCCACCATCCGGCGCCCACGGACAGCACGGCCATCGCGGCCAGCGCTAGCGACGACTGCACCAGCAGCGTGTCGAGCGCCTCCTCCCGCGCCTGCACGCGTCCCTGCTCCACGAAGTCGAGGATGGCCTGGACGCGCTGCTCGGCTACCTGCGGGGTCTGCCGGGGCGGCCCGCCCCGACGTGGCGGTATGACGCCAAGGTTCTCCAGTGCATCGCGTGACTCGCTGACCGCCGGGCGGTTCGCTACTCGTTCGACGAACGTCGGGTCGGCCGCGGGGAATGCCCGGCCGACGAGGACATACACAAGCGCGAGCAGCGCGATGCCGGCCACGAGGAAGAGCGCGGCGTACCAGAGCGTGAGCCGGAAGCGGATGGTCCCCACGGTGCCCTAGTGGTCCTCCTCGGTCTCGCCGGGCGCGTCGCCACCGATCCGGTAGCCGGCACCGACCACCGTCTCGATGATCCCGGGCTCGCCAAGCCGCTTCCGGAGCGTCATCACGGTCACTCGCACGACGTTGGAGAACGGGTCCGTGTTCTCGTCCCAGACGCGCTCGAGGAGCTCCTCGGCGCTGACGACGCCGCCCGCGGCGCGCATCAGCTCCTCCAGCACGCCGAACTCCTTCGGCGACAGGTCGATGCGCCGTCCATCACGGCTCACGTCCCGGGCGGCCGGGTCGACCCGCACGCCGGCTCGCTCGAGCACGGGCGGGCGCGCTGGGCCCGACCGGCGGGCAAGGGCGTGGACGCGCGCACGCAATTCCTCGAAGGCAAACGGCTTGGCGAGGTAGTCGTCCGCGCCCAGGTTGAGCCCGTTCACGCGATCCTCGATCTCGGCGGCGGCGGTGAGCATGATCACACGCGCCTCGATCCCCTCCGCGCGGAGCTGGCGGCAGACGTCGTCGCCGTGGAGGCGCGGCAGGTTCCGGTCCAGGATGATTACGTCGTAGTCGTTCACGAGCGCCTTATCGAGGCCGCTCTCGCCGTCGTACGCCTCGTCCACGGCGAGGCCGTCGCGGCGCAGGCCTCGGCCGACCGCCGAGGCGAGGTCGCGTTCGTCCTCCACGATCAGCACGCGCATGATCCCCGCCCTCTGCCGGCACGGCCGGCGCCGGTTCATGGCAGCAAGGTAGCGAGGGGGTGCGTAAAGCGGGGATAAGGGCCGAGTCGTGGAGGATGGCCTAGGAGAGTGCCGCGAGCATGGAGAAGGTCAGCAGGAACGAGAGCGTGGCGGAGCGCAGGAAGACCCGCCATCCGCTCCCCGAGGTCGCCGCCAGCTCAGTCATGCGCGCACGGTACACCCGCCCTCAAGCACCTCCCGGGCGGCCTCTCCCGGCGACCGGGAGAGGCCGTCTCAGCGGTCCCTCGGCTACCATCACTGGGCCGGCCCGGCGTGGGTCGGTCGGACAGCGACGAGGAGCGTGGATGACCCCTGACGGGTTCCCAACCGTGGGCATCGTCGGCGGGGGGCAGCTCGCCCGGATGATGATCCAGGCCGCCATCCCGCTTGGCATCGGTGTCCGCCTGCTCTCGGAGCGCGCCGACGACAGCGCCGCGCGTGTCTGCCCGGAGGTGGACCTCGGCGCTCCCGACGACAGCGAGGCGCTCCGCGCCTTCGCCGGCACCGTGGACGTCGTCACGCTGGACCACGAGCTGGTCGACCTCGACGCGCTGGAAGCGATCCTCCGCGATGGCGGCGAGGTGAACCCGAGGCCGTCCACGCTGGAGTACGCGAAGGACAAGCTCCACCAGCGCAGCCGCTTCGCCGCCGCGGGCCTGCCGGTCCCGGCATTCGCCGCTATCCCGACGCTCGACGACCTGGTCGCCTTCGCCGACGCGCACGGCTGGCCGGTCGTCGCGAAGGCGCAGCGCGGCGGCTACGACGGGCGCGGCGTCTGGATCCTCGAGGACCGCGCCGGCGCCGAGGCGCTGCTGACGGAGGCGGCCGAGCAGGGTGTCTCGCTCATGGCGGAGACATTCGTCCCGATCCGCAAGGAGCTCGCGGTCCTCGTCGCGCGGCGCCCGTCGGGCGACACGGCCATCTACCCGGTCGTGGAGACCGTCCAGCGCGGCGGAATCTGCCACGAAGTGCTCGTCCCCGCCCCGGTCCCGTCCGAGGTCGCGGCGGAAGCGCTGATGATCGGTGGCCGCGTGGCTGAGCTGACCGGGGCGACGGGAATCGTCGCGACCGAGCTCTTCTGGGCGGAGGATGGCCGGCTGCTGATCAACGAGATCGCGACACGTCCGCACAACTCCGGACACTTCTCCATCGAGGGCTGCGTCACGTCGCAGTTCGAGAACCATCTGCGCGCCGTCCTCGACTGGCCCCTGGGTTCGACCGACCTTGTCGCGCCCGCCGTCGTGATGGCGAACCTCCTCGGACAGGACTCTGAGAGCCTGGCGCCGAGGATGGCGGCAACGCTGCAGGACGGCCGCGCGCATATCCACCTCTACGGCAAGGGTGTCCGCCCCGGCCGCAAGATCGGACATGTCACCGTGCTGGGCAATGACCTCGAGGCGACGCGCGAGCGTGCGATGCACGCCGCCGCGACGCTCACGGGCGCCCGAGCGGCGACACCGGGTAGACCACTGTGACGGAGGCCAGCGTGAGCGACGGCGCACCCCTCGTCGGGATCATCATGGGTAGCGACTCGGACCTCCCGGTGATGCAGGAGGCGGCGAACGCGCTCGCCGAGTTCGGTATCCCGCACGAGGTGCGCGTGGTCTCCGCGCACCGGACGCCCGAAGCGATGATCGAGTACGGCAAGACGGCCGTGGCGCGCGGCCTCCGCGTGATCATCGCGGGCGCCGGGGGTGCGGCGCACCTTCCTGGCATGGTCGCTTCCGTGACCTCGCTCCCGGTGATCGGCGTCCCGGTGCCGCTCAAGTACCTCGACGGCCTGGACTCGCTGATGTCGATCGTGCAGATGCCGGCGGGCATCCCCGTCGCGACCGTCGCGATCGGGAATGCCCGCAATGCCGGGCTGCTGGCCGCGCGCATCCTTGGGACGCACGACGAGGGGCTCCGCGCGGCGATCGAGCGGGCGCAGGAGGCGCTTCGCGAGATGGTGGCGGAGAAGGACGCGCGCGTGCGGGAGCAGTACCCGGACCGGGCCGAGTAGGCAGGGACGCGCTCCCTCGGAGGAGACGGCATGACGAGCGATTCGGGCCGCGGCATGAAGTTCTGCATCGTGATCGTCCCTGCCGGCGACGGCGACCGGCTGCTCAACCGCATGGCCGAGCACAAGTTCCCGGCGACCCGCGTGGGGTCCACCGGCGGGTTCCTCAAGCGGGGGAGCGCGACGGTCTTCAGCGGCGTCCCCGCCGAGCGCGTGCCCGAGCTCGTCTCGCTCCTCCACCACGAGTTCCCGGAGGTCACCGAGCGGATGCCGGCCGCGAGCCTGCCGTTCATGGATGACCTGGACACTCCGTCGTCTGCCATGGTCGATGTCCGGGTGGGCGGGGCGGTGCTGTTCGTCCTCCCACTGGATCGGATGGAGCGCGTCTAGCACGCGGAGGGTCGGCTCGATGGGACGGACACGACGGCGCGGGATCCGCGTTCCGATGGCTCTGGGCGTGCTTCTCGTCGCGGGAATCCTGGTGACCGGCACGCAGCGGCTTCCCGGCACCCAGCGCGCCTTCGCGCAGGCGCAGGTCTCCACCCTCGACGAGCTCACCGCGATTGCGGGCGAGGATCCCCGCGCCGACTTCGGGCGCATCCGCATCCCCGCGATCGGCGTCGATGCTGCCATCGGCGCGCACGAGGTCCCGGACGGCGGGACGATGCCGAACCCGTACGGTCCGGGGGACGTCTCCTGGTACGACTTCGAGTCGGCGTGGTTTGGCGGAGCGCCGGGCGACGGCGGTAATGCCGTGATGTCCGGGCACGTGAACTACAACGCGAGCGTCTCCTACGCCGGACTCCGCTACCGGGGCGCCGGCGTCTTCGCGCGCCTCGACGAGCTCGAACCGGGAGACACCATCGAGGTCGACCGGGCGGGCAAGACCTTCCGCTACATGGTCTCGTGGAGCCGGATGATGCCGGAGGTCTCCAACAGCGCGTGGGTGGACGTCCTCAGCCGGTTCGTCCCCACGGACTCGCTCACGCTCTACACGTGCGATGGGCTATTCGACGCCGCGTCGCACACGTACTCGCATCGCCTCGTCATCCGCGCGGAGAAGCTCGAGGGAACCCCCAACCGGATCGTCTCGATCGACCGGATCACGTTCGGCATCTCGAACACGAACCACCCGGTCGCCCTTGCGAACGCCCAGGACTACCCGGTCGAGGCGATCTATGCCCAGCACCCGCTCACGGGCCGCTGGCTCGTCTATCGCCCCGGTGCGCCGGCCTTCACGCAGACGCTGCTGGGGCACCTGCGCGTCGGGTCGCCGGTGCTGATCGTGAACGCAGACATACCGCGCTGAGGAAGCGCGGTGCCGCCAGCCGCGGCTAGCCGATCGCCTCGCGCCGTTGTGCGGCTTCGCGGAGGCGCGCCAGGCGGGCGCGGCGTCCCTCCATGCCGGCGAGGACGGTCATCGCCTTGCGGGTGTCGGACGCGATCCGGGCTGGCTCGGCGTGGCGGATGCGGAACTTGCTCAGCCAGTAGAGCATGAGCCGCATATCCGTCTGGCTGATCCGGTCGCCCAGCGTGACGCCCTCCTCGGACTGGTAGAGCACCCGCAGCTCGTCGAACGTCTTTCCGTAGACGCGCTCGAACGCGAGGATGTCCGCGGGCGGCATCCCGTGGCCGGAGAGGCGCCCGGTCTTGTTGAGCTCCTGCTCGGCTGCGAGCAGCAGCAGCTCCTCGATGACCACGCCGTACTGGAAGTTCAGGTGCGCGCGGTACTTCGCGGGCCCGATGGCGGCCTCGAACTCCTCCTCCGTCTCGTTCCGAGGCGCGACGCCCTCCACGACGAGCTTCTCCGCCTCGGCCTCGGGCACGAGTTCCGCCGCGGCGCTCAGGAGCCGCTGCGCGAGCAGGAGCCAGTCAAACGCTTCTCCGGCGATCAGGTAGTGGAGGCGCACACCGTCGACCTCCTCCTCAGGGGCGACCCAGCGTGAGATCACGTCGAGCAGCGCCGGGTACCACTCTGCGCCGCCCGCGACGGCGCGGCGGAACGCCTCGACGCCCTGTTGCGGCGTGAGCGGCCCCTCGTCCGGGATCGGGATGTCGGAGAGGCGGGTGATGCCTTCGGTGGACGCGCTGGAAGTCATACCCACCCATCTTATGACGGGGTGGATATCGAATCCCCTGTCCGTGTCAGATCCGCGGAGGGGGGCGCTCCAGCGGAGGGCTGCCGGTCTGGCTGAGATACCGGGCTGCTCAGTAGCCCAGGGCTGGGTCGATCAGCGGCTGGCAAGCCGCGGGCTCGTCGCCGTGTGTTTCACAGAGGACGCCGTTCGAGTACCCCGTCGTGGTTCCGTCGTCGTGCCGGACGACGAGCAGGCGCTCCGACCGCGCGAGGTTGTCGGCAACGCGCTGCTCGACGGCCTGCATGCGGGAGGCGAGTCCCTCGAGGCCCCCCGGTTCCTGCTCGATCGTGGCGATCCACAGCAGGACCGCCGCTCCTGGCGGGATCCAGGGGCATTCCGAGCGTCGAGGGCTGCTAGGCCCGACGCACGAGTGTCTCCTCGACGCGTTCGAGGATGGCATCGACCTGCTCATCCGGCGTCACAGTCACCCCCAGCCCGGCGAGGTCCGCCGGTGGCGCGATCTGCACGAGGCGCAGCCGCGCGCCGATGAGGTAGTTCTGGTACCCCTCGAGGTGGTGGGCGGTCGCCACGGGAAAGTCGAGGATGGGCGTGAACCCGGCCTCGGCGTATGAGCGCGCGAGCAGGCACTGGTTGCGAATCGCCAGCTCGTACTGGCGGTCGGCCTCGGCCTCGTCGACCGTCGGGTCGGCGCGTCCCTCGACGAGCTGGTCCCAGAGCGCCTCGCCGTCGACATGCGCGGCGCGGTCTAGCGCGACGCCGATGCGGCGTGCCAGCGCGCGACGCTCCTCGCGGTCGGGGCCGGAGATCAGCCAGATCTCCGGAGGGCGGAAGTTCACCCCCGCTTGCCCTTCTTCTTCTGCGCCTTCTGTACCGCGCGCTCGTAGCGGCGGCGCTCGGCGCGCGAGGCGTTCTCATCCGGCGCGGGCATGACGACGCCGGCCGCGACCGGTTGCGCCGTCGGGCGGGCGCCCTCGGCGCCGTCCGCCCCCGGCTCGCCGGGGCCCGTCGTGGTGACCTGGCGTGGGGCCTGCTCGGTGCGGGCGGCCTGCTCGGCCTGGGTGGTGAGGCGCGTGCGGAAGATCTGCCGTGTGACGATCTGGCGGATGCGCTCGCGGAACTGCCCCCACATGTCGTGGGCCTCGTGCTTGTAGACGACCAGCGGGTCCTGCTGCGCGAGCGCGCGGAGCCCGATCCCCTGGCGGAGCTCCTCGGCGGCCGTCAGGTGCTCCACCCACATCGTGTCGATGGCGCGGAGCAGCAGCAGGCGCTCCAGCAGCCGGACGCGGTCCTCCCCGAACTCCGCCTCGATCTGCTCGTAGCGCTCGTCGATGAGGTCCTGCGCTTCCTCGACGGCGTCGTCCGCGTTCATGTCGGCGGGGTCGAGGACGTCCTCGGGAATGTCTGGGACCATCTGCTCGATCGCCGCTCGGAACGCGATGGGGTCCGGCGCCTCGTCGAAGTGCGTGGTCGCCAGCGTCTCGACTTCGGCATCGAACATGTCGAGGATCGTGTCCTTCATGGACTCGCCCGCGAGGACCTTGTCGCGCTCGCCGTAGACCACGGTGCGCTGCTGGTTCATGACGTCGTCGTACTCGACCAGCCGCTTGCGGATGTCGAAGTTGTGGCCCTCGACGCGCTGCTGCGCCTGCTCGATGGCCCGGGTGACCATCTTCGACTCGAGGGCTTCCGAGTCGTCCATGCCGAGGCGCTGCATCATGCCCGGCAGCCAGTCCGGTGCGAAGCGCTTCATCAGGTCGTCCTCGAAGGAGACGAAGAAGCGCGTCGAACCGGGGTCGCCCTGGCGGCCGGAGCGTCCGCGGAGCTGGTTGTCGATGCGGCGCGACTCGTGGCGCTCGGTGCCGATGACGTGGAGGCCGCCGGCCTCCGCGACGCCCGGGCCGAGCTTGATGTCCGTGCCGCGGCCGGCCATGTTCGTTGCGATGGTCACGGCGCCGGGCTGACCGGCACGGGCGATGATCGCCGCCTCGCGCTGGTGCTGCTTCGCGTTCAGGACTTCGTGGTCGATCCCGGCCTTCTTCAGCTCGGCCGAGAGCATCTCCGACGTCTCGATCGCGACCGTGCCGACGAGTACCGGCCGTCCCGCCTCGTGCTTCTCGGCGATGTCCTTGAGGACCGCTGCCCACTTGCCGCGCTGCGAGCGGTAGACGAGGTCGGCGAAGTCGTCGCGCGCGATCTCGCGGTGCGTCGGGATCACGACGACCTCGAGCTGGTAGATCTCGGACAGCTCCTCGGCCTCGGTGGCCGCGGTGCCGGTCATGCCGGCGAGCTTGTCGTACAGGCGGAAGTAGTTCTGGAGCGTGATCGTCGCGTAGGTCACGGACTCACGCTGGATCTGGACGCCTTCCTTCGCCTCGACGGCCTGGTGCAGTCCGTCCGACCAGCGGCGTCCCTCCATCAGGCGGCCGGTGAAGTCGTCCACGATGACGATCTCGCCGTCCTTCACCACGTAGTCGCGGTCGCGGTGGTAGAGCACCTGCGCTTTGAGGGCGGCCTCCATGTAGCGGGTGAGGCGGAAGTTCTCCAGCGAGTAGATGTTCTCGATGCCGAGGGCGCGTTCGAGGTACTCCACGCCCTCCTCGGTCAGCGAGACCGAGCGGTGTCGGAGGTCGACGGCATAGTGCCGGTTCTCCTCCAGCTGGGGCACGATGCGCGCGAAGCGCGGGTAGATCGACGTGTCGTCCTGCGACGGCCCGCTGATGATGAGCGGCGTGCGCGCCTCGTCGATCAGCACGGAGTCCGCTTCGTCGACGATCGCGAACGAGCGCCCTCGCTGCACGCGCCCCTGGAGCGTGGTCGCGAGGTTGTCGCGCAGGTAGTCGAAGCCGAACTCGTTGTTCGTCCCGTAGGTGACGTCCGCGACGTAGGCCTCCGCGCGGGCCACCGCGACGAGGTGCTCGAAGGAGCCCTGGTCCGACACCTGCTCGCGCGAGTAGCGGAACGCGCCGCCGCCATTCTGGATGACGCCGATCGTGATGCCCAGCGCGTCCAGCGCCGGCGCGTACCACTGCGCGTCGCGGCGGGCGAGGTAGTCGTTCACCGTGACGGCGTGGAGGCCCAGGCCGGCGATCGCGTTCAGGTAGATCGCCATCGTCGCGACGAGCGTCTTGCCCTCGCCGGTCCGCATCTCGGCGATCTGGCCCCGGTGGAGGGTGATCGCGCCCATGAGCTGCACGTCGTATGCCCGCTCGACGCCGTCGGTCGCACGCCGGATCGCCTCGCGGACCACCGCGAGGGCCTCCGGCAGCAGGTCGTCCAGCGTCTCGCCGTCCGCGTAGCGGGCGCGGAACTCATCCGTCTTCGCGCGGAGCGCCTCGTCGGAGAGCGGCTGGATATCCGCCTCGAGCGCGTTGATCCGATCGACGAGCGGCTGCATGTTCTTGAGGACCCGTTCGTTCGAGTCCCCGCCGCCCAGGAGCTTGCGGAACATTCCCACCATGGAGCGTCATCCTCCGGCCTTCGAGGTTACTCCGATCCCGGACTGCGCGAATCCCGAGGGGTGGCGGGGTGTCAGGAGTGAGTGAGCACGCCGCCCTGGACGTCGCCCAGAGGTGCGCCCGGGCGTCCGTGGGGCCCGCGCGACCGGCCGGTCGCGCGGGCTGACTGCGCAGCCTCGGGGCAGACAGTGAGAGCAGCCACTCAGTGGCTGCTCTCAACAGGTCCAGGCACGACGCCCCGCGTCGGAGCGTCGCGGGCGTGGTCTAGATCTTCTTGTTGAGCTTCAGGTCGTACCCAGCCTTCACCGGGGCGTCGGTTCCGCCGTCGGCCTTCATCGGCGTGTACGCCAGCTCGATCTTCGAGAAGTTCAGGCTGAACGAGTCGGTGGGGACGGAGTCCGACTCGGCTGCGCCGCTCTGCTGGTACGAGGACACGATGATGTCCTCGAGCGTGATCTCGTAGTACTCACCCCGGTCACCGCCCGCCTTGCGGACGAACAGGACGGCCTTCTTGATGTGCTGGCCGGTGGCACAGGTCAGGAAGAGCTGAGGGGAGGCGGAGTTCAGCCGGCTCTCGAAGTGGATGTCCTGGAAGACGACCTTGCCGGCTGCTCCGCTACCACGTGCGGCGCTGCCGGTCTGAGAGACGCCCCAGGAGAACGACTCGATCTCGATCGATCCCTTGTGCTTGTCGTCCTGGCTTTCGCCCTTGATCCCGTCGATCTCCAGCAGGTAGTCGCTCGCCATCACGCGCTCCTCAGAATGACGCTGAACTCAAAGTCGGCCGTGCCGTCGCCGCCCAGCTCGAGCGGGCGTTGCACCGCCGTGTAGGAGCCGGATGCTCCCTCGTACCGTCCCGTGCCACCGATGATCGCGTGGACGCTGTGCGTGCCTTCGATCTCACCGACCGTCCCGACGCCGATCAGGCTCCCGTCGGCGAGGTTGAACTGGTGCAGCTCCATGGAACCGGCTGCCGCCTCGCTCGGCCCGAAGGGAGAGCCGAAGCGGAACGATGAGGCGTAGAACTCTCCCAGCTTCTGCTCGTCGTGTTCATCGAACAGTTCACCGAAGACCGACGATCGCTGACCGGGTGTTGGCAGGACGCCCCGCCGTCGATCCGGGTACGTTGCCTGCCAGTTCGCGCCGTGCAGCCTCAGGGCGACCACGCCTGGCCCCGCCTCACCTGGGCTGGTCTCGCCGCCCATCGCCACCTTGCCGGCGACCCCTGCGCCGATCAGCCCGCCCAGAAACAGCATGCCGCGACTGAGCAGTGCCCGCCGTGGCACGCTGCCGGGCGCGCTCGCTGTTGCATCGGTCATCTCACCCTCCTGAGTCAGAGACCGCACAGTAGGCCGCGCGACAGAACCTGGCGTTACAGAATTGTTCAGTTTCCGTAAGAATCCTCCGCAGCGCCTTGTCCGGCCGCACCGGCGAGCGTAGAAGGCACTGATGCCGCCAACCATCTACGACACCGTCCCCTACCGTTCCGGAGCACGTACCGTCACGCATCCGGACCACCTTGCGGTGCTGGGGCGGCTGCTGGGGATGAGCAACGCAGACCCGTCCGGGTGCCGGGTGCTCGAGCTCGGGTGCGGTGACGGCGGCAACCTGATCCCGATGGCGCTCAGCCTCCCCGGGAGCCAGTTCGTCGGGATCGACCTCGCCTCCACGGCCATCGAGCGCGGTCGCGCCGCTGCCGCGGCCGTCGGCCTGGACAACGTCCAACTGCTCCCGGGCGACATCACGGAGGTCGGCGCCGAGCTGGGCGAGTTCGACTACGTCATCGCGCACGGCGTCTACTCGTGGGTTCCGCCCGCGGTGCGGGCCGCGCTGCTCCGGGTGATCCGCGAGCGGATGCGCCCCCAGGGCCTTGCGTTCGTCAGCTACAACGCGATGCCCGGCGACCACATCCGCGGCGTGGTCCGCCAGATGATGAAGATGCACACGGCGGACATCCAGGATCCCCGGCGGAAGCTCGAGCAGGCACGGGCGCTCCTCAACATGCTGGCGCGCGCACCCGCGGAAGCCGGCGATGTCTACCGGCCGCTGCTCCAGTCCGAGGTCGGGCGAGCGCTGCAGTCGTCTGACGACCTGCTGTTTCACGACGACCTCGCGGAGATCAGCCAGCCCTTCTTCTTCACCGAGTTCATGGGTGCCGCCCGGGCCGCGGGGCTCCAGTTCGCCGCGGAAGCGCAGTTCCACTCGATGAACATCGGCGTGTTGCCCGAGGACCTTGCCGCTCCGCTCCGCGAGCTGGCCGCGCGCGACCTGGTCGCCAAGGAGCAGTACCTCGACTTCCTGACGTGTCGCGGCTTCCGGCAGACGGTGCTCTGCCACGAGGAGGTCGCGCTGAGGAGGGACGTCGACGCGGAGCGCATGGCCGGGTTCCGCTTTACCTGCGAGGCACAGCGGACGGAGCCGGCGGGTGACGGCGATGGGACGGCCACGTTCCAGCACCGCAACACGAGCTCCGTCCGGACCGACCATGCTCCGACGATCCGAGCGCTGGACTACCTCGTCGCCGCGAACCCGCTCTCCGTCCCGTTCGACGAGCTGGCAGCAGCGGCGCGCGCCACCTCCCCGGAGGAGCGAGAAGCGCTGGCGGACATGCTCTTCCAGACGTTCGCGGTCGGCGTGACGGAACTCCGCCTGCACGATCCGGCGATCGTCCTCGAAGTCACGGAACGGCCCGAGGCGAGCGCCTGGGCACGGCACACGGCTCCCCAGGGGCGGTCCGTGAACCTGTGCCACGAGACCATCGAGCTGGACGAGCCGTCGCAGCGCCTGCTCCCGTTCGCCGACGGCACGCGAAGCGTCGAGGAGATCGGGGCCGCCAGCGGTCTCGACGCGCAGGCCGTGCGCACCTCCCTCGGAGAGCTGGCCAGGCTCGCGCTGCTCGTCGGCTAGGCCGACTTCCGGCGACCCGATCCTCAGATGCGGTACTCCGGTGCTCCCGGCTCGGCGAGCACGATGTCGGCCGGGGCCGCCACCGGCCGACGCGCCGGGCGCCGGGCGGTCTTCCGGCGCGGGGTGAGCAGGTGATGCGCCGCGCGGTCGAGCGTGAAGCCGAGCGCCCCGATTACCACAATCGCGGCGACGAGGTCTGAGTACGCGAACCGGTCCCGGGAGTCGAGGATGAAGTAGCCGAGCCCGGAGTCCACGCCGAGCATCTCCGCCGGCACCAGGATGATCCAGGCGGTCGTCAGCGCGAGGCGGAGGCCGGTGAGCACGTCCGCGCGGATCCCCGGCCAGATGATCGTCCGCAGGAGCTCCAGGCGGGAGGCGCGCAGGCTGCGTCCGAGCATCAGCCACTGCGGGTCGAGCGCGGCGACGCCGGCACTCGTGCTCAGGGCGATCGGCCAGACCGCGCCGATGGCGATGAGGAAGTAGACCGGCTGGTCGCCCACCCCGAACCAGATGATGGCGAGCGGCGTCCACGACAGCGGCGACACCATCCGCACGAACGAGGCCGCTGGAGCGATGGTCCGCGCGAACAGCGGCACCCCGCCCAGCGCGAGGCCGAACGGGATGCCGATCCCGGCGGCGATCGCGAGGCCGACGAGGATGCGCCGCAGGCTCGCGATGATGTGGCGGTTCAGCGTCCCCTCGCCGAGGAGGTCGACGAGCGCGCGCCCGCCCCGGTCCGGTGCGAACGCGGAGAGGAAGCTGCCCGGCTCGACGAACAGCCGGACCGCGAGCCACCAGAGCGCGACCAGCAGCACGGCCCCGAGCAGCGGGTACCCGACCGCGGCGAGTACACCCGTGACCGAGGGGCCACGGGTGTCGCGTCCAACGTCCCGAACCTCGGAACGTCCGATCACACGTCGATCCGTTCTTCGCGGCTCAGGCTCGCGTCGATGCCGAAGCGGTCGGCGCCGCCCGCGGCATCGATCGCCGCGCGGGCGTAGCGGTCGTCCACCAGGAGCTGGTGCGCCTCCGACGGGTCGAGATCCTGGAGGAAGGCGTTGTCGCCCTCCACGACGGTCTGCTTCAGCTCGCGCACCAGCTGCTCCGTGTACGAGCCGTACGGGAACGGCTGGAAGTCGATGCGCTCGGTATCCCAGTCCGTGTGCTGGATCGCGCCCGTCGGGCCGTACTCGGCGGTGTCGTAGTGCGTGAGCGCGCGCTCGATGACGGGGCGCGGCTGCGGGAGGTAGTTCTTGCCGTCGGCTGAGAGGAGCCGCGCCGCTTCCGCCCGGTTGTCGCGCGCGTACACCTGAGCCCGGGCCAGGCTAGTCACGACGGCCTGGGCCCAGTTCGGGTTGTTCGTGACGTCGTCCTCGTGCATCACCGCGACGCAGCATGCGTGGTCCAGCCACACGTCGGGGATGAATCGGAGGATCTTGCCCACCTGGTTCACCTCGGCGACGGCGTTGAAGGGGTCGGCCACGATGTAGCCCGCGATCGAACCGTTCGCGAGGCCCGGCGGCATGTCCGGGGGCGCCATGACGACGAGCTTCACCTGGCCTTCGCCGGCCTCGCCCGTCGTGATCGGCTCAAGGCCGGCGTCGCGCAGCAGCATCTGCAGGACCACGTTGTGGATCGAGTACCAGAAGGGGATGCCGACCGTGGTGCCCGAGAGGTCCGCGATGCTGTTCACGTCGTTGGCGACGGTCAGGGCGGAACCGCCGGTGTGGTTCCACGCGACCAGCTTGAGCGGGAAGTTCTGACCGAAGCGCAGCCAGATCGCCATCGGCATCAACAGGTGCACGACGTCCACCTGTCGCGCCTGGAATGCCTCGGCGACCTGGGACCAGCCGCGGAACAGCGTCGGGTCGGACGGCTTGAGGCCGGCCTCCTCGTAGTACCCCAGCCCGTGCGCGAGGACGAGCGGCGTCGAGTCCGTGATCGGAAGGTAGCCGACGCGCAGCTCGGTCTTTTCGAGGTCACCCCCGGATCCCGCCTCGCCGGCAGTCGTGGACGTGCCGGCGGCCGTGCCGGTGGCCGCGGTGGAAGACTCCTCGTCACCGTCGTCGCTGCAGCCCAGGAGCGCCGCGCCGGCGAGTCCAGCGATGCCGAGGCCTGCGCCGCGCAGGAAGGCCCGCCGGTCCAGCGCTGGCGGGACGAGCGAGGAGTCGCGCGGGCCGCGCGGGGTCCACAGGGGGGGAGTCATGCAGGTGACCTCTCAGATATCCACGTAACGACAGGTTGGGTCAGAGGCCGGCGCGGACGCCGGCGGGCTGTGTGGACACGCGCCCGGCGACCTCCGCGTAGGTTCGGAGGACCTCCTCGCGCAGCTCGGCCATCGGCCGTGGCTCACGCGTCTCGGTCGAAAGCCTCCACGTCCGGCAGATGCGGCCGGGCGATGGCGACATCAGCGCGACCCGGTTCCCCAGGAGGAGCGCCTCCTCGACGTCGTGAGTGACCATCACGACGGTCAACCCCAGCGACTGCTGGATGCCGAGGAGCCACTGCTGGAGGTTCCGCCGCGTGAGCGGGTCGAGCGCGCCGAACGGTTCGTCGAGCAGGATGACCTGCGGGCGCGTCACGACGGTCCGTGCCAGCGAGACGCGCTGGGCCTGGCCGCCGGAGAGCTCGTCCGGGTACGCTCCGGCCAGGTCGGTGAGCCCGAACTCGGCCAGGATCCGGTCGACGAGGCCCGGCCCGTGCGCCTTCCGGTTCGCGCGGTAGCTCAGCCCGAGCGTGACGTTCTCGCGGACGGTCAGCCACGGCAGCAGCAGCGGCTGCTGGAACACGATGCCGACGTCGCGGCCGTGCTCGTTCGAGGCGACGGCGACGGCGCCCTCGTCCAGCTCGTCCAGCCCGGCAATCACGCGCAGCAGCGTGCTCTTGCCGCATCCGCTCGGGCCGAGGAGCACGAAGACCTCGCCGGCCTCGACTTCCATGTCGAGACCCTCGAAGACCGTGAACTGCTGTCCGCGGGCTCCGAAGCGGCGCGTCCCCGCGCTTACGCGGAGCGGGCCAGCAGCCACTGGAGTTGCGCCTCGGTCGGGGACTGGACTGGCAGGAACGCCACTTCGCGCAGCCGGCGGGCCGTGCCGCTGTGCAGCATGTAGCCGCGCCCGCCCACGAGCTTCGACTCGAGCGAGACGGACTCCACCGCCACCCGTCCGCCGTCCAGCCGGAGCTGCAGCAACGGGCGGCGTGCGATCTCCTGGCGCTCCGGATGGGCCGAGAACGCTCGGAGGCGTGCCTCGAGCGAGCCGAGCCGCTCGCGGAGATCCTCGTACGCCGGCGCGAAGACCTCCTTCGGCCCGTCGAGCTGCGGACGGGCCTCGTCGAGGGAGCGGAGCGAGACCCCCCAGCAGAAGCTCGACTGGAGTAGGAGGAACGTCGCGAGCACGCGCGCGACAAATGGCTCGAAGTCGCGAGTGAGGATGTCCTCCTCGGTCACGACCGCGGCCTTGAACGCCGGGGAGGTGCTGCTCGTCGCCTGGAGGGCGAGGAGCTCCGGGTACGTCCCGAGCTCGAGCCCGGGTGTCGCCTCGGTGTAGGCGAACACGATCCGGTCCGTCGGGTCGTCCTCGTTCACTGCGGCGGCGATGGAGACGAACGGCGCCTGGAGGTTCGACGCCCACGCGATGCGCCCGCTCACGATGAAGCGGTCGCCTTCGCGACGGAACGTCAGTGGGAGGGGCGTCCCCGCGAGGTAGTTCGCGGTGGCCGCGGCGAAGGACGTCGATCCCAGCGTGTGGCCCGTCCGGAGCAGGGGCAGGAACCGATCCCGCACCGCCGCCGACTCGTCGGCCTGGTGGAGGTACTCCACGGCCATGCGGTGGCACCAGAGCGAGAAGGCCTGGCTCATGCAGTCCAGCGCCACCGTCCCGATGACCTCGCACATCCGCGTGAGGTCGTCAGGCGCGTGGAGGCCGTAGACGCCGCGTTCCACGGCCCCGAGGCTCGCCAGGTGGGCGATCCCATCGCGCAGCGAGGCCTCGCAACCGTCCACCTGCTGAGCGCGCGCCCCCACGTAGGAGCGCACCGCGTCGTGCAGGGTGGGATCCTGGAGCAGGATCGGGCCAGCGTTAGTATTTGTCATAACGCTACTCGCCGAGGCGCGTGAGGCGATCGACCGGCGTGTCGACAGCCGCGCGGGCGCGGATCACCGCGTCCTCGTCAGGGGCGTCGTAGAAGCAGAGGCACTTCACCATGTCCTCGCGGACGTAGGTGCGAAGGAACTGCGTTTCCGGGACCTGGGCGTAGAGCGGCGCCTTCTCCCGCTTGCGGGTGAGGTACTGCTCCATCGTGACGCCCTGCGGGATGTCCCACTCCACGAGGTACTGGGCGCCCGCCTTCTTCTGCTTGAGGTCCTCGAGCTCAGCGCCCACCAGGCGCACCGGCGCGACCTCGTTGAACTCGATCCCGGCCTGCCGGAAGAAGGTGTCGACCAGCTCGGCGGCGCGGTGCTCGACGATCGCGTAGGCGAGGCCGTTCTCGCGGCTGACCTGCACCTCGATGAGTTCGCCGTTCGCTTGCTTCGCGGTGTCGGCCAGCTTCCCAAAGAGGCCATCCAGGGACTCCTTCCCGTCGCCGGGCAGGGGCACCTCCAGCAGGAACAACGACATCAGAACTCCTCACCGCGAAGACCAGATTGCGCCAGTTGTCGTTAATCTTTACTGACTTTGTCATGTATAGCGGGGGGATCTGCGGTGGCGCAACCCCCCGAAATCGTCGTCCTGGATGGGCGGAGTAGGCTCCGGCTTCGACGACCCGGCAATGGAGGGGAGACCACGATGGACGTGTTCGAGGCAATTCGGACGGTGCTGGCGGTACGGGCCTATGCCGACCGGCCAGTTCCGCACGAGATCGTGCGTAAGGTGATCGAGGCCGGCCGCCTCACGGCCTCATCCAAGAACGACCAGCCGTGGCACTTCATCGCGGTCGAACGCCCGGAGACCCTGAGGGCGCTCGGCGAGGTCGCGATGACGGGACGGTACGTCTCCGGCGCAGCCTTCGCGGTCGCCGTGGCGACGCGGACGGACAGCATCTACGGCGTCTCGGACGGCAGCCGCGCGGTCCAGTCCATGGTGCTCGCGGCGTGGGAGGAGGGCGTCGGCTCGAACTGGATCGGCTTCGCCAACCTCGGCGCTGTCGGGGAACTCCTCGGGGTCCCGGACGGTTACGACGTCCTTGCCTTGCTGTCGTTCGGCTATCCACAGCAGCAGCTCGGACGGGGCAACAAGCGGCGGAAGCCGCTGTCGGAGGTCGCCAGCAGCGAGCGCTTCGGGACGCCCTTCGAGTAGCCGTCGCGCGTGTGGGTCGCCTGAGGGATGCTGGGCCGCGCGAGGGATGCAGGGCCTGGATGCTGGGCCGTGCCGTCATGAACCCGCGGCGCACGAGACCGTGCGACGCGGCCGCGGGCAGAGGGTTCCTCCCGCGAAACCTGGAAGCGAGCAGAGATGCATCGAGCCGCGTCGGTCCTGCTGGCGCTCGTGCTGGCATCGGGCTTCATCGCCGCGTCCACATCGCATGCGGCTGCGGAGGGCAAAGCCGAGTCTTTCGCGGACCTCGAGGCACGCCTCCGAACGCTGATCGATGACTACCCGGCGGGGGGCGAGTACGCCGTTGCGGTGACCGACCTGCAGACCGGGGAAGTGCTCTCCGTTCACGGCGACCGACCGCAGCTCGCCGCGTGCAGCATCAACCTGATGGTGATCCTGCAGGCCACGCTCGACGTCCGCGCCGGACGGCTGAAGCAGGCGCCGGTGGACGACCTGATCGCCCGGACCGTCTTCAGCAGCAACCCCGTGACCGCGCGTGAGCTCTACCTGCTCGTCGGGCGCGGCGACGTCCTGCGCGGGATGCGTCGCGTGAAGGCGCTGATGAACCGGGTCGGCATGGAGGACTCGGTCCTTGACCACCCTCCCGGCTACGGGCGCGAATCGCTCAAAGTGAACCCGAACAACTGGCTCACCGCGCTCGACAGCAACCGTGCGCTGGAATGGCTCTGGACTTCGGACGACCTCGGCGACGCGTGGCGCGAACACCTGCTTGCCCAGCTCACCGGGGTGAAGCCCGGCCTGAACTACCTGATGGCCGCCGCGCCCGGTGTCGTGAGCCACAAGAACGGCTTCTTCCCGGCGCTGGACGGCACGTACGTCGACAACGACGTGGCCATCGTCCGGTTCAAGCGAGGCGGCCGGGAGTACGCGTACGCGATCTCGTTCTTCTCTCAGTGGGTGCCGCGGAAGTACGCCGATATCCCACTGGGCCAGGCCATCGCCCGGGAGGCATCGGACTTCTTCCTCGCCCGCTATCCCGAGCCGTGACCGCGGCCCCGTGGGATAGTGACGAGATGGACCGTGCGCCTCTCCTGATCGTGGACGGTGACAACCTTGCCCACCGCGCCTACCACTCCACGCCGAAAAGCGTGCAGGGCGCCGGCGGCCGTCCGATCAACGCGATCGTCGGCTTCTTCGGGATGCTCACCAACCTCTGGTCGGCCGAGCGACCGCGGGCGATCTTCGTCGCCTGGGATACGCTCTCGGTTCCGACGTACCGCCACGAGCTCTGGCCGGCATACCAGTCCGGCCGCGAGTTCGACGACGCGATCCTCGAACAGCTCGACGCGCTCCCCGGTCTCTGCGAGGCCGCGCGATGCGGGGTCGGAAAGGCCGCAGGCTACGAGGCCGACGACCTGATGGCGGCAGCCGCACGCGCGGAGGTGGCGGAAGGCGGGACCTGCCTCCTGTTCACCTCGGACCGCGACTCCTACCAGCTCGTCTCGGACAGCGTGACCGTCCTCACCCCCCGGCGCGGCGTCAGCGAGATGGACCGCGTCGGCCCCGCCCAGGTCGTGGAGCGCCTCGGCGTCCTCCCGGAGCAGGTCCCCGACTTCAAGGCGCTGGCGGGCGACAACTCCGACCGCATCCCCGGTGCGAGTGGGATCGGTCCGAAGAAGGCCGCTGCGTTGCTGCTGCAGCACGGCGACCTCGACGGGGTGCTCGACGCTATCCGGCGGCCGGGGGAAGCGGAGCAGATCCGACGTTTCCGCGAGGTCGTCCTCATGCGACCAGACGTGCCCGTGACGCTCCCGCCCCATGCGCCCGACTGGGCACGTGTCGCGCCGCGCCTGCGCGAGCTCGGCGCTGACCGCATCGCGACGCGTCTCGAGGAGTCTGGGCCGCGCTGAGCGCCCCCGAGACCCCCCATATCTCCGACCCGGAACTGCAACTCGTGCCTCAGGGCTGATGCTCTGATGGGAGAGCGCCGCTCCTACGGTCTCGCCGTAGCCGGCCTCGGAGGCCGGTGCGAAAGGACCGTAACCATGAACGAAGGCCAGTTGGACAAGCTCAAGGGCCAGTGGAAGCAGATCTCCGGCAAGGCCCGCGAGAAGTGGGGCGAGCTGACCGACGACGACATGCAGCAGATCGACGGGAAGCGTGAACAGCTCGTCGGCAAGGTCCAGGAGCGCTACGGCATCGCTCGAGACGAGGCCGAGCAGCAGGTGAAGGAGTTCGAGGACGCGCACCGCTAGGTCGTCCTCGAACGAACGCAGCGAGGTGACTTCAAGTCACCTCGCTGCTTGCACGCCGGAATCGCGGAATCGATGAGGGAACTACCTCCGCCGGATCGGCTCCTCAAAGAGCATGACCTCGACGCGATCATCATGCTGCCGCCGGACGGCTGGTTCTGTCCGTATTGCCCTCCGCGCGATGTGATCGGCACCGTGGACTGGATCCAGGGCCCGGACGGGCGCGAGTTCGGCCGGTGTCGCCGGTGCGGTCAGAAGCTCGTGCTGGCCGACGCCGCCTGAACCGAGGTCCACACAAAAGAGAAGGCGGGCCCGCAGGCCCGCCTTCGTCGTGCCTTCCGGAGCAGCGCTACCCGCGAGGCAGGCCGAGGCCGCGCGTCGCGATGACGTTGCGCTGGATCTCCGAGGTGCCGCCGGCGATGGTCGCCGACACCGTGGAGAGGTACATCGTCGCCCAGCGACCACCCATCGGGGCGTTCTTGCCGTTGTTCTCAGCGTCGCCGCGGACCCCGCCGTAGAGGCCCAGCAGGCGGGTCGCCGTGCGGGCGATGCGCTGGCTGAACTCCGTGGAGTACGCCTTCGCCATCGACGCCTCGTAGTTGGGGATGAGGCCCCGGGACTGCATCGAGATCACGCGCTGCGAGAACAGCGTCGCCACCGAGGCTTCCACGTAGCGGTCCGCCAGCTCGAGGCGGGGCGCGTCCACCTGGCCGAGGCGTGACTGCGGCGTGGACTTCACGAAGTCAGTCAGCTCACCCAGCGTGCGCGTGTGGCCCACCGACTGGCCGATCGAGGAGCGCTCGAAGTCGAGGTGCGTGGCGCCCACGTACCAGCCGCGGTTGATCTCGCCGACGGCGTTCTTCACGGGCACGCGGACGTCCTCGAAGAACGTCTCGTTGAAGCCGCGCGCGTCGTTCATCTGGACCAGCGGGCGGATCGAGATACCGGGTGTGTCCATCGGCGCCAGGAGGTAGGTGATACCTCGGTGCTTCGGGGCTTCCGGGTCGGTCCGGACGAGGGCGAAGATCCAGTTGGCGAGGTGGGCGCCGGAGGTCCAGATCTTCTGCCCGTTGATGACGAAGTCGTCACCGTCGCGGACGGCACGGGTCTGGAGCGACGCCAGGTCGGAGCCGGAGCCGGGCTCTGAGTAGCCCTGGCACCACACCGTTTCGCCGCGGACCATCGGAGGCAGGAACTCCTGCTTCTGCTCCGCGCTGCCGTGGACCATGATCGTGGAACCGACGTCCGGCACGCGCACCGTCGGCGCGCCCCGCTTCGCAGTCTCCTCGTTGAGGATGAACTGCTCCATCGGCGAGAGGTTCGCGCCGCCGTACTCCTTCGGCCACGCCGGGGCGATCCACCCCTTCTCGACGAGGGCGGCACGCCACTTCTTCATCGCCTCGCTGTTGCCGCCGCGCCGCGCGCCCTCGGTCCGAGGGTCGGCGTTCGGGTCGGCGACCAGCTCCTGCGGGAAGTTCTTGTCGAAGAACTCGACGACCTCCTTGCGGAAGGCCGCCTGTTCCGGGCTGTCAGCGAAGTCCATGCGAAGCCCCTCTCTCACCGCGATCGCGCGACCGCGGCATGTATCTCTCGGAAGCCGCGCCATGCTACGCCGCGCGTTCCCGACTTTCCAGTGGACGTGAGGGTTGGGAGGAGGCGGCCACCCCAGATTCCGCGAATAGACGCTATCGCCTTTCGAATCGATGACGTCCGTAATCCGATGACGGCGTGTTCTGGGGACTGAACATCGGCGTTGCCGGGTTCATCGTCGGCCTCATCGCGGACTCGTCTCCGATCATCCGCGTGGCGACGCCCTTGCTCGGGATCGCGATCCTCACCCGACCGCCGTCCACGCCCGTGGACTCGGCGACCCACGCACGGTGTTCGCCCGGCACGCTGCCGTCACGGCCTGACCGTGCAGACGGACGAAACAGACGAGGCGGCCCTGCGGCCGCCTCGCTTCGTCCGTGCCGATGTTCGAGCTACTGCTCGGGCGTCTCGTCCTCGGGTTCGTCGACCACGATCGGCGGCTGGTTCGGGAAGTGGATCTCCGGCTGCCCCGACGCCTGTGAACCGGTGAAGGCGAGGAACCCGGCCGCCAGGCCCCAGGCGACGATCAGGAAGCCAATCGGGAACAGGAGGAGGTTCGGGACACGCCAGGACGCCTCCCAGATGTCGAGGACAATCGCGTCGATCGGCATATCTACCTCATTCCGGTACCACGTTCCGGCGGCCAGTCTCGCAACCGGAGCCGCCGAGGACAAGCGCATCGGGCTATCGACGGACTAGCGGGCAAACGCCTCTTTCAGCCGCGACGCCGCCCACCGCACCGACTCGAGCCCGACGGGGAAGTAGTGCGCGTTCACGAAGAACGTGTGGATCTGCCCCTCGTAGCACTTCGCCTCCACGGGGACGCCGGCCTGCGCCAGGCGGTCGGCGTACGCCGTGCCCTCGTCGCGCAGGGGGTCGTACTCGGCCGTGATCACGGTGGCCGGAGGCAGGCCGGCCAGCGACTCGGCACGCAGGGGGGCGGCAAGCGGCTGGAGCCGGTCCATCGGTGGCGGGAGATAGGCGTCGTAGAACCAGTCCATCAGCTCCGGGGTGAGGACGTATGGCGCGTTCTCGCGGTACGAGGCCGTGTCGCGCGCGCCGTCCGTGACGGGGTAGACGAGGAGCTGGTGGGCGAGGGTCGGCCCGCCCCGGTCGCGGAGCAGGAGGCACGTCACCGCAGCGAGGTTCCCGCCGGCGGAGTCGCCCCCGATCGCGACTCGCGCCGGATCGATGTTCATCCTCGGCGCGTTCTGGACGGCCCAGACCGCGATCGCGTAGGCATCGTCCACCGCGGCCGGGAACGGATGCTCAGGGCCGAGGCGGTATTCGACGTTGATGACGACGCACTCCGCCATCGTGCAGAGACGACGGCAGGTCGCATCGGCACCGTCGATGCTGCCGATCGTCCAGCCTCCGCCGTGGTACCAGACCAGCGCCGGGAGGTCGGCCTGGTCGCTTGGCCAGTAGATGCGGACGGGGATCGGGCCGTCCGGGCCGGCCGCCTCCAGGTCCATCACCTCGTGGACCTCGGGTCCGGGCGGTGGCAGGACCCGCCGCGCACGGGCCTCGGCGGCCGAGAGCTGCCACGCCGGCGGCTGGAGTGCCGAGGACGCCTCGAGGAACTTCACGGCAAGCGGATCCAGCGGCATGGCGTACCTCCGCCGGCGTTCTACCACGCGCCTCCCGGCGGAGTCACGCGCGCCGTGAAGCTCCTCCCCGCGCGACGCTCAGCGCACGACGCCGCCTTCGCGCAGCGCCGCGATCCGGCCCGCGTCGTAGCCAAACGCACCGAGGATCGCATCGGTGTCGCGACCGAGCGGCGGCGAGGCGGAGCGCGGCTTCGGCGGCGTGACGCTCATCTTGTGCGGTGGCGAGACCATCGTCTGGGGGCCCGAGAGGTCGTGGTCGAGGTGCACCAGGTACTCGTTCTCGATGATCTGCGGGTGCTGGTCCAGCTCTTCCGTGAAGTTCAGCTCGCCGACCGGCACGCCCGCGGCCTCGAAGACCTCGATCCAGTGGGCCGTCGGCTTTGACGCGATCATCTTCTCGACGTGCGCCGTCAGGGCGTTGCCGGCCTCGATCGTCTCGGGGTCGCGCGGGTCGTAGTTCGGGTCGTGGTCACGGCGGTCGTACTCGATGCCGAGGACGTTGCGCATCTTCTGCCGCAGGGACGCGGAGAGATTGCCGACGGCGATCGCGCCGTCGCTCGTGAGGTAGTTGCGGTAGTAGATGTTGCCGAGCTGGGCGACCGCGAGCCGGGCCTGGCGGGCCTTGACGATCTCCGCGTACCCCTCGCCGCGGGCACGGGCGGCCTTCACGTCCTCGAGGAACGCGGTGCGGACGAGCGTGTCGGCAGGCGGCAGCGACATGAACGATCCCCCGAGGAAGTTCAGCGCGTTCACCAGCAGCGACGTCTCGACGAGCTGGCCCTCGCCGGTCTGCGCGCGGTGGTAGAGGGCGGCGCAGGTGCCCCACGCGATCGCGTAGCCCGTCGCGAAGTCCGCCGTCGCGGTGCCGCCCGGGAGGACGGGATTCCCGTTCTCGTCGAAGCGGCCGCCGGCGGCGGTGAAGCCGGAGACGCCCTGGGCCACGATGTCGTACCCGGGCTTCATCGCCCACGGGCCGCGGCGGCCGAAGGCCGTGGAGTCGACGTAGATCAGGTCGGGCTTGATCGCCCTGAGCGTCTCGTAGTCGATGCCGAGGCGGGCGGGGACGTCCGGCCGGTAGTTCGAGACCACGACGTCCATGTCTTTCACGATGCGGTGGATGACCTCGCGTGCCTCGGGGCGGCTGAGGTCGATCGCGAGCGACTGCTTCCCTCGGTTCAGCGACTGGTAGGTCTTCGACTCCAGCGGCATGAACTGCTGGTAGACGCGCCACGGCTCGCCGCCGGGCGGTTCCACCTTGATCACCTCGGCGCCCTGATCGGCGAGGAGCATGCAGCCGAACGGCCCCGCGATGATCTGCGTGAACTCGAGGATCTTCACCCCGTCCAGTGGCCCTGGCATCTGTGTCCCTTCAAGTACCCCCGCCGACCGGGCGGGTGGCTAGCGCGTGACGGAAGTGACGCCGATGGCGGCCGCACGCCGGGCCTCGCCCGCACCCCGCGCCTCGATCTCCTCGCCGTGTGGCGGGAGTGGGGGCGTCGGGTACGGCGTGACGAGGATCACCGCGGCGGCGGCCACGTAGGTTCCGATGAAGACGTAGAACGCGAGCTCGTAGGAGCCGCGCGTGTCGTAGGCGAGCGCCGCGAAGACGGGGCCTCCAGCGCTGGAGAGGACGGTGAAGGGCCGCGTGAGGCCTCGGATCATCCCGATCGTCGCGCGGCCGAAGTAGTCCGCCCAGACCACCTCCTGCACGGTGCTCACACCCCCGATGCCGAGGCCGAGCAGGAAGACGGCCGCGTGAAGCGCGACCACGTGATCCGTGACGGTGATCGCGAACAGGCCGAGTCCCATGAGGAGGAACTCGGAGGCCGCGCAGTACGAGGTGTTGAAGCGGTCGAGCGCGAAGCCCCACGCCGGCTTCGAGATCAGCCCGGCGAGGCCGACCATCCCGAACACGCTCGCCGCCTGGCCCGAGGTGAGCCCGGCGTCGGAGAGATACGGGACGAGGTGGAGGAACAACGCGCTGAGGCCCATGCTGCCGAGCGAGAACGCGGCGCTCAGCATCCAGAGGCTCCGTGTCCGCATCGCCTGCCGGCGCGTCCAGATCACCCCCTGGAGCGCCATCGACGCGGCCCGCGCCTTCGAGGGTGCTCGGCCGTCGCCAGGGCCGCCGTCGGGCTCCAGCCCGTGGTCCTCCGGGCGGCGCCGCATGACGAAGAGCGAGAGCGGGACGATGAGGAGTGGGATCGACGACCCGAGGATCATCCAGGCGGTGCGCCAGCCGTACGCGTCGATCAGCGCCGTCGAGAGGATCGGGGTGACGAGGGCGGCGACGGAGACCCCCATGGCGGCGATGCCGATGGCGATCCCACGGCGGCGGATGAACCAGTTCGAGATCGCGACGTTCACGACGACCAGCCCGGCCATGGCCGAGCCGGCCGTCACGAGCACGCCTTTCACCAGGTAGTACTGCCAGAGCGCGTGCACGAGGCCGAGCGCGGCGAAGCCGGCGCCCATCGCGACGGCGCCGATGACCATCAGTACCCGGCCGCCGTGGCGGTCCAGCAGTGGCCCCACCCAGAAGGCGACGGCACCCGAGCAGAGCGTGGAGATCGTCTGGCCAAATGACAGGTCGGTGCGCGACCAGCCGAGGTCCTCGGTCATGGGCTTGAGGAATACGCCGAGCGAGTAGACCTGGAGCCCCGTTGCCATCATCGAGGCGACGAGCGCGGCGAAGACGATGTACCAGCCGTAGAAGATGGCGTGGCCGCGGATGGACGTCGGGAGACGCGGCAGCGCCCGGATGTCAGGGGATCGGTCGTCGAGGCTGGGCTCTGCCACCTGCGTGCCCCCTAGGGAAGTTGTCCCCGGTGGGCGCAATCTGCCACAGCAGCCCTGGGATTACAAATGTCATTCGTGTAACGAACGCGCACCCGGGCCGGCGGCCGAACCGGCGGTCGGGCGCTCGAGGTCGGTCGCACCGGCCGAGAGCAACGTGACCGTCCGCACCGCGCGGTGGTAGAGGTTCGCGAGGAAGCTGCAGAGCCGGCTCTCCTCGCACACCCCGCGGAGCGTGATGTGCGGCGCGTCCAGGAGCGCGTCGAGGAAGCCGTCGTCGCAGTCGAGACGGTCCGGGAGGGCCGAGTCCGGGACGCCGTCGAGGCACTCGTCGTGGCCGCGGCAGGCGTCGTTGAAGTTCCAGCCGAACGGGTAGTCCGGCGAGAATGAGCAGAAGTCGCCGGGGTCGCCCTCGGCAGCCCGCGCGGGCGCGGGGGTGACACCAAGCGCGATAACCGCGGCCACGAGCAGGACTAGAATGGTGCAGCGGCGCATCGGGATCCTCGCCCAGCTCAGTACGAGATGGCGCGGGTGGGACCCTTTCATCGTAGCCATGCGCCTGCGCCTGTCATGACCTCGAAACCCGGCGAATCCGTGCTCGACCGCCTCCACCCCGCCGTCCGGACGTGGTTCGTCCGGCGCTTCGGCGCGCCCACCGACGCGCAGGTGGCCAGCTGGCCCGTCATCGGGGCCGGTCGTGACGTCCTCCTCGCTGCGCCGACCGGCTCCGGCAAGACGCTCTCGGCGTTCCTGATGGGGATCGACGCGCTCGTGCGGGAGGCCGAGCGTGGCGCGCTCGCCGACGAGATCCGCATCGTCTACGTGTCCCCGCTGAAGGCCCTCGGCAACGACATCGAGCGCAACCTGGAGACGCCGCTCGCGGAGATCCGTGCGACCGCCGAGGAGCTGGGCTACTCGCTCGCACCGATTACCACCGCCGTCCGCTCCGGTGACACGCCGCAGTCGGAGCGGCAGGCGATCGTCCGGCGACCGCCACACATCCTGATCACCACGCCCGAGTCGCTCTACCTGATGGCGACCTCGGAGCGTGCCCGCCTCGCGCTCCGGACCGTCCGCACGGTGATCGTCGACGAGATCCATGCGCTCGCGCGGGACCGCCGCGGCTCGCATCTCACCCTCACCCTCGAACGCCTCGACCACGTCGTCCGCGCCGAGCGCGGCACGGTGCCGCAGCGGGTCGGGCTCTCAGCGACGCAGCGGCCGATCGAAGAGATCGCGCGCTTCCTCGCGGGCACCGACCGCCCGTGCCAGGTCCTGGACCTCGGGCATCAGCGGGACCTCGAGCTGCACATCGAGGTCCCCCCGAGCGACCTCGAGGCGGTGGCGCCGAAGGAGCAGATGGGTGAGCTGTACGACCGGCTCGCCGAGCTGATCACAGAGCACCGTACGACGCTCGTCTTCGTGAACACGCGCTCTCAGTCCGAGCGCGTCGCGCACAAGCTCGCGGAGCGTCTCGGCGAAGAAGCGGTGGCCAGCCACCACGGGTCGCTCTCGAAGGAGCGCCGCCTCCGGGTCGAGCAACAGCTCAAGGCGGGCGACCTCAAGGCGCTGGTCGCGACGGCGTCGCTGGAGCTCGGCATCGACGTCGGGAGCATCGACCTCGTCTGCCAGGTCGGCACACCGCGCGGCATCGCGACGTTCCTCCAGCGCGTCGGGCGCTCTGGTCATGCGCTCGGGTTGCGCCCGCACGGCCGGCTGTTCCCGACGACCCGGGACGAGCTGATCGAGTCCGCCGCCCTCGTGCGCGCCGTCCGAGGCGGACGCCTGGATCGCATCTACCAGCCCGTCGCGCCGCTCGACGTGCTCGCGCAGCAGATCGTCGCGGAGGTGGCGTGCGAGGAATGGCGCGAGGATGACCTCTACGCGCTGTTCCGCCAGGCCGCTCCCTACGCGAGCCTCGAGCGCGAGTCGTTCGACGAGATCGTGGAGATGCTGGCGACTGGCATCGGCGAGGGTGCGGGCCGCGCCGCCCCGCTGATCCACCGAGACCGCATCAACGGCGTCCTCCGTCCCCGGCGCGCGGCGCGCCTGACCGCCATCCAGAACGGCGGCACGATTCCGGAACTCGGCGACTACCGCGTCGTGGCGGACCCGGAGGGCGTCTTTGTTGGGACCGTGAACGAGGACTTCGCGATGGAGTCCCAGGGCGGAGACATCTTCCTGCTCGGATCGACCTCGTGGCGGATCAGCCGCCTCGGCGTGAACACCGTCCACGTCACCGACGCCGGAGGCGCGCCTCCGACCGTGCCGTTCTGGCTCGGCGAGGCGCCGGGGCGCACCCTCGAACTGTCCGAGGAGGTCGGCCGGCTCCGTCGCGACATCGCCTCCGGGCTCGACGGGGATCGTGACGCCCTCGTGACATGGCTGGCCGGGGAAGCCGCCACGTCCCGCGTCGGTGCGGAGCAGATGGTCGACTACCTTCGCGCGACGCGTGGCGGACTCGGGGTCGTGCCCTCGGACACGGACGTGGTCTTCGAGCGCTTCTTCGACGACTCGGGCGGGATGCAGCTCGTGGTGCATGCGCCGTTCGGGATGCGCATCAACCGTGCCTGGGGGCTCGCGCTCCGGAAGCGGTTCTGTGTCGCGTTCGACTTCGAGTTGCAGGCGGCGGCCAACGACGACGCGATCCTCCTGTCCTCCGGGCCGCAGCACTCGTGGCCGCTGGAGGAGGCGTTCGGCTGGGTGAACCCCGCGAACGTCGAGCAGTCAGTGCATTCCTCCGTGTTCTACATCCCGATGTTCCCGACGCGCTGGCGCTGGAACACGACGCGCGCCCTCGCGGTGCCGCGGATGCGGGGCGGCAAGTGGGTGCCGCCGTTCGTCCAGCGGATGCGCGCAGACGACCTGATGGCGGCGGTCTTCCCGGAGCAGGTCGGGTGCCAGGAGCACATGACGGAGCCGCTTTCGCTGCCCGATCACCCGCTCATGCACCAGACCATGCGTGACTGCCTGTTCGAAGCAATGGACGTCGAGAACCTTCGGCACGTCCTCGAACGCGTCGAGGCGGGTGAGATCCGATATCACGCGAAGGACACCGTCGAGCCGTCGCCGATGGCGCACGAGATCATCACCGGCAAGCCCTACACCTACCTCGACGACGCACCGATCGAGGAGCGGCGGACGCGCGCGATCACGCTGCGCCGCGGCCTCCCCGAGAGCGCGCGCGACCTCGCCGCGCTCGACGCCGACGCGATCGCCGCGGTGGCGGACGAGGCGTGGCCGCAGCCCCGCTCCGCCGAGGAGGTCCACGACGTCCTGCTCGGCGTCGTCGCGATCGATGAGCGTGCGGTCGCGAGCTCGATGGACGGGGACTGGACCGACTGGTTCGAGGAGCTGCGCGCGGCCGGCCGCGCTGCGGCGATCGAGACCGGTGACTCGCGCGTGTGGTTCCCCGTCGAGCAGATCGCGGCGGTGCGGTTCCTCTACGAGGGTGCGCCGATCCCGGCCGTCGACGTCCCCGCCCGCGCCGTCCTGCCGTGTGAGCATCGCGAGGCGGCCCGGATCCGGCTCCTCCGAGGGCACACGGAGATCGCCGGGGTCACGACCGCCGCCGAGCTGGCCGAGCGCGTCGCCCTGGGCGCGACGGACGTCGAGCACGGCCTGGTGATGCTGGAGGCGCAGGGGCATGTGCTGCGCGGGCGGTTCACAACCGACGCCGCCGGAGACGAGTGGTGCGACCGTCGCCTGCTGGCGCGCATCCACCGCTACACGCTCGACCGGCTCCGCAAGGAGATCGACCCCGTAGCGAAGCAGGACTACATGCGGTTCCTGCTCCGCTGGCAGCACCTCGACCCGCGGTCGCATCTGGAGGGGCGAGGTGGCCTCCGGCTCGCCATTGAGCGGCTCGCGGGCTTCGAAGCGCCGGCGAGCGCCTGGGAGTCCGACCTCCTCCGCTCACGCCTTGTCGAGTACCACGCGTCCTGGCTCGACGAGCTCTGTCTCGGCGGCGAGGTGGCGTGGGCGCGACTGACGATGCGACGCGCGGACCATGAGGGGCGCCTCGGCAGCGCGGCAACGCGCGCGACACCCGTCACGCTGATGCCGCGCTCGACCTTCGCGGCGCACCTCGCGGCGGCGCGTGGGTCGGCGGACGCCTGGGGCGGCGGGGACGCGCCGCTCCCCACGCTTGGCGCCGCCGGGGAAATCGCGGCGCTGCTGCGGACGCGCGGCGCGCTGTTCTTTGACGAGATCGTGACAGGCACGAGGCGGCTCGTGACCGACGTCGAGCAGGGGTTGCGCGAGCTGATTGCCGGTGGCTGGGTGGCGTCCGACGGCTTCCAGGGACTGCGGGAGATCGCCGGGGGGAGTCGCTCGCGTGAGCGCCATCGGCGGCGCGCCCCCCGCGGCGGCAACTACCTCCGTGGCGGCATGTTCGCCGGGGGCGGCCCGCCCGGGCGGTGGTCGCTCGTGCGAGCGCCGGAGCGCGACCCGGACCGCGCCGACGAGTTCGAGGACGAGGTCGCCGAGGCGACCGCGCACGCCCTCCTCGCACGCTACGGCGTCGTCTTCCGCGACCTCGCCGTCCGCGAGCCGTTCACGATCCCCTGGCGCTATGTGCTCCGCGCACTCCGCCGCCTGGAGGCGCGCGGGGTGATCCGCGGCGGGCGCTTCGTCATCGGCGTTGCCGGTGAGCAGTACGCCCACCCGGACGCGGTCACGCTGCTTCGCGAAGTGCGCCGGGAACCTCACGACGGCACCCGGATCACGGTGAGCGCCGTCGACCCGGTGAACCTGAGCGGTGTGCTGCTGCCGGGCGAACGCATTCCCGCTCAGCGGGGGCGCGTCGTGACCTTCGTCGACGGACTCCCGGAGACGACGCCGGCCACCGTGACGGCAGGCGATTGATGGCTCGCGATCCGGCTCCGCAATCCGCGGCTCAGCGTTTCCCGTCGAAGGTCGACCGTTGGCTGCTCGCGCTGCTGGTGCTCACGCCGCTGCCCGGGGTCGGCATCGTCATCACGGCCGCCATTGCCGGCGACACCGCCGCGGCTCTCATCGGCCTCGCCTCGACCGCCGGGGTCCTCCTCCTCTACTACGCGGTCGTGTGGCCGGTGGAGTACGTGGTAGAGGCGGACACGCTCCTGACGCGCGCCGGACGGATGCGGCAGCGCACCCCGCTGGCCGAGATCACCCGCATCCGGCGTTCGAGGAACATCCTCGCGAGTCCTGCGCTCTCACTCGATCGACTGAGGATCGACCGCCGCCGAGGCGCCTACCTGCTGCTGTCGCCGGCGGACCGCGCCGGCTTCGCCCGCGCGATCCTCGACCGCGCCCCGCACGTCGAGGTCGCACCGGACGTGCTCGCAGGGGGAGGCGGGTAGCACTCGACCCGCGGCGCGGCGATCGACGAGCAGGCGCTCAGGCGAACGCCCGCTCGTCAGATCGGTGTCGGGACTACGCCTCGGGCATCTGGTTGTCGACGAGGCCCATGATGTTCCCGGCGGGATCCCGGAACTGTGCGAACGTGACCATCCCGGGGACGGTCGTGACGTCCATCGTCACCTCGGCACCGTTCGCCTGCGCCTTCGCGAGCGCGCCCCGGATGTCGTCGACGCCGATGTAGATGATGACGCCGGGCCCATCCGGGGATGCGTCCACGGCGCCGCCGGGGCCGAACTCGCCCTCGGGCTTCGTCACCATGCCGTACTGCATGTCGCCCGTCGGGTCGATGACCCAGTCGAACGTGTCTCGGTAGAAGGCCTGCAACTGTGCCTTCTGATCCTCGGTGCCCATGATCTCGAAGTGGACGATGGGGTTGGCCATGATTGCCTCCGCGTTGGGGCTTGTGATGGGGTGCGAACAGCGTAGGTCCGCGAGCGAGCGTTACTCGCAACAGAGTGGCACTCGGATCACCACGGCAGGCGGTTCGGGGCGCTAGGTGTGACGTCCATAGAGGTTGTTAGCACGGAGTGATCGAAGGGGACCTCCCGGGGAAGGTGTGGTTACCACGCCAACCACCCCAGGAGGTCCTCTTGCACGCTAACGCCAAGCTCACACCAGCGGGAC